>Ga0105054_10000710_pt1 | contig 53478 bp, 44 predicted proteins | sample BON02_FD_78091 | JGI IMG/M metagenome (GOLD analysis project Ga0105054, IMG submission 78091) | Freshwater microbial communities from Lake Bonney liftoff mats and glacier meltwater in Antarctica - BON-02 (megahit assembly) | ecosystem: Environmental > Aquatic > Freshwater > Ice > Glacier...
AAGGAGAATAAAAAGTTAGCAAATAGATGAAAGGTTCCTTCCAAGGATTTTTGGAAGGATGGAATACCTATGCTCATATTACAGTTTATTCCATTAATTTATTTTTAAGCTGAATTGCTGGAAAATTGATGGAGACTTTACCAACATAGACCGCACAGGGAATTTTGGACTGGCGATAGGTTATGAATGGGTAAAACCCCTGACCAAAAGATGGGAGGGATATTATGGAATGGAACTGGAAGGACGTAAGGTTGACAGAAGATCGTTTTTTGAGCAGGCGGACATGGATCCTGAAGAAGACTATTTTGAAAGTCAGGATCAGTATGACCGGGAAATCAGGCTTTCGCTTTCCCCATTGGCAGGTCTGCGTTTTAGACTCAGTGCACGATTGCTTTTTAGTACAGAATTTAGATTGTCAGGGTATTTGGGAGAGCAGCAATATACCGAGGACGTTTCCATAAGACCCTACGAACAGGGGAGTCAAAATCAAGTTCAGTCCTCTGAAGGTTATACGCTGAAACTAAATGGCCTGCGTTTTCAACCCTATACCGGAATTTTTCTTAACTACAGGTTTTGATGGTTGTCTAATCTGGGTACAATAGCGCTTACTCCTTTTTTCAAGGTTGGTGAATAGGCATGATCATAGGTAAACAAGGGCTTGTTTGGATTTAAATTTTCGAGTTAACGATTACTTGTAGCTGTTCAACACCTTCAGTGTTGAGAGTAGGAGTGTTTGCCTTTCCCGTGGGTTGCCACCCACGGTTATTATTGTTCAGACCCTTCAGGTCTGGTTTTTTGCTTCTTTACTAAGAGCCCTGAAAGGGTGATATCTCCCAGCGATGGGTGAAGCCCATCGTTAAAAGGTTTATAATTTTACAAGCCCTGGCAGGGCGAGATATTGTCCTCTTTGCTCCAAAATACAATCAAATAAGTATTGCACCCTTTCAGGGCTCTTTTATTAATTATTAAAGCTTACACAGGGCTTCACCCTGTGCTTTGATATTTTGCCCTTTCAGGGCTTTTTTTTAATCCTGTCTTTCCTATTAGTTATTAACTTATTTCTTAACAAATATCCCTTTTTTGGTCATTTATGAATCGAGTCTAAACATACGAGGTCTGCATTTTTTCGTTAAGAGATTGATATTATTAATTAAGTCATTTCTACTAGACTCTCATTTCGAACCCATTAAGCCTGAAAGGCTTCAATCCTAAAAAGGCGCTCTCCCCGGCGGCTGAGCGGAGCCGAAGCCATAGGGTAATGTAAACGTAGAGCCTACCCCTTCGGCTCCGCTCAGGGTCCGGTAATCTCGAATGAAATATGTCTGGTAAACGAAAATCAAAAAAGGATATACAACGGGGAAGAAAAGTTTTATGATTTTCGTTCAGCTCCCAATCCTGAAAGGATTGCATATTTATAGCCATTTTGATGTATAGAAAAATATTCGACCCCATCGGGGTCGCATCAACTTTGCATATCCCATTGCTATAAACATTTGACCCATTCTGGGTCTTATTTGGTACGTTTGAAGATGAAACGCAGGTGCTGTCCAATAGCTCTTTTAGTATTTATTTGCCCTGAGTAGTTCGCCTAAACTTTAATGTATGCTATTGCTTTTTTGGCTTCATGCATTGTTCACAAAGTATTTCCTCCAAATAATCTTTTGAAATTTCACCTTTTTATTTCGGGAATTGGCAAGGGCTGATTAACTTTGCGCATGGCAGAACAGATTTTAATCCTTGACTTTGGTTCTCAATACACGCAGCTTATCGCCAGACGTGTTAGGGAACTGGATGTATATTGTGAAATTCACCCATTCAATAAAATCCCCCCAATTACCTCAGACATAAAAGGAGTCATACTTTCGGGCAGCCCTTGCTCTGTTAGAGACAATGATTCTCCTGATCTGGATATAGATGCACTTCGCGGTAAATTACCAATTTTGGGTATATGTTATGGCGCACAGCTAATGGCTCAAAAATATGGTGGAAACGTAACTCCCTCAGAAATCAGAGAATACGGAAGGGCCAAAATTTCCCACCTGGATACCCATTCCAGTCTTTTTAAAGAATTGACCCATGATTCTCAAGTTTGGATGTCCCATGGAGATACCATCAAGGAATTACCTGAAGGGTTCGATATCATCGCCAGTACTCGCTCGGTAAAAATAGCCGCTTATAAAGTACAAGAAGAAGAAACCTATGGTATTCAGTTTCACCCAGAGGTCACCCATTCTGTAGAAGGAAAGAATCTCTTAAGGAATTTTGTGGTTCAGATTTGTGCTTGTTCTCAGGATTGGACCTCAGATGTGTTTATAGATGCAACGTTAGCATCTCTTAAGGAAAGCATAGGCAAAGATCGAGTAGTAATGGGTTTGTCAGGTGGTGTGGATTCATCAGTAGCAGCTACGCTAATCCACAGAGCCATTGGCGATCAATTGACTTGTGTTTTTGTGGATAACGGCCTCTTGCGAAAAAACGAGTATGAAGAGGTTCTAGAGTCCTACAAAGGCATGGGGCTCAATGTTATTGGTGTAGATGCCAAGCAGAAATTTTACGATGCGTTGGCAGGCATCTCTGACCCTGAGGGGAAAAGAAAAGCAATAGGTAAAACATTTATTGAGGTCTTTGATGAGGAAGCTCATAAAATCAAGGATGTCAAATGGCTGGGGCAAGGAACCATTTATCCTGATGTGATAGAATCGGTATCTGTGAACGGGCCATCCGCAACCATAAAATCCCACCACAATGTGGGGGGGCTTCCAGATTTCATGAAGCTTAAAGTGGTGGAGCCGTTAAACACCCTTTTTAAAGATGGCGTACGGGAAGTTGGTAAAGCATTAGGGATCTCCGATGCCATCATTGGCAGACACCCTTTCCCCGGACCGGGGCTTGGGATTAGGATTTTGGGAGACGTAACCCCAGAAAAGGTGCAGACGCTTCAGGAAGTAGATTATATATTCATTCAAGGATTAAAAGAAGCAGGCTTGTACGATGAAGTTTGGCAGGCGGGATCCATGCTGTTGCCAGTGCAGTCTGTAGGTGTAATGGGTGACGAAAGGACTTACGAAAGAGTAGTGGCGCTTAGAGCGGTATCCTCCGTAGATGGCATGACTGCTGATTGGGTTCATTTACCCTACGATTTTCTTGGGAAGGTATCCAATGATATCATCAATAAAGTGAAAGGTGTCAACCGGGTGGTATATGATATCAGTTCCAAACCACCGGCAACTATAGAGTGGGAATAAAAAAAAATAAAAAAGCCAGATGGAGCTATTAGGCTTTTTTTTATAAATGCGCTTAAGGGAAATTTAATTTCGTATTTTTGGTTTGATGACGGTTTTTGTGAAAAAAGGTACGAAGTTTGAAACTCACCATTAAAGAATTCTTCACCACATGAAAATAACACTATACTTTCTATTTCTTATTGTTCCCTTATCCTCCCTGTTTTCGCAAGAGGGTTTTGACCAATTTGAGCAAGCTAAAAAGCAGATACAGCTGGGGAATCAATCAGAAGCAATGGAATTGCTGATACCTTATCTTGACAAGGAGGAATACAGTTCGTTATCTGATTATGCGAGGTTTCATTTTGCCAGAGCAGCCTATGGCAACAGACAATTTGAACTGGCAAAAGAAGCACTAAATTCTCTTCTTGAAACAAACGGTTTTGCTAATAAGGACGATGTGCGTTACTTGCTGGCTTTGTGTCAATTTCAGCTGTCAGCCCCAAATGAAGCCCTACGATTAATAGGTCAAATTTCTGACGATACCTTAAAAAAAGAGGGTTATCGGGCAAGTTATGATTTCCTGAAGGTAAGTGCATCAAGCTCTCTTGCTGTCCAATATGGGCTTTTTCCTGAAAACGATGGCTTAGTCATGGCTTTAAAGGAAAGATTGGAGACCCAAAGCGCATTGTCTTCAACCGAAAGAGGGTTATATGAGACCATAAAAAACAGGGCATTTTCAATGGGGGATGGCGAGGCTATTTATCAGGTGAAGGACAATGTTTTGGATATAGCGGTGGTACTACCTTTCAATTATGAAGGCAAATCCGGCATGCAGTCACTCACTTCAAATAACTTTGTTTTGCAACTGCATCAGGGAATAATACTTGCACTGGAACAAGCCAGATCAAACGGTTTACAGTTGAATTTTAAAACTTTTGACACAGAAAGAAGTGATGCCAAGGTAAGGGGGATTCTTGAAGACCCGTTTTTGCACAAGGCAGACATAATTATTGGCCCACTTTATCCTGAAGAGACGGCACTTGTAGCCGATTTCGCGCAACAAAAGCATATTCCTCAAATTAATCCACTGTCAAATATAGATGACAATATTAAGGAATTTCAATACGCTTACTTATTTAGGCCCTCCATACAGGCAATAAGCCAAAAAGTATTGGACTATTGTCGAAAATTTGAAGGTAAAAGGGTGGCATTGGCCTATTCAGAAACCAGCAGAGACGAATTATTGGCGGCTACTTTTGTAGATATGGCTAGAAATAGTGGGCTTCAAATAGTAAAGAATCAAAAAGTGTCTACTAGAGATATACAGGGTTTTTTTGAGAGCCTAGAATTAGGGGGGGGTAGCAAACCGACGGCAGATATTATGGTTATTTTTTCTGATGACCCCAATATTGCTTCGCCTACTTTTGGACTTGTAGAGTCACTAGGGGCAGGGGTACCTGTTGTGGTGATGGAGAGCTGGTTGTATTTTGATTTTGCTAGTTACGACATGATGGAGGCCCAGAATTTTCATTTCGTTGGAAATAATACCGTTGACTTTAACAATGAATTGCTAGATGAATTCAGATTAAACTACCTGGATGTTTATAAATCTTACCCTTCGTCATTTGCTTATATGGGTTTTGAATTGGCGGATTTTGTAACAAAAGTTATCAATGAAGAAAATGGGTTTGACTTTCAAAAAAATCTTGACAGAAGAAATTTTATCGAAGGAAATTTGACCTTTGGATTTAATTTCTCTCATGTAAAATTTAATAATTACGTTCCAATATTAAGTTTGGAGGAAGGTGTTTTGACTATTGAAGAATAATTAAATGACGACAAGCATAAGCAAGCAGCTGTTTGAAAAGGCTAAGAAATTCATACCTGGCGGAGTAAATTCACCTGTTAGGGCATTTAAGGCAGTAGGGGGTGATCCCATATTTATCGCCAAAGCGGAAGGTGCCTATATCTATGATGTGGATGGAAACCAATACATCGAAGCCATCAACAGTTGGGGGCCGATGGTGCTCGGGCATAACCACCCATTGGTGCGTGAAGCTGTAATTAAAGCCATGGAAAATGGCACCTCTTTCGGCGCTCCGACTAGTCTAGAGGTGGAAATTGCTGAATTGATCACAAAAATGGTCCCTTCTGTAGAAAAAGTAAGAATGGTTAATAGTGGTACGGAAGCTACCATGTCTGCAGTTAGGCTAGCCAGAGGATATACTGGAAGAGAGAAATTTATAAAATTTGAGGGGAATTATCATGGTCATGGTGATAGTTTTCTAATAGCAGCTGGATCTGGTGCCATTACCATGGGAAATCCTAATTCCCCTGGAGTTACCAAAGGAACGGCCAAGGATACTTTACTGGCTCCTTTTAATGACCTCGAAAAAGTTAAAGAAGTGGTGGAGGCAAATAAAGGAGAAATTGCTGCCATTATTTTAGAACCAGTAGCCGCGAATATGGGCTGTGTTCTGCCTGAGCCTGGGTTTTTACAGGGGCTAAGAAAAATTTGTGATGATGAAAACATCGTATTAATATTTGATGAGGTGATGACTGGTTTCAGGCTTTCTCCTGGAGGAGCGCAGCAACTTATGGATGTTATTCCGGACCTTACCACTATGGGCAAGATTATCGGTGGAGGCATGCCTGTAGGCGCATATGGAGGCAAGGCTGAAATTATGGATTTTGTTTCCCCATCTGGGCCAGTTTATCAAGCCGGAACGCTTTCTGGAAACCCCATTGCCATGGCCGCTGGCCTCACGATGTTGAAATATCTTAATGAAAACCCATCGGTTTATTCCCAGTTGAGTAAAACAGGTGACACGCTAGTTGATGGCTTAAAGGAAATTCTTAACCGATTGGGACTTCCTTATACAATAAACAATTTGGGTAGCATGTACACCCTTTTCTTTACGGATCAAAAGGTGAAGAATTTTGCAGATGCCCAAACCTGTGATACAGGTATTTTTGGGAAATACTTTAGGGGTATGTTAGATAAAGGCATTTACCTTGCACCTTCTCAATATGAAAGTTTGTTTCTTTCTACTGCGCTGGAGCAAACACATCTGGATAAAATCTTAGATGCGAATGAGCAAACCTTAAAAAGTTTATAGAATAAGTTAAGAAAAAAAGGGAGGCTTTCGATATTCGAAGGCCTCCCTTTTTTAAGCAATTAATCTAAGTTCGAATTAAAATCGTCTTAAAACAGACTCAATCGTCACTGCGAACCCTTTTTTTGGGGGCATTGCGGTGGCAAAGGGTGTGGCAGTCTAGCTTTTCTGGGGGTCCACGGCTTCCCCAATCAAAGCCACCTCTAGACTCTACCAATGACGACTATTTTTATGAACTTAGGTCGAACTCAGGTTATTAATAGACTGATTGGGTGGCTCCAATAATTTTATTTACGATTCCATTGTCTTTCATGCCATCAGGCATCAACGCTCCTTGATTCGCAGCATAGTCTAGAAGCTGCTCAATATCCGCTACAGCAGATAGGGTTCCTTCCTTCTTTATTTTGTCCATCAATACACTTGCGGCATCTTCTTTACCAGTGTTTTTTAACGCTAGAATTACAAGTGCTTGCTCTTGGCTATTAATATTTAGCTTGTCTGACTGAGAAATGACTGCTTCCATGTATTTAGAAAATTGCTGTTGATTATTTCTAGCTTTGTTTACCATTGCAGCCAAATAATCTTGAAGAATTTCCCTTGGATTAAAAGGCTTACCTACTCCCAGGTTTTCTGGCCAGAGCCTTGACTTTTCAACTTTACTTGTAGCAGCAGTCCATTTTTTTGCCTGAATGTCTTGAAGCGCAGCATTTAGATAGACACTTTCATATAGCGTCCTGCCACCACCAGCACCTTCATGCGGTAGGACTTCAATTTTACTCAATAGGTTCATGGCAGTTTTATAATCGTCATTTTTATTGAGTAGTTTGATGAATTCCATTTCAAGTACATAATTTCCAGGAAAAGCTTTTGTAGCCTCTTTTACAATAGCCACGGCTTTTTGATTGTCACCAGCTTTAATATGATATTTGGTGAGTTGAAACCATGTTCTCCATTGTGTTTTGTCTATTTCTAGCGACTTCTCCAGGTCCTCCAAGGAGTTCCCCCCATTCTGTGTGTCCAGAAGCATTGACCTGCTGAGGTAAAAAGTGGCCTCATCAGCAGATTTCCCAATTGTTTTTAATAATTGGTAGGCTTCAGTTTCCTGATCCATGGCCATAAGGTTGAGCGCAAGGTAATAATCAACTTTCCAGGAAGATACTTCTGATTTAGCCCATTTAAGCATCGGTAGGGTTTCTTTTCGGAAAGGCAATACAAATGCCGTGGATTGATCAATCATTTGTTTCAGTTGCGCTTCTTTTTGCGCTGGGTCCAAGTAGGCCAGCCATAAATTCACCAAGGCATGAGAGGGGCTATTTTGCAATACTTGAATGGCTGCTTCTGTCTGATTGTATTTTTTATATACAGCAGCTAGTTCTAAATAGGTTTGATAGGCGAATTCGTTATTTATCGTTTCCTTAAATTTAGCCAATGAGGCCGGAGATTTTTCAGCAAGGTACCGCTCAAATCGAATGAAATGATTGAGTGGATCGATCTCCCAAAGTTCATCCAAGGTGGCTTCAGCGGATTCTTTTCCTCCTTTAAGCCTTTGTATTACAGCCAAAGGCTGTAGCGCCATTATATTACTGGTATTATTACGAAGTGCCTTTTTGGCAAAATCTTCAGCTTGGCTAAGTTGTCCCTCAGATAGATATATTTCGGACATGATAGCATAGGCTGACGACCTGAACTCCATAGATCTGGCGGCCCATCCGTAGGCTTCAAGTGCCTGTGTGGCCTGTCCTTTGGCTAGGTAAATGCTACCTGCTACAAAATTAGCCTGGTGATCAAAATAATCGGTTGCCAAAGCTTTATAAATTTGCTCCAAAGCCTCGTCGTATTGGGTAAAACGCAAAAGCAGTTCAGCATAATCTATCCTTCCCTGTTGATTACCAGGGTCACTTTCAAGTAATTCTTCATAGGTGGCTTTTGCCTTTTTATAGTTTCTACTGTAGTAATGCTGCCTGGCCTCGAAATACAATTTTTGATTTGCAGAAAGTTCTGGTGCATCCACTTTATCAAAAGGACGGGTGAGTTTCATGTCATCTTTCTCGGAATACCTGTAGAGTTGCTCTCCTTCATAGGACACCACCATTTCTTGCAAGGGAACGTCTAATTGAAATTCATGGGAGATTACGTCCATGGGGTTTGCCCGAATGGGTACCGTTTGAGCAATTTTCCCATTGATCTTTATTTCCAATGCGCCATCCATCTTCTGAAAGGGGTTAAAACCCAATTTAACCAATTTGTTTATTCGCTCAATATGAATGACACCTAATTTGGAAACGTCACTTATACCACCTATTTGTTTGGCAGGAAACCAATAGTTTGACCATTGATCGATTGTATAAGGAGCAAAGCCTGCCTTTGTGAGCGGAGTCTCTACACTTTTGGAGGGAGAAAATTGGTTCAACATCCTTCCAGCCTGGAATTCCATCTATTGACCGTTTTTATCTGTCAATAGATCTTCCCAAATCCCTCCATTTCTCGACAATGCCCATAACCAGAGTTTTTTTCCGGGGCTATCATCGTAGGTAGAGAAATGACCAAAACCGATTCCTTTATTGTGGAAGTATCCGCCAAAGTGATTTAAAAATGAACCGGCAATATGTTGGGACTTGCTACCTCCAAAATCATTGTTCTTATAATGGTTAATGGCAATGCCATTTTGGATCGGCCAGTCTTTTACTTCTCCACTATGTTGCAAAGCAATGTGGCCGGGATAAAAGAATTCCTGGTCGTTAGCAACATGAGCAGCGGCAGTCATCCAGTTGTAATAAGGTTGCCTGAGAGGTTCAGGATTGTACCAAACGGCCTCTGTTTCAAAGTATGCCTTGTCTTTGGGTAAGTTGATTTTGACTCTCCACTGTGTTCTTGAAGGAAGATCAATTGTGCCTACCACGCAGGTGACGCTACCATCCTCATTTTCATAATAAAGATAATCGACAGGGTTAGCTGTAGCTGGTGAATGGCCTATGATGCCAAAATTAAATTCAATTCCTCCTGAAGTCCAAGGACCTCGCATGGCAATGTTTCTGAATTTCACGACTTCATTTTCATAAATAAAATCCTCGGAAGTGGATTTTTCTATGGCTCCCCAGATTCTGCCACCTATCTCTGGCATCACAGTGACTTTTAGAAATTCGTTTTCAAGAGTGATAAGGTTCCATTCCTTCTTTTCAGGTTTCACACTGAAGCCGTCAAAATTAAAATAGGGATAAATATCCGGATTGTAGGCAAGTGAAGGAACTGGGTTGGGATCTGAGAAAGGATACGTTTGAAAAACGGTTGGCTCTTGGGAGATTTGTGCTTCCTGAGCTATTCCAAGTTCCACTAAGGCTAGCATCGAAGCGATGAGGATTACTATCTTTAATTTCATATTAAGTAAGTCTTTTGTGAGGGGATAGTCGTGTTTGAATATGGGGATAGACAATAGCTATTTCGGGATATTCGAGCATAAAAATTTTACGTAATTATAGGCATATTTATTCAAACCCACTGATTTTCTATAGGTTAAAGCTAACAATACGAAGTCCTTTCGCCTATTGGTTCATAAAATTTCTTTAATACAATTTAATAACCAATGCTTTTTTGATAAAGGGTTCCTGGTGTGTTTGCGGTAGGATAAAAGGAATTGGAAAAAACTACCGTTAAAGTTGAACGATAGATGTTATCTGTTGGATAATTTTACATTCAACTTCTTTGATGATGGCTGAAGTTTACCTCATAATCCTAAAACGTTTCGCATTTCAAGTGGCAATGGACGCTTGGAATATTAGTGCTAGAAAAGTAAATATTCCGACTATTCCCGGCGCTAATTAGGGCTTTATTGTTACCTTTATTTGAGTTTTTTGCAATCCATTTACTTGAGGTTTTGCAATGGATATACCGAAAAAAAAATTATTTGAACCAATAGAAAAATAGCATGAGTGTAAAGATTTATGGGATAAAAAATTGTAATACGATGAAGAAGACCTTTACCTTGTTTGAAACCTTGGGCAAGGATTATGAATTTATCGATTATAAAAAAAAACTACCAGAAAAGGCGCTTTTAGAAAGTTTTATTGAAACACTAGGATTAGATACGGTGGTTAATCGAAAAGGTACCACTTTTAGGAAACAGGAGGACAATACCAAAGCAGCTTTGGAAAGTAAGGAAACAGCAATTCCCCTATTACAAGAAAAAAGCAGCATGATTAAACGTCCAATTTTGGTGTTTAAAGATGGAAGCATGCAGGCAGGTTTTGACGAAGATTTGATTCGTGCTAAATGCTAATAACTTAATTCCCGCCAAATTTCATAAAAAAATCGTCATTCCGAGACCTAACATTTTCGAAATGCAGAAATAGAAATGACGGTGTATTTTTGTAGCATCCTATGCAAAATGGCCGAGTCGTGAATAGTGCAAAATGCCTGTTTCCGAGTATGATCGGAAAGAAAGGAGTCAGAAAAACCTAGGACATCAACTTATTGATTTACAGTAGTATAAAGAATTACGTCATCGGTAGGCTTAGAGAGGGCTTTGAATGGAGAAAGAAGTGGGACCCCTTCGACAAGCTCAGGGGACAAGATGCATCCAGACTGCCACACCTCAGCCCCTCCCAAAAAGGGTTCGCAGTGACGATTTAGCCGGTTTTAAGACGATCTTATCTCGACCTCAGGTTAATAGGTCGATAAAACGGTTTGCCTGATTTTCCTTAGGTAAATTTCGATTTGTCTGATTTCTCCATGGGTAAAAAGTCCACATCCAAATATCCTCCAAAGGCATTAGGGCTGGTTAGAAACTGAGGGATACCCTTGGCCCAGTCAATGGTTTGCCGATGGATATGCCCTGCAAATACTCCTAATAGGTTATTGGTGTTGAATACGGCTTTATGAAATTCCATGGTCGCGCTGCTATGGCCGTTTTCTGGCCAGCGTTGCCTTCGTTCAAGTTCGAAATTCCTGTCATTTTGAGCATTAAAGTCAGGATGACCACAACCATAACCCAAGCTTCTACCTGGTGCATAAAGTGGAATATGCATCATAAGGAGGAGGGGTTTTCCTTTTTTGGCTTCCGCTTTATAAAATTCCAGTTGCTCAGGAAGTATTTCATAATAACTGTTGTCAATATTCACCACATTTATCCCCTTTACTTCTACCGCATACATCAGTGGATTTCTCCCCTTGTACAATGGAAGTAACCGTTCGTTTATCCAGGTTTCCCTCAGTTCGTGTAGGCTCCCTTTCATTCCTTCATAATGCCAATCGTGATTGCCACTTGAATAGAAGTAGGGGATACCTGTTTTTTCCAGTCGATCAAAAGCCCATTCTATGGCAGCTTCCGAAGGAAAACTAAATAAGTCGCCGGTCAGTGTTATTGCATCTGCTTTTTCCTGCTTGGCGATTTCAAGCGTAGCTTCAAAAGCTTCCTCCGGATGGGTTGGCTTACCAGAGAGGAAATGTTTGGTCTTATTGTATGCCTTAGCCATTCTTCCGCTATATTCCCTGAACTTTACACCTCTTTCATCATCTCGCCATAAATGCGTGTCAGTGACATGCATGATTTTCACTTTTTGGCTCAGGTTGGGTACATTATAGGTTATTTTATGCCCATTTATACCTATAATAAAGGGATTTTTTTTGTAGTCTGCCTTTTGTTGTGCAGCCAATAGGCCATCGCTTACACCCAATGCTATTCCCGCAGACAATGCTCCGGCATTTTGGAAAAAATGTCTTCTTTTCATAAATAGATTACCTTTTATTCATCCCACATTGGAGCAGTTAGGCCATTCAAGTCCCAGACTACTTTACCAGAATAGACCGTCAATTCATTCTCAATTTTGTATTTACCCATCATTTTACCAATACCTGTTTTTTCGGTGAAGCCGAAATCTCCCTCGAGAACATTGAAAATAGCAATATCAGCAATCGCCCCCTTGCTTAAATGGCCTAATTCTGGTCGCTTAATTACTTGAGCAGGTGTCCATGTTGATGCAGTTACTACTTCCTGTAAGTTCATGCCGATGTTAAGAAATTTGGACATCACATTGTTCATGTTCTTCATTCCGCTCATGATACTACTCATGTGACTATCTGTACTTATCGTGTTGGGTTTGACACCTTGCTCAATGGAAGGAATGGCATGTTTAAATTCAAAGCTGGACCCACCATGTCCCACATCATAGATAATTCCTCTTTCTTGAGCCGCTTTGATAAAGGGGCGTAATTCTCCTGTAGGCCTTACTAAGGCTTGTCTGCCGGATCCACCACCACCAAAAATATGGGTATAGATGTCGCCTGGCCTAAGTTTTTCCATAAATAGGGTCTCTAAAGATAGAGGAGGGTTGGACCCGCCGAAATCTACCATTACCGGGATGTCTGCCATTTCACCAGCCTTTACCAGTCGATCAATTTGTTCCCATTGATGACCTGAATAATGAGCTACTTTGACTCCTACGATATAATCAGGAAATTGCTTGGCAACCAATGCGGTCATTTTGGGATCCATGTCGTCCAGATTTTGTTCATAAAGAGAACCTTTCATTCCATGACCTACAATATTGAGCATTACCAAAACTCTTGTCCTTACCCTATCGATCACTTGTTCCTTAAACTGGACAAAATTCCTCCATCCTGAACCTCCTGTATCCACCACAGTGGTAACCCCATAAGGGAAAGTAAAGCCATCAGGATGTATGGCACTGTAGCCACTACTGTATTGCCCTTTTGGGTCAAGACCGTAGAAATTGTGGGTATGGATATCTACCAGTCCAGGGCTTACATATAATCCTGAGGCATCTATTACCTGTGCGGCCAAATCTGAAGCAATTGATTTTTGAACCAGCGCTATTTTATCTCCTTTTATGGCGATATCCATAGGTTCATCAATATTGTTTTTAGCGTCCATCAAATGCCCACCTTTGATCAATAGATCGTATTGTTGGGCGGTGCCTTGTAGGGAGCCTATTCCTAGTAGCATAAATGTGAAGGCTAATTTCAACCAGTTGGAGGCAAGTTTTTTAATACTGTTCATGCGGTATTTGTTATTTTTTGATTTCTCGGGATAATTTAGCCCATAAGCTTCGTAGTAGCAAGTAAATTTTGCTGATCGGTTTTGGGAAAAGGTAAAAAAAAACGGAAGATGTAAATCTTCCGTTTTTTTATCAGGCATTTTTATAAGTTTTATACAGCTTCAGAAATAATCTGGTGAATGTCTTCATCCATTATTTCCTTTTTCATATCGGCATGTTTTAGGAAAACATTATAGACCTTGTCCAGTTCCAGCTTAGAAAGGGAATGGCCCACCTTGTGTGCACGATAAGCAAGGGCAGCTCTCCCCGACCTGGCAGTAAGAACGATCATGGATTCATCTACACCAACTTCTAATGGGTCAATAATCTCATACGTTTCTCTGTTTTTAATTACTCCATCCTGATGTATTCCAGAAGAATGGGCAAAGGCATTGGAGCCAACGATGGCTTTGTTTGGCTGTACCATCATCCCCATTTTATCAGCTACCAGACGACTAATAGGATTAAGCAGTCGGGAATTAATATTATTGGTAACGTTTAGTCTTGGGTGCTGTCTCATTATCATGGTGACCTCTTCCAAAGAAGTATTTCCGGCTCTTTCACCTATACCATTGATCGTGCACTCAATTTGGCGGGCACCATTCATTATAGCAGCTATAGAATTGGCTGTGGCAAGCCCAAGATCATTATGGCAATGAGCGGAAATAATTACGTTCTCGATTCCCCTTACATTATCGACCAAGTATTTTATTTTGGCGCCGTATTCATCTGGTAGACAATAACCTGTGGTGTCAGGGATATTTAGAACAGTGGCTCCAGCCTTAATGACTGCCTCACAAACTCTTGCAAGATATTCATTGTCTGTTCTTCCAGCATCTTCAGCATAGAACTCTACATCTTCCACAAAACTTTTTGCATGAACAACGGCTCCGGAAGCCCATTCAAGGATATTGTCTCTATTGCTGTTAAACTTGTATTTGATATGATGGTCAGATGTACCTATACCAGTATGTATTCTGGGACGCCGCGCAAATCTAAGCGCTTCGGCAGCCACTTCTATGTCTTTTTTTACTCCTCTGGAAAGCGCACAAATAATAGGCCCTGTGATATTTTTTGATATTTCAATGACGGAATTAAAATCTCCGGGGCTTGAAATAGGGAAACCTGCTTCGATCACATCTACACCTAAAGCCTCTAATTGTTGTGCTATTTCTATTTTTTGAGGGGTGTTTAATTTACATCCAGGCACTTGCTCCCCATCTCGTAGGGTGGTGTCAAAGATCAATACGTGATTCTCATCCATAGTTTTAATATTTTATTAAAATCTAAAGTAGAACCTTCCAGTTAGCCAATAAATTCGATTAACTTTATATGTCCGACATCTAACGTTAATAAAAAAATCGTTAGGAATTGTAAATGAGTATCTTAAGGGAGTTTAAATTATGATATCCAATAGTAAAAAAGATTCTTTATTTGACTTGATAAATAGCTTGTCTCCTTCTGAAAAAAGGAATTTTAAATTGTTTGCCAAGAGGCTCGCCTCAAATGAAGGGGCTAAATTTCTTTTGCTTTTTGATGTTTTGGAGAAGATGGGGATTTATAATGAGCGCCAATTGCTGGATAAAGCCCCGGTTACTAAAAAGCAATTGTCAAACATGAAAGCGCATTTATACAAGCAGGTTTTGACTTCCCTCCGGTTATTGTATGCCGATCGGAACATAGAATTGCAGTTGAATGAGCAAATAGATTTCGGGAGAATTTTGTTCAATAAAGGCTTGTACATGCAAAGCCTGAAAACACTAGACAAAGCCAAACAGGTGGCAAGCCTGTACAGTCTAGACACTATTATGCTTAGAGTTGTGGAGATGGAAAAAGTTATCGAGTCACAACACATCACCCGGAGCATTAAAAACAGGGCGGATATTCTAAGTCAGGAAGCTGCAGCCTTATCAAAAAGGGTAGACCTGAAGAATCGGTTTTCAAGCCTTTCATTGCAATTGTATGGCATCTACTTAAAAACAGGTTATATCAAAGATCAGCAAGGCAGGGAAATGCTGGAGAATTTTTACAAGCAGAACATGCCTGTATACGATTTTATGACACTGGGATTTTATGAAAAAATGTACCTGTTTCAAGCCCAGGTTTGGTATTTCCATATTATACAGGATTTTCCAGTTTGCTATAGAGCCGCGCAGCACTGGGTAGACCTGTTCCATTCTGAGCCCCAGATGATAAAGGTAGCCACAGGAAGTTACCTGAAAGCTTATCATTACTTATTGGATACCCTGTTCTATTTGGGGTATTATGAGCGTTTTGCCATGGTGTTGGGCGAGTTCAAGGTTAGTGTGCAACAAAAAGATTTTGTTTTGGACGGAAACAGTAGGATACTTTCCTTTCTATACCTCTACTCCAACTTGATTAATTTTTATTTCCTTAAAGGAGATTTTACTAAGGGCGTTAAAGAAATCGTTCCTGATTTATTGAGGGACATAGCACCCCTTGAACGAAAACTTGATGTGCATCACCTTATGGTTTTGCATTATAAAATAGCCTGCCTTTATTTTGGAAGTGGGGACAATGAAAAGGCAATAATATACCTGGATCAGGTGATCCAAAACAGCCAAATTGGTTTAAGGGAAGATTTGCAATGTTTTGCCCATATACTAAAATTAATTGCGAGCTATGAGGCCGGGATTGATGAGAAATTGGATGGGCAGATCAGGAATGTCTACCGTTTTTTAATCAAGATGGATGACTTACACCAAGTGCAAAAAGAGATGATGCGCTTTATTCGAAACCTTAGTCGAATTTATGATCATGAACTTAAAGGGGCGTTCATAGAGCTAAGAGAAAAATTACTTGTCTACGAAAACCATCCCTTTGAAAAAAGGGCCTTTTTATATTTGGATATTATTTCCTGGCTGGAGAGTAAAATAGAAAACAGACCTGTACAAGAGATTATCCGACAAAAATTTTCCGAGAAAATTAAGCGGGAAAAATATAAAATATCTAACAGTAGCTTATAAAAAAGCTGCCTGGTCTTTAATAGATCAGGCAGCTGCTCTACAGGGATATTTAGGAATTTTAGGCTACAACCTTTTTCTCCATGATTACCTGTCCTTTATAATACAATTTACCATCAAGCCAAAATGCTCTATGAGGTAAATGAAACTCCCCGGTGGTAGGACACTGAGCCAGACCAGGTGCATTTAATTTATAATGTGTCCTTCTTTTATCTCTTCTGGTTTTGGAAATTTTCCTTTTAGGATGTGCCATATCTATGTAATTTTTAGATTATTCGTTATTTTTAAAATTCTTTAAAGCTTTCCAAAACGGATTTTGGTCGTCTTTCATTTGTTCTTCTGTTAAGTCACTTTTTCCTGCTTCATAGACAATCCAGCCCTCGCCCTCATCATCTTCGTCCTCTTCTGTCAGGTGATCAGGATGAATTTTTTTTGCAGGGATTCCAAGCAAAATAAATTCATAGATCAATTGCATCACATTGATGCTTTGTGTGTCATTAGTTATGAAATAGATCTCATCATCTATCTCCGCCTCTTCCTGTCCATACTTGTATAATATCTTATGAGACAAGTCAGTAGGGTGATCAAAATCCTCAAGACTTCTGTCACAGGTAAGGTTTACTTTCCCTTTCAAATTAAAATTAGCTTCAATTAAGTTAATTCTTTTGTCAAGCTCTAGTTCTACTTTAATGGCTACATCATTTACGATATCACCACTGTTTTCAAAATGATCTAGGAACTCGGAGTCAATTTCAAAAGTGAAATTGTGCCTCCCTTCTTTCAGTGGGATAATGTCAATATCGAATTTCCTTATGAATTTCATTTTCTGAATTAAGACCGCAAATTTAGATAAATATTTCTGATTAATAAAATCTACCCTTCAATAATTTCATTATGTAGCCGTTAAGTTTTCTTTTCTTTTAATCATATCATGCGCAAGAAAAATAGCAGATCGCATAGAACCGGGGTTTGCATCGTTTTTACCAGTGATATTGTAGGCTGTTCCATGATCAGGACTTGTCCTGATTATCGGTAGACCAGCAGTGAAATTTACTCCTGAATCGAAACATAATGTCTTAAATGGGATTAGTCCTTGGTCATGGTACATGGCCAAAACACCATCGAACTTTTTCTGATGCATCATTCCAAAAAAACCATCGGAAGGATAGGGGCCAAAAACCAAAGCTCCATCTTCTTTAAAACTTTTCACAACAGGTTGGATGATTTCCAGCTCCTCATTCCCCAATAGCCCATCTTCTCCAGCATGTGGATTTAGGCCCAAGACAGCAATCTTAGGCTTTATAATGCCAAAATCATTCTTGAGTGAGCGAATCATTATTTTCAATTTGGCCCTGATGGCGATGTCTGTAATCCCACTTGCTATATCCTTAAGTGGGATGTGTCCAGTAACCAATCCAATGCGCATGTCCTCGGATACCATGAACATCATGCTTTCATTGGTGTCAAATGCATGGGTCAGGTACTCAGTATGTCCCACAAATGGAGTTTCAGTACTGTTAATGTTGTTTTTATTTAGAGGAGCGGTGACTAAAGCGTCCAATTGATCGTTTTTTAGGTCCACTATGGCTTGATCTATGGCTGCTAGTGCCATTGAGCCCGCATCTCTGGTTTCTACGCCAGGAATGACCTCAGGTGATTCCTGTACGACATTAATTACATTGATTTTTCTGTGGTGAACTTCCTCAATACTCTTGATCTGAATAAAATTAAAGTCATTCATATCTAATACTTTCCTGTAATAGGTGAGCGCCTTGCCATGGCCATAGATGACAGGTGTAATCATTTTTTGAAGCCTGTTGTCCAGCAAAGCCTTCATTGTAACTTCTGCACCAATTCCGTTGATATCACCTATGCTAATTCCGATTATGGGTTGACTCTTTTTTATGCTCATGGCCTTTTTATCTTTGGCTAAATGACAAAATTATAAAATAATTTAATCCTTATTCTACTTAATGGTTTTTTCACCAGTTTGGAACCTGTGTCAAATCTCAGGTAGCTGGTGATCGTCTATAGATTACCTCTTGTTTTCTCAAGCCAAGGTGAGCATTAATTTTACTATGCCTCTTGTCCATTATACAAAATAATTAATTAATAGGAGACTTCAACTCTGAAGCGAGTATTCACTGCTTTTAACTGATCAAAAGCGGCTTTAGATAATTTGATCAATAATTTATTGTTATCGCCTGTTTCAGGTAAAACACCAACTACCCGTGCAAAAACCGTCACATCATTTTCCTCATTTCTGACCCTCATGATAGTTCCTACTGGTGCATTTCTATGCAGAACCAGAAATTTTTTGTGGTTTCCTGTCCCCTCGATGACTTCCGCTTGGCCATTCTCGTTTACGTTTTTGAAAGCGGTGGATGTGCTGATGTTATTTGTTGGCGCAGTTGATGCGCTTTCGGAGTTGGTCTGTTCAGATGTAGATTTACTGTTTCCCGGTAATTGAGTTACGGGAATATTTGCATTGGTCTCCCTACTTACTTTTAAGGTTTGTCCAACAGACAGATTGTTAGAAGAAAGTCCATTCCACTTGATGATGTCGGCTACATTGGCTTCATATTTTCTAGCTATTGCAAACAATGTTTCACCCTGTATGACTTGATGAGATATCCAGTTGCCCGTAGTTGAAACTGTGGGAGAAGCTTTAACTGATGGGCTTGTAACAACAGGTGCTTGTGCTTTTTCCGTTTTTTCCTTGGGTTGTTTTTTCGGGGTGTTTATTTTTTCTGTAGTAACAGCTACTGTTTGATCAACTATGGCGGCTGTTTCTTCCACCTTTTTCTCTAAGATAGGTTTTACTGTGTCCTTAAGGCCTTCTATGATTAGTGGTTGCCCAACACTTAGGTCAGTTCCTTTAAGTCCGTTGACTTCCATCAATTTATCCATGCTGATATTATAGGATTTGGCAATGGAGAAGAGCGTCTCACCTGGTGTGACATGGTGGACTTGTGCACCTTCCGGAATCATCTTGGCCTCAATATAGGGAACCCTGATGCGCTGCCCGATTTTTAGACCATCCTTTAAATTGTCATTGTTTTGGACGAGATCATTTACCGGAGTGTTGTACCTTCTTGAAATCCCAAACAAAGTCTCTTGCGGATCTACCTGGTGAATAATATAGGTTTTACCTCCTATTTTCTCTACCCCCACAGAATCCGATCCTACAAGTAATGCTCCTTTAGACGGGACAGCAACGCCAATCATCCCTATAATCAATATCCAGCACTTCATTTTACTAACGGTTTTTAACAATAAATTTCTAATAATCATGCAAATTTGATATTTATTTTATCAATTGCAACTCCGTTTTATACCAATAGGGGCAATGATCATTTTTATTGGTATATTCAAACAGAAATATTAAACAGGTATTAAAATGAAATTCTCGTTTGGCTTATCCATCTATATATTATTAAATTTTATAGGAACTCCAATTGCACAGGCACAATCTGAACAATCTGGGGACACTCTTCAAACAGTATATGTGTTTGAAATGAAGGACGATATAGACCCTAGAATGAACAGGAAAGTAAGAATGGCTCTGGAAGATGCTGTGGAAAAAAAAGCAGCATTGATTATAGTTCACATGGACACCTATGGAGGGGCAGTAAATGATGCTGATGATATTCGGACACTCTTTTTGGAATCAAATATCCCCATCGTTTCTTTTATTGATAAGGATGCTGCATCCGCTGGCGCTTTGATTTCCATTGCATGTGATAGTATTTATATGGCAAAGGGTGGGAGCATAGGTGCTGCCACCGTGGTCATGGGAGGGTCTGGTGAAGCAGCTCCGGACAAATACCAATCTTATATGCGCTCCATGATGAGGAGTACAGCCGAGGCAACGGGAAGAGATCCGAAAATTGCGGAAGCCATGGTCGATGAAAATATTGAAGTGGAAGGAGTGTCTAAAAAAGGAGAAGTCATTACCTTTTCAGTTTCAGAAGCAATAGCCAACGGATTTTGTGAGGCTGAAGTCTCCTCTATTGAACAAATAGTGGAGCGGTATGGATTTGAGAATTATGAGATTTACGAATATTCCCCATCGGCTACTGAAGACATTATCTCTCTTTTTCTCAACCCGGCAGTAAGCGGATTTTTAATTTTGATCATATTTGCGGGTATTTATTTCGAAATACAAACACCGGGCATAGGTTTTCCTATTGCTGCGAGTGCAATAGCAATAATACTTTATTTTATACCCTATTACCTGACAGGGCTTGCCAGTAATTGGGAGTTGGTGGTCTTTATCATAGGTATAGTATTATTGGCTTTGGAGATATTTGTAGTGCCAGGGTTTGGTGTATTTGGAATCCTGGGAATTGTTTGTATCCTTTCCGGGTTAACGATGGGGATGCTGCCAAATGAGCAGTTTGACTTTACTTTCGTAAGCTCTGGGAAGCTTTTTGCTGCTTTATTGACGGTGATTTTGGCAGTAACAATTGCCACTGTATTGATTTTTACTTTGACGCCAAAAATCAATCAATGGGAAAGTTTTAGCAGAATTTCATTAACGGATACCCAGCAGAAATCTGATGGATACACGGCTACTTTTTATAGTCAGGATTTGCTTGGAAAAGTTGGCGTTTCTCATACCCGGTTGATGCCAAGTGGCAAAGTGATCATTGAAGATGAGATGTTTGACGCTTATTCCAGAGGTGAATTTATTGAAAAAGGAGAGAAAATTAAGGTAATAAGCACTGAAGGTACTTCGTTGAGAATAAAAAAAATAGAAGCTTGATTTTACTTTTTAATGGGAATAAAAATTCTGCTTCTTTGAGCATGTCTCTTGATTTTTACTAAATTCCAGAATCAAACCCTCTTTTTACAGAATGAGATTTATTAGAAGGGTTTATTCTATCTATGGCAGTATCGGATTCATTATGGCTTTCCTGATTTTGTTGCCAATATTTATATTTACCATAGAGATTTCAGAAAAAAAAAGTCAAGGCAGAAAATTAAATAGGATTTGGTCAAAGCTACTTTTTGGAATGCTTTTTTTTAGGGTGAAAATTGAGAATCATAATCATTTGAAGAAAAGAGACCAATTTATTTTCGTTTCCAATCACTTCTCCTACATGGATATCCCTGTGTTAGGTTTGATTCCATTTGATCTTGTATTTATTGGGAAAAGTTCACTTGCTAAAGTACCGCTTTTCGGTTACATGTTTAGAAGTCTGCACATTGCAGTGGATAGGCACAGTATGAAAAGCAGGGTAGAATCGGTATTGAAGGCCAGAAAAGCATTGTATGAAGGTGCTAGTGTGGTTTTTTCCTGAAGGAGGTATTTCAAGTGAGCGTCCTCCAACAATGTCTAAGTTTAAGGATGGGGCTTTTAAATTGGCTTTGGATAAACAAATTCCAATAATTCCTATCACTTTATCTTACAATCACTTAATTTTGCCAGGCGATGGAAAGTTTTTATTGCGCTACAAGCCAGTAAAAGTAATCATACATGAGCCGATTCTCGTAGAAGGATGTGGGCCAAAAGAGGTGAAAGAGCTTAAGAAGCAGTGCTTCAATATTATACAAGAGCAACTTAATAAAGACAATAATTCATTAGCGAATATAAAAGACAATTCATGAAACTAGATATCAATTCTCTTAAAAAAATTGCTCACCTGGCTAGGCTTGAGTTTGACGAAAACAGTGCGAAAAAAATGACGAATGATATGACTCAAATCTTAAACTGGGTGGAAAAACTAAATGAGGTGGATACGAGTAATGTGGAGCCTTTGATTACCATGTCCTCTGAGGAAAATGTCATGAGGAAAGATGAAATTGGAGCGCACCTGGACCACGAAAAAGGCCTAAAGAATGCTCCGCAAAGAGATTCTGATTATTTCCGCGTTCCAAAAGTTATGGAATAATGCGATGGTCAATCTTGCAGCGCTCAATTTTTTTTATTTTTTTGGTTGTACTTATTTATTCAGGATCTGGACTGGTGTGGATAATTACTTCGGGGAATTCTTTTCAGTCGATTGAACTTTTAACCCTCTCGGAAGGGGTTAATGTTCCCTTGGGTAAGTTCCTTTCAGCTTCTGGTTTTCTTGAATTGGAGGTGCAAAATTTCCTTCTCTTTGATCAATTTGTGGGTATTCCGCCCATCACGTTTCCGGTCTTAACCCAGGTGATGGGGATTGGTATATGGACCCTTTTGTTGTTATTTATCGTATTAATAACATTGTTGAAACGCCAAGCTTTTTTGATCGGAGCAGGCCTTTTAATTCTTTTGCTAAGCATTAGTGGGGTGAATAGCTTGAATATTGGGGGAGTAGGCACCAATTATGCCATGGGCATTTGTTTGCTTTTCCTTTTGGCTCCTGCAGCTATTATTCGCCTATTCTTTAATTATCTGTCATTAGGTTTTAGGATGGCTTTGATTTTGGGAATGGGGATTATAGGCTTGGTAGTTTTGATTTACTTTGCTCAAGCCCCCTCGCCAACTTATTTGTTTTCTGAAAATATTTTCTTGATGGCTCTTGTTATGGCCAGTGGTTTTATCCTTTACATCGGACACTCTTTTGTGTCGGGTACTTATTTGGTTTTATCCAAGTTGAATCTTGGTATTGGTATCAGAATCGGTTGGCACTTTGCCATTATTTCAACATTGTATTTGGGATTGATGGCATTGGTTTTCTTGGAAGCTACTGGTGATTGGCTCAAATGGCCATTGCCGCCTTTTCAACTTTTGCTCATTTTGATAGGTATAATTGGCTTCTTTGATTCGCACTTTAAAATAAAATATTATCCCCAGACTTTCAGCGAAGCCTGGATAGGTAAGGCTTTTTATTTAGGGGGCTTTGCTATCTGTCTTCTAGTTCTTTTTAAAGCTGAACTATCTGGAAATACGCCCATGGTGGATTTTTTGCACCATGTGTTCGCCTATAGCCAGTTGGGTTTTGGTCTGATGTTTTCATTGTACATCTGGGTAAATTTCTCTGCCATCATTAATAGTGGGAAAGCCATTGAAAAAATAATGTATAACCCTCCCTTTTTTCCTTATTTTCATATGAGGCTTGGAGGAACTATGGCACTGTTAATTTTGATGGTTTATGCGGGAGGCATCATTGCCATACAGTTCAGTACTTCGTCTACACAACTGTCTGCTGATTATTATTATACCACCAAAAGGCCTGTTGAAGCATCCGTTCTTTACGAAAATGCTTTTGATAGATACCGGGCAAATGACAAAGCACTTTATGCTGTAAGCAATATCTATCTGGAGCAAAATCAACCCACTTTGGCCCTAAAAACATTGGAGCGAAGTTTTGAACAAAACCCCCAGGTAACTGATATCTTGCTATTAAGTTGGTTGTTAGAAAAGCGATCCAGGTCTAATGAGGCTATTTTTTACCTGGAGGAAGGATTAAAATATTATTCGGGGAATCCCTACTTAGCAAATAACCTTGCCCTGACTTACCATAGAATGAATCTTCCGAAGGAGGCGTTAAGTACGCTGGCTAAAATGGACGGGTTTAAGGAGGTTAGAATACTTAATGCTACAGGAGTAATGATTGCCCATGATAACCCCTTGAAGGAAGAAAATAACTTGACGCTGGGGTTGAAGAATAAAGTTAATCTATTGGCAGCGGGTAATAAGGGTGTCAATACTGCGCATTTTGATCTTCTGCCGCTTGACAAGGATCTTGTAAATGATGTGGTAGGAAGGTCACTGGTTAGAAATTACCTAACGAATACCAGAGATGGTAATTCTGGATTAGCCTTCAGCGCACAAATAGATTCAATGCTCATGCAAGAAAATCTCCCGCTTTCTATAGAACAAAATTTAAAAGAATCCGACTTGATTTTAAAATATAAATCAGGGGACATCAAGGTATTGCTTGAACACTTGAACGGGATGGCTTTTAGGTTTAGTCAGGATGCAGGCTTTTATCATGCCTTTGCGGGATGGGTGCTTTCTGGTCAGGGTGATTTTGAAAAAGCGGCGATTGAATGGAAACAGGCAGCCTTAAAGGGCTATTCTAAGTTTACACCTGCCCATTTACCCTTTTTGTACTTCGGGGAAATGAAAGAAGAAGCAGCTTTTATTTCTGCGACTCAAAAAGTGGAATTTCCAGAATGGATGGATTTTGATAATTCAGGGCAATTATTGCCCAATGATACAGTAAAGCTCTATCAAACCTTAGCAATTTTACCTAAAATGCTTGGTAAAGAGTTACTCCCTTCCCTAGCTTTCCTGAAAAATGACTTGAATAAAGGCATTCTTGCCAAAGAAATATTACAGAAAAAATCACATTGGCTAGATGAAGATGAGATCAAAGCGTTGCTTCCGTTGGCTAAAAATTACGAGCAAGCCACTGGGCAATATTTTTTCTTGGAAGATCTCCTCCAAGCTGTAGAAGTTGGCAATGGAGGAGAAACCGAAAACAATGGTAGAGAAGGCTTTAATCCGTACTTAACGCCCTTAGTTCTGGCAAAGGTCAATCAAATAGAGGGCGATGAAAAGAGGTATGAAATGCTACAAGGAGCTTGTCAATTTAATAAGGATCCAATTTTGTGGATAACGTTAGTGAAATATTGTCGTATAATTGGATTAGATCAATATGGGAGTGCCAACCTAAGGCTTATGAGTGAATGGATTAGTCAAGATGACTTGACTGAAATACAATTGAAATTTCTATAAACCCTTTGGTATAATTTAACGGGCTGAATTCCTGTTTTTAAGCAATATACCCTATCTTCACATTTTAAATCCCAATCTATGCCAGAAATTATTAGAACCAAGGAAATACGTAAAGTTTATAGAATGGGAACCGAGGAAGTGCAAGCACTGAAATCGGTAAGTATTGCGGTAAACAGAGGTGAATATGTGGCTTTTATGGGGCCTTCTGGGTCAGGGAAATCAACTTTGATGAATATTATCGGTTGTCTGGATACTCCCAGTGCAGGACAATACACCTTGAATGGTAAGGATGTAAGTGACATGACTGAAGATGAGTTGGCAGAAATAAGGAATAAGGAAATCGGGTTTGTTTTTCAAACTTTCAATTTACTACCACGTGCGACTTGTTTGGAAAATGTGGCATTGCCATTAATTTACGCTGGGTATAACAAGGCCGATAGAGAAGAAAAGGCTTTTCTTACAATAAAAAGCGTTGGATTGGATGATCGTATTCATCACAAACCCAATGAATTGTCTGGTGGGCAAAGGCAACGGGTAGCCATTGCTCGTGCTTTGGTAAATGATCCTAGTATCATTCTGGCAGATGAGCCAACCGGTAATTTGGACAGTAAAACTTCCTATGAAATAATGGACCTCTTTCACATTTTGCATCAAAAAGGAAATACCATCATTATGGTTACCCATGAGGATGAAATTGCCCATTATGCTCATCGGGTAATTCGGCTTAGGGATGGACTCGTAGAGTCCGATGAAAGAAATCCCAATCCTACTGTAATAGATAAAACAATTGTGTGAGATCAAATTAAAATTAAATGAAAATTTATACCAGAACAGGAGATAAAGGTAAAACATCCCTTTTTGGAGGGACTAGGGTGATAAAATCGCATTTAAGAATTGATGCCTATGGAAATATCGATGAATTAAATGCAAATATTGGGTTATTGAGAGATCAGGTTTCTAATGAAACCATTTCAGGGGTACTGTATAAAGTTCAGGACAGACTATTTGTTATTGGTGCTATTTTGGCCTGTGATCCTGAAAAGAAGAGGGTAAAACTTCCTGACATAAAAGCGGAGGATGTTTGTTTTCTTGAATCGGAGATTGATGAAATGGAAGGGAACCTGTCCCCCTTAAAAAATTTTATTATCCCTGGAGGGCATCCAGTCGTTTCTTTGGCGCACATTACACGAACAGTATGCAGAAGGGCTGAAAGATCAATGGTTTTGCTGTCAGAAAGTTCTCTGGTGGATGATATATTGTTGGAATATATCAATAGGCTCTCAGATTTTCTGTTCGTTCTAGGAAGGCAGCTGGCAAAGGAATTAAATGTAAAAGAAATCACTTGGCATCCAAGTGAATAAGTAGATATGGATAAGACATCAAATATAGCTATAAATAAGGCTTCAACGTCGAAGTTGGCAACTACTAATTTTGATGAGCTTGCCTTTGGCGAGATCATTAGTGACCACATGTTTGTGGCCGATTATATAGATGGAGCTTGGCAAAACCCAAAAGTAGTACCATATGCACCACTTCAGCTTAATCCTGCGAATGCTACTTTGCATTATGGACAATCGGTTTTTGAGGGATTGAAAGCCTATAGGAATGAGCAAGGTGAAATTTTAGTTTTCAGAGGTGATGCCAATCAAAAAAGACTAAATGAATCTGCCAAAAGGATGTGTATTCCTGAAATTCCTAAGGAGATTTTCATGGAGGGAATGCGGGAGTTACTAAAGGTGGACAGAGAATGGGTACCCAAGCAGGCAGGCTGCTCACTTTATCTCAGACCCTTTGTATTTGCAGCAGATGATTACTTAGGGATTAGACCTTCAAAGAAATACAAGTTCATGATCCTTGCTTCTCCCGTAGGGAAGTATTATGCAAAACCTGTTACGGTAAAGGTGGAGTCCAGGTTTGCAAGAGCTATAGAAGGAGGAACAGGTGCTGCCAAAGCAGCTGGGAATTATGCTGGGTCACTCTATCCAGCACTCAAAGCTCAAAAAGACGGCTATGACCAACTGTTGTGGACAGATGGTAAGACCCATCAGTATATCGAAGAAAGTGGTACAATGAACGTGATGTTCGTGATAGATGGGGTCTTGATTACGGCACCCACTACCACTGGAACCATTCTCAAAGGAATTACTAGAGACAGTGTATTGATCTTGGCTAAAGAGATGGGCATGCCTGTTGAAGAGCGGTTTCTAACTGTGATAGAACTTGAAGAGGCACTTAACTCCGGAAAATTGGAAGAGGCCTTTGGTACGGGTACAGCTGCTACCGTTGCGTTTATCAGGTTAATAAATATTCATGGCAGAGACTATGAGTTACCTGACGTATCACCCAATGCATTTTCTATTCAGATTTTGGAAGTACTGGACAATATCAAATATGGAAAAGTTCCAGATAAATACAACTGGATAATGAAGTATTAAAAATTTCCAACCCGTAATTGGTCTTTGAATTTTATTTCGCATATGTACGTCCTTACTAGGGTTATCCCCCTAATTGGTTTGTTTTATCTGGTTAATGGCAATTTACTAGCCCAGAATTATCTGGTCCTGCAAAAAGGTACCAATCAAAAATCACGCATCACCTATGAAGTGGGAGATGCATTCATCTATTTGCAAGAAGGTAATGATTACTACATTCAGGACGTGATACGTGAAATTAATAAAGATTACATTGCGTTAAAGGAAAATGTCCTCAGCTTAAAACAAATCCAGGCAATAGACATTAGAAATAAAGATGAGCGAAATCAAACGCTAGGTAGTTTAACTCTGCTGCCTATTGCCGGCGGTACTTTATTGATGCTGGCAGGAGGAATAAATAGCTTGGCGCAGGAGGGGACAATCCATTATAGTAAGGGGGTAATCACCACCTCCGCGGTGCTGATAGGTGCAGGATTTTTAATTAAAGTCTTTAGGTACAAGAAATTCAAAGTAGGCAAAAAGAGAAAATTAATGGTAATCACTGATGTGAAGTTGGAATAGAGGATAGAAAAATTTGTTGGCTATCCTCTTCATCATAAACAAGTGATAATTACCTGGGTTAAAGTATTTGTTTAATTTCTGATTCCCTTTTGTTTTAAGGTTACCCATTTCGATTCAAGAATTCTGTACCAGATAAGGCGCCATTAATAATCTGGTTAGGGCGAAAAAAATGAATACTGTTGGACCTTATTTAGTTTTTTCAGTGCAGGGTTAGCCCACTTGTTTTACCATTTATTCCTTACATAACGCTTGTGATGGTTGTCTCAGTATTCAATCTGCTGATTCTCTAAAGATTGTACCATTCATTATTATTCCTATTGCATAATCCGGATTTAAATTGGTTATTTAGTAGTAATTGAGCAAATTTGCATTTTAAATAAATAAATTAATCATTATGACATCAGATCAATTGAAAGATTTGAAGGCCCGAGTAACGGCCTTGAGGAGGTATCTTTGACTACGATCGTAAGAAATCAGAAATAGAAGAGTTTGAAGCCATTTCAGCCCAACCAGGTTTTTGGAACGATACTGAAGAGGCAGAAAAAATAATGAAGCAGATTCAGGCCCGAAAGGCTTGGACTTCTCAATATGAAACTATCGATACAGGAACCCAGGATCTGGAAGTTCTTTGGGAGTTTTATAATGCTGGAGAAGTTTCGGCTGAAGAATTGGACGTCGATTTTGATAAATACCTCAAGCTTGTAGAGGACCTGGAATTGAAAAAGATGCTCAGCGGTGAGGAGGACCAACTTAGTGCCATGTTGGAAATTAATCCTGGTGCAGGAGGGACTGAAAGCAATGACTGGGCCTCAATTCTTCTTCGTATGTATATCATGTGGGGAGAGAAAAATGGCTATAAGGTTAGAGAAGTGGATCTTCAGGAGGGCGAAGTTGCAGGAATTAAATCCGCTACTTTGGAGTTTGAAGGACCGCTTGCCTACGGGTTTTTAAAATCAGAAAGTGGCGTTCATCGATTGGTGAGAATTTCTCCCTTTGACAGTGGAGGTAGACGGCATACTTCTTTTGCCTCTGTGTACACTTATCCTGTAGTAGATGACACCATAAATATTGATATCAGCCCTGCGGACATAGAATTACATACCTCACGTTCTGGTGGAGCAGGTGGGCAAAATGTAAATAAAGTAGAAACCAAAGTTCAACTTACGCACAAGCCTACAGGTATCGTAGTAATATGCCAAATAGAGCGTTCTCAGTTAGCGAATAGGGAAAAGGCGATGCAGATGTTGAAATCTCGGTTGTATCAACTGGAGATGGAAAAAAGAAATGCGGAAAGAGCCAAGGTAGAATCTGGTAAAATGAGAATAGATTTTGGTTCACAAATCAGAAACTATGTGCTGCACCCTTATAAATTAGTGAAAGATGCACGGACTAGTCATGAAACTTCAGATGTTCAGGCTGTGCTAGACGGCGGATTAAATGAATTTATTAAGTCCTACCTTTTGGCCCAAAGCGAGGAAGAAGTAAAAGATAAAGATTAAATAAAAGGCCTGAATTTTCAGGCCTTTTTTAATTCAACACGATTTCATCTACCATAAGCCACGCTTTACTTCCTGATGCGCCATGCCAAGAGGGAAGCTTCTCTATTGGTTTAGCTACTATTTTGAGGTATTGTACTCTTTTTTCAGCATAGGGTATTTGGACCTGACGCAGAAAGGAAGGGTCATCTTTTTGAAGTGCTTGAGGACGAAAAGACTTTGAAAGCTTCCAGTCTTGGTTTGTGTCAGGTCTTGTCCATATTTCTACCTCCTGAGGAGGGAAGAACCTTGAACCTAAGTTCTGCCAAAGTGAGATCGCCATGGATGAAATATCTGTGGGCTCTTTAAATTCCATTTCCACTTCAAGTGGATTGTTTAAAAAGCCCAGCCAGTTCAGATTCCAAGAATCAGGAATGGCTTTCTTTTTATCGAAGAGGCTTTCTTTTCCATCGCCTTTATACCGATCCTCTGGGAGGAAATTCATCTCATAAGAGGAAGGACTGATGGTAGCACTGATAAATTCAGCTTCTGAAACAGCACTACCAATCCACCCTTCTGCAAATGCCCTGGCTTTGATGGAAACATTCTCTTTTATTTCCAGAGGTTTATCATAAAGGGTGAAATTACTGCTATCAGGTTCAGTTCCATCCAAGGTATAATAGATGCTGGTTGCTCCTATAGGATGAGTCAGTTTAACCTCAAGCTTATCCTTAAAAAAAGCTTTGTCAAAACGTATTACGGGTGGGTTTAATATTAATACCGTTGACTTTTCTTGAGTTCCTATTTCAATTGTGGTTTGAGGCAATGCTGAAATTAATTTTTCCAGTGATTCTTTGGATAAACCTGTATTCCAAAGGAAGAGTTTTTTAACATTTTTTAGGTTAGACAGTGGCTCTACTGCTTCGTCGGTTAGGTTGTTTCCTGATAGTGAAAGTAAGGAAAGGTTTTCAAGATTGACCAAAGCCTTTAAGCCCTCTCCCTTAATTTCGGTAAAATTAAGGTAAAGCTTTTCAAGGTTTTGAAATGTGCTGAGTGAGGTCAAATCCTCATCCTTAACGGGCATTTGGTTCAAATTGATAGCAACCGTCTGTTCCTTAACTACAATTAGTTCTTGTAAAGAGGCAGGATCAAAACTTGCTTTGCCAAAATAGCTGACAGCCAAGGCTGGTGATTCCAGTCCGAGTGGTTGTACTTTACGGTAAAAATTATTAAGCCCTTCTATTTTTTCATCAGATACTGCGTCAAATTCATAAACTTTTGGAGCAGCAGCAAATTTCTGAACAGCCAGGCTGTAAATGCTACTCGTGTCCGAAAGCTCCAAGACTTTCTTATCGATGATGGCACCTGAACTTATCCACGCTTCCAAAATTGCTTTTTCATCCTCGGTAAGTTGTGGTTTTCCTTCAGGGGGCATATGATCTTCATTTTCCTCAGGAAGATTTATTCTTTGCGCCAAAAGACTGTTCTCAAGGTCAAAAGGCTCAATAGCGGGGCCTGTCTCTCCACCCTTTAAGAGATTTTCAGGAGTATCCATTCTTAGCTCCCCTTTTTGTTTGGAGGCTTTGTGGCAACTAAGGCATTTGCTTTCAATAATTGGATAGATCAGGTGAGGAAAAACCTCTGCTTCCTCTAGGCTTACTATCACCACATTTTTGTTTTCAATAGGTGCAGTAATGAAATTTTCACCATGGGTAATGGATGCACCCAAGTGGCCCGATATGATGACGATCAACGCAAGAAATGTGGCTGATATTTTGACCACCAGGTGTTTTTGACTGTCGATAAAATAGTATAAAGAGGAGGATCCCCAGAAGATACTCAATCCTGTCCACTTGTGCCAGAAAAGCGCATCTTTCACATATCCTGTTTCATGGGAGAGCAATAGTCCCGCGATGACGGTAAACCCAGCAGTAAGTGCGCCTATCAACAATAAGTCTGTACCATATAGGTGGCTATCTTCTTTTTTCGATAGGAGGTCAGGAATACCTACCAACAAAATAGCCAATAAAATAATTACTATAGGAAAATGAAGTAATAAAGGGTGCATCCTACCGAATACATGGAGCCAGTCGGGGATCAATACCCGGCTTTCTGCCAGCACTAAGAACAAAACAAAGACATTCACTGCAAAAAGCACCTGGCCCAGGATGGCCTTCAATTTGGATTTTAACATAAAGGGGAAAATAGATTTTACCTAGCGTTTAAATTGTTAGGCCATAAGACCATCGATTAAATTTCCTGCAACATCCGTAAGACGATATCTTCTTCCCTGATGCCTAAAGGTGAGTTTTTCATGGTCTATCCCCAATAGGTGCAGCATGGTGGCGTGAAAATCATGAACATGCACCGGATCCTTAATAATATTGTAACCAAATTCATCGGTTTCTCCATAGGTGACACCAGGTTTAATTCCTCCCCCTGCCATCCACATGGAAAAGGCTCTTGGGTGATGGTCCCTTCCGTAATTTTCGGCAGAAAATTTTCCCTGACAATAATTGGTTCTCCCAAATTCCCCTCCCCAAATAACCAGGGTTTCATCCAATAAGCCTCTTTGCTTTAAATCAGTGATCAATGCGGCAGATGCCTGATCGGTATCTTTTGCCTGCAGTGCCATTTCATTCGGTAAATTTCCATGCTGGTCCCATCCTTGGTGGTAAAGCTGCACAAACCTGACGCCATTTTCAGACAGTTTCCTTGCCAGTAGACAGTTGGCGGCATAGGTGCCGGAAACAAGGCATTCAGGACCATATAGTTTAACGATGCTGTCAGGTTCTTTGCTTACATCAGTGACTTCAGGAACTGCAGTTTGCATCCGATAAGCCATCTCATACTGTTGGATTTTGGCACTAATTTCAGGGTCACCAAATGATTTGTAGTTGATCTGATTAAGGGCAGATATTTTATCAAGCATTCTTCTCCGATCCGACTTGGTCATGCCTTCAGGATCATTGAGGTATAAGACCGGATCATCACCACTCGAAAATTGTACGCCTTGATGAACGGAATTCAGAAACCCATTGGTCCACAATTTAGAGTATACTCCCTGACCATTGCCTTTTCCTCTGGACAATAATACACAGAAACTAGGCAAATTATTGTTTTCGCTTCCCAGCCCATAGCTCAACCATGCGCCCATGCTAGGTCTATTTCCTACCTGAGCACCTGTCTGAAAGAAAGTAAGTGCGGGATCGTGATTTATCGCTTCCGTATGCATAGACCTTACGATGCATATATCATCCACAATTTTAGCTGTATGAGGAAAAAGATCACTCACCCAGGCACCTGATTGCCCATATTGGTTAAATCCATGATAGGAGCCAACTAATGGGAAAGAGGATTGGCCCGCAGTCATGCCAGTAAGCCTTTGTCCTTTTCGAATAGATTCAGGAAGCTCTTCTCCAATCCTTTCATTGAGCATTGGCTTATAATCAAAGGATTCCAATTGGCTGGGGGCTCCGTTTTGAAATAAATAAATAACTCTTTTTGCTTTTGGAGCAAAATGAGGCAAAGCTGCCATTAATTTATCGGTATCTATTTCGGATTTACCATTAAAGATATCCGGTATTAAAAGGGATCCTAAGGCCACACTACCCAATCCAAGACTTAGCTTGGAAAGGAATTTTCTCCTGTTTTCATTTAATCCGTTTTCTAATATTTCTTTTTCCATATCAGGTTTTGGTAATCGCTTCTTCTACATTATAAATGGCCACCACCACTTGCATAAGGGCGGCCGTTTCGGGTGTGTCACTAAATTGATCCAAGGGGAACTCTCCAGCTTTCACCGTTTCTAATATAATTTCAGGTTTTTGTTTGAATCTTTTTAATTCCTCTTGATGGTATTCAAGTAAAAGGTTCATTTCCTCCTCTTTCGGCGCACGGCATATAATTCTAAAAAAGGCTTCTTTAATCGCCGCTTCATTTTCTTTCCCTTCACTTATCAAATTACTAGCAAGAACACGTGATGCTTCAAGTACTAATGGGTCATTTAGCATGGCCAATGCTTGCAGCGGTGTATTGGTTCTGTTTCGGGTAACTTCGCAAACATCCCTATTGCTACCATCAAAAATTATAGGCTTAGGAGGAGGGGATGTTAGCTTGATAAAGGTATACAGTCCCCTTCGGTAAAGGTCACCCCCTTTATCCTGCCGATATTCTGCCAATTCTCCTCTGCCAGAGGTGGCTGCTTCCCATAAGCCTTCGGGTTGATAAGGTTTAACACTTGGCCCTCCGATTTCTTTGGACAATAGGCCACTGCTTGCTAGAACCATGTCACGAATGTTTTCGGCATTTAACCTTATTCTTGAGTACCTGGACAGATAAAAATTATCTGGATCTATCTCTGCTTTCTTTTTATCTATTATAGCCGATTGCTGATAGGTGGCTGAACTCACGATCTTTTTAATTAAATTTTTTACATCCCAACCACTTTCACGGAAATCCACAGCGAGCCAATCTAGCAATTCGGGATGCGAAGGTAATTTGCCCTGCATACCAAAATCATCTGCTGATCTTACAATCCCTGCACCGAAAAATTCCTGCCACATAAGGTTGACAAATACCCTGGCTGTCAATGGATTGTCCTCTGAAAAAGTCCATTTTGCTAAACCCAAGCGGTTTTTGGCATATTTGTTCTCATCAAATTTAAGAATAGCATCAGGAGTGGAGGGATGAACTTCCGTAGTCGGTTGATCATAAACTCCCCTGTCCAGAATGTAGGTCTGCCTTAAAGTATCCTTGTAGTCTTCCATAACTGAGACCATAATCTTGCTGGTATCCTGGTGGTTAACAAAATCCAAGATACCATCAAGATCATCTTTTTCTACCCACATGATGGGCTGTTTTGCAGGTTTGGAAATACTCACATCTCCTTCATAGCCTTTTTCCGGTGTATTATTGAAAAAAGCATACATTTGGAAATAATTCTCCTGAGAAATCGGGTCGAATTTATGGTCATGACACTGAGCACATTCCACCGTCATGCCTAATATCGCCTTGCTAAAGGTTTTGGTCTTGTCTAAAATATATTCTACCCTGTACTCTTCTGGAATTACCCCACCTTCCTCTGTGTATTTATGGTTTCTATTAAAGGCTGTAGCCAGTATTTGCTCTTTATTCGCATTGGGTAGCAAATCACCTGCTAACTGCCAGGTTATAAATGTATCGTAGGGAGTATTTTTGTTAAATGCGTGAATAACCCAGTCCCTGTAAGGCCATTGTGTCCTGATATTGTCGTCCTGATAGCCATAGGAGTCTGAGTAACGTGCAATGTCCATCCATAATACGGCCATTCTTTCCCCAAATGATGGGCTGTCCAGTAATTTGTCAATAATCATTTCAGTAGCCTCCTCCGAATTGTTCGTTGCATAGGACTGCATCAGCTCCATGGTAGGTAGTAGTCCTGTCAGATCAAGGCTCAACCTCTTGAAAAGAAGCATCTTGTCTGCAGTTTCATTGGGCTTGAGACCCAGATGGTCGAGTTTGGCCATCACGAAATTGTCTATTTCATTATTGGGCCACTTAGGATCTGAAGTTTTGGGTAATTCAGCTTTGGAAGGAGGAACAAATGCCCAGTGGGGTTCATATTTTCCTCCTTGTTTGATCCATTTTTTAATGGTTTCAATTTCACTAGCTGTAAGCTTAAGGTTAGATTCTGGAGGAGGCATCATTTCAGACTCATCGGTAGACGCTATCCTCCTAACAACTTCAGAGCTTTCGGGTTTTCCAGGCACAATGGCATGGGCCTCGGGATTTTCTTTTAAGGCCGCATAGGCACTTTCTTCATTGTCAAGCCTTAAACCTGACTCTCTTTTGTTTTCATCAGGCCCATGACAGGCAAAACAATTGTCTGATAAAATAGGTCTGATATGAAAATTATAGCTGATTTGATTTCCCGTTGTCAATACATCAGCCTCAGATTCCCTTTCGGAACAAGAGGCAAAAATCACAACCGATACAAGTAATATTTGAGTTAAATGCCTAAGCATATTATTTTTTATCTACTTAAATTGTTAATAATGAGCAATTTCTTAATTAAAACGTGAAATTACAAGGAATACTTTAAATTGTGTTGCAATAGTATGTAGACGGTGTTGACCCGAATTCCAAGCCATTTTATTACGTGCTGAAATCACTTCTACATCATTCAATCGTTGCTATTTTCAAATTCACCATAGCACTCATAGTGCAAGAAGAACATTTTAATGACTGAAAAAGTTGCAATAGATTTTGGGTGAGGTCAATTAGCAAAAAATGAGCCTAGCCGTGGGTAGGAAAGTTTTTTTGCGAAGCAGAGATATCCCGATTGCTCTACCGGACTATTCTTTAATAAAATCTTCTCTTGGCACTAGGTCCTAGTCTCCAATTCCCCTGATTTTCTTGTGATTACACCACTTTCAGAGAAGGGTCGGGATATACTTTTGCATAATTCGAAGGGATAATCTCAGTTTAGGGGTAAAAAAGGTAAAAAAAGCAGGAGAAGCCCTTACTTCTCCTGCTTAAATATAAGTTAAATGAAAAGCATAATTTGCTTTGTTTAGGGTTTTTTCACTTTTGAAAAATCAAAGGTTTCAAGGAAATTGGTTGTGAAATTTCCGGCCACGAAATCAGGGTCTTCCAGTAAGGCCAAATGGAAAGGAATGGTGGTTTTGATACCATCAATTACAAACTCCTCCAATGCACGTTTCATTCTTACAATGACTTCCTGCCTTGATTGGGCACTTACTATAAGTTTGGCAATCAGGGAATCATAGTTTGGAGGGATAACGTATCCAGCATATACATGACTATCAATTCGTACTCCCTTACCACCCGGAAGGTGAAGATTTACAATTTTTCCAGGGCATGGCCTGAAACCATTTGCAGGGTCCTCAGCATTTATCCGGCACTCCATGGCGAATAATTTAGGAAAATAATTTTTCCCGCTTATTTTTTTTCCTGCAGCTACTTTTATTTGTTCCTTGATTAGGTCAAAATCAGTAACTTCTTCGGTTATTGGATGTTCTACCTGTATTCTGGTATTCATTTCCATAAAGTAGAAGTCCCTGTTTTTATCCACCAAAAACTCTATGGTGCCTGCACCTTCATAAGCAATGGCCTCAGCACCTTTGATTGCTGCTGCTCCCATTTTTTCCCTCAGTTCATCTGTGATAAACGGAGAAGGTGTTTCTTCCACTAACTTTTGGTGACGTCTTTGAATGGAGCAATCTCTTTCTGACAAATGACATGCCTTGCCTGTAGAATCTCCAATGATCTGAATTTCAATATGTCTAGGTTCTTCTACAAATTTCTCAAGATACAATCCGTCATTGCCAAATGCAGCAGCGGATTCCTGTCTGGCGTCATCCCAGGCTTTTTTGAATCCAGAGGGCTCCTTTACTATTCGCATACCTCTACCACCTCCACCGGCTGTGGCCTTGAGAATAACAGGGTAACCAATTTTTTCAGCCAAGGGAAGTCCTTGTTCTATTGAGTCTAATAAGCCTTCTGAACCTGGGATAGTAGGTACTCCCGCTACAGCCATGGTAGCTTTTGCCGTTGCTTTATCCCCCATCTGATTGATCATATCAGGGCTAGCGCCAATAAATTTTATATTGTATTCTTCACAAATCCGTGAAAATTCAGCGTTTTCAGATAGAAAACCATAGCCAGGATGGATGGCGTCCGCATTTGTTATTTCTGCAGCTGCTATAATTCTAGGAATATTCAAATAGGAATCTTTGCTGGCTGGTGCACCTATACATACAGCTTCATCTGCAAAGCGTACGTGTAAGCTGTCTTTATCGGCAGTGGAATAGACAGCGACAGTCTTTACACCCATTTCCTTACAGGTACGAATGATCCTTAAGGCAATTTCCCCTCTGTTTGCTATTAATATTTTTTTAAACACTTTATAAAGTCGATTTGGTTAGAAAACAATCAATTCTGAGGTTCAACCAAAAACAGAGGTTGGTCATATTCTACAGGAGAAGCATCATCCACCAAAATCTTTACGATTTTACCCGAAACTTCTGATTCTACCTCATTAAATAGTTTCATCGCTTCAATGATACAAACAGGTTGTCCTTTTTGAATGAAGTCTCCCACGTTTACAAAGAATTCAGCATCAGGATTAGGTGACCTATAAAAGGTGCCTATCATAGGAGATTTTACTTCCAGATAGTTTGGTGTGGGTGCGCTAGTCGTTTCGGCTGGGGCAGTAGGAGCTTCCTGGGTGAATTGAGGGCTAAGGTTTTCTGAGTGTTTGACTACAGAAGCTTCCGAATTCTTTTTGATGGAAAGCTTGAACTCGTCCGTCTCTATTTTGACCTCTGCCAGTCCGGAATTGGAAATAAAGTCAATTAATTCTTGTATCTCTTTTGCTTTCATAAATCCATTTCTTTGAGAGTAGCCCAATGTTTGGCCACCCTGTTTTAAATATACTTGATTATTAACTTAAGTAAAACTATGTAAATTAATGAATAATTTTAACGTTAAGAGGATTATTTCACTCTTTCTGAGTAGGATCCATCACGGGTGTCTACCTTGATCATAATGTCCTGATCTACAAATAATGGAACCATCACTATCGCGCCGGTTTCAAGTGTGGCAGGCTTAAGTGTATTAGTGGCTGTGTCACCTTTGATGCCAGGCTCTGTATAAGTCACCATTAATTCTACAAATGCTGGAAGTTCAACACCGAGAGGAGTCTCTGTTTCATCATGGATAAGGATATCTACCAATTGTCCTTCCTTCAATAATCCTGGCCTTTCAATTAGTTTTTCCTCAATTGGAATTTGTTCGAAAGTTTCAGTATCCATGAAGTGATAGCCCATATCATCGCTGTAAATATACTGATGTGGTCTTTTCTCTACGCGAGCGGTTGTAACTTTCTCGCCAGAATTGAAAGTTTTATCAAGGACTTTTCCATTGGTAAGACTTTTTAGCTTTGTCCTAACAAATGCTGGCCCTTTCCCAGGTTTCACATGTTGGAAATCAACTATTGTCATGATGTCATGATTGAAGACTAGACAAAGGCCATTTTTAAAATCAGCAGTACTTGCCATATTTGCTTTGTTTTTGATTAAATGCTTTTAGGGTCATATCCCCACTTTAAATATATTGCTCCCCAGGTAAATCCACCTCCAAAAGCAGCCAAAATGAGATTATCTCCCTTTCTTAGCTTGGATTCATAATCCCATAAGCACAATGGAAGAGTACCGGCTGTGGTATTGCCATATTTTTCAATGTTTAACATAACCTTATCAGCACCGATGCCCATTCTTTTAGCGGTAGCATCAATTATCCTCTTATTTGCTTGATGTGGCACTAGCCAAGCGATATCATCAGCCGTCAGATTATTTTTCTTCATGATCTGTGCACTTACATCTGCCATTTTGGTTACAGCAAATTTAAACACCGTAGAACCCTCTTGGAAAACGAAGTGTTCTCTGGCAGTAACTGAGGCTATAGTAGCTGGTTTTTTGCTACCTCCCGCTTCAATACGAAGGTAATTAGCTCCCGATCCGTCCGTATGTAGCATGGAGTCCAAAATTCCAAGGTTCTCCTCGGTAGGTTCTAGCAATACGGCACCACCACCATCACCGAAAATAATACAGGTGGTCCTGTCCTGGTAATTGACAATAGAGGACATTTTATCTGCCCCTATAATAATTACCTTTTTATGTGCACCAGTTTCGATAAACTGACTTCCCATAGTCAGGGCATATAAAAACCCAGAACAAGCAGCAGAAATATCAAAACTGTAACTGTTTTTAGCACCTACATTGTGCGCAATTATATTGGCTGTAGCAGGGAATAGCATGTCCGGAGTTACGGTTGCACAGATTATCAAATCGATATCTTCCGGGTTGGTATTGGTTTTTTCTAATAAACCCTTTACCGCAGCTGTGCCGATGACTGAAGTGCCTTGGTTTTCCCCTTTTAAAATTCTTCTTTCCTTGATACCTGTACGACTGGTGATCCATTCGTCGTTGGTATCTACCATGGTTTCCAGTTCTTTGTTGTCAAGTACATACTCGGGTACCCAGCCATGCACTCCTGTAATTACAGCTCTTTTTTTCATCTGATTGGTTCTATTCTCACATTGGAAACGGGTTGTCCTGTCTTTCGTGCGATTTTTTATTAAAAGTAATTTAGGGCAAATCCCATGTTAATTTATACTGTTTTTGTTAGATGATGTGTACAGTATTAAAATTTCGAATCCCAAAATTATTTAAAATGTACCTGTCCACCAAAGAATTCAAGGATATGTGAAAAATAAATCACAATGAGAATCAATATTTTAACGGATTTAACGCAGATGTTGTAATGGAATGAAAAAATTCATAAATTATAAATCAGTGCAATCCTTCCAGATTATATAATGAAAGTAAGTGTAAATAATAAAGAATATTCGGTAGAAGTGACCAATAACCCAAGTCTATTGGAAGTCCTAAGAGACCAATTTGATCTGACGGGCACCAAGTACGGCTGTGGTGAAGGGGCTTGTGGAGCATGTAAAGTTTTAGTCAATGGCATTCCCACCCCTGCATGCATAACGCCGGTTACATCAGTTTCAGGTAAAAAGGTGGTTACTATAGAGGGATTGGCCGAGAATGGCGAACTTCATCCAGTACAAAAGGTTTTGCTGGAAGAGGATGTTTTTCAATGTAGCTATTGCGCTTCTGGTATGATCATTACTGCTGCCGCTTTACTGAAACAACAGCCAACTGCTAACGTTCAGGAATTAATAGATGGGTTAAACGGGAATATCTGCCGCTGCTGTACTTACCCAGCTATAATCAATGCACTCAAAAAATTAAGTCAAAAAGAGGGTGAAAAATGAAATCTAAGGCAAACAAAAAACAATCTCTAGGGATTAATATATTCAAACAGTCTGTTGGTAGTATTTCCAGAAGAAGTTTCTTTAAATATATGGGAACAGGGATAGCCACCTATATAGTTTGGTCAGATGTTTTTGTCGCTTCTGCTTTACAAGTCAATGAAAAGCAATTGAAATTTCCTGACCAGGATCTTATTTCATCTTGGATTCATATTTCACCCGCTGGTGACATTACGGTTTTCACCGGAAAGGTAGAAATTGGCCAAAATATCAGGACTTCTCTGAGTCAGGTGGTGGCCGAAGAACTATTTGTTGCCCCCGGAGCTATAAATATGATCATGGGTGATACCGGGCTTACCCCTTATGACAGAGGTACCTACGGAAGCCTCACCACACTACAGATTTCTCCTATATTAAGAAAAGCTGCTGCAAATCTCAGGGAGATATTAGTGGAAGAAGCGCAAAAGACTTGGAAAATTGAGGCATCCAATTTATTCTTAAGAGACGGGATGGTAATCGACCCTATGGCAAACAAGATGTTGGGTTATGGAGACTTGGTGAAGGGTAAGCAACTTTTGAGAAAGGTAAATAAAAATGTAAAGACCATAGCTCCCAAAGAATGGAAGGTTGCAGGTCACTCAATTCCCAAAATTAACGGCAAGGACTTTATTACAGGGAAACACCGGTATGTTTCTGATATGGTTTTGCCGGGTATGGTTTTCGGTCGGGTGTTACGGCCACCAGCTTATGGAGCGAAACTACTAGATGCGGATACCAGCCAAGCTGAAAAAATCCCAGGTGTTAATGTGGTAAGGGAAGGTGATTTTATTGGGGTTACAGCAGCGGATACCTTAACGGTCGCTATTGCTTTGGCCTCTATTGAGAGTTCATGGGACCGTAGCACTCCTATGCAGCGATCAGAACTCTTTAAGCACTTAGTTGACACGGCTGCTGAGAAGAAAACAGTAAGTGAAGCGGTCGGTCAGGCCTTTGAACGGGCCGATATAAAAGTGGATAAAAGTTTTGAGATAGACTATATAGCCCATGTGCCCTTAGAGACCAGGGCAGGTTTAGCTTCCTGGAAAAATGGGCATTTGGAAGTATGGGCAGGGACGCAGCGACCATTTGGTCTACATGAAGAGTTACAGAAAATATTTGATTTGCCTGTTGATAGCATCCGAGTCTATGTGCCTGACACAGGTTCAGGTTATGGGGGGAAGCAAACGAGTGAGGTAGGGGTGGAGGCAGCCAGGTTATCCAAACATGTTGGAAAACCGGTGAAAATATGTTGGACCAGAGAGGAGGAGTTTAAGTGGGCTTATTTTAGACCGGCCGGAGTAATTCAGGTGCGTGCCTCTCTAACCAATGGTAAAATTTCTTCGTGGGAGCTTCACAATTATAATTCGGGATCAGCAGGAATAGATTTTCCTTATTCCGGAGCCAAAGAACACCTTGAATTTCATCGCTCTTCTTCCCCTCTAAGGCAAGGCTCTTACAGGGCTTTGTCTTCTACAGCCAATGTTTTTGCAATGGAGTCCATTGTGAATGATCTCGCCATTGGTTCAGGTGAAGATCCTCTACAATTTAGGTTAAGACATCTGGAAAATCCTAGATTAACAGCTGTCGTTAAAGCTGCTGCTCAAGCCTTTGATTGGGAAAGGCAGAAAAGCCAAGACAATATTGGGTATGGAATGGCCTGCGGGACCGTTAAAGGAGGTTTTGTCGCTACCTTTGTTGAAATAGAAGTCGAAAGGAAAACCAGGAAATTGATTGTTCGAGATGTGGTAACGGCTTTTGAGTGCGGGGTGATCATTAATCCAAGGCATTTGGAAAGCCAAGTAACGGGTTGTGTCCTCCAGGGATTAGGAGGAGCCCTTTTTGAGGCAGTGGATTTTAAAGACGGAAACCTGACCAATGCTAGTCTGACATCCTACCGGGTACCCAGGTTTAAAGATGCTCCTAAAATGAGAGTTATACTCTTGAATAGAGAAGATTTGCCTTCTTCTGGAGCAGGTGAAGCCCCCATTGTTTGTATAGCCCCAGCTTTGCGCAATGCTATTCATAATGCTTCAGGGGTTAAGCTCTACAAGTTACCAATGTTGCCATCAGGTATTGTGCCTGACAATACCTGATGGAAATTTACAACATGATTTAACCCGAAAAGGGCAATCGTTATTTTTTAAGTGATGATCCGCTGCGGCGGACAGAATCAGCCAATCGTTGTTAGCTTCTCGTGAACACTTTACTATTTGAGAAAGGTCAGGACAAGCGACTAAGAATTAGATAGCATAATCAGAATTTAATAGGGCTGCTACAATATGTATTGTGAAAGATCCCTGTTTTTCACTAAAGAATTTAGCCTTTCATTGACCAGCTCTTTTGTAATCATGATCTTGCTATTTGGCCCTATAGTGTCCGGTACGTCAAACAAGTAGTCGTTTAATAAATGACTCATAACAGTATGAAGTCTTCTGGCGCCAATGTTTTCAACCTCTTCATTGATACTAAAGGCTATGGCAGCAATCTCCTGTATGGCATCGTCAGTATATTCCAGGTAGACTTCTTCCGACTCAAACAAAGCTTGATATTGCTTCGTTAGGGCATTTTTCGGGTCCTTTAAGATTTTATAAAAGTCCTCCTGTGTAAGGCTAGTCAATTCAACTCTAATGGGGAATCTTCCTTGTAATTCAGGAATTAGATCAGATGGCTTGCTTACATGGAAAGCACCTGCTGCGATAAATAACACGTGGTCTGTATGTACCAAGCCGTATTTGGTGTTGACCGCACTTCCTTCTACTATTGGTAACAAATCTCGCTGTACACCCTCTCTGCTAACATCTGGTCCGCCGGATTTGCCTGAACTGGAGGCTATTTTATCTATTTCATCAATAAATATTATACCGTTGTTTTCAGTCAGATTTATCGCCTGTTCCTTTAGCTCGTCAAAGTCAATCAGCTTGGCAGCCTCTTCTTCCATTAATATTTTTCTGGCTTCTGAGATAGTGACTTTTCTTTTTTTCGTGCGTTTGGGCATCATATTGCTGAGCATGTCCTGAATGCCTGCCATACTTGCTTCGTCCATCATGCCATTGCCCACCATTCCAATACCTGCCGGAGATGACTGTTTTACATTGATCTCAATCTTCCTGTCTTCAAGTTCACCATTTTTCAACTTTTCCTTGAACTTTTCCCTCGTCTTCTCATTGAGTTCCTGTTCGCTGGCATTGTCAGGGTTGAAATTCTCCTTTTGTTTTGATGTACTGAAGCCCGTACCTCTTACAGGGGGAATCAATATGTCTAGAAGCATGTCCTCTACGATTACTGCCACTTTTTCCTTTACTTCTTCATTCTTAGATTCCTTTACCAGGGTGACAGCATGTTCTACCAAATCCCTAACCATGGACTCCACATCTCTTCCAACATAGCCAACTTCCGTAAATTTAGAAGCCTCCACTTTTGTAAATGGGGCATTGGCAATTTTAGCCAGTCTTCGAGCAATCTCTGTTTTACCGACTCCAGTAGAGCCAATCATAAGTATATTATTTGGCACAATATCCTTTTGGAGGTCAGATTTCACCATTAGTCGGCGAATCCGATTTCTTAAAGCAATGGCGACATTTCTTTTGGCCTCCGTTTGGCCAATGATATATTTATCCAGTTCAGCAACAATTTGCCTGGGTGTTAATTCATTCATTTTTTCAATTCTTTACAATGCTTCAGATTTCTTTCCTCCATCATCGAAGGTAAAATTCACAGGATTAGATACTTTTTCGTCAAGAAGAGCTAACGCTAAAACTTCTCTTACTTGGTCGACAAAATGAAACCGTACCCCTTTGAGGTAAGAATCATCGATTTCTTCTATATCTCTGTGATTTCTTTTACAAAGAATGATGTCTTCAATTCCAGCCCTTTTAGCTGCTAGAATTTTTTCTTTTATACCACCTACCGGCATTACCTTACCCCTTAAAGTGATTTCACCTGTCATTGCCAACTTTGTTTTGACCTTTCTTTGGGTGTAAATGGAGGCTATAGCTGTAAGCATGGTAATCCCCGCTGATGGTCCATCTTTCGGTACTGCACCAGCAGGTACATGTATATGCAGATCATATTGATCAAAAACGCGATAATCTATGTCCAGCATGTCTGCATGGGATTTTAAGTAAGAAATGGCGGTCATGGCTGATTCCTTCATAACGTCACCCAACTGACCCGAAAGCGTCAGTTTACCTTTACCTCTGCTTATGCTTGCTTCAATAAATAGAATTTCTCCTCCCACTGAGGTCCAGGCCAATCCTGTCACCACTCCTGCAATAGAATTGTCCTGATAAATTTCCTTGTCAAAAATTTCTCCACCAAGAATTTTCCTTACCAAGGCGGTGGTTATCTTTTTCTGGTAAGGTTCCTCCATCGCTATAGATTTAGCGATGTTTCGAATTACCTTACCAACTTGCCTTTCGAGGCTTCTAACTCCAGACTCCCTAGTGTAATCTTCTATAATTTTAACTAAAGCGTCATCAGAAAAAGTGATTTCTTTTGATTTAAGACCATGTTCCCTCCTTTGTTTGGGAACCAAATGCTTTTTAGCAATCTCTACCTTTTCTTCCATCGTGTACCCTGTGACCTCTATGATCTCCATCCTGTCTCTAAGAGCAGGTTGTAAATTTTCAAGGGTGTTCGCAGTAGCAATAAAGAGTACTTTGGATAAGTCGTAATCTACTTCAATATAATTGTCTACGAAAGCACTGTTTTGTTCAGGATCCAAAACTTCCAAAAATGCGGAAGATGGATCTCCTCTGAAGTCCGTGCTTAGCTTATCTATCTCATCCAAAACGAAAACAGGGTTTGAAGACTTTGCCTTTTTCATGTTTTGAATAATTTTCCCAGGCATAGCACCAATATAAGTTTTTCTATGCCCTCTTATTTCTGATTCGTCATGAAGCCCTCCTAGGGACATTCGCACGTATTTTCTCCCCAAAGCTCTGGCAATGGACTTGCCCAGTGAGGTCTTCCCCACTCCTGGAGGGCCATATAGGCATAGAATGGGGCCTTTGAGATTCTGTTTTAATTTTAGCACCGCGAGGTATTCAATAATTCTGTCTTTCACCTTGTCCAGTCCAGAGTGGTCTCTGTCTAGGATCTTCTTGGCTCTGTTAAGATCAAAATTATCGGCGGTAAAATCATTCCATGGAAGATCTACCAATACTTCAGCGTAATTAATGGCAATGGGATAATCTGCTGTAGCAGGGTTCATCCTCATGATCTTATCCAGTTCCTTATTGAACTGAGTGCCTACATCTTTGGGCCATTTTTTCTTTTTTCCTCTAAGCCTTAATTCTTCTACTTCTTTATCTGGGCCTTCATCACCTAATTCTGTTTGAAGGACTTTCATCTGCTGTCTTAAAAAATAATCCCTCTGCTGCTGATCAATATCAGTATGCACCTTTTTTTGGATTTCATTTTTGAGTTCGAGCATTTGAATGTCCTTCATCATAAACTCAAGCAATAGTGTGGCCCTGTCTATGCCATCATTAATTTCCAGTAGTTTTTGTTTGGAATCTACCGGTGCATTGATGTTTGATGAAAGAAAATGTGTGAGAAAGGAAGTACTGTCAATATTGTCAAGCGCTACCTGAGCTTCTCTTGGTATTTCTGGATTTAACTGCAGAATTTTAAATGCTGATTCCTTAAGAGATTGCTCTAAGGCTTCTATTTTTTTATCATTCTTGGGAAAAGTCTCATCCAGATAAGATACACTTGCCTGGAAATAAGGGTCCTCTGTTAATTCCTCTTCAATTTTAAAGCGTTTTTTTCCTTGGATAATGATCGTTGTATTGCCGTCTGGCAAAACAATCATTTTCACAATTTTAGCAAGCGTACCAACACGATAAATATCATCCCATGATGGATCTTCAATGTTTGGATTTCTTTGGGCACATACCCCGATAAGTTTATCCCCTTTCTGGGCTTTTTTTATAAGCTTTATCGATCGCTGTCTTCCTACAGTGATCGGGATAACTACACCAGGAAACAAGACCGTGTTTCTTACTGAGAGTATGGGTATTTCTTTTGCGTAGTTTTCTTCTTTTATGCTGGTTTCATCTTCGTCATCAGTAATTAACTGAATAAGATCTCCTTCTCCCGAAAAATCCCCCAACATAAGTGAATGATATAATTGATTGTCGTTATTGTTCATACAGACATTATGACAGATGTTGTGTCATGTTATTTTAATGAAATAAGAAAAACCCCTATTAAACAGGTTATTATATAAGTCTAGTCCAATGCCTATGCCAATTTATTTCCGTTTACAAATTGTCATGCAATAAAAATTAGGGGCAAATTAAAAATGGGGATATATTATTTCTCCATTATAAAGAAATTCGCTTATTAGCTACCTGTGAAAAGCTTAAGAATATCATTTCCTATAGCAAATACCATGATGGCTAACAAAAGGACCATCCCGATTTTTTGTGCATTTTCAAGAAATCTATCAGAGGGACTTCTGCCGGAGACCATTTCATACAATAAAAACATTACATGTCCTCCATCCAAAGCAGGGATTGGAAGTAAATTCATGAAAGCTAATATCATGGAAATTAGTCCTGTAATGGACCAAAATTTAGTCCAGTCCCAAGTAGAACCATAGATTTTAGCTATCCCTATTGGTCCACTGACATTTTTTGTAGATACCTCCCCAGTGAACATTTTACCCATGGCTCTGGCATTGATTATGACGACACTAAAGGCTCTTTCCGCTCCAATTGGAATAGATTGGGCAAATGTATATTTTTTTCTTACTGGTTCAATTAAGTTGTCTACAGCGATACCAATAGTTCCGTCCTCCATAACATCCAAACTGGTAATGATTTCCTGCTGATCTCTCACCAATGTCAAATCTACTAACTCACCTTTATGTTCGCCCAGAGCTGCCTGAAGTTCATTGAAATAGTGAATAGGTTGATCATTAACGGATATTATTTTATCTCCTTTTTGAATTCCTGCTTTCACAGCCGTTCCTTTAGGATTCACCTCTAGAATCGTAAAAGGAAAACGAATGCTAATGAAGTTTGACATGTTTTCCTCATTAGAAAAGGAATTAATAAAACCTCGGGGAATATTGATTTTCATACGTTCTCCATTCCTTTCGATCGAATAATAACCATCAGAGCTAAGCAAGGCGTTGCCACCGCTCAGGTCGTTTAAGGATTCATAAGGAACACCATTGATGTCCAGTATTTTATCTCCATCTTGAAATCCTATTTGCTGACCGATATCATAAGATACGATACCATGTTCAATCACCTGATCTCTGGAAAAATAGGTTTCACCTCTACTGTATACCAGAAAGACAAAAATGACAATCCCAGTTACAATATTAACAAAAACACCACCCAGCATTACTACCAATCTTTGCCATGCCGGCTTGGAACGAAACTCCCAAGGTTGAGGCTCTGCGGACATTTGTTCTGCATCGAGTGATTCATCTACCATTCCGGAGATTTTGACGAAGCCTCCTAAGGGGATTGCGCCTATAGAATACTCAGTTTCTTTCCATTGGAAACCGATTATTTTTGGCGGAAATCCTATGGAGAACTTTTCAACCCTCATTCCAAACATTTTTGCTGCTAGAAGGTGTCCCAATTCATGTAGGCCGACTAAAATCGACAAGCCGAGTAGCAATTGCGCTACCATTATTAATGTATCCATTCTTTATTTTCTACTAATTAATTCTTCTGAAATTATTCTCGTTTCTCTGTCGGTCGCTATTAAGTCGTCCAAACTAGGTTTTTTAATAAAACTAATTTTATCCATGCTCTGTTCAATAAGGTCTGACATTTCAAGGAATTTGATTTTGTCTTGCAAAAATGCGGCCACTGCTATTTCGTTGGCAGCGTTTAAAGAACAAGCAGCATTCCCGCCTTTTTCTAAGGCAGCAAAAGCCAGGTCAAGGTTTTTAAAGGTATCCCTGTCCGGCTTTTCAAACTGAAGGCTGGGGTAATCCATAAAATCAAACCTCTGAAAATTAGATTTGATCCTGTCAGGGTAAGATAAGGCAAATTGAATAGGAATACGCATATCTGGTAGTCCAAGTTGTGCTTTTATCGATCCGTCTTCGAATTGTACCAACGAATGAATGATTGATTGTGGATGAACTACTACATCAATCTGATCTACTTCTAATCCAAAAAGCCACTTTGCCTCTATAACTTCCAGCCCTTTATTCATCAAAGATGCGGAATCTATTGTGATTTTTGCTCCCATATCCCAATTGGGATGTTTGAGTGCTTGCTCTTTGGTGACATTTTTTAAGAAATCACGGTTCTTACCCCTAAAAGGTCCGCCAGATGCAGTAAGTATGATTTTTTCGATAGGGTTATGAAATTCTCCTACGAGACACTGAAAGATAGCAGAATGCTCTGAATCCACAGGATAGATGTTTACCGCTTTCTCTTTGGCAAGCTTAGTGATAAGGTCTCCCGCGACTACTAAGGTTTCTTTATTGGCTAAGGCAATGGGTTTACCAGCTTCAATAGCTTTAATCGTAGGTATCAATCCTGCATAGCCAACCAAAGCTGTCAATACAATATCAATAGTCTCCATTTCTACAACCGACGCTATGGCTTTTTCGCCAGCATATACTTTTATAGGATGTTTAACCAGTGCTTCCTTTACTTCTTGATAATGACTTTCGTTGCCAATAACTACAACATTTGGTTGAAAAGCAATAGCTTGCTTAATTAGTAGGTCTTTGTTGTTTTGAGCAGTAAGTACTTCTACCTGAAATTTATCAGAATGTTGCTGAATTACATCTAAAGCTTGGGTACCTATACTGCCTGTTGAGCCTAAGATGGCAACACGTTTATTTGTAGACATGGAAATTTTTTACTTTCAAAAAGGCACTGTGCTGAACATTGTACCTTACGTTATTTTCTATCGACAAATTTACGAGGTAAAACCAGTATTCCCGTTTTTTTCAAACTTTTTAAAGAAGATGTTTTTTTGGTGCAAATTTGAAAAAGGATATATCATGGGATTTTTAAACATAAAAATGTTTAAAAAATGTTAAATAAATTGACTTAAAAAAGCGAAAAGTCGTATTTGATAGTGGACTCAATGTTTTTAGATATGTTAAAAAATGTTCTATTGGTTTTAGTGGCATTTATTGGTGGGATAATAGGTGCATGGGTGTTTCAAGAATATTTAAGTGAGGAATTGTCAATTGAGAAAACTGAGAATTATAGTTTGATCCAGGATAACCCTACCTCACAACTTACCAATTTGGCTCATTCAAATGGGCCTTCGGAGCCACAAATGAATCCGGTGCCTGATTCATTTGTGGACGCCTCAGAAAATAGTACCAACTCGGTAGTGTTTATTAAAAATTTTTCAGGAACAGATTCTCGAAGGTACAGTGTCTTTGACTATTTTTTCGGACAGGGAATGGCGCAGCAAACAGTGAGTACTGGATCAGGTGTAATTTTTTCAGCCGATGGATACATTATAACCAATAACCATGTCATAGATAAAGCAGAAACAATAGAAGTGATCCATAAAAAGAGAACTTATAAGGCAAGTTTGATAGGTTCTGATGCCAATACTGATATCGCTGTGCTAAAAATTGAAGCGGAAAACCTAAAGGCCATTGAAATAGGCAGCAGTCGTTCTTTGAAGATAGGAGAGTGGGTTTTGGCAGTAGGTAATCCCTTCAACCTCACTTCTACGGTGACGGCAGGGATTGTTTCTGCCAAAGAGAGACAGATCAATATTATGGGAGGAGAATTTCCTTTGGAATCCTTTATTCAGACGGATGCGCCCATTAATCCTGGGAATTCAGGAGGAGCGTTGGTAAATGTAAGAGGTGAATTGGTAGGGATCAATACGGCAATTTTGAGTAGGACAGGATCTTACACAGGATATGGCTTTGCCGTTCCAGTAGACATTGCTACCAAAATCGCCAATGACCTGATTCGGTTTGGCGAAGTTCAAAAAGCAATACCGGGTGTTGAAGTCACGGTAATTACTCCGGAGCGTGCGGCGGAAATGGACCTCAAATCTTTAGATGGTGTCATTGTTGCCCATGTTATCAGAAATGGGGCCGCAGAGAAATCAGGAATCAAAGTCAATGATGTTATTGTTCAGGTCGATGGGAATGAAATATCAGGAAAAGGAAGCTTTGAGGAGTCTTTGTCTTATTATTACCCTGGTGATAAGGTGACAATTGGCTACCTAAGAAGTGGCAAGCAGAATAATGTTCAAGTTACGATGCAAAATCTCCTAGGTGGTACTGGAGTCATCAAAAGGTCTTTTTTTTCATCCCCACTATTAGGTGCCAAACTAGAGGCCATCAATGCAATTGAAATGGATCGTTTTGGGATCCCTTATGGAATAAAACTAACCTCAATGACGCGAGGATATTTGAGAGATTTAGGATTTGGAGAAGGTTTTGTCCTTACCAGTCTAAATGACCAGCCTGCAAAAGACCCTGAGGTGGTAGGGAAGTTTCTAGAAGATTTTAGTGGGCAATTGAAAGTGGAAGGACTTACTCCGGGAGGTCGCTCTTTTTCTCAATCTTATTCTGTCAGGTAGTCAAAAATGTAGTTTTCATTATTTATTGACTTGTCCTTAAATCTATTTGGAGTAGGTTCTTTTCGGGGGTTTTTAATATAGAACCCCCGAAAAGGATTAGTTATATTTCCTTTGTCGGTTTAAAAGGTTTGGCGTAGGCCAATCTGGCTAGTTTATTTACGGTATGGTAGCTGTCTAATCCTGAGACGGTGATGGTTCCCAACTTGTCAAGTGCGATGAAACCATCTTCTTCTACTGCCTGTGGCGCTACCCACACTTCTTCTATGCTTCCGATAATTAAAATCGTTTCGTTGGCAGACAATGTTATTTTATCCTTTAGGAGGCAGGCGATTTTTAATGGGCTTTCTTTCACAAAAGGAGCTTTGAAATTATTCAGGTACTCTTCCTTAAGTCCCGTTGCTTTAAATTCTGACTGATCCCATCTCGCACTACACTGATGAGCTGCTTTATAAAACGATTCAGTTACATGGTTGAGGGTAAAATATCCATTTTGAAGGATATTTTCCAGTGTATGACGTTCTACCGTATGTGGACGGAATAGAATACCAACTGTGGGTGGATTAGCTCCAATATGAAAAACCTGACTGAAGGTAGCCAGATTGGTTTCCGACGTTTCTTCATTAATAGTACCAACTAAGTTCAGGCTTTTATAGCCACTGAGACAATTCACAAAGTCTCTGTTAAATGACTTCCCTTTATTCAACAGCTCATCTTTTGTAAAATGCTTCATTATGTAAGTATGGCTTCTTCTATGTTATCACAATACTTTATGTCCAGCTTGTGGATAATATTCCCGGGATTATTCCCAACAATATCTTTTTTAGCGATCATGACCATTTTTACGAACCAATTTTCTGCTGGTAATATTTTTCTGTGAGTTTTAATCCCTTGAAAGTACACTTCTTTTTTCCAGTCCAGGTAATACCATTCCATACTAGGCTGATGAAAAGCCCTCAAAGCCCTCTTATCAAAAATGAATTTATGATAAGTGCCTTTTTCGATAACTGAAGAAATCTTATGAAAAATTTGTTTTAAATCCTCAATGGGAACGTAATCAACCAAAAGTTCACAAATAATTATTCCCATTGTTTCGTTGACTAAAACCCTAGCATACCTCTCTTCAAAAGATATTTTAAAGTTTTGTAATGCAGATTTGTTTAAGGTGTCGTTCATATTTCGTCATTTTTCTTACCCGTACTCACTATTTTACGGAGAAAATGAATAATAGATTTAATGAAAAGGGCTTTTTCTTTTATTTTTTTCGCTTTCAACTTCCTGTTTGAAACTTTCAAGAGTATCTTCCAGCTTTATGGCGTAATTGATCGTGGCTTTCATCAGTTCCTGTTGCGCTGATATTTGTTCTTTTAATCGCGAAAGCTCTTGATTGATATCAACTAGCTTTTCTTCATATTCTTTCCTTAATAACTCTTTTTCAAGTTTTGCCTTTTTTAATTCTGCTTTAAAAATCAAATATGATTCCGGTGGAGTCCTCATTTCTCTACTGTTTTAAAATTAGGGACGATCCCTTTGACTATCTTCACTTTTATCATTCTTATCAACGGAGTAATCCGAATAATTACTTAATAGCTGACATTCCTCCATCTACTTTTAGAACTTGTCCGGTAATCCAAGATGATTTATCCGACAATAAAAAAACAGTGGATGATGCAATGTCATCTACAGTTCCAAATCTTCCTAATGGATGTCTCTTTTCTGCTGCCAGCTTCTTTTCGTCTGTGGAAAGCAAGGCATTTGCCAATGGTGTATCCGTAAGAGATGGAGCGATGGCATTCACGCGAATCCCTGCATTTGCCCATTCAGCAGCTAATGCTCTGGTAAGCCCTTCTATTGCACCCTTAGCTCCTGCCACCGAGCTGTGAAACCCAAGTCCTGTCTGGACTGCCACGGTGCTATAAAGCACTACAGAAGCAGATTTGGCTTTTTTCAAAGAAGCTTCTAAACACTGAAGTGTTTTAATCGCCCCCAAATAATTAATCTCAAGATCTTGTCTAAAATCTGTAATTTTAAGCCTTTTAAAAGGTTTAAGGTTGATGGTGCCAGGACAATATACCAAGCCATGAACGGTTTCAGGTAAATTCGGTATTTCTTCAAAATCATTCAATATATCTAATTGATTTTCACCTATTTTAGATCTTGAATAGGAATAAATATTAGCTCCCTCGCTGGATAGTATTTCTTCTACCTTTTTACCAATACCACTACTTCCTCCTATAATTACTATGTTCTTTCCCTTCATTAATCTAGTCTTTATTTACCTATAAGAATGAAATAAAGATCAAATTGTTTAATAATTCTCACTAAATATTGGTGTTAATCTGAAAAAAAAAATGAGAATAAGTAAAACTGCCACCTTTTAGGGGTGGCAGCTTTGCTTCAGATGCTAGTTGAATGCTATAAAGGAAATTTAGGACCTATTGTCTAGCCATCGAAATGTATTTGAGAAACTCATTTCTTTTTTGCGGATCATTTTCAAATTGTCCACTATAAAATGAGGTGACTGTACTACTTGTAGTAT
>Ga0105054_10000715_pt1 | contig 53391 bp, 55 predicted proteins | sample BON02_FD_78091 | JGI IMG/M metagenome (GOLD analysis project Ga0105054, IMG submission 78091) | Freshwater microbial communities from Lake Bonney liftoff mats and glacier meltwater in Antarctica - BON-02 (megahit assembly) | ecosystem: Environmental > Aquatic > Freshwater > Ice > Glacier...
CCTGACGCGCTCCCCCCGCCCCACCGCCCCGGGATTGAAAACTTGATTAAACCGGAGATCCGCGCCGCGTGAGCGACAATAGGCTTCACATCCCCCAACAGGCACCTTGAGTCAGGGGCCCCGGTGATCAGAATTAACCAAGGGGGCGCCATATCCGGCTTGTCAGTGAGGCGCAGCCCCTTCTGCATCGCTGTCTTTCATGAAGACCTCATCCGCTCCCCTTTCGCATCTAACCTCCCGCCTAGCGCTCGCCTCGATCGTCGCCGCCCTTGGCCTTGCACTGACGGCGTGCAACAAAAAGGAGGAGGTAGCTGCAAAGTCTTCTTCCGCCGCCGCCGCTCCCACGCCCGCAAAAGCGATTGTGGCAACGCCCGCCAGTGAAGTCGACCTGTCGAGCGAGGAACAGAGGTTGAGCTACGGCATTGGCTACAACATGGGCTCCGACATGGGCCAGCAAAGCGATTTCAAAGTAGACAAGGTCGCCCTGATGGCGGGTCTCGAAGACGGCTTGAGCACCCTGCCCACGCGCATCGAGAAAGAGCAAATCCAAGCAGCATTTCAATCAATCCAACAGCGGATGGCTCTGGGGGCCGCCGCCTCGGCCGAAAAGCAGCTCGCGGAAGGCGCGGCTTTCTTGGCGACAAACAAAGTGCGGCCGGGAGTCGTGACCACCAAGTCCGGCCTGCAATACGAAGTGGTGACCGCGGGCACGGGCTCCCAGCCTGAAAAAACTAGCACCGTGGTCGTGAGCTATCGCGGCACGTTGCTCGATGGCACCGAATTTGACAGCTCCGATGCCCAAGGCGGCTCGTTAGAAATCTCGCTAACGCAAGTCATCCCAGGCTGGGCCGAGGGTCTGCAGTTGATGTCGGTCGGTTCGCATTGGAAATTCTACATCTCGGCCGATCTCGCCTACGGTCAGCGCGGACGTCCCGGCATCCCCGGCAACTCGACTTTGATCTTCGATGTCGAGCTGTTTGCAATCAAGTAAGCCCCCTGCTTACGGCTACGCCGGTAGATTGTCTCCGGCTAGTTTTTGGGCAATCCAGCGTTGAATGCGTTGGAGTCCGTCGGCCCGGTTTTTAATCTCGGGCTTCATGGTGTCGAGAAGGCTGATGACGGCGGCGGCGTAATCGTGCCCGGTGGCGCTCATGAGCTTCGGTAGCTCGAAGGGATCCATTTCTCCCCGGCGGATCATCGAGCGAGCCTCGACCTCCAATTCGTTGATCGATCCGCCCGCGGCTCCGGAGTCACCCTTGCCCTTCGAAAAACCGCCGCCCTTTTCACCACTCGATCCACCGGCGGAATCTTCCTTGGCGGAATGCTTCGTCTGACCCCGCGGTTGGCGTTCGATGGCAACCGGGTATTCTTTGCCGTCGCGACCGGTGACGCGGTCCGACTTCGCCAAAGCACCGCTTTGCGTCAGCGCCTGCCGGACAGTGCGCAGGAGGGTGCCAGAGACTTTGCAGACCTCGGCGAGAAACGCATTGGAAAGATCGGGCCACTCGCGGAGCGCGATGTCAGCGACGTGACGCTTGTCGGCGTTGGTCCGGTAGAGTCCGTTCGTCGCGTTGGCTCCGAGGGCATGTTTGAGCGCGTCGGTGCGGCTGCCGGGCTGCACCTCGGCTTCGATCTCGGTGCCTCCGTTGCGTTTGACGGCGAGGAGGCGGTGAAAACCGTCGGCGAGCCAGTATTTCGAACCGTCGAAAAAGATCGTGACGGGCGGGAAGATCGCTCCCTGCGCCATCTCCTCAGCGTAGCTTTCGATCGCATCATCATTGGTGGCGACGCGGGTTTGCGTGCCGCCGTAGATGTCGATGGCGTTGAGGGAAATGAATTGGCGTTGGGAGGTGATGAGAGTCATGAAAGGGGCGGTGTTTGTGGGTCGCCAACGCTCAGGCAGCAAGGTAAAAGCCGCCCGAACTCAGGCCGCACCGCTGCCCATGGGAGACCGGAAACTACCGCACCCCTTAGGGGACGATTTTGGCGCACCGGCAGCCGATTAAACTGCGATCTCCGTGAATTTTCGGCCACGTCCACCTCGGCGATCGCGACAGAGCGCACGTTCAGGACGGCGCGAGTGATCCTAATCGCCTCGAGCAGGATCGACCCAAAGACAATGCGTGGGCCCGGCCTTTAGAAATGAACACGCGAGGGCACCTCCCCCGGTCAGTCCAAGCGGCGATTGGGCTCGGTCGACGTCTTCACGTCGCTGGCGTCGACGTCGATGAAGTCGCCGGCGGGCGCACGGGAGGGTCGGTTCGCGCGGGGCCGCAGCGGCGGCGTGGCGAAGCCAGACTTCTGTCGCATCCATAATACTAAATACGCAATGATCGCCACCACGGTGACGACCGCTGCGGTGAACAGTCCGGTGACCAAGGCGAAGATCGCGATGAGGGCACCTAGAAAAAGTCGCAAAATTGGCATGAGAAAAATGAATTCGCCGTCCACAACCGGAGGCGACCTGCGACGAGTGGTAAGGAATGCACGGGAATTGGCAAGGCGCCGGCGCAATTCGCCGAGGCTTGCGCGAGGTGGCCCCGCCCGCTTGCATAGCAGGACTTCTCATGTCCGCTCGACGTTTGGCCCGGCCGGCGCGTCCCTTCATGTCCTTTCGATTCAAATTCTACTTTTGGCTCTTCCTCGCCCTCCTTGCGCTGTTTTTGGTGGTAGGAGGGTTGTGGATAAATCACGTGACCATCGACTTCAAGTGGCTCGCGGCGACCGTGGCGATTATCGTGGTCGCGGCGCTCCTCTTCCGGTGGACAAATCATCTGACGACGCCTGCTCGGGTCTTTATCATTGAGACCGCCGTGAGCCTTAAAGACCCGTTGATCCCCTACGTCGGGCGGCACACCTTTCATGCGGTGATCCGCGTGAAGGAGACCCGCAAGGGGCAGGAGGATGTCGTCAACCAGAAGACAATCCGACTGGCGTTCCGGGGCAAGAGCGCCGAGCAATTTCGCCACGAGTGCATGGACCTGCTCGCCCGAGCCCTCGAAGAGCAGCGCGCCGCCGTGAAGGCAATGGATCCGCAGGCGGTCGTCGTGGTGCAGGCAACGCCCCAGGAGCTGATTCGGCGCTTGCCGACGATCGAAGCGTGACAGCGCCGATCGTCGCGACCTCGGTTCGCTCAGAGACTCTCGAAGCCGAGCGCCTCGAGCTCGTCCAAATGAAACGGAGCGCTGGCCAGCACGTCTTGCAGGTGCGCGAGCACGAGGGCGAGCGTCGGTGCCTTGAAGGCTGAGATGCCGTCATCCCCATCATGCACGTGAATGACCCACGCGCCGGCGACTTCGTCTGGGCCGACATGGAACACCGCCCCGTGCAGGTAGTTTCCCGGAATTCCAGGATGCGCTCCAGCACCGGGCACGAGAAACAGCATGTGCATCGGATCGTGCACCTCCTCAGCGCCGTGCTTTGCGCGATGGTGGGACGGTTTGCCGATCACCGTGACGCGACAGTCTTCGGCGGCGGTGCGCCGTGATTCAGGTAAGGAAGCCACATAGCGGTCGTATATGCTGGCGTTGGATTCGAGTTTTTCCTCGGCGATCGCGCCCAACGTGAAATCTGTGAGATTCTTCGCGTAAAAGATGGGCAGAGCGGCCAGCGAACGGGCGGTGACGTGACCATCCTTGTGGTCGGCGTGTTTGTAAACCTGTCGTGCCTCGTAGAGTCGCCGCAGGGCGTCTTGATAGGAAGGTGTGCTGGCGACGGCGCCGGTGGGGCTGAGCTCAATCTTATCGAGCACTGAATGGTCGAACTCGGCGTGGGGATCGTGGGACATAAAGGAAGCTAGGCAGGGTGGCGGTTGCGAAGAGCGGCGAGCGTCGCAGGCCCTTGGCCGCAACACAAGGAGTCTCGCCGATGGCGCTAATTAAAGGTCGCCGATTCCCCTCCACGGACCGAGTAGACACTAGCCGACCGGTGGCACCGCCCTCTTCTTGGAGGATGCGCGCGGAGCGACCGTCGCCGTCGGCGATCAACGCATCAATCTCGACCATCTCCGCACTGGCGAACTCTCTTATCCGCCAGGAAAACTGATCTTTCCCGAGAATTGCCACCGCGCCGACCCTCGTCAGCCTCGCCTCATGTCCAAACGATCTCCCGCTGAAATTCTTCGCCGCGTTCGGCGTTTGTCGGCCGTAAACGGATGGAGCGTCACCGTGGTGGCCGGGTTCAGCATTTTGCTTTCGGCGGCGGCGTTCGGTGGACTCCTCGGGGTCGGCGTGGGCGGACTGGTGCTGGTCGGTGGGCTGGTCGAGTTGCGCGGCCGGACCTTGCTCGGTCGACGCGATCCGGAGGGCCTGCGATGGCTGGTGCGGGCCCAAGTGATCGTGCTCGGGGCCGTCCTGACCTACGCGGTGTCACGACTAGCGAGTTTCGACGCGGAGCTGGCATTGAGCAATGAGACGCCGGAAATGCGGGCCTTGCTGACCGAGGCAGGATTGGAGGCTCAGGATCTCGGGCCGCTGATCCGACTGGTGTTTTATTTACTCTACGGGGCCGTGGCGGTTGGCACACTCATCTATCAAGGCGGCTTGGCGCTCTACTACCGGAGCTGCCGGGCGGCGGTGCACTCGGCGCTGACCAATCCGGAACGGCCGCCCATCACTCCCCGTTGATCTGGCGACCGCGCACGAACGTGCGGCTGATTCGCAGGTGATCGTCGCACACAATCAAGTTGGCCCATTTGCCGGGCGCAATCGACCCGATCTCGTGATCGCGCTGCAGCAGCCGTGCGGCATTGAGCGCCGCCATCCGAAACAACTCGGGCCAGGTGCAGCCGGTGGCTTTCCGAAAATTACGCGACGCTCCAGCCATTGTCAGGCGTGATCCGGCGAGGTTACCCTCGGCGTCGATCGACACGTCGCAGGCCTCCGGCGAGGCGGGCGGATCATCTGGTCGAGAATAACCGGCATCGGTGATGATGAGGATGCGTTCGGGCCCTTTGGCTTTAAACAGCAGGCGGGCCATCAGCGGGTGCACGTGCAGACCTTGCTCATCGGGAATAATTTCGGCGGAGACTTCATCGAACACGAGCGCGGCTTCGTCGATGCCCGGGCAGCGGGTGCCCTTGAACGCGGCGGCGTGCGCGTTGCCGGTCGCGTTACTCCAATGCGTGATCGCCCTCAGCCCCCCATCGATCGCCGCGCGGAGTTGCTCCACCGAAGCCTCCGTGTGTCCCGCCCCGACGACTCCTCCACCTCGCACGGCGGCGCGAATGAAGTCCACCGCGCCGGGCAACTCCGGTGCACAGGTCCACCACTTGATTAAATCCGGAAATTCGGCGATGAGCGCCACGTATTCGTCAGGGTCGGGGTTCTTGATCACGCCTTTGGATGTCTGGGAACCGTAGAGTCGATTCACATAGGGACCTTCCATGTGAACGCCTCCGAGAATCGCGCGCGTGTGTTCACCAGCGTTGGCCAAAAAAGTTCGGAGCTGCGTCGCTAATTGGCCTGCCTGCATGTCGGGATAACCAAGGGTGGCTAATACGGTCGTCGTGCCGCGGGCGGCGAGGTTCGCCGACACGGTTTCGGGATCGTCAAAAAAGCGCGTGGTCCCATCGCCGTGACAATGGCCGTCGACGAAACCCGGCGCGATGAACTGTCCGTCGAGATCGATCTCTTCGTCACCCCCAGATGCGATCTCCGCCTCAGGTCCCACGGCGTCAATCCGGCCGTCGACGAGGCGCACCGCAGCGTGCTCAATCACGCGGTCGGCCAAAATCACGCGGCCACGACGAAGGATCAAAGGGGTAGTCATCGGCACGCACAACTCATCCGCACGAACTTTCGCATGGCAAGGGAATTGATCGCCGCAGTCTCCGCCGATCCATGGCTTTAGACGCCGGGACGCTGGTCGCGATTGCCGAAAAGCATGACGACTCCACCCAGCGTGCCGATGCCACCGGCCACATACCACCACGATGCGCCGAGTTGTCCGTAAAACCACACGCCACTGCTTCCCATTAATCCGGCAACCGACCACACGAGGCCGTTCACCCCGAAATAGCGACCGCGCAACGCCTCTGGGGCGAGCATGCTGGCGTAGCCCATGCCGACAGGGAGCGAGAGCATTTCACCAAAAGTGAACAAAGTCATCGCGGCAAAGAATCCCATTTGAGTCACCGCCGGTCCGAAGGCCATGCAGCCGAGACCCGTCGTGATGAAACCAACAACCAGCACACGACGCAGATCAAAGCGTGCCGCCCACTGGTTGAGCGGGATTTCAAAAAGTATGATCAACACCCCGTTGAGCCCCATCACGACGCCGTATTGTGTCGGGGTTAGCCCTCTGCCGATCGCATCGAGAGCCAGCACGTTGAACACCTGCACGAAGGCGGTAGCCATGAGCAGTTTCGCTCCGAGATATTACAGGAAGGGCCGATTGCGGCCCATGTCGCCCAGGGCTTCACGCCAGCTCTGCCAGATCACCGCCCCTGAGGTCACCCGACCCTCCACTGTGCGCAATCCGTGGGGCAGCCAGAGCATTGCGAAGACGGCGAACACCAAGGTCGTGAAGGCGTCGCCTACAAAAATCAGAAATGGCGCGCGCACAAAGAGCAGCCCAGCGACGGCCGGGCCGGCGGCAAACCCGGCGTTGATGGCAAGGCGCATGAGGGCGAAGGCGATCACCCGTTGCTCCTTGGTGACGAGATCGGTGAGCAGCGCACTGGCGGCGGGTCCGTAGAGTTGGGCGCAAAATCCATGCAGGGCCGCCATCGCCAGGAGCGGCGGCATCGTTTGGCAAAAATAGAGCGCGAGCATGGTGATGGCTCCGGATACCAGCGACACGACGATAGTGTTGCGGCGGCCGATCGCATCGGCGAGGTAGCCGCTAACGATGGGTCCGAATAGCCCGCCGACGCTCATCGCCCCGAGGACAAGCGCGACTCGGCCCATGCTCACGCCCTGGCTCGACAGGTAGAGCGCAAGGAACGGCATCACAAAGCTGCCGAAGCGGTTAATGAACTGCCCGCCCACCAGCACATGAACCGCCGGAGGCAGTGAACGAATGTCCGTGATCAATCGAGTGGCGAAGCCGCGCATGGGCCGATGAGAATTCGCGAGGGAAAGGGGTTTGGCGAGTCCATGCCCATGGACACCTTCGGTTATACGTGCAGATAATGTGGCCGCCCGCTTCGGCATCACCCAGCCTACTGTCATGCCCGTTTCCCTTGATCTTTTGAGCCGATGAGTCGTTTGACCTGCTATCGCTGCTTTTGGCCGGAGGCCTTGTGCTGGTGCGGATCGATCACGCCCATGCCCACGCGGACTAAGTTTGTATTTCTGATGCACCCGAAGGAATTCAAGCGCGAGAAGGCCGGGACGGGGCGCCTCACGCACCTCTGCCTGCCGAATAGTGAGATTCAGATGGGGATGGGTTTTGACGATCACGCTGCGGTGCAGAAGCGCCTCGCCGATCCCGCGTATCATTCCGTGCTGCTCTATCCCGGGGTGGCGGCGCACAACCTCACGCAAGACCCGCCCGACAACCTCCCCGGAAAGCCGTTGCAGGTTTTGCTGCTCGATGCCACGTGGAGCGGCGCCCGAAAGATGTTGCGCATCAGTCCCTCACTTCAGCGGCTGCCGCGAGTCATGTTTACCCCTACGGCGGTCAGTCGGTATGTGATCAAACAGCAACCGCAGCCCGGCTGCCTCTCCACTTTGGAGGCGGTGCACGAGCTGTTGACCGTGCTTAAATCGACAGGCCTCGATGCTTACCCGCAGCCGAACCAGCTACTCGGCCTCTTTGCGCGCATGCAACAATTTCAAATGGAATGCGCCGCCAATCCTGACCTCGGTGGTTATCGCCGCCACCCCTACACCGAACCGACCGACCGCAGTCCCGCGCGCGGTAAGAGTAGCGCCCGACGACGCTACATTAAAACGCCGTAGCGCGAGCGGGTGCCTTCACGATGACTTCAGCAAGCCGATCACGACCGGAGCAAGCAGGTCGGCAACGAGTTGGTGCCCGAGGTCGTTGGGGTGTTGCTGACAACGAGGCAGGAGAAATTGCCGCGGACGGCCAGAGTCGATGTAAGCTTGGTTGATGTCGACGAGGGGCAAACCTTCGTCGGCGGCGAGCGTCCGCACGGCGGCAACATAATCGGCGAGGAAGGTCTCGTTAAAACTTTCGGGATTTGCCGCGTCGTAGGGTGGCCGATTGTATTTTTCGACGAGGATCGGCGACCAATACATCCGGTTGGGCGTCATCAAGACAACGGGGGTCCCTCGCTCCTTCAAACGGCGGATCATGTGCCGAAGATTCGCGACATACTTGGTCAACGCGACTCGTGGCTGGGTCGCCGGTGGGTCCTGCCAGACGTCGACGGCCGCGTCGTTCAGGCCAAATTGGATGACCACCAAGCGCGGATGCAAGGCGAGGACATCGGAGTCAAACCGGGCGATCCCGTGATCAGTGTTGTGAGCGGGCACCCCCCGATTGGCGACCACGAGATTCACTCCGGCGTCGATCAGTTTTACTTGGAGTCGGTCGGCGTAGACCGATTTTACCTCGGCGCGACGCCGCGCGGTGGTCGAGTCGCCGAACAGCACGATGAGCGGCGGCAACGGGATGGTTCCGCGGTTGAGATCCTTGCGGCAAAGTTTGAGGCGCACGTCGCCATACATGGCGGTGATCCACCATTCCCCGGGTCGCCGCTCGTAAAGGTAGGGATAGGCCGCCCGAATGTAGTCGGGCAGCTCCCTCACCCGATCGTAATCGGCCGCGACCACGACGGGGTGGCTCCACGTGGCGCCGTCGTCGGAGGAAAGCGCGAGCGCCAGCTCATCGCGCGACGTCGGATTCGCCGGGTCGTAACGAGGAGGTGGGTTCCACAGGAGCGCGACCGTGCCGTCGGTCAGCGTGGTCATTTGCGCGCAGCACGTGACCGAGGGAATGGTCGTGGGCGTTTGCGCCGACCAAGTGAGACCTTCGTCGGTTGACTCGGACTGGGTGAGGAAACCGGTTTCGTTGCGCAGGAGCAAGTAGAGCGAATCGTCGCGCCGCTGGATAATTGTAGCTTCGCAGGAACCCGCGTGATCGTGACAACCCTCGCTCAAGTCGAGAATGCTGCTTCGCTGCCAAGTCAGCCCCTCGTCGTCGGAGAGAAACATCACCGTCGCGTGGCGCCACGCGGGAATGACTTCTTGGGCCACCAGCACGATGCGTCCGCTCCGAGTTTGGATGATCGAGTGCACGCAACCACACCACGGGCGGTTGAGCAAAATCGGCTCGCCCCAGGTGCGACCGTCGTCCCGGCTGCGCGACACGTAGAGCGGCAGCACCCATTGCGCGTAATCCTTCGCCGACCCGCCCCACTTGAAACCGGGAGCGTGGTGTTTCTCGACGAGATTGATCCACGCGGCGATCACCGTGCCGCCGCGGGTGCGGAGGAGCGCACACTCGGTGCTCGGTTGGTAGCGAGCGGGCTCCTCAAACAAAGCATGTGCCGTCCACGTCTGACCTTCGTCGTGACTCACGAGGGCGTTTTGCTCGTCAAAGCAGAGAATCCCGCCTTCCCCCGTCGTGACAAACGGACCTTGATGCGCAAAAGGCAGGCGCTCTCCCCGGGGGTGCAGGTGCATCACGCCAGCACGGCGGCCCTTCGCCGGATTGTAAAGTCAGAGCGGGGGCTTGATGCAGTTTTATGCCAAGAGGCAGAGCAAAGCGCCGCGCCCTACCCTAGCAATTTTTTGAGGGTGGGCTTGGTGAGGCCTAGCTTCTTCGCGGCAATGGTTTCGTCGCCATTGACCTGCGCCAACACTCGTTCGGCCAACGCGCGTTGCACGATCGGCAGCAGCGGTTCGTCTCCAGCGCCCAACTCGGTCGCGATGAAGTCGTAGGCGTTGTCGAGGGTAGCGACCGTGGCCGGCTGAGTGGCTGCAGCGGCGCCGAGCGCCTCGACGAGGGCCGCATTTCCACCGAGTTCGGCGGGCAGGTCTTTGACGAGAATGGCGTCGCCCTGCGCAATCACGGCGCTCCGGTAAATAGCGTTTTCCAACTCGCGCACGTTGCCTGGCCAGGAATGTTTGGTGAGCAGCGCCATCGCCTCGGGAGCAACTTTCGTGACGCGAGTCTTCTTTTCTTTCGCGAGTTTCTGGAGGCAAAAATCGACGATTTGGGGGATGTCGCCGGCGCGTTCGCGCAGCGGTGGCATCTTGATGCGGACGACGTTGAGCCGATAATAGAGATCTTCCCGAAACGTCTTCGCCTTCACCATGGCCTCGAGGTCTTTGTTGGTCGCCGCGAGGATGCGCACATCAACCTTACTCGTGCCGGTGCCGCCGACACGCTGAATCTCGCCTTGCTGCAGCACGCGCAGAATCTTGGTTTGGGTGGCGAGCGCCATGTCGCCAATTTCGTCGAGGAAGATCGTGCCGCCGTCGCAAAGCTCAAACTTACCGATCCGCTGTCCGGTCGCGCCGGTGAAGGAACCTTTCTCGTGGCCGAAGAGTTCGCTCTCGATCAAATTGTCGGGAATCGCCGCGCAATTGACCGCGATGAAGGCCTTGGCCGCACGGTGGGAGTGTTTCCAGATCGAGCGGGCGATCAGTTCTTTGCCAGTGCCGCTCTCGCCGGTGATCATCACCGTGACGTCGCTGGCGGTGACTTGGCCGATGACCTTGAACACATCCTGCATGACCGGAGCGGAGCCGACGATACCCTCGCGGTAGTCGTCGGGATTGACCGTCGGTTGGTAATCGCCCACCGCGCGCAAATCGGCGTGGGCCTTGAGGGCATGGGCGGCAAGCGCAAGGACTTTGGCCGAATCAAACGGCTTCATGATGTAGTCGAAGGCGCCATATTTCATCGCCTCGATCGCCGTTTGCGCCGTGCCGAAAGCCGTCATCAGAATCACGACCTGCTTGCGATTGATCGAGCAGATGTGTTGCAGCGCTTCGATTCCGCTCATGCCCCCCATTCGCACATCGAGAAAGATGAGATCGGGCGCCGGACCCTTTTTGACCAAGGCGACCCCGTCCTCTCCGCTGCCGGCCTCGGTCACGACGTAGCCTTGCGACGAAAGCACGCGGGCCAGCGAGTAACGCACCTCGGCGTCGTCGTCGATCAGGAGGATGGTGGAGGGTTTCGGGTCACTCATTGGCTCGGGTGTGCAACCTTCATGCCAACTTGACGCTGGCGAAACGGCAAGTGTCGGTTTTGGTGGAGCTCATGTTGTCTTGGTCTTTCAACCTCTTTCGCATTCGTGGCATTCAGTTGGCGGTGCATTCCAGCTTTGTGCTGCTGCTCGCCTACATTGCCTACCAAGGCTGGCAAGCTGGCCAGTTGACCGGGTTGATCTGGAGCTTGCTGACGATTCTGGCCTTTTTTGCCTGCGTGGTCGCTCATGAACTAGGGCATTCGTTCGCCGCGAGGCACTACGGGGTGGGCGTCCACCGGATTTTGCTGATGCCGATCGGAGGCATGGCCGAGTTTGACAGCATCCCGCGAGAGCCGTCCAAGGAGCTCGTGATCACCTTTGCCGGGCCGGCCGTGAATTTCGTGATCGCTGCCCTGCTCTGGTGGCCGGTGACGCGGTTTCCCAACCAGATCTATTACTATTCGTTTCAAGGACTCGTCTACCAATTGCTCTACGCCAACGTGGTGATGGGCATTTTCAACCTCGCGCCGGTGTTTCCGATGGACGGTGGCCGGATCCTGCGGGCGTTGCTGGCGACCAAGTTTACCTATCTCCGCGCGACCTACTGGGCCTCGATGATCGGCAAGGTCCTTGCCGTGATCGGAATCCTTGTGATGGCCTTCTGGGTGGAGAGTTTGCTCGGCGCGGTGCTTTTCGGATTCATTCTGATGGCGGGCGAATCAGAGTATCGCGCGGTGAAGCGCCGCGAGGTGGAGGACGCCCATTGGCGGGAGATGGTGGCGCGACACTACGCCAGTCGTCATCAAGCCCCGCCCGTGATTGATGTTTGAGCCCAGCGCCGGAAGCTACTCGGCGCCGGTTGCGAGATGAGCACGGAGGGCCTCCTGCAGCCGATCGAAGTGGCCGCGCTCGATCTCGTTAACCGTCACGTCTAGCCCGTGTGCAACGAGAACGCCCGCCTCGGCGGATCGACCGTTGATCGCGTGAAGAATCGCACTTGCGTAGATCAAGCGAAAACGGCGAGTGAGTCCTGATCGTCGAAGCGGAAATTGGGGATGAACCGCCCGGAGGTTTCGCCCTTCATCCGTTCGTCGCCGGATGCATTCTCGTGGTCTCGGATCGGCTCAACCATTTAGCGGGCCACCGTCGTGGGCGAAGCAGCCAAGAGGCCGACCGGCGGGAGCGCCAACGCGAAAGTCAATCCCATCCAGAGAAAGTTGCGGTTGAGGATCATGAAGCGAAGTGCGCGGGTGGGCGGCCTTCAACTAAGGGGGGCGCCCTGCGCCGTGTCGATCCGCAGTTTTTTGAGGAGCTCGGTCACTTGGTCGGCGACTGCAGGCAGGCGTTTTTCCGTTGCCCAACGAGCAAGCGGGTTTTGCATGGGCTTCAACCGACCGACCCCTCGGCGGAGCGAGTTCCCCCACCTATGCGCATTCTCTACTTCGACATCGATTCACTGCGGGCCGATCACTTGGGCTGCTACGGCTATCATCGCAACACCAGTCCTTGCATCGATCGCAGGGCGGCGCAGGGCGTGCGGTTCACGGGTTGCCATGTGTCCGACGCCCCCTGTTTGCCTTCGCGCACGGCGTTGTTCAGCGGACGCTTCGGGATTCACACCGGTGTGGTGAATCACGGAGGCGTGGCTTCGGAGCCTTTCAACGAAGGAGTCGGTCGCGGATTCACCTCGACCCTCGGGCAAACGAATTGGATGCGCTGCCTCCACGACGCTGGTTTGCACACCGCCACGATTAGCAGTTTTGGCGAGCGGCACTCGGCCTGGCACTGGTATGCGGGCTTCAATGAAGTGCACAACAGCGGCGGCGGTGGGCTCGAGAATGCCGACGTGATCGAGCCCCTCGCCCTCGATTGGGTGAACCGCCAACCGGACGGCGCCGACAACTGGTTTCTCCACGTCAATCTCTGGGATCCGCATACGCCCTACAACACGCCAGTCGAGTTTGGCGAACCCTTCGCCGACGATCCCCTGCCTGCCTGGTATACGCCCGAAGTGCTGGCGAAGCACCGCGCGGGCTACGGGCCACACTCGGCCCGCGAAGTCTGTGGGTTCAATGCCGACGATCCCTTCTCGACGCCCTTCCCTCGCCAGCCGCTCGAGCTCAACACGATGGAGGATGCCCGCAAAGTTTTCGACGGCTACGACACCGGTGTGCGTTATGCCGACCGCACGATCGAGCGGGTGCTGGCCGCCGTGGAAGCGCGTGGATGGTTGGACGACACGTGGGTGATCATCTCCGCCGACCACGGCGAAAACCTTGGCGAGTTTAACATCTACGGCGATCACCAGACCGCCGATACGATTACGTGTCGGGTGCCGTTGATCATCGTCCCTCCGCGAGCGTTTAAGTGCCAACGCGGACGCGTCGACGAGTCCCTGCTCTACCAAGGCGACATGGCGGCGACACTGATTGAGCTGGCGGGCGGCAGCGTCCCGGCGAACTGGGACGCGCTTAGTTTTGCCGATCAGTTTCAACGCGATCAGCCCGCCGCCCTGCGTTCGGAGTTGGTGCTCTCGCAGATGGCGTGGAGCTGCCAGCGATCCGTCCGCTGGGGCGATTGGCTGTGCATCCGCTCTTACCACGACGGCTACCACGGCTTCCCTGCCGTCATGTTGTTCAACGTCGTCGACGATCCGCATCTCCAGCATGATTTGGCGACCGACCAACCGTCACTCTCCGACCATGCTCTCGCTCTGCTCGACCATTGGATGAGCAACATGCGAGCGACAGCGACCCACCCGGAAGATCCCCTGCGCATCGTCATGGCCGAAGGAGGGCCGTTGCACACTCGCGGTGAGCTCCCCGCCTACTTGGAGCGGCTGCGCGCCACGGGCCGGACCCACGGCGCTGCGGAACTGGCTCGGGCCCATCCCGCGGCAGCGGCCGGCTCCTGAAACTGGAGGCGGGTGGTCTCACGCGGTTGCCCGCTTGCCAAATTTCCCGCTGAACGACCCAATCCTCCCATGCTGCGACCGGGATTCTCAATCCTCGGGTCCTCGAATTGCTCGCTCGGATCCGGCACACGAACACGTGGGTGATCGCCGATCGCGGATTTCCGTTTTGGCCCCAGATCGAAATCGTCGACCTGTCCCTCGTCGACGTTGTGCCCACCGTCACGCAAGTGCTCGACGCCGTCGCGGCCAATTTCGAGATCGGCCACGCATGGATGGCCGACGAATTCCAGACTCACAACTCGCCGGAGAAGCTCGCCGCGATGAAGCAGCGTCTCGGTGCCCGGCTGCACTTTGAGTCGCACGCTCTCCTCAAGCTGCGCGTGCCGTCGGCGATCGGGTTGATTCGCACAGGCGACACCACCCCCTACGCCAACTTGATTCTCGAGTCGGCCTAGGCCTTCCCACCATGCGCTACCGAACCCTGGGTCGCACGGGACTGAAAGTTTCCATTCTCAGCCTCGGTGGTTCGCCACTCGGCAGCGTCTTTCGTCCGACCGACGACTTTGAGGCGATTAAAACGGTCCACCCCACGATCGACCTCGGCATCAACTTCATCGACGTGTCGCCGTTCTATGGCGCGACGAAGGCCGAGACCGTGCTCGGTCGGGCCCTGCGAGACATCCCGCGCGATCGTTACTACCTCGCGACCAAGGTGGGCCAATCCGGGCGCAACGATTTTGATTTTTCCGCCGCGCGAGTGCGCCGCAGTCTGGATGAGAGCTGTCAGCGTCTCGGCGTGGATTACATCGACCTCGTGCAATGTCACGGCATCGAGTTCGCCGACCTCAACCAGATCGTCGGCGAAACTCTGCCCGAGTTGGTAAAACTTAGACAGGAAGGACGAATCGGGCACGTCGTCATAACCATCAGCCATCACGCTCAACGCGGGTTCGTTTTAGCCCCCCCCCGGAGGGGGCTAAACTCGCAAACGGCGATGGGCGCTAAAAAAACGACATTGGCAAGTCGGCATTAACAAGCTACTTGCAAATTCGTTTAACACCCCCGTGGAGTGCGGCTATTATAGAAATTGGTGGACCCTAGCGGGGTCGAACCGCTGACCTCCTCAATGCCATCGAGGCGCTCTGCCAACTGAGCTAAGGGCCCGCTCGTGAGAGCGAAGTCCGAGGAAAATCAGCGTTCTCGGGGTGAAGGCAAGGACTTTTTCTCCCTTACTCCTCCCGAACCCTAAACGCGACCGTCCAAACATCGCTCTTTCCATTCGGAGTTGGGCCGATCGAGCGCACTTTCGCAAAGGCGCGGAGCACTGACTGGTCAAAGTCGGCGCTGCCCGAGGAGGTGACGATGGTGACAGATGAAAGGGTGCCATTGGCCGCGATGTTGAAACGCACCCGCACTTGCAGCAGGTCGCTCAGCCCGGGTGGTTTCTCATGGGCGGCCCGGAGGCGTTGCAGGAGCAAGGCGATGTAGCTATCGAGCAGGCGACCCTCATCCCTCGTCATCGCCTTCCCGCCCGCGCCCGCGGTGCTCTTCGACGCGACGTTGGCAAAGCTGTTGGAGTCGATCGTGCGCACGCTGATGGACTTCGCCTTCGGCGGGTTCTGCGACGGACTCTTTTGCTGAGGATTCTTTTTGCGAAACTCTTCGATCGACATGGCCGGCTTGGGTTTAGGCGGCTCGACCTTGGCGGGCGCCTTCTCAATCGGCTTGGGCAACGGCTGCAGGACGATTTTCGGCACCTCCTTGGAGGGAGCTTTTTTGATCACGGGTTCGATCACCGGTTCGGGCTCGACGGGCGCGGGAGTCGGGATGATCTCCGGGATCGGCTGATCTGGGAGTTCAAACTTGATCGCGTCGGTCGTCGGCGAGGGGGCCGGAGCCTCAGTGGCCGCGTAATTGTCGCCCGGCCCTGCCACCAATTCGAGAATCTTCGGCGTGTCCACGATCTGTTCCTTCACGACATAGGTGAAGAAAATGATCAACGCGATGAGGAGCCCATGCAGTGTGAGCGAAAGAAAAAAAGCGCCGGGCGAATTGGACTGCATGCCGGGGACCCTCAATCCGCCGTCTGCGTATCGAAGATAAATTTGGTGAGATTGTGCTTCTTGATCTCATCCATGACCGTGACCACGCGTTGATACGGGATGTTCCAATCAGCGCGGATGCGGATCACCGCGGGTTCGGTCTGCCGGCCTTCTTGGGCCAGCAGCAACGCGAGCTCGGAAAACGCCACTGGGCGATCCCCCCAAAAGTGCTGCCCCGACGCATTGATGCTGATCGTCTGAAAACGCTGCTTGTTGTCAGGGATGTCCTGGGCCCGCTTCGACTCGTTCGGCAGATTGACCCGAATCGCCTGCTCTTGGGTAATGAGCGGAGTCGCGATCATGAAAATGATCAGCAGGGTGAACCCGAGATCGATCAGGTTCGTCATGTTCAGATCGGAGATCGGGGCCGTCTGCCGTTGGCGTCGAAAGGTCCGGGCCATGGTCAGTCGGATTCGAGTTCGATGCGGTCGGCGAGCGAACTCGCGTAGTTTTCCGATTCGGTGATCAATAACCGCGTGCTCGCGAGCAGGTAGTTGTAACCGAACATCGACGGGATCGCCACGATCAGACCGGCGATGGTGGTAAGCAGCGCGGACGCGACCCCGGGAGCAATTGACTGAATGCTGGCAGATTGCTGCACCGAGATCGCGCTAAAGGCCTCCATCACACCCCAGACGGTGCCCAACAGACCGAGGAACGGCGCGCCGGAGACGATCGTGGCGAGGAAGATCATGCTGGATTCGTAGCGCAACGTCTGCCGACCGAGGGCGCGTTGCAGGGCGTTCTCCGCATGTTCCAGACGAGCGCGCGTGCTATCGCGACCCTTCTCTTTGCCGATGGCGGCCGCCCGCCAGTAGCTCTCGACGGCGTCGGCGAACAGATCGGCGTAAGGGATGGCGCGGCGGTTGCGAAACGACTCCGGGAGATCCAGCAGGGAGCGTTCATCGCGGAGGCGCGCATCAAAAGTGTGGTTGAGCAATCTGAGCCGCTTGAGCTCGAAGTGCTTTCCGAGCATAATCGTCCAAGCGATCAGGCTGAAGACGGCGAGGCCTCCAATAATGATCTGGCCCACGATGTCGCAGGTCAGAAAAATCTGGATAACACTCATGGCAAGGGTGGGCATTGGCAGCAAGAGAGGCGCAAACATGGCGGAAAAAGAGTTGGCGGGTTTACCCGGGGCATACAATGGAAAACCCGTCGTTCATCAGGCGAATCTGTTTGCGGGATGGCAAAGTGAAATCTTCGCTGATCCGCTCATTCTGCTTATGGATTTCAAGACCCGCACTCTTCAGGAGCTTCGCCACCGTCGAACCACCCTCTCCTCCCGTCACGCCTTGGTCGGATTCGACGGCTTTGTCGACACGATCGTGACCCCGGTGGCCATGCGGGCGGGCCAAGGTGAGAATTTCATCCCGATCAACACCATCACCGAGTTTGGTCAGCGGATTCTTGAAGCAGCGGGCAAGAGCACGAATATCGAATTTTATCCCCGCATGGACAAGTTGGGCGGCAATGGGCCCATCATGGCCAACGCCCTGCTCGCCCAGGGCACCACGCTGACCTACATTGGAGCCCTCGGATACCCGGTGATTCACCCGGTGTTTGCGGACATGGCCGAGCGCGCCACCGCCATCAGCCTCTGCGACCCAGCCGCCACGACTGCAGCGGAGTTTACCGACGGCAAACTCATGCTCGGCATGATGCGCAGCCTCGACGAGATCACGCCGGCCAAGATAGACGAGGTCCTGACCTCCGACGGCTATCGTCGCACCCTCGAGGCGGCCGACCTGATCGCGTTGGTGAACTGGACGATGATCCCCAACATGACGGCGGTGTTTACCGATCTGGTGCAGCGCGTCCTGCCCCAAGTGCCCGTCAAGCCCGGCCGCATTTTCTTCTTCGATCTCGCCGACCCCCAGAAACGCTCGGATTCCGACCTCGTCTACGCCCTCGAGACGATCAGTACATTCGAGCAATTTGGCCAAGTGACCCTCGGGCTCAACCTGAAGGAGGCGCAGCAGGTCTTTGCTGTCTTGGGTTTCCGCACTGAAACGGAGACTGAAAGCGGCCTGCGGGCGATGGCGGCCAAGATTCGGGAGCGCCTCGATCTCACGACGGTGGTGGTCCACCCGAGGGAATCCGCCGCCTGTGCCAACCGCACGGACACTTTCTGGATCCCCGGACCCTACGTGGCCAAGCCGCTGATCACCACAGGGGCCGGCGACCACTTCAACGCCGGATTCTCCGCGGGCCAACTCATGGGTCTCAGTCCCGAGGCCTGCCTCGGCCTCGGAGCCTGCACCAGCGGCCACTACGTCCGCACCGGGGTCAGCCCATCGCTCGCTGATCTCGAAACCTTCCTCGCCAACTGGAAATAAACCCACAAACTCAAGCTATGCCTCTTAAAGAAAAACCCCGGGGACGACTTATCTCATTCGAAGGTTCAGAAGGAAGTGGTAAGTCCACTCAAATTTCAATGCTCGCGGGCCATCTGCAAAAGAAGGGCCACGATGTTGTCACCACCCGGGAGCCTGGCGGCACCGAGATTGGCGAGCAGATCCGCAATATCATCGTCCACAATTCCAAGGGCGACGAGATGTGCGCCGAGACGGAATTGCTGCTCTTCACGGCGGCCCGCGCCCAAGTGGTTCGCGAGGTCATCGCCCCTGCCCTCGTCGCAGGCCAATATGTGCTGAGCGATCGCTACCTCGACTCGTCCACGGTTTACCAGGGCATTGCGCGCAATCTCGCCCCCGACCCCGTGGCCGCCATCAACCTGTTTGCCGTCGGCAACGTCCTGCCGGACATCACGGTAGTCATCGACGTGCCCACGGCCGTGAGTATCTCCCGACTCAAACAACGCGTGTCGGATCTGCCTGATCGCATGGAGCGCGAGAATATCGAATTTTATGACAAGGTGCGCGAAGGTTACCTGCTTCTGGCCAAGAGCATGCCCGACCGGGTGGTTCTCGTCGATGGCACTAAGTCGATCGCGCAAGTCGCCAAGACGATTTGGGGACACGTGCAACTTCGCTTGGGAGATTGAGCGCCGCGATGTCGACTCGCGCCGCATGGCCACCGACCCTCGCCGGCACCCCGACCGTAGCCGTGATCGAAGCGGCCATCGAACGGCAGCGCCTTTCGCACAGCGTGCTGCTGCAGAGCGATGACACCGCCACCTTGGGGCTCGTCGCTAGTGCCATTGCCGACCGCCTTCTCAACACCGCTGAGTCCTCCGCCGAATTTCCGCCGGAGTCACACCCTGATTGTTTCATGCTGCGCCCGGCGGGCAAGATGCGGCAGATCTCCGCGGAGGCCACTCGATATCTGATCGGCCGAGTGCAAGTCTCCGGCACCGTCTCCCGTCGCAAGGTCGCCATCATTTATGACTGCGATCGGATGAATACGGCGGCGGCCAACATATTTCTCAAGACTCTCGAGGAGCCGCCGGACAACACGACGTTGCTCCTGTTGACGTCGCGACCTTACGCGCTCCTGCCGACGATTCGGAGTCGCGTGCTCTTATTCCGATTTCCTGCGGCCACCGAGGTGGTCCAGCATGCCGGACTGCCGGATTGGCTGGAGGACTACCAGAAGTGGCTGGGTCGCCTCTGCGGTGGTGTGAGCAATCGACAGGATGTGGCCGACCACATTTTCACGCTCTACGGACTCATCGCTCGTTTCAACTCGATCCTCGAAACTGCGACCAAGGAGGCGTGGAAAGCGGAGAAGGAAAAACTTCCTCCCGATCTCGCCGACGACGAGCAAGTCGCCATCGAGACCGGCCTCACCAACGGATTGCGGACGCGCATCTTTGCCGACATCGAACGCGCCACGAGCACCTTTGCTCGCCCTCGCCTCGCCGCCGGGGATGCCAGTATCCGCCCCGCCGTGGTCGAGTCGATTGCTCAACTCGAGAAGAACGTCGGCCTGCTTCACCTGAATCTCAATCAAGCCGCCGCACTGGAAAATTTCCTCCTCAGCTCACTGCGCTTGTGGTCCCAACGGTGAGTCCGTGGGGACTGCGGAAATGACCCGTGGCGTTTGCTCGGTTCTTTGACCGACTCGAAGAACCGATTCGGACCATCTGACTGGGATTGAGCTAAGCACGCCTTGGTCAGCAGAAGAACCAGCGCTTCGATCTTGCTAGTCCTGTCAACCCAGACTCACGTGCTGTGCGCCGACGGGCGAAACCCCGATGACCACCTGGTGCCAACTCCCTAATCGCCCGCCTTTCGCGACCGTGTCTTCACGGGTTGCCGTCCAGCGATGAGCATCCGCGAATCACGACCGCTCAATAAAGCGGAAACTCGCACGTCGCTGGCGTGGTTCAATTGGAATGTCAGTCTGCGCGGGGTGTTTGAGACCATCTGCGGGGGCACGACGATGGTGTTTGTCGCATTCGCGCTGGCCATTGGTGTGCCCAAAGACGCGATGGGATACTTTAGCGCCACGATCAGCTGTGCGTGTATCGTGCAACTGCTTTGCCTGCCGCTCGTCAGTCGCGTGCGTCGGCGGAAACGATTTATTCTCACAGTAGCCGTAGTCGAGCCAGTGCTCCTGATGATCGCCGTGGTGGCCACGCCGCTGCTGCCGGCCGCCTTGCGCCCGGTGAGTTTAGGCCTCGCGGTGTTTTTCGCTGCCGCCTGCCTCCATCTCACCCGACCGTTCGCTGATGACTGGGTGGCCACCACGATCCCGAGTGGTCTCCGCGGCCGGTATATTGGCCGACGGGTGCGGGTCTCGAGTTTAGCGATCATCGCGGCTACCTTGATCGTTGGCTTTGCCGTCAATCGGTTGGGTTCAACCAATGTCGGCGGACTCACCGTGCTCCTCGTCGCCGGCGGGGCCTTCGGCGTGGCGGCGGCGCTCACCTTGCTGCGGGCCACCATGCCGGCCACGGCTCAGCCCGCTCCCCTGGCGATGCGCGACTTGCTCCCCGTGTTGCGGACCGCGCCGTTCGTCCGGTTGGTAGGGGCGACGATCCTCTTCGTCCTGCCGTTCTATTTCGCCGTGGCGTATTACCAAGTGTTCAACCTCGAGGTGCTGCGGATGAGCCCTTGGCTGATCTCCTGCATGGGCGTCGGTTACTTATTGGGGAAATTACTCCTCACGCCTTGGTTCGGTCGGTTGTGCGACCGTCACGGCTCTCGCAAGCTTCTCTGGTGCACGGGTCCGATCTATGCGGCATTCTTTTTGTGTTTCCCATTTGCAGAGCCGGGACGAGCGTGGCCGATCATGCTGGCGTGGGTCTTTGTCGCCATCGCCGACGGCATCTACGCCGTCGCCATCATGTCATCACTCTATGGCACCATCCCCAAGAGCGGGGCCCGACCCGCCTACTTCGCCGTCTACAATCTAGTCAGTCTCGGGGGCTTCGCCGTCGGCGGTGTGCTGGCGGTGCCACTGTTGCGCCTCGCGCACTCGGTTGACTGGACGTGGGGAATCGCGCACCTCACCGGCTACCATTTGTTCTATGCGCTCTGTGGGCTAGCGATGATTCCTTGCACTGCGGCGGTCGCCTTGGTGCCCAACTCGAAACAATCTAGATGAAAGAAGGTCCGCCCCCCCCCAGAAGGGACCCGGACCGCAATCGTCAGATCGTCATCGCGAACTTCAACCCGTAGTCGCCGGGAGGGATTCGATAGGCGGACAAGGTATCAGGGCCGCAGCTTCCCGTGCCGAGACCGCGTTGGGCGCAATCGAGGTTGAGGTGCACTTCGGGCCGCGGGGTCAGCTCGTTGGTGTGAGTGGCCGCAAACAAATCGGCGGCGGTGGAGTGACTCGCCGAAGCTTCGATCAGCTTCTCCGCGTCGAAACGAATCCCCTTCCCTCGGCGATCGGTGAGCGCCATCCAGCGCACGTCGGTCTTGTTGCCGTGTTCCTGCGGAACAATGTAGGGCACATATTGATGGGCGACCGTGCTCCGATACTTGGCGAGGTGAGTGCTTCGATTGCGGTCCTGGTAATTTTCGCCCGGTCCGCGTCCAAACCACTCGAGCGTTTCGAGCTCAGGCGACAACACCATCGCCACGCCGATCCGGGGTAATTCCGGCAACTTGCGGTCGACCGTGAACTCGTTCGCGACCTCAATTTCGCCGAGGCCGTTGATCGTGTAGCGATGCGTGTGCGCAATGAATTTCTGCGCACCCGGGCAAAGCCATTTTTGGGAAATCAACACCTCGACCCGCCCATGGGATTGTCCGACCGAGGTCGACGAGGAGTCCAACTCCATGCGGTCGTAGCCTGCCAAACGCCAGTGATCGAGGATGCGATCCCCGCCCCAATTCACGGACGGAAAGAGCTTGAGCCCATCGTTGTCGGTAGCGGCCCGCCAGACGTTGAGCTGGGGACCGCGCACGACGAGGACGCGACCGGACCGAGCAATGTTCTCCACCACCCCAACCTGGCGGATCACCTGCAGGCTGACCTTTCCGGCGGTGATCTCCCAACCGTCGGCCGATTCCGCGACGGCGGGAGGCGGCGAGGCCGGACGCGCCATCTTGACGAGGCGCTGACGGAGAAAAGCTCTGGCGGGAATCTCGTGCTGCTGAGTCGCCACTTCATGCCCTGCGGCGCACCAGGGAGTCTTCTGGCGAGTGCGGAAGCGAAAGATCACGTGCACCTCGGCTTGCGGCGGCAACAAGAGTTGCGGGTAATCGAGCGTGATCTGTCGCGAGCTTCGCGGGGCGATCTTGAGTTTGGGCAACAATCCCTCGGCAACAATTTCTCCATCGACCAACAGTTCCCATTCACCGACCAGATCCCGCAGATCGGTGAACCACCGGCGATTGACGATCGCGAATCGACCGCGACGCGCCTTCACGGCATCGACGCGCACAGGCTGCGAAAGGTGCTTGTATTCGAGCAGCCCCGGATGTGGCTCCCGATCGGGCCAGACCAAACCATCGCAGACAAAATTGCGGTCGCTTGGTTCGTCCCCGAAGTCGCCCCCGTAGACCCAGAAATCGCGACCTTGTTCATCGCGGCGCTTGAGCCCGTGATCCACCCACTCCCAAATAAATCCGCCCTGCAATCCCGCGTGTTTTTCGAACGCATCGAAGTAGTCGCCGAGGCTTCCGTTGCTGTTGCCCATGGCGTGCGAGTATTCGCACAGAATGACGGGACGTTGATCGGAGTTCTTCGGGTCGGTGACCCAATCAACGATCTTGTCGATCGTCGGATACATCGGGCAGAGCAGATCAGTGGCGGCATGCCCCTTAGTCCAATCTAGGGAGATCGCGCCTTCGTAGTGAATTGGCCGACTCGGATCACGGTGCCGGATCCAACCAGCCATCGCGTCGTGGTGTGGACCGTAGCCACTCTCGTTGCCGAGCGACCACACGATGACCGACGGGTGATTTTTATCGCGCTCGACCATGTGAATCGCTCGGTCGAGAAACGCCGGAGCGTAACGCGTGTGGTGCGACAGGTCATGCGCGAAGGCGTGCGCCTCGACATCGGCTTCGTCAAACACGTAGAGCCCGAGCTCGTCGCACAGGTCATACCAATACGGATCATTCGGGTAGTGCGAGGTGCGGACGGCGTTGATGTTGTGTCGCTTCATCACGAGTGCGTCCAACCGCATCCCTTCGCGAGAAACCGCCTTGCCGAGCGTGTCGTCATGATCGTGACGATTGACGCCAGTAATCAACACGGGCTGCCCATTGATTAGCAGCTGACGTTCACGAGTTTCAACGCGACGAAAACCAAGACGACTCGAGGTGTGCTCAACTTCGCGACCGGACGGATCGACCAGCGTGACGACGACCGTGTAGAGATACGGCGTCTCTGCCGACCACAGCTGCGGGCGTTTAACCGGCACGTCGAGCCGGATACGTTTATGGGCATTCACCCAAAAATTCGTGTCATGGACCGTTCCACTGGCCGGTTTCTTCCACACCGCGCGACCGGTGGCGTCAAAGAGCTGCACTTGGATGGTCGTTCCTGGGGCGACTTCGTCTGGCGACCCGACGCGCACGTCCACGTGGACCGTGCCCCGGCGGAGCGTTTCGTCGAGATCGCCCCGCAGGAAGGCATCCTCAATGAAAAGTTCGGCTTGGGAATAGAGATACACCTCCCGATGAATACCACCCATCCACCATTGATCCTGATCTTCGACAAAGCTGGCGTCGGACCACTTCACCACGACCGCCGCGAGCGTGTGGGTCTTTCCGGGTTGCACATACGGCGTGAGATCGAACTCCGAGGGCAGGCGCGTGTCCTTGGCCAATCCGACCGGCTGACCGTCGACCCACACATAGAGCACACTCTCCGCTCCGCCGAAATGAAGCACGGTCCGGCGATCTTGCCATGATATCGGCACGGTGAACTGCGTGCGATACACACCGGTGGGATTCTCGGTGGGCACCGTCGGCGGTTGCTCGCGAAACGGCATCATCACGTTGGTGTAATGCGGACGATCATGCCCGTGCATCGTCCAATTGCTCGGCACCGGCAACGTGCCCCAGCCTTCGGCAAATCCCGAGGCGTTGTCAGGTTCCACGAATTCCGGTCGCACCTCCTCAGGCTTAGCGACCAGTCGGAAGGCCCACTCGCCGTTCAAGGACTGCCACCAGGGAGATTGGGCGCGGTCATTGCGGCGGGCCAACGCCTTGGTGGGATAGGGAAATAAAGTCGCCCGAGCCGGCAGTCGGTTCAACGAGAGGGTTTCGGGGGATTGCCATGTCTTGAGAAGGCCGGTCTGCAGAAGCTCCATAAACAGTCGAGCAAAGCAGCTCGCTCCTTCCCGTAAAACCAAATTCAGCCGCGAGCCGTGGAAAGAAAGGACTGAGTGATCGTGACAAACTCATCGCGGACTTCCATGTGCGGGTTGTGCCCCGAACTGGCGAGCGTATCGATCTGCACCGAGGGGAAATGGCGGCGGATCAACGCATGATCCTCCGGCGAGGTGTAGGCCGACTTCGCCCCGATAACGAATTGGGTCGGACCAAGAAACTGGTCATCAGGTCCCAGCTGGTTTTTCTCAAGAGTGTGGATCGCGGCCGTCAGGGCCGGCAGATTGATCACCCAACGCCAGCGACCGTCGTCGAGGCGCTCCAGATTCGTCGCAAAAAATTTTCGCATCACCCAATCCTTCACCGATCCCTCCATAAATTTCTCAGCCTCAGTGCGCGATTTCAGCGAGGCCACGTCGAGGGCGTTCATCGCGTCAAACTCCGCGGGACGCGATCCCCAGTGATAATCCTTCGGTCCAATATCGACCACGATCAGCTGGGCCACTCGCTCCGGATGGCGGCAGGCCAAGAGCATCGCCGTTTTGCCGCCCATGCTGTGTCCCATCAGAGTGACCCTGGAAAGTCCCTGCGCGTCGAGCCAAGCCAAGGTATCCGTCGCCATCGCGTCGTAGGTCATCGCGTCGTCGTGCGGCGACTGCCCGTGATTGCGGGCGTCGAGTGCAAAGACATGGTTCGAGGATGCCAGATCGCGACCCGCCGTCTGCCAATTCCGAGATGACCCCAACATCCCGTGAAGAATCACCAGCGGTGGAAGCCCTTCGCCGCCGAGATCTCGATGAAAAAGTGTCATACGCACCCTTACGCAATCCCATGGAGCTCGCGACGCAAGTCCTCCCGCCCCTTCGCCCTCGAGGGAAAACTTCGAAGCCCCCGCCCCTCGCGCACCAATCTCAACTCAAGTTACCCCACCACTCAAAAAATAAACCCACTCTCCTTCTCCTACCCCACTAAACCCCGCGAAGAGCCCCCAACCCTAAGTCAACTAATAGCTGACATTCTGTCGGAGATTCCGCCTGTTCCAGATGCACACTCATGGCGGGGCCGGTGAATCCGCGTGAATAAGGCCACGTGGTGTCGGAGATGTTCGGGGACGGTCGAACATCCGAAGCGGAGAGAGTTTGCGCGTTTTTCCTTTGCGCCTGAGCGGCTTTGCATGAGCGTTTCTGTCGCGCATGAGCAAAGCCGAAAAACTAACCCCGATGATGCAGCAATACTTCGAGGTGAAGCGGGGCTTGCCGCCGGACACGCTGCTTTTTTTCCGCCTCGGTGATTTTTTTGAGCTCTTTTACGACGATGCCGTCACCGCGTCGCGTCTCCTTGGGATCACGCTGACCAAGCGCCAGAACTACCCTATGGCCGGCATCCCTTTCCATGCTGCCGATAACTATGTGACGAAGCTGTTGGCAGCGGGGCGCAAGGTCGCCATCTGCGATCAGGCCGAGGCAGCCGTCCCGGGGAAGCTCGTGCGCCGTGCGCTCACTCGCATTCTGAGTCCGGGCACAACCTTGGCGGCGAACCAGCTGGAGGCGAATCGCAACCATTACCTTTGCGCGATCAATGCGAACAAAACGGGGCTGCATGCAGCGTGGCTTGACTTGTCGACGGGCGAATTCCGCCTCGCGTCGGAGTCGCGCATCGAGGACCTCCTCCCAGTCCTGACGGCACTCGATCCGGCGGAAATGATTTTGCCGGAGGCCGAGCTCGGGCGGTGGGAGACGGCGCCGCCCGATCAGGTGGCGATGCACGACCTCGCGCAATTTTGCCGCGATCGGATCGTGACGGAAGTGCCGGCTTACAATTTTGAAACGGACACCGGGGCGAAAACGGTGATGGACACCTTGGGCGTATTGAACCTCGAAGGCTTCGGTCTCGCCCACGACCACCGGGCGCTCGGGGCCGCGGGAGCACTGGTTTACTACGCTACCGAGAATCTCTGCGCCAAGCCGGAGAATCTCCGCGCGCTGCAAGAATACCGCAGCGCGCGCACCCTCCTCCTCGATCCGGCCACACTGCGAAATCTTGAGGTGTTCGTATCAAGTCGCGGCACGCGCGATGGGTCGTTGCTCACCGCGATCAATCGCACGACGACGGCGGCGGGAGCCCGGTTGTTGGAGCGCTGGTTGACCGCGCCGACCCTCGACCTTGGAGAGATCCACCGGCGGCAGGCGCTGGTGGGCGAGATGGTGGCCCAACCGACACGCCTCGCGGCCCTCCACGAGTTGCTCGGCCACGTGCGCGACATTCCGCGGATCTTGGGGCGGTTGCAGAATCGTCTCCGCAACCCGCGAGAGCTCGGGGCGGTGCGCGATACGCTCGCCCAAATCCCCGCGTTGCTCAGCGAACTCGCGGATTTCTCCGGCGAACTGGCGAGCCAATACCGCGAGCGCATCGTCGACTTGCCCGACCTGCGCGAACTGTTGGGCGGTGGATTGGCCGATGAACTTCCCGCGGACGTCGCCGATGGAAATTACATTCGCGCGGGGCACGATGCCGAACTCGATCGCATGCGGGCGCTGACCTCCGACAACAAGACTTGGTTATCCGAGCTGGAAAGTTCCGAGCAACAACGCACGAGTATCAAGAGCCTCAAGGTCAGATACACGAATAATTTTGGCTACTACATCGATGTGACCAAGGCCAACCTACACTTAGTGCCGGAAGATTACATCCGGCGGCAGACCACAGTGGGCGGCGAACGCTACGTGACGGAGGAGCTCAAGCAGAAGGAAAAAGAGATTCTGCATGCGGAGGAAAACTCCCTCGCCCGCGAGCAGGATTTGTTCAACGCCCTCGTCTCGGCAGTGTTGGCCGACGCGGATAGCTTGACGAACACCGCGGAGGCCTTGGCCGAACTCGACGTGCTCGGCGGTTGGGCGGAACTCGCCCGCGAATGGAATTACGCCCGACCGGAAATCGACGAGAGCGACGTCCTCGAGATCGCGGAAGGAAGGCACCCGGTGGTCGAGCAGATGTTGAAATCACCCGAGGCGTTGAGCTCGCGGACCGGGAGCGCGGCGTTTGTGCCGAACGACACGGCGCTCGCATCGAGTGACGCGCAGATCGCCTTGATCACCGGGCCCAACATGGCCGGTAAATCGACTTACATTCGCCAGGTGGCACTGATCAGTTTGCTCGCGCAAGTTGGCTGTTGGGTGCCCGCGAAGAGCTGTCGGCTCGGCTTGGTTGACCGCATCTTTTCTCGAGTTGGCGCAAGTGACGATCTCGCACGGGGCAACTCGACCTTCATGGTCGAGATGAATGAGACCGCCAACATTCTCAATAATGCGAGCAACCGCTCGCTCATCATCCTCGATGAGATCGGTCGCGGCACTTCGACCTACGATGGACTCTCGATTGCGTGGGCCGTGGTCGAGCATCTTCACGGCACGACCGACGCGGGACCTCGCACGCTCTTCGCGACGCATTACCAAGAATTGACGCAACTGGAGAAGCACCTCCCGCGGATGCGGAATTTCTCCGTCGCCGTGAAAGAGTGGAACGACGAGATTGTGTTTGTGCGGCGCGTCATTCCGGGCGCGGCCGATCGGAGCTATGGCATCCAAGTGGCGCGCCTCGCAGGGCTCCCGATTACGGTGATTGATCGGGCAAAAACTATCCTGAGCAAACTCGAAAGCGACGACGCCAACGTGTCGCTCCCCTCGCCCACTCCGACCACACGACCGAAACGGAAGATCACCGTCACGCCTGACGACGACGCTCAGTTGAACCTGCTCTGAGTCGGCGCCGTCCCTGGCGCGATGCGCGGGGAGTTTTGTTTAACTAACGAGGGCAGCGGCGGTCCGCTTTGCCTCCCGGCAGATGGCCCAAAGTTGTTTTGCTTGGGTGATCGTTTTCGCGAGAACCTCAGGGGTGATCGATTGTTTGGGATCGTCTCCAATGCCGTGCGACGGGCTGATGTGACTTTCGATGCACAACCCATCGGCACCGTAAGCGATGGCGGCAAGCGCGGCGGCCGGGACATACGAGGCCTTGCCGACGGAGTGAGAAGGATCGACCACCACGGCGGCCCACGTCTTTTCCTTCAAGAGTGGCGTGGCACTTTCATCGGGATGATTCCGGTAACCGTCGAGGGTCGGCGTCGTGCCGCGGGGGCAGAGCATGATGTTGGGATTGCCGAACGCGGCGATGTATTCGGCCGCGGAGATGAACTCGTTGAGCGGACCCATGTGCACACTGCGTTTCAACAAGACCGAAGTTTGCGGCCGGTTGCCAATCGCTCGTCCAACCGCGCGGAGGAGTGAGTAGTTAAGGGCATTGCGCGCGCCGATCTGCAGCACATCAACCCCGGCCTCGAGCGCCATCTTCAGGTGGTCTTCGTCCATCACTTCCGTGTCGACCGGCAGCCCGGTGCGACGCGACGCTTCCATGAGGATTTCGAGTGACTGGTTGTCGCCTTGAAACGTGTAAGGGTTGGACCGGGGCTTCCACACACCGCCGCGCAGCACATGGGCGCCGGCCTCTTTCATCGCGGCGGCGGTTTCGTAGAAATAGTGAGGATTCTTCGGGTCGATCGTGCACTGGCCGGCGATCACAAACAGTTCTTCGCCGAGCGTGATGCCGCCGATCTTCAAGCGACCATTCGCCAGATCGGAGCGGCGGTCCATCAACTTGAACGGCGACTGGATTCGGTCGATCCGGTCGATGTAATCGAGACCCTCGATGCGGTTGATCATCAGGTCGTCGCGCTCGTCACCCACGATGGCGTAGATCGTGCGGGCCGCCCCGATGATCGGCTGAATCTTGCAGCCAAACTCGGTCACGATCGCCGTGACTTCGGCTAGCTGGGCTGGATTGAGACGGTTGGGTTTAGGAAGAATCATGAGGAGTGAGCGTTGAGAGAAACAAAAACGCCGCCCTGGGGTGGGCGGCGTTTTCGAGAAAGTGGAAGTGAACTTTACTCAGAGATCGCGACAGCGGCCCAAGAATTTCGGGGCAAAATAGGCCCAGAAACCAAAGCTAAAATAATAGGCGGAGGATCGCGACACGAAGGAAGAGGTGCTCAGTGGGCGGCGATTTGTCAACCCCGGGTAATGACATAGGCCATCGCCCTATCGTCCTTCCCGTTGACGGATGAAACGCGACGCCTCAGCGGACCTTTTCAAATTCGGGTGGCAGCGGCGCGGTCGCGGAAAAGTGACAACGTCTCCCCTTGTATTCGTAATCAAAGGTCGTTTCCAGCGAATGCAGAAACATACGTTTCAATCCGGTCGCCTTGGCAAACTCACGATTGCGGGCGAAATCGCCGTAGGTCGCGTCGCCGATAATCGAGAGGTGACGCTGGGAGCACTGGACTCGCAACTGGTGGCTGCGTCCAGTGATCGGCTCGAGTTTTAGCAATGAAAAAGGACCTCTCGTTTTGAGCAGGGTCATCCGGCATTCGGCCGGGATATTTCCACGGGCATGCGTGCGAATCTGTCCGGCTTGGCGATTCACGGCGAGGTGATCGCGCCAAAGCTGCATCGTCGAGGCGCTGCGCCCAAACACGAGCGCGTTGTAAACCTTGCGCACTTTCTTTTGGCGAAAATGGAGGCGCATCACTAGCGCCATCTCCTCGCTCGCGCAGAGCAAAATCACGCCAGAGGTCGCCGAGTCGAGTCGGTTGAGCAGCCAGGCCCGGTGTTCTCCGTCGGCATCCGTCCACTGGTAAACCTCACCTTCCATCGTGTAGGCGGCTTGGAGCAGCGAGCGGTCCTGTTCGTTTGCCGTGTTCGGATGCGACAGCACGCCCGACGGTTTTGCCAAAGCGACTAGGCCGTTGGCATCGCTCGCGATTACGCTCACGTCGCGGCCCAATGGCAGCCGGCGGATAAATTGATCGGACGCCTTGCTCACTGGTAAAAGAAGGTGAAGGTCATTTCCTGTTCTTCGCCAAGCATGGTGATCATGTCGTCGCTCCAGTCGCCGAAGGGCGCGCGGTCGGTGATGGCGCTGACACAGTTTTGCAGACCCAGCTCGCCGGCGGTGCCATCCACGGAGATGATCCGAGAGATCTCACCCTTGCTGTTGAGGATAAACTTCACCGTGGCCTTCGTGCCCGATCCGGGATAAACGCGGCTCTGCAAGAGAATGCGGTCCCACTGGGTTTGCACCGTTTCGATCAATTGTTGAAGGTATTGCCCGTAGTTGCTCCAACGCGCATCGACAGCCGTCGGCCCGATGTTTTTGGTGCCGATTTTATTCTCCGTAAAGATCGCGGGACGGGCGCGTTTTTCCAACTTCGGGCGCGGTTGCGGCTGGTTGGGATCGATGCGCTTGACGGTGCTCGAGGCGTTCTGCACCAGCGGGGCGTCTTTCACGCCTTCAACATACTGATCCGCGTTGGCGGTGCCTTCCGCGACCTTGGCGACGTTGGAGCCATAGGAGTTTTCCGTTTCGCTCGTGGCCTTCTCAAAGCCGGTCAACGGGATCTGCTCCCGAATGACCGGGTTGGCTTCCTGTTGAGGGGGAGTCTCCGCTTGCGGCGGCGAACTTGGCACCGGTGGTTCCGGTGGGGCGAGTTGCCCGCTGACGATGCGCTCGGATTGAATCTCCGTCTGGCCCTCGATCGCCGCGCGGTTGCCGGTCATGTCGGGGGATTCCTTTTCCTGAGCGGTCTGCTGATTCTGCGCGCCGAAATTTTCTGTGCTGTCCGGAATGTTGTCGGGCGCATCCGGATTGGTCTCGACGAACTTAAAAGGAGGTGGCGGTTCAGGTTGCGGCTGCGGAAACGCATCCGGAGCCAACTCAATGTCGAAGGGCGCCGGTTCACGAGCTGGGGGGATCAGACCGCCGTGAGGTTCCATGCGCATCAAAGCCGGCACGGTGAAGAACAAGAGAAGATGGACGAAAATCGTGCCGATCACCCCGATTTGCACCGAACGCACCTCTGGGTCGGCCGACAAACGGGGCCTCCGCCGGGAAGGCTGCGGGCGTTGGGAAGGTGGTTCGATGAGGACAGGCATGAACAGAGAGACGACAGAAGTCAGTCGAGGAGACCGGCCTTCGTCAAAATTTGTTTCGTTTCATCCAAGGGCAGACCAATAATATTGGAAAGCGAGCCTTCGCGGCGAGCGATGAGGAGGTCGGGCGATTCCTGAATGGCGTAGCCGCCCGCCTTGTCCAGTGTGTGCACTTTCGCTAGGTAAGCCGCGATCACTTCATCGGTGAGCACCTGAAAGGTCACGTCGCTGGCCACGCCGACATCGTAGCGCAGCCCGGAGCGGCGGTGCCGCAGTGACACCCCCGTGAAGACCGTGTGAGTGCGGCCGCTGAGGGCGCGGAGCATTTCGCGAGCCTCGGCGGAATCGGCCGGTTTGTTCAACGCCCGGCCCTCGATGAATACCGTCGTGTCGGCGCCGAGGACAAAGGCTTCGGGATGCCGCTCGGCCACCCACTCCGCTTTGAGCGCCGCATTGGAGGCCACCATGATCCGGGGATCAGTGGCGGGATCTTCGTGCTCGACCACGTCGGCGACCACGATCTCAAACGGCAACCCCAGTTGGCCAAGCAGTTCTTTTCGCCGCGGAGAGGCCGATGCAAGGATCAGACGACCTTCGCTCATGGAGTGTTTTCCACGAGAATAGTGCGGACATCGCCGCGCACTCGGGCCAGCTCCACGCGACTGATATTATACAGATAAACGGCTTGGACAAGATTGTCGCCAGCTTCGGAGAGGCGACCCTGCGCCTCGATGATCTCGCGGTTATCCGCCACCCCTTGTTGGAAACGCTTCTGCGCCAGATCGAGCTCCTGCTCGGCGAGAGCATAACCCTTCTCGGCCACGCTGATCTGAGCCAACCGCGACGTCGCATCTTGGCGGGCCAGTTGCACTTCCGCCGAGATGCGATTCCCGAGATCCTGCACGCGCAGGTCTTGAGCGCGACGGCGCGAGAGGGCGTAACTGGTCAAGGAGCGAGTGCGGGCGCCGTCAAAGATCGGGAGACTGAACGCGAGCGTGCCGGCCCACACCTTGGCCTCATTGCCGTCGAAGGCGTATTCAGTGGCGTAGCCGTAGCTGCCCACGAGCGCCAAGGTCGGCAGACGGGCGAAACGAGCCGTGCGCACTTCGAGTTCGCTTTGTGCAAACACGGCACGCGCGCTCTGCATCTCCGGTCGGCGGTCATAACTGATCACAACTTCACTGGGGGTAAACATGCCGGGGGCGACGCGGCGAACCGCGAACGGCGCGAGCGTCAAAGGCCGGGTCATCTCCAATGCGAGCAGTTGCTTGAGTTGCAGCTCACTCCCCTGCACGACCGTATCCTGCTGGAGTCGGGCCTGCTCGGCGACGGCCAACTGGGATTCGGCGCGGGTCACATCGATTTGAGTGGCAACCCCAGCATCGAGTTGGTTCTGCGCCAGTTGCTGTAGTCGCTGGGCCCGCGTGATATTAGCATCAAGCAAGGTCGTGCGCTCGAGATTGCGCAGATGGACAAAATAGGTCGACGCGACCTCGGCGAGAATCGCCTGCCGCACTTGCGATTCCCCAAGCTTGGCGACGGCGATGGCCTGTCTGGCCGTTTGATAGCGTGCGAGATTGGCGGGATTGAGGAGATCGACGCGGCCGGTGAGCTGGGCGTCGAATCGATTGCTCACGCCGCTCCGCACGAGGTTGGCTCCCACCGACGCGGACAGGTTGCGTCGCTGATTTGCATCGAGACTGAGCGTCGGCCAGAGGCTGCTGCGGGACTGGGCGGCGAGCTCGACCGATTGGGCGATATTTTCACGGCTCAAGAGCACGTTGAGATTGGTCGTTTCCACCTGATTTAGCGCCTCGGAAAACGTCAAAGGCAGCGGTTCGGCGGCACTTAACCACCCGGCGGTGAGGCAGAATCCGAGAAGACTGAGAGTTCGCACCGTTTGCATCGTGAGTTGCAACCAATCTCCGGCAAACGCTCGAGTGCAAGCCTTGCGAGTTGTCAGAGGCGGCAAATCCTCTTATTGGTAATGCTTTTCACCATGCGTATCGGCCTTGCCCAACTCAACACGATCGTCGGCGACCTCGACGGCAATCGGCAACGAATCATCGGAGCCTATGATGACTTAGTGGAGGCCGGAGCGGAGCTCGTGGTCTTCCCCGAGCTAGTTGTCTGTGGCTATCCCCCGCGCGACCTCCTCTATAAACGCCGATTTGTCAGTGACGTGGAGGCTTCGCTCCAATTGATCGTTGCCCACATCGGCGCCGTGCCGGCCCTCATCGGCACCGTGGAAGCGAACCCAAATGACGACGGACGGCCGAGCTTCAATGCGGCCGCATTCTGCCAGCATGGTCGCGTGCTCCAGATGGCGCGAAAGTGCCTGCTGCCCACCTACGACGTGTTTGATGAAGACCGGTATTTTGAACCGGCCAGCGCGCCGACAGTGGTCGAGTTTGGCACCCATCGCCTCGGGATCACCATTTGCGAAGACATCTGGACCCACCCCATGCTTGGCACCCGCCGCCGGTATAACCGCGTGAGCCCGCTCGAGCAGCTCGCTACTCAAAAGTGCGACGTGATGATCAACCTCTCGGCGAGCCCGTGGCACTTCGGCAAGGGCCAGATGCGGGAGTCGCTCATCACCGACGCGGCCAAGACCCTCGGCTGTCCCGTCGTGTATGTGAATGCGGTCGGCGGAAATGACGAATTGGTTTTCGACGGCCGCAGCCTCGTGGCCAGCCCGACCGGCAAGGTGATCTTCGGGCTCGCGGCGTTTCAAGAAGACCTCCAAGTCGTCGAGCTCTCGGCCAAGCAACCTCTCTTTGACCGCACCTTTAAACAGGAGGACTTGGAGGACGTGCACGATGCGTTGGTCCTCGGTCTACGGGACTACGCCCACAAGAGCGGATTTAAGACAGCCCACGTTGCCCTTTCGGGCGGGATCGATTCAGCGCTCGTCGCCGCGCTCGCCGTCGAAGCTCTCGGGGCTGAGCACGTCACGGGAGTTTCTCTGCCGTCGGCCATTTCATCCGCGCACTCCCGCGACGACGCCCGCCTGCTCGCTGAAAATTTGGGCATCCGCTTCGAAACCATCGCGATCGCCGAAGCCGTCGATGCCTGCGAACACCTGCTCGCCCCGATATTTACGGGACGGAAACCCGACGTCACCGAGGAAAACATTCAGGCCCGCGTCCGCGGCGTCTTGATGATGGCGTTGTCCAACAAATTTGGATCGTTGCTGCTTACCACGGGCAACAAGAGCGAGATCGCGGTGGGTTACTGCACGCTCTACGGAGATATGGCCGGTGGACTCGCGGTGATCAGCGATGTCTTCAAAACGCAGGCTTATGCCTTGGCACGCTGGATCAACCGCGAGCGGGAGATTATTCCCGTCAACACGATCGAAAAACCGCCGAGCGCCGAGTTGCGTCCCGATCAGAAAGACGAGGACAGCCTGCCGCCCTACGATCAGCTCGACGCCATTCTGCGCGGTTACATCGAGGAAGGCCTTTCCAGCCATGAGCTCATCGAGCAGGGATTTCCGGCCGCCACGATCAAGGACATGCTTCGCAAAGTGGATCTCAACGAATACAAACGAAAACAGGCCGCACCCGGCCTGAAGATCACGCCGCTCGCTTTTGGCGTCGGCCGTAGAATTCCGATCGTGCAAAAATATGTGAGCTGAGAGCGAACCGCTCATTGACGCACATTGATGGGCACTGAACCCATGCCGCAGGAACGTTACCATTTCATGGCGGCAGTTAGTGAGGTCTCCAACGATCTGGGGCATGGCTACCCCGAGGATATCTATCAGGCATCACTGCATTGGAAATGGGGGCCAGAAAATTCCGTTTGAAGCGCAGGCAGAAATGACAGTTTACGACAAGGGCAGGCCGCTGAGGAGAAAGGTCAAACCCGACCTGTTAGTGTCTGGGGATGTCGGGTGGGCAGGCCGCTCCTACCCTGGCATCTGAGCACGCGGCGCAGTTGCCCAACTACCTCAAAGCTACCGGCAAACCGGTTGGGTATTTGGTGAACTTCGGCGTTCCCGAAAAATTCGATTGGAAACGTTATGTCCGCACTCGCAACTTTAGCGTCAATTAGCGAAGATTTGCGGTTAAACTATGTCTTCAACCCACTCCGAATCTCTTTTTGCCCGCGCCCAACAACTCATCCCCGGAGGGGTCAATTCGCCCGTCCGGGCCTTTCGCTCCGTCGGAGGCGCCCCTTTCTTCGTCAAGTCGGCGCGTGGCGCGACTTTGACGACTGCGGATGATCGCGAGCTGATCGATTTTGTCTGCACGTGGGGACCAGCGATTCACGGCCACAATCATCCGGTGATCAAGGCGGCCATCGCGGAAGCGCTTGAGAACGGCACCTCGTTTGGAACGCCGAATCCCTACGAGGTCGAGATGGCGGAGCTGATCGTGCAGTTCGTGCCCTCGATCCAAAAAGTGCGCATGTGCAACAGCGGCACCGAGGCGACGATGTCGGCCATCCGACTGGCCCGCGGATTCACGAAGCGCGACAAGATCATCAAATTTGCCGGGTGTTACCACGGCCACAGTGACTCGCTCCTAATCAAAGCGGGTTCCGGAGCGCTCACTCATGGGTATCCCGACAGCGCGGGCGTGCCCGCTTCCTTTGCGCGGGAAACGATTGTGCTGCCTTATAACGACCGCGCAGCGCTTGTCGAAGCCTTCGCGGCGAATCCCGAGCAGATCGCCGGCGTGATCATCGAGCCTTATTGCGGGAACCTCGGCTTCATCATGCCCGATCCGGGTTACCTGAGCCACCTGCGCGAAATCACCGCGCAACACGGCACGGTGCTCATCTTCGACGAAGTGATGACCGGGTTCCGCCTAGCTAGAGGAGGCGTGCAGGAGTTGGAGTCGATTACGCCCGACCTGACCACGCTCGGGAAAATTATCGGTGGCGGGTTGCCCGTCGGGGCCTTCGGCGGCCGTGCGGACATTATGGATTACCTCGCGCCTCTCGGTCCGGTTTATCAGGCGGGGACTTTGAGCGGCAATCCCCTGGCGATGGCCGCAGGTATCGCGGCGCTCAAACTGCTCGATGAACTCAACCCCTACGAGCGCCTCGATCAACTCGGCGCGCAGCTGCGCGATGCGGTCCTGGCAGCGGCCAAGACCAAGGGGCTTCCGGTGCAAGTGCCGCAACGAGGATCGATGTTCAGCATCTTTTTCACCTCGCAACCGGTGCGCGATTACGAGACCGCGATCAAAGGTGACATCAAACTCTTCGCTCGCTTCTTTCATGCCTGCCTCGAGCGCGGCGTTTACTTGGCCCCGAGTGCCTTTGAGGCGGGATTTCTGAGCACCGCTCATGAAGGGGCGGCCATTGATCGCGCGTGCGAAGTGTTTACCGAAGTGATCGGGGAACTCTGATGACTCCCCTGTTGCCTAAGTTATTCCGTCTTCTATCGTCATCGTTGTGATGCTCCGCGTTGTTCTGCTCATTTTCACCTGCGCCCTCGCCGCCCTTCCGGCTTCGGCCCAACCGGTCAATGCCCCCAAGATGGCGTTGGGTGACCTCAAACCGGGCATGATGGGTGAGGTTTGGACGGTGTTTCGCGGCACCAAGGCAGAATCATTCGCGGTCGAAGTGACGGGAGTCGTGCGCAATGCACTCGGGCCCGGTAAATCGCTCATTCTGTGCCAACTGACCGACGACCGCGTGCAGAACATGGGCGCGGTCGCGGGCATGAGCGGCAGTCCCCTCTATGTCGAAGGCAAGCTCGCCGGCGCCCTCTCCTATCAGGTGCAGAAATTTGAAACCGTGCGCTACGCCGGGTTTACGCCGATCGAGGACTTATTGGAAGTCGGCGTGCAATCTGAACGCTCCGCCGCTCTGCTTCAGCGCAATACCAACGGTCCGCACCCCGTGCAGGCTGGCTCTGCGCGCGAGGGACTGTCTCCGCTTTCTCCCGTCTTTGCTTTCGGTGGCGTGGCCCCCGTCGTCGTTGATTGGCTCGCCCCCCAATTTTCCGCTTTAGGTCTGCAAGTGACCGGGCTGGGCGGACAGATGAGCCCCAGCTCCTCCGAGGCTGCGGGGACCGCCAAACTCAAAGCCGGCGACGCCGTCGCGGTGGCCGTGGCTGCCGGCGATATCACGCTGGCCGCAACCGGCACGGTTTCGTATGTCGACGGCGATCGCGTGATTGCGTTTGGACATCCCATGATGGGCCTCGGCACCGTCTCGCTGCCGATGGCCCGCGCGGAAATCGTCACGATCTTACCTTCGAGCCAGAGTTCACTCAAAGTCGCCAACACCGGCGCGATTATTGGCACCATCGATCAGGATCGGCTCTCTGCAGTCGCCGGTCACATGGGACCGATCCCCGAGATGATTCCCATCGAAATTTCCATCGAACGGGCCGGCATCGTGACCCGCACTCTCAATTTCACGGCGGCCCGGCATCCGCAACTCACCCCGCTCGCCGTGGGCGCGGGCGCGGCTCAGGCCGTGCTCGGCTCCAACGAAGCCGGCTTCACCAACGGAGCCTATCTTCAGGCCGAGTTTTTCTTTGCCGGGGAGCCCAGTGTGACCACCACCACGCTCCTGAGTGGCTCGCAAGGCGTCGCGCAAGGTCTCAGCACGTTCACCAGTGATGTCGGCGCCCTCCTGCAAAATCCCTACGCGGCCGTGTTTCCAGTCGAGATCAAAATGACCGTGTCACCGTTGGAGCACAATCCGCTGACGACCTTAGAGTATGTGCAACTTTCGCGCGAGAAGATCGCGCCCGGTGAAACGCTGTCGGTCACCATCGGTTGGCGGGATTTTCAGGGCACCCCTGGCCGGGAAGTCATTGCGATTCCCGTCGAAGCGGATTGGGTGGGCCGAAAACTCGAGGTGCTCGTCGGCAACGGACCAGCCATCGACCAGATGACCGGTCGGCCGATGATGATTGGCGCGGCGCAGTTGCGGGGATTTTCGGCCTACCTCGATTTCGTGCGGCAAGCACGCCGACCCGACGGTTTGGTGATCGCGGTCGTGGAGTCGACGCAACTCTTCCTCGATCAAACGCAGGAGACTCGCGATCTTCCTCACTCGCTCTCGCGGATCGCCCAACGCGCTGACCAAACCCGTTACCAAGTGCGCAAAGCGGTCGTCCCCCTTTGGGAATCGCAAACTCTGCCCAGTCGTCTGGTGCCGGGATTCTCGCGCCAAAGCTTCACCGTCGCCGACTAGCGCCAACCGCTTCAATTTTCATGGGTAATTCTCGTCTCCTTCGCCTCGTCTTGGTGGGCTGGCTCGGCGCCGTAAATCTCGCCGCCGATCCTCTCTCCAAATCCCGCCAAATTAACTTCTTTCGCGACGCCACGAGCCGCCAGTTGAACGGACTCGCCAGCCGCTCCGATGGTCGGCTCCTCAACGGGCCGGCGGTGACACCGGTGAAAGTCGACCTTGGTAACGATTTGCTTTGGAGCCTCAGCAGCGATGGCGAAAACCTGTTGGTCGGCACTGGACCCAACGGCAAAGTGCTGACGTTGGCCCGTCAGCCCGACGGGTCGTTCGACACCAAGGTCGAAGTCGACCTTGAGGAAAATCACATCTTCTCACTCGCGCGCCTGCCGGACGGCGGCCTCTTGGTGGGCACCTCCCCCACCGGCGCACTTGTGCTGGTGCGAAAGGGTGCTGTCGTGGCGCGTGCGGAATTGCCGGTCGACTCGATTCTCGACCTTAGCCTTCCCCGCGAAGGAACCGCTCAAAATGTCTTAGTCGCCACCGGAAATCCCGGCAGAATCTTTCAGGTCGATCTCGCCAAATTTGCCACCGCCGGAATCTCCGCCCAGAAACTAGCGACCGAGACCGAGCTGGCCGCCCACGGAGTGACCCTGTTTGGATCAGTCCGGGACGATAATCTTCGCCGACTCATCCGCATGAGCGATGGCCGAGTGATCGCGGGTTCGGCTCCAAGAGGAAATATTTACTCCTTCCCAGTCGAAGGTGGCGCGCCGATCGTTTTGGCCGAAAACCGCAATGCTGAGGTGGCCGATCTCCTCGCATGGGACGGCGGTTTCTTCGCCGCGGTGACCTTCACGAGTGATCCCGGCGAGAAACGGGTCAAAGTCGCTAACGAAAAATCGTCCCCCGCCGATGAGAGCGGCGAGAAACCCGCACCGGACGGCTCAATCCTGCTCGTTAACCAGCCCGATTCGACGGCGATCTTTCGTGGACACAGCCAGCTGATGTGGTTTCCCGACGGCGGTTATCCCGAGGTCGTCGCGACGCAGACCAACCATGCCTTCTATCGGTTGCAACGCTGGGACCAGCAAGTGCTCATCACTGGCGGTGAGGAGGGCGACCTCTTTGGCTACGATCCTGAAAAACGGCGCAGTTTAGTTTTCCCGGCAGCCACGTCAGCTCAAGTAAATGGCATTGTGGCGGCCCATGGTCGCACAGGGGCGTTCTATGTCATGGGCAACAATCCAGGGAGTTTAGACTTGGTCAATTTTTCCGCGTTGAGCCGGCGTCAAGTGACGACCAAACGAATCGACCTCGGTGTCGCTTCCGAAGTTGGCGCGCTTCGTTTTGAACAGATCGGCGCGGGAGACCCTTCGGCGCTGCAAGTCGAGCTGCGAGCAAGTTTCAGCAGCGACGAGCTCGAGGGATGGGGAGCATGGAAAGCGGCGCAGTATTCCGGCGGTGGATGGCAAGTCGGGGGCTTAAAGGGTCGTTATGTCCAACTCCGCTTGTCGGCGACCACGCCGGCCTTTGAGCTGGCCGGAGCTCAGCTCTATTCCCTGCCCCAAAATCGACGTCCAGAATTGCAGACTTTCCGAGTGCTTTCATCCAACTTTGCCCTGATCCCCGCTCCCGATGCTGTTGAGAGCGTCACCGCGACTCTCGGCCAAGTGCTGCAGGGTGGCAGCAAGGAAAACCGCTCCACGCGAAGCGGTTTCTTGTCTTCGCAGATCGTCCCGCAGATGGGCACCCAAGTGATTCTCTGGACCGTCACCGATGCCGACGCAGACAATTTGGTCAGCACATTTTCAATTCAGGGTGAACACGACTCCGACTGGACTGATCTCGCCGTTGAGAGCAACGAACCCTATGTGCAATTCGAAGTCTCGCATCTACCTGAGGGACTTTATCGCACGCGCTTGATCGCAACTGAAACAGCGCCGCGTCCCATTGATGATCGGTTGAGTGTCACGTTTGAGACCGACGATTTTCTCATCGATCGCACCCCGCCGGTGATCCACGACGCGACGCTGACGTGGAAGCAGGATCGTCTTTGGTTGAAGGTGCGGGCGGTTGACGCCCGGTCGCTCCTCGCCGGACTGGAGATTAAGTTGAACAACGGCATGCAGGCGGCGATCGAACATCCCGCTGACGGAATTCTCGATAGTCCAGACGAGACCTTTGCCTATGACTTTCCGGCCGGACGCGTGAGTGGCAGCACGTCCGTCGAGTTGGTAGTTTACGATGCGGTGGGCAATAGCTCCTCGCGCCGGCTTCCGGTGCCCAAGCGCTGAGGGCGACCACCGTCACCTCGAGCGGGCACTTTTCACTCCTCTAGACGATTCTCGGCGCCGGTCGGCTTTGGTTTTCCCATGGGTAAAATCGTTCCTTGATCGTCATTATGGGGATCAATCGTGATCGACAGTGTCGTCCGCACGAGCCGTTGCATTCTGGCGGTCGAAGTGCGGAGGTGAAGCCCTCGACGCATGAATCCTCGGTTTTCCGGATGGTGAAAATAATCAATACACGCGTCGTATAATTCAGCTTCGTCTTGCACGGAACTGACCGAGTCGATGAAATCGATGTCGGCCGCAAAATAGTTACCATCGAGCCATCTGAGGAACCACGCGATGGGCCGCGTGTGCAGATACAGGGCTCGGTTGAAAATATAACGAACCATGGCCTCTTCGGTGAGGCCGTGGTGTTCGCAATAACGTTTAGCAAATGTAACCGACCGAGGAATAGACGAGCTCATGCGAGTATGCGGATTCCATACTGAATTGCTCCCCCTCGAAGCAACGGCGGAAGCACTTTAGTTGGAAGTAGTAGTGATCATCATAATGAATTAGAAATTTATCAATATAAGCTCCATCACTGCCAACGATTTGTCGATGACTGGCGGTTTCGCCCGGCGTCTCCCTCATCGGACACAGCACTCTACGACTCAGCGGACCGGTTCAACCATCTTAGCGGTTTGCGTGAGGGGAAGTGGCCCCATGGTGCCTTCGTTGACGTCGGCGTCGTTGCCCAATCGGTGAAGAGTCCGCCGCACAATCCGCCGCATTTTTTCGGTCGAAATGCGCACACGGCCCGTGCGCCGGAACCAGCTGCGATTTCGCGGAGGATGCATGAAATCGACGCAGCAGTCGAAAACTAGTGATACCGGGTGAGACGCGAGCCGCCATCGATGAAGGCGGAATCAGCGACGACGTAACCCCGCATATACAGGCCGACCAACGGGGCCAAAAGTCGAGCATGGCTGTAGAGCACCCGCGGTCGGAGATGCGTAGCAAACTGATCCTCCGGGATCCGGTGCTGCTGGCAGTAAACCTGCTGAAACGTCGTGAGGGCGATCTCCACGATCCCACGGTTACCAACCGCACGAATTCCGGAAGGGAATGTCTAGAGTTTCTTCATGAAAAACCGAGCCCCCCCCTAGAAAACAGTCCATCGGCTGCCGCGCCTAGGCCGAGAGCTCCCTAAGCGACGGGCTCGAACGAACCCTTGGCAAAGCAATCGGGCTCCTCAGGCTCGCGGATGAGCCTTGGCATAGACTGCCTGCAGGCGGGCCACGCTCACGTGGGTGTAGATCTGAGTCGTGGACAATTGCGCGTGCCCGAGGAGCTCCTGCACCAATCGCAGGTCGGCTCCCGCGTTGAGTAAGTGCGTGGCGTAACTGTGCCGCAATTTGTGTGGCGTCAGGTCGAGCGGAAGTTCCGCGAGGCCCAAATAGCGTTTCAGCAGCAACTGCACCTGACGAACGGGCAGGCGTTGAAACCGCTTCGTGATAACCACCGGCGCGTTCGCCCCACTCTCCCGGGCAAACTCAGCCCGAAACTTAGTGACCACCGCCAGACCTACTCTGCCGAGAGGACAGAGGCGTTCCTTGCTCCCCTTGCCCATGACGCGGGCGACGCCGGTGGAGAAATCGATGGCCCCATAGTTGAGGCCCGCCAGCTCGCTCACGCGGAGCCCTCCACCGTAGAGCAACTCCATGACCATGCGATCACGCCATGCCGTGAAGCAATCGATGGTTTCATTCTCGAGCAGCCGCTGCGGACCGAGCAGGAGCTGCTTCATCTGCTCTTCGGTCAGAAACTTGGGCAGACGCTGTTCGAGCTTGGGCAAGGGAACTCCCACAAACGGATTCTTTCGCAGCTTCCCGTTTCGCATCCAGAATTTCACCCACGCCCGCAAGGCCGAGACGTGATTGTGCAAAGTCCGGCGACTAAAACGGGTCTGCGCTTCGATGACGAAATCGCGCATCTCCCGCGCACTCAGCTCGTCGACGCCATCTTCCCACAAGTCTCCGGCCATCAACCAGTGGTAGAAGTCTTCGAACGCTTGCCGGTAGTTCCGCAGGGTGTAGAGCGAATACCTCCGCTCCTTCACTAAGTAGTCGGCAAAGGGAGTCCACCATTCGGCCAGAACGGCGTCAGGCGGGGGTGTTGGTTTGGAGTCGTTGTTCAACATCATGCATCACCCGATCAGAGGTTCGCCGCAACGCTCCTTCGGGATCCAATCCTCGTGCGCGGGCCGCCGCCGCTAGTTCAAAGAGGGCCTGTCCAAGCGCTTCGTCGGTCAAGGGCTCCGCCAAGCGCGCGACCCGTTCAGCGTCGATCAAAGGCGTGGCCGGCAACGCCTGCTTGCGCATTTGTTTCCAGACCGCCTCAGCATACATCAGCGCCGGCAAACGTGGGGGAAGTTCCTTGAATACCCGCCGCTCGGTTTTCCCGGCATCCTTTCGTTCCTGGGCCTTGATCTGCTCCCAAAGTTTGAGCACCTCCCCCGAGTCTTGGGCAGCACCGTCACCAAACACGTGGGGATGGCGACGGATGAGTTTCTCATTCACCTCGCGGGCGACATCGTCGAGGTCGAAGTGGCCGGACTCCTCCGCGATCTGCGCGTGAAAGAAAACTTGGATGAGCACGTCGCCCAATTCTTCCCGCATATGCGGCCAATCGGCATGGTCGATCGTCTCGATCAATTCACTCACCTCGTCGATCAGACAGCGCACCAGCGATTCATGGGTCTGCTCGATATCCCACGGGCACCCATCGGGGGCGCGCAGACGGGCAATGGTCTGACGAAGTTCGGCGAGGGCGTTCACGCAGATGAGAAACCACGAAACCGCGACGAAGGGCACGCAAAAAACAACCAAACTCTGGTCTGGTTATCAGCCCGTGGGTGTATTTTGTGGTGCGAGAGATGGCTGACAAACTTACAGAAATCATGGCTTGGAAGCGGCGGGAAATCGCTCCGCTGGTGCGCGACGTGCCGTTGACCGAGCTGGCCGACCTGCACGCGAGCCTCCCGGCACTCCCTTCGTTTGCCCAAGCCCTGCGCCGTGCGGATGGCCAACTGGCGGTGATTGCGGAGATCAAGCGTCGGTCGCCGTCCGCCGGAGCGATCGCCACCGGCATTGCCGCGCCCGATCAAGCGCGAAAATACCGCGAAGCGGGCGCGAGTGCTCTCTCCGTGTTGACCGATCGGGAATTCTTTGGCGGACAACTCGCCGATCTCGAGGCGGTCACGGCGCTGTTTCGCAAAGACCCGCCAGCGGTGCCCTGCCTGCGGAAGGACTTCATGATCCATCCGATTCAAGTCCGCCAAGCCCGCGAAGCGGGTGCCTCCGCGATCTTGATCATCGTGCGCGCGCTCACCGACGAGGAGATCGCGGCGTTGTCCCATTCCGCGCAGGCCGCCGGCCTCGACACCCTGTTTGAGATTCACAACGAGCCGGACCTCGCCCGCGCGGTGTCGCACGAGGCCAAGATCATCGGCGTGAACAACCGGGATCTGGCGGTCTTCACAACCGATCTGGGGATCAGCGAGCGCTTGATTCCCCAGTTTCCTGCCGGGGTGATCGCAGTGAGTGAAAGCGGAATTATCGCGCCCCGGGATGCCGCTCGAGCCCGCGCCTGGGGGGCCCACGCCATTCTCGTCGGGGAAGCCCTGATGAAGGCTGCCGACCCTCGCGAACTTCTTCAGCAACTCGCCACCGCCACTTGATGAAACTCAAACTCCAGCCGATGTCGGAGCGTGATTGCCAAGATTGGTTGGCGATCCTCATTCCCGAATACGCGCAGGAGAAAGTTGCCAGCGGCGCGTGGAAGGCCGCCGACGCACTGCGCCGGGCTGAGGAGTCCACCCAGAAACTTTTGCCAGAGGGGGTCGCCACTCCCGGGCAATGGTTGTTCTCCCTCCGCCTCACCAGATCAGACGAGCGCGTAGGTTATCTGTGGCTCGGCGAGAGTGAAGGTGCCGCCTATGTTTACGATCTCTATGTCTATCCCGAGCACCGACGCCAAGGCTACGGGAGCGCCGCGATGCAGTTGGTCAACGGCGCTGCTCGTGAGCGCGGATTTGATTCCGTCGGGCTCCATGTGTTTGGCGAGAACCACCGTGCTCGCGACCTCTACCTCAAGCAGGGCTATCGCATCACCGACCTAACGATGGCGAAATCGTTGTTGCCGCCGCCGGAAGGCCGCGAAGGTTAAAGGCCGCTGGCGGCCTGGATGAAATCGCTCAACTTGAAGGGGCGGAAAATGATGATCATGAGGCCACTGCGGAGTTGAAGAGCGAGCCGATCGGTCGCCAGCCAAGCCTGAAAGGTATCAAAGGGGTGATTGGGCATTTGAGAATCTTTGGGTGCCGGCGATTGTCGATCGTGGCAGGGTCGGCGGAGCGGCCGCCCCGTTAGGCCCGGGTTTGACGTCACGAGGTTAATCCGCACTTGTGGCCGCACCGATGCCGCTCTCTCCGTCCGCCACTCGTGAGCTTCTCACGCAATTGGGCCACTCGCCCAAACGATTCATGGGCCAGAATTTTCTGGTCGACGGCAACATCGTGCGGAAGTCGGTCGAGCTCGCCGAAGTGGTCGCCAGCGATCACGTCGTCGAAGTCGGTCCGGGCCTCGGCACGCTCACCTCCGCCATTCTCCAGACTGGTGCCACCGTGTGGTCGGTGGAAAAGGACCGCACGCTGACGGCGTATCTGCGCGACGGGCTCGTCCGAGAGGCTGGCGAGAAATTGCATCTCCTCGAAGGTGATGCCGTCGAACATCCCCTCGCGGCGCTCTCCACTGAGGTTTTCGACTTTAAGATCGTCGCTAACCTGCCTTATGCGATCTCCACGCCTTGGATGGACAGCGTGCTCAGCGGCCGACTCCCCAATCGCATGGTCTTGATGCTCCAATTGGAAGCTGCCGAGCGCTATGCCGCCCAACCTGGCAGCAAGCTATTCGGGGCGATCTCTATTTTTCTGCAGTCGGCTTTTGCTATCGCCCGCGGCCACCGCGTGTCGTCGGCCTGTTTCTACCCTCGCCCGGATATCGACTCTTGCTTGCTCCATCTTATCCGCCGACCTGATCCGTTCGTCTTCGCTCCCGAAGTGAAAAAGCTGATTCGCGGCATCTTTCAACAGCGTCGGAAGCAGCTGGGCTCCCTGCTCCGCCGGCACCTCCCCGATTCAGGCCAAGCTTGGATCGCCCACCTAGAAGCCGCGGGATACTCGGCAAAATCGCGTCCCGAGCAGATTCCCGTTGAGCTCTGGAAAGAGTTGGTCTTAACCCAAGCTGCGTCTTGAAACTTTAGTTTCGCCACTTATCTTGCTCCCATGTTTCGCTATCGATTCGCGCTCCCCGTCCTGCTGACGATCTCGACCTTGTTCGTTTCCGCTCAGCCAACCCCGGGACTGATGGGACGAGTGGAAGGGCAAACCTACATTTCCCCCGGTGGTGACTTTCAGATCCACATCCCCGTGCTACCGGAGCTCGGCGGGGTGATATCCGACACGGATACTGTAGTGGTGTTTCGCGACGACTACAGCGTTCACCTGAGCATCGGCGCCTTTCCGCAGGACGCGACCCAACGATGGGATTTATCCACCTCTGGCTTGCGCGAGTATCTCCCCAAATTCTTCGGCGGGTTTGTGATGCCCGATTTCCGGAAAATGTTTCCCGGGGCTACCGTGGAAGCGGCGTTCTTTCAGCCCGACACCCTTGGTGGGGCCTTGCTGTGCTACACCCTTCTCCCGGGTGGAAGCATGTTCAGCACGCAGTTGGGGAATTTTGAATCCGAGCAAGCTCCGGTCGTCGCCAAGCGCGGCAACCTCGTCTTTATTCAGAACCATAAAGTTTACGTGATCAGCGTCGAGTTGACGGAGCGCTCGCTCGAGGGTTCGCAATACAACAAGACGCCTGAAGAAGAGGATGTCCTCCTCCGCAAGCGACTCGCCGAGGTCTTGTGGGGCATGTCTTTCTACCAGACGGAGGAGTAGCCGATCAGACGCTCCACGGTCGGACGTCGACGGTCGCCCAGCGAACGGCGAAATTGAGCTCCAGCGCCTAGGCCCCGCTCACCCAGGCCCAGTCGCCGCGCAAACCGATTACTTGTAGCCGCGGAGAAACTTCTTTTCGGCCTTCACCATCTCGAGGGTCATCTGCTTGATCTCGCTTGGGCTACACACCGCGGCGGAGAGTGGATCGAGCATGAGGGCGTAAATGGCCTTCTCGACCGACCGCTCGATACACGCCTGCGCGCCAAGATCGAACATCCGCATATTGGAGTCGCACAGGCCCGCCATCTGCGCGGGCAAGGCCCCGTAGCGCGTCGGGTTGATGCCATTGCGATCAATCATGCAGGAAACCTCCACGCAGCCGTCGGCGGGCAGGTTCGTGATGAGCTGCCCGGCGCCCGCGTGGTTGTTCATCACATTGCCGTGGATCCGGAAGGGCGAATCCTTCTCGCGCGCCTCGATGATCCAACTCGCATACTCCCAGCTGCGTTCCCACTCCAGCGACTCTTTCCCGGCGAGCATTCGGGCGCGTTGCTGGTCGGCGTTCTTGCGCCAAGTCGGCCAGTTCTTGGAGTAGAAACTCGAACCGCCGTCGTAGCCCTCGCGGCTGTAAGTTTTGATCAAGTCCGGACGCTTCCGGTAGTAAGGCAGGTATTCCGAAAGATGCCCGCTCGACTCGGTGATGAAGGCGCCGAAGTGCAGCATCATATCCTTGCGGACGATATCCCGGTGCCACTCCGCCGACTCCCACGAGTGGGGGCTCAGTCGCTTCGGATTCTTTGGACGCCCTTCCTGCAAGGCCCGTTTGAGCTCGGCGGTCGCCTTCCGCTTGAGCAGCGGATAAAGGTCACGCCCTTGGTGCTCCAACCGGGTGAACCACGCCATGTGGTTAATGCCGGCACACTCCCAATCCATCTCTTCAACGGCCACTCCGGCCCGGCCCGCCAATAGGTGGCTCGTGCCCTGCACGGAATGACACAACCCAACCACCTGCATCGACGAGGTCCGCCCCGCCGCGAGACACATCATCGACATCGGGTTGGTGTAGTTGAGCACGATGGCATTAGGGCAAAGCTCCTCAGCATCGCGGAGCACGTCGAGGAAGACGGGGATCGTGCGCATCGATTTGAACAAGCCCCCCGGACCGATGGTGTCGCCGATGCATTGATCGATGCCGTAGCTCGCCGGAATGTCGTTATCGAACTTCACGCACTCGGTCCCGCTGACCTCGATGCAATTCACGATGTAGTCGGAATTGGCCATCACCTGCCGCCGCTGGGCCGACCCTACCACCTTCCACTTGGTCTTGCCGAGCTGCTCGGCCAAACGCGTGATGAGCTTGGTCATCGTCGCCAAACGCTCGCGATCGATGTCGACCAAGGCAATCGTGCCACCCTGATCTCCGGGAATCCTCAAGATGTCGTTCATCAGTCGCGGGGTGAAGGCACTGCCCGCCCCCAGCATGGTGATCTTAATCGGACGCAGGAAATTTCCGGGCAGACCGCGGGCGGCGGCGTCTTTGGTATGATCGGCATGGCCGATTTGTTTGGGGGAAGCAGCGCTCATAGGGAAAATGTGATGGAGGGGATTAGGGCAGACAAGGAGTGGAGCCCGTATGATCGAGTATCGGCGCCAAAAACCCGATAGTAAAAGTTTGATCGTTATGTGCAAAACGTGATCCTTCAGCCATGTCCGCCGGTGATCCCTTTCCTTCCGTGACCTTGGCGAGCGAAGAAGTTTACCGCTCGGCGGCTTACCACTATGAGAATGTCGCTCGCGAGGGCCCGCAGCTCATGGTGGTGCAAAGAACGCTCTCCGGCGCGGCGTATTTCCAAGACGAATCTGGAACCCGGCAAATCGTGCCACCGGGTTTTGCCATGCTCTTCACCCACCAAGAGCCAACCGCCTATGGCTATCCGCCGGAAGCAACTGAGCCGTATCGGCAGCGTTTCATTTCGTTTTCATCCACCGCCGCTCACGCCCTCTTTGAACGGCTGAGAATAGACTTTGGATCGGTCGTGCGCATGCCGGAGAAATGCGAGGCGACCACCCTGTTCGACGAGATTATCCTGCGGTTCCGGAAGCATCAGTTCCGCGACCGCCTCCACCAGGCAGAGTTGCTCTACCGACTCTTGATCGCCCTCTACCGAGAACAGGTCCAAGAGACGCGCACCAGCGATCCCGTTGAGTTTGGGCATCATTACGTGCGCAGCCATTTTCGCTCCCCGGTCAACCTCAAGGGGGTCGCCGATCTTTGCGGGATTAGCCGAGAGCACTTCATCCGGCAGTTCAGCGCGCGCTACGGCGAGCCGCCGGGCAACCTGCTGCGCCGGCTCCGGTTGGAATACGCCCAGACCCTTGTCACCACCACGGTCCACTCAATTGAAGACATCGCCCTCGCGAGCGGATTTACCAGCAGTAACACTTTCTGTCGCGCCTACCGATTGAGATTCAAAGAGAGTCCCGGTCGCGCGCGAGGTTGAGCCAGCCACCTCCGCGAGGGGATCATCCCGCCCACACCTAATCCGAACTCACGAGTTATACCAACCGCTCTGGAGAATTGGACTTTGGGTAGGGCGCGACCGCTGGGCGCGCCGATCACTCATCCGCGGGCGGCCCGGCGGTCCGCCCCTACCCCCGGCTTGCCGGGGCGCCTGCTCGCCGAAGCCTCGGCGCAGGCGCGCCAAAGTCCAAAACAAAAGAGACGTTGGTATTAATCTTGCGGTGGGCGGTGAACGTTTCGCGCAGCTGGGCGCTCAGTTGGTTTTGCAGCTTTTGTAGTTCGCGATAGTGGGCAGCGTGCTTTCGGTTCGGACGGCAACGAGTCGGCTCATTCACGGCCACGATCCCTTGGGTGAATTTTGTGATCTTTGTCGCGGGATTTTTTCGCCGGGCGTCAGCCCAGGCAGCTTGGATTGCCCCGCCGAGCGCCGCGCTCTCATCCTCGACCATCGCGACGACCGGCACGCCGAATACATCGGCCATGATCTGCCGCCAAGCCGGTGATTTCGCGCCGCCACCGGTGACGCGAATTTCCTTCGCTTTCACTCCCAAAGTCGCCAGCCGCTGCAGTCCGTAATTCATCCCCATGGTCACTCCCTCCATGGCGGCCCGGGCCCAGTGGTTCGGTTTCATGGTCGCTCCGGTCAAGCCCAGCATCACGCCCGTTCCCTCCGGCACATTCGGGGTCCGTTCGCCACTGAGATAGGGCAACATCATTAATCCGCCGGCGCCCGGTGGCGTCGCCTTCACCGCCGCGTCGAAGGCGGTGTGGTCTTGACCAAAAAGACCGCGCATCTGTTCAGTCACGGTGGTGACATTCATGGTGCAAAGCAGCGGCAACCAACCTTGCGTCGATGAGCAAAATGCCGCGATCTCCCCACGGGGATCGACGACCGGTTGGTCCGCATACGCGTAGATCGTTCCGCTGGTGCCAAAGCTCGCGGTCACGACGCCGGGTTTCACATTTCCTGTGCCAATCGCTCCCATCATGTTGTCGCCGCCTCCCGCGGAGACGATCACGTCGGTCGAGAGGCCATAGCTCGCCGCCCGCTCCGCTGTGAGGCGTCCGGCAATCGCATCCGACGACTTCAGGGGTGGCAACCAATCGGCCAACCGGGGATCGATCGCCCGAATCGCCTCGGCGGACCACTGACGCTTGCGCACATCCATCAACGCCGTGCCGGACGCATCCCCGTGCTCCATGAAAAAAATCCCAGTCAGATGGAAATTCAGGTAGTCATGCGGCAACAGCACATGACGGAGGCGACGAAAATTGGCCGGTTCATTCCGTTTTAACCAGAGGATCTTCGGGGCGGTAAATCCCGGCACGAACGCCACGCCGAGTTTGCGCAGCACCGCTTTCTCTCCGCCCAGCTTCTTCGTGAGAATTGCACATTCCTTGGTCGTGGAAGTGTCGCACCACAATTTTGCCGGACGGATCACTTTCCCCGCGGCGTCGAGCGGCACGAAGCCGTGTTGTTGGCCGGAGACGCCGATGCCTTTGATCCGGCTCGCGTCCACCTTGGCGACCACCGTTTGAATGACGGCATCGAGGGCCGTCGTCCAATCCCCCGGATGCTGCTCCATGTGGCCCGGCGGCAGGCCCGCAATTAACTCATGCGGCGCGCGGGCTTCCGCGATGACCTTGCGCGTTTCCAGGTCGAGGACGACCGCCTTGACACTCTGCGTGCCGGAATCAATGCCAATGTATAAACTCATGAGTAATTTAGGTAACGCGTTACTGCCGCAAGAACGGGCCGGTGGCGCAAGCCGTAGTTCGTTGGGCGTGGTGAGCTTGGCCGGTCTGCGCGAGGAACAACCTCAGAGTTTCCAGGTAATCCCCAGCATGAAACCCAGGGCATCGATACCCGGATTAGGAGTGGTCGCGCCGCCGTTGGACATGTGTTGAAACATGATCGCGGCCGTCCAGACCCGCGATGGTTCTGGGGCGTATTCGATCCCCCCACGGGCAAACCAATTGAGCGTGAAGTCCTGGCCTTGCCCCCCACGCACGCCCTGCGAATCGAGCAACCCAAATCCGCCCCCCGCGCCGCCAAATAAAGACCAGGTATCCTTGGGGTTTCGCCATTCGATCGAAGGGGATGCGGCCAAGGCGAGATAGTGCGATTCCGGTCCCTGCTGCATCAGGGTGCCGATCAAGGTGAAGCGATGCCGCACGGACAGGCGTGACCCATCGCTTAGGTCCCAACCCAGAAATTCGCGCGAACGCCACGAAAGCTGGGTTTGCACCAGCCGATACGGCCAAGGGGTGCCCGTGCCGACTTGCCACAAAACGCCCGATTCGAGACTCCACGCACGGGTTGTCCAGGCCTCCGGCTTCGTCTCTGTTGGGCGATCGGCTCGTGCAATCGCGATGATGATTAAACCGAGGAGGATAGCGAAGCCGCAACTTGATTTGTTGAGCATGGATGGGGGGGGGCCAGCGCACGATTCCGTAATGGAACTGCTGGGAAGCGACCTAACCTCAATCGTGCCTGCCTCGTTCCACACGTCAATATCTGGACATTGGCAGCGACCGACGACCACTCACAACGTGGCCTCTACTCGGGCTCGTGCTGGGCGGCGGTTTCGGCGGCGGCGGCCTTGCTCGCTTCACGGAAGAGTTCGTTGGCCCGCAGGTCATCCGGCAGGTTACCCGCTGCGATGCGTAATTCGTGCAGCGCTTCCGCCGGTCGGTCGAGCTGTAACAAGCAGTAACCTTTCTCACGCCGTAGCACCGGGGTCAGCCCGAAATAATGCTCCTGATGGGACAACACCGAGAGAGCCTCGGTATCGTCCGCCCTCTCAAACGCGGCCTTGATGGCATCGAGGTATCCTTGTTGTGCGTTGTTAAACATGCCAGCTGATCGCCTCGGCTCGTTTTCGCTGGCGAGATGCCGTCCCCACATAACGTAGATGTGTCCTTGCTGTCGTGCATTGTCGGCAAACTTTGGGTGGGCTACCATCCAGGTAAACAGGCTCTCCGGATCTCGCCATATCCTGAGTTGATGCCTTGTCTCCTTGACCTCCGCCACCAGAATGACTGTCAACAACCCCGCAATCAGCAGCCGTTTTCGGGCGCAAGCTTTGCACCGCCAGATAATTCCGCTGCCGACCAGCATGAGATGCACAAGGTAGCTATAACGATCGACCGGAAAATTCGGCCGCTCGGTCAGCCCAAGAACCGGAATACTTAAGGCGACATAACCCATCACCATGAGCGTGAAGCCGGGATGAGTTTCCCTCACCGCCAAGCGATGAATGAAGCCGCCACCGTCAAAGCCATTCCCACTAGCATTAGTTCAATTGTTCCGGACGCCGCTAAATCCAAGGGCGGCAGGTTCGGAGTCAGATCAATCGGCCAGAACAATCGCCAAGCCAGCACGGCGAGTCCGCCCAGTGCCAGATTCCGGGCGTGAAGCCCGCCACCGCATAGATCAGTTTGGCGAACGCCCAATACACGGGTTTGAAGCGCATGGCCTGATCGGCTGACAGCATCTGGCCGACCGTTTCCCTCGACCAAGGGGCCGGTATCAACGGGTTGCCCGTTATATTGATATCGTCGTCCCATCGCACGAAATCAAATCCACCGACGGAGCCGAAAACCGCAGCGACC
>Ga0105054_10000721_pt1 | contig 53317 bp, 51 predicted proteins | sample BON02_FD_78091 | JGI IMG/M metagenome (GOLD analysis project Ga0105054, IMG submission 78091) | Freshwater microbial communities from Lake Bonney liftoff mats and glacier meltwater in Antarctica - BON-02 (megahit assembly) | ecosystem: Environmental > Aquatic > Freshwater > Ice > Glacier...
GGAACGCCTCCGTGTACATGATTTCGACCTTTACGACGACATTCTGGGTGTCTGTGCTGGCCTCTGGAATTTTTATTTAGAGCATAACTGATTGATTTACAACACCACAACAAGTCTAATATAAATGGGACGGAGATACTATTGAAACCTTGGAATACGTATCCTACGAAAAAAATAAAAGGGGTGAAAAAACAGGAAAAATCCTAGTTACAAAACATAGACCCTATGATGGCAATGCAAAAATTATTAAACGACTTAACTTAATACCTAAAGAATACAAAAGCATTGACGGATACGATTGGTTTACTGGAAAAGGCTACGAATAATACCATTGGACAACGGATAAAAAATCAACGAACAGAGAAAGTCCTTTAACGCAGCAGGTTCGATATTTGGATAAGTTGGTGGATGAATTGGCGAAAGGCAAGAAGATGGAGAAGTGGGCGGGTCAGGCCTTTTGGAATATAAGGTTACCTTTGCCGCAAAATAAACTGCTCATGTCTGAATTTGTACCTTGTCCAAAATGCCACTGTGAATATACCTATCCCAGTGAGGGGTTGCTGATATGCTCCGAATGTTCTTACGAGTGGAACCCGGAAGAAGTGCCGGAAACAGCAGCGGACGAGGTCATCAAAGTGCTGGACGTGAATGGAAATGAACTGCAAAACGGCGACAGTATCATCGTCATCAAAGACTTGCCGGTCAAAGGCATGCCCAGGCCGGTAAAGGCTGGCGCCAAGGTGAAAAATATCAGGCTTACGGATGGCGACCACAACATCGATTGCAAAATTGATGGCTTCGGCGCGATGGGCCTGAAGTCGGAATTTGTGCGAAAAGCATAGATGATTTTAAACGTTTCGCTGCTCTTGGCGTTTTTTACAATGCCAACTGCAAGATTTATTTTCAACATTAACAAGGCTAAATCCCAGCCTTCGGCAAACCACCAACCGTTTCCGCCGTGCCAGATATTCAACCCCTTCGCCAAAGCTTCAACCGCCCGACAAGCGCCCTGCGATGGTGTTTTTTCACCTCGCAATAACATCATGAATTATGATTTCAAAATTTCTCGTAAAAAATATAACCATTGTAAATGAAGGGCAATGTTTTATCAGCGACATTGTATTTTATGACAGCCTTATTCAGAAGATTGGCAGCATAGATGTTGAACCCGACTTTTACGTAATTGACGGAACAGGCAAATATTTATTCCCAGGAATAATTGACGGACAAGTACATTTTCGTGATCCAGGCCTGACAAACAAAGGCGACCTTTATTCTGAGAGCAAAGCAGCTATAGCAGGCGGTGTAACGTCTTTTATCGATATGCCCAATACAATTCCTAATGTATTGACAGTTCAAGCTCTTGCCGAAAAATACGAATTGGGGTCACAAAAATCATTGGCAAATTACTCCTTCTTTTTGGGGGTAAATGGCGATAATATTGATGAAATTATCAATACAGACACTTCAAAAATGATTGGCGTTTCAGATGATGGATTGTATTTTACCAAAAAAGGTAATTTGCTTGCAGACAACCCTAGAACAATGGAAAAACTATTTGCCAACTGCAAATCCATTATTGCTATCCATTCGGAAAAAGAACAAATAGTAGAAGAAAATGAAAATATTTATAGAGAACGATATGGGGAGAATGTGCCCATTGAGTTTCACCCAATGATAAGAAGTGAAAAGGCTTGTTTTGAAGCGACCGAAAGAGCCATTGAATTGGCAAATAAACACAACGCCAGATTGCACATTTTGCACTTAACCACCGCAGCTGAAACGCATTTATTCCGAAACGATATTCCTTTAAAAGAAAAAAATATTACCACAGAGGTATCCGTTCACCATCTTTGGTTCTCCGACAAAGACTATCAGCGTTTAGGAAATTTAATAAAATGGAACCCCGCCATAAAAACAGAAAAAGACAGGCATGGACTTTTTACAGCATTATTGGACGATAGAATTGATATTATTACCACAGACCATGCACCACACACTTTGGAAGAAAAACAAAAGCCGTATTTTCAATCCATGTCTGGAGCGCCAATGGTGCAACATTCATTAAACTGTATGTTGGAGTTTTACAAACAAGGGCTCATTTCTTTGGAGAAAATTGTCGAGAAAATGTGCCATAACCCTGCCACGCTTTATCGTATTGAGAAAAGGGGGTTTATCAGAGAAGGTTATTATGCAGACCTAACACTGGTTGACCTAAACTCAACCTGGAGCGTAACAAAAGACAATATTTTATACAAATGCGCCTGGTCGCCATTGGAAGGGACAACTTTTCAAACTAAAGTAATACAAACATTTGTAAACGGTAATTTGGTTTATGATAATGGGGTATTTGACGAAAGCGTAAAGGGCCTGGCTTTACAAGTTGAAAATATAAATCAATGACAATCATCTAAAAAAATAGTCGAAAAGCTGTCGAAATTTTTTACCGCACCAGGTGTTCTCCCCTTTGCCAACGCTCTCCCGCTCCAGCAAGCGCCCTGCGATGGTGTTTTTTTTGCGGGATTCGAAGATTTGGCTTACTTTTATGTAGCCCGGTTCAGGGAGAGCGGTAATTATGAGCGGTCATTGTATGGGCACAGCAATAAACTTTAAAAAAGTAAATGAAAAAATTGATAATTAATGAATTGGAATGCAAAAATAAAAAAACCAAAGAAACTGTTTCGTTAATTCTTGAACATGGAAGTTTATTGATTATGAAAGATACAACTCAAACAAATTGGCTTCATAGGCTCCCACCGACAAAATTTATTGCGAAGCCAAGAGTAAATTTAACTTTTAGGACGATGGTTTCGTAAAGTGCCAACTGTGCCAGCAAAGACATCATGAGAAAATACGCATTTTGAATTGTTTTGCGAATGGTGGCGTTTAGAGCACCTTTTTAAATAACTTATTATCAGTCACTTAGAAGTACCTTTTCTGAATTTCTGCGCGATTAAAGGACTTGGCTTACTTTAGCGCGCCGAAAATGAACGTTCGTAAAATTTACGCGTCAGCTGTTATTTTGAATACCGAACATAGAAAAATGGATTCAGAACAAAATTATATAGAGATAAACCGGCAATCTTGGAACAATAGAATCAACACACACCTTATTTCAATTCGGGCGCAATTGTAGAGACCGAAAACGTAACGTATGCCGAAAAAACAGCCGCAATTACTCAATCGAATGTAGTGTGGAATCACGGTTTGGGCGAAGTAATCAACAGTCTTATTAAGAACGGACTTGAGCTCAATTCTCTTGAGGAGTTTGACTATTCACCATACAATTGTTTCAATAAGACAATAGAGTTCGAACCTAAAAAATATAGACTAGAACACTTGGACGATAAAATTCCAATGGTTTTTTCAATAGTTGCGACAAAGAAAAACCATTGCTGACAGGCATTTGACCCGGCGAGGAAATCCCTAACATGCTCTAAATGAAACTTTTGGAACTTTACAGTTACCTTTGCCGCATAATAAACTACTCATGTCTGAATTTGCACCTTGTCCAAAGTGCCCCTGTGAATATACCTATCCAAGTGAGGGGTTACTGATATGTTCAGAATGTTCTTACGAGTGGAACCCGGAAGAAGTTCCGGAAACAGCAGCGGACGAGGTGCCCAAAGTGCTGGACGTGAATGGCAATAAACTGCAAAACGGCGACAGTATCATTGTCATCAAAGACTTGCCGGTCAAAGGCATGCCCAGGCCGGTAAAGGCAGGCACCAAGGTGAAAAATATACGTCTTACGGATGGTGACCACAATATCGATGCCAAAATTGATGGCTTCGGCGCGATGGGTCGGAAGTCGGAATTTGTGCGAAAAGCATAGCTGATTGTAAACGCTTCGCCGCACTTAGTGTTCATTTTCAACACTAATTCCTCATTAATGGCACCCTTTTGGTCTTTAGTGACATATTTGACTATCCTTGTTTTGTTTTTTGAGGTGGAGTAGCAACCAAAGCTAATCTTTTGACCGTTACTGCGGTTCAAGCGGATACGAACCATTATTTATTTGAATGAACTTCAAAAACCTTTTAGCGACAAGGTTGTTTTGGCTCACACTTCCAATATCAATCATGAGTAAAAGTATTGCAATAATAGGATCAGGAATTGCTGGTTTGGCAACTGCGATTCGCTTACAACAGGCGGGCCACCAAGTTCATGTTTTTGAAGCGAACGATTATTTTGGCGGCAAACTCTCCGAATTTAAATTGGGAGATTTCAGATTTGATGCAGGTCCTTCCTTGTTTACAATGCCTCAATTCATAGAAGAGCTTTTCGATTTGTGTGGAGAACCCATTGATCAATATTTTAGATACCATAAAAAAGACATCGTTTGTAAATATTATTTTGACGATGGTACTCGTTTTGTAGCCTATTCTGATCAAGAAAAATACATCAAAGAAGCGGCTTTAATTTTTAATGAAAAAGCTGATTCAATACGCAATTATCTGTCATTGAGCAAGCAAAAATATGACTTGACCCGGAATCTTTTTTTGACAAAATCGCTTCATAAATTCAGGACATATTTATCGCTTGACACATTAAAAGGAATTGCATCGATACCCATATTGGGAATTCATCGGAATTTAAATCAAGAGAATGAAAAATTCTTTAAAAATCCATTATTGATTCAATTATTTAATCGGTACGCAACATATAATGGCTCATCTCCATTCTTAACGCCAGGCATAATGAGTCTTATTCCTCATCTTGAGAATCATTATGGAACATTTATACCCGAGGGCGGTATGATTTCCATTACAAATGCTTTGGTATCATTGTCTAATAAAATTGGTGTTCAATTGCAGTTGAATTCCAAAGTAGAAAAAATTCTAATTAACGATTCCAAAAGCGCTACGGGAGTAATCGTTAACGGCAAAAATATAGCTGCTGACATTGTGGTTAGCAATATGGATATTGTGCCAACTTACAGAAAGCTACTGCAGGACTTTCCTGCACCGGAGATAGTGCTACGACAAGAAAGATCTAGTTCAGCATTAATCTTTTATTGGGGAGTAAAACAAAAATTCCCAGAACTCGACTTACACAATATATTTTTTGCGAAAGATTATTTTAGTGAATTCAAAAATATTTTTGAATACCGTACCATCGCCGATGATGTTACTGTATATATAAATATTACGTCTAAAGATGTACCAAAAGATGCTCCAGCGGGCACTGAAAATTGGTTTGTAATGGTGAATGCTCCAGGCAATACGAATCAAGATTGGGATGAAATTATAGAAAGAACGCGCAACAATATTCTCCAAAAGTTATCAAAACAACTTGGCGTAGATATTGCCCCCTTGATCGTTACCGAATCCATACTTGACCCGCGAAGCATTGAAAGTCGAACCCAAAGTTATCAAGGCAGTTTGTATGGTGCGGCTAGTAACAATCAACTTTCTGCTTTCTTACGTCATCCTAATTTTTCTAGAAAGATCCAGAATTTATACTTTTGTGGCGGAAGTGTTCATCCAGGAGGAGGTATCCCACTTTGTTTGTTATCCGCTAAAATCACTTCCGAATTGATCCAAAAATAATACTACATTGAAGTTTACATCGCTCAATATTGCAATTTTTTTAATTTGGTTATTCCACATTTCAGGAATGATAGAAATTTTAATGGGACATGAAAAGTTTTTTATTGCGCTTACGCCTATTAATTTGTTGGTATGCTTAGGCGCAATATTCTGGATTGAAAAGTGGCAGGCTAAAAGATTGTTAGTGTTGTTGATACCATTCAGCATTGGTATGTTTGCAGAAATACTTGGGGTTAATTATGGTTATTTTTTCGGAGAATATGCTTACGGAAAAAACCTAGGACCTAAAGTTTTAGGTGTTCCATGGTTCATAGGAGTGAATTGGGCAATCTTAACTTATTGTAGTGCGAACATTTCAAGAAAAATTACTGAAAATTTGTTTTTATCATCATTAATAGGTGCTGCATTAATGGTAGGTTTAGATTTTGTGATTGAAATTTCAGCGCCCAGATTCGATTTTTGGGAGTTTAAAGATGGCGTAATTCCATTACAAAACTATTTAGCGTGGTTTGGTTTTGGTTTCGTGGCAAATTTTCTTTTTCAAAAATTTAGCCCTCACGGAAATACCGTTCTTGCATATAATATCATGATAGCCTTTTTCTTCTTTTTTTCTATTTTCGCTTTCTTTTAGTATCATTTTATGAGTCAAACAACTGTTGTATCATTTTTTAAGTACCATAAAACATGGGATAAGTGGAAGGCATTCACCAGAATGGGATTCCCTCCATTGATGTTCTCGAAAGTGAATGGTCTTCAGTTTTGGCGGGCAATGGGTGTAGGTGGAGAAAACGGTTTTTCTATCCAGCCAGATTTATCAACTTATGCATTGGTAACAGTATTTGAAACAGAACAAGATGCTGTAAAGTTCTACGAAGGGAATATCATGAAAAAGTATGCTAAAAACTGCGTTGAATGCAGGTCTTATTTCATGTATTGTATCCACACCCATGGCAATTGGGGAGGTACAAACCCAATGGTGGTATGCGAAAACCCTGATCTGACAAAAAAAATAGCCATCATTACCAGAGCAACGATTAAACCTTTGTTGGCTGTAAAGTTTTGGAAGTTTGTACCAGAAGTTTCCAAGACACTCGAAGAGTATCAGGGGTTGAGTTATTCAAAAGGTTTTGGAGAGTGGCCAATTATGATGCAAGCAACATTTTCAGTTTGGGATAGCCTAGCGCACATGAAAGCTTATGCCTATCAAAATCCCAGTCACGCTGCTATGGTAAAAAAAACCAGAGAACTAAATTGGTACAAAGAAGAAATGTTTTCCAGGTTTGTTGTTTGGGATGAAAAAATACAAATAAAATTATTATGACCAAATTGTTTAAAGAATTTTTTGAAAGTGAAAAAGCAGGTGGCCTTATTTTAATTGCCTGCGCAATTTTATCATTAATAATCGCCAACTCCACTTTTAGTGAAGGGTATCATCATTTTTGGCAAACTCAATTTGCAGGACACAGTATTGGGCATTGGATCAACGATGGACTAATGGCGGTTTTCTTCTTATTAATCGGCCTAGAATTAGAACGAGAGATATATAAAGGAGAGCTTTCAAATCTCAAAGATGCTTTAGTGCCGCTTTTTGGGGGATTAGGGGGCATCATATTTCCAGCAGGAATTTTTATGTTGTTCAACTTTGGCACTCCAACACAATCAGGAGCAGGAATTCCAATGGCGACAGACATAGCCTTTGCATTAGGAATTTTATCTTTATTGGGAAACCGAGTACCAACTTCTTTGAAAGTATTTTTAACTGCATTGGCGATAATTGACGATTTGGGCGCAATTTTGATAATCGCAATATTTTATACTAAAACAATTTTTTGGACAAATCTTTTTATTGCATTAGGGATTTTTGCCTTGCTTTTAGTTTTCAACCGACTAAAAATCAGAAACCTAATTCCATATTTAATTGGCGGCGTTGCTATGTGGTATTTTATGCTTAACTCAGGTGTTCACGCCACAATTACAGGTGTTCTGTTGGCTTTTGCAATTCCATTTGGTAACGGAAATGAAAAATCAAGTTCTTATATTTTGCAACATTTTTTACATAAACCAGTGGCATTTTTTATTTTACCAATATTTGCCTTAGCAAATACCGCTATCATTTTAAGCGACGATATTGGACAAGCACTAACACAGAATTATAGCGTAGGAATTGCACTTGGACTTATTGTAGGCAAACCATTGGGTATATTTTTGCTGACTTTTCTAGCGGTATCATCTGGATTTTGCAAACTTCCAAGCGACCTAAATTGGAAAGCTATTTTAGGTGTAGGATTTTTGGGCGGGGTAGGATTTACAATGTCAATTTTTATTACACTTCTTGCTTTTGACAATGAAAATATCATCAATAACGCAAAATTTGTGATTTTAATTTCGTCACTGATTGCAGGACTAATTGGATTTTTAAGTTTGAAACTAACCCTGAAAAAAGCAATAGTTGACACCGACTGAAAGAAGATAATACATAAAAATTAGCGCAAACAATTGAAGTATGAATAATTTCGACACGCACAATCAGCGAATTGCAGCACTGACATTCGCCTCAGTTTATCCACATTATCTAGCAAAAGTCGAGAAGAAAGGCTGGACGATGGAGAAGATATTGCGTAGCGCGTAGTCTTTCAACCTCGAAATCCCGGATGCTCTTTGCGATGAATCATGTTTGCGGCAAATAAATCACAATTCCACCACTATTCCGTACGTTTGCCTATCAATTCTTTCATAATAACTCAACCTCCGATGATACGCAACCTTGTTCTCCTCTTCTTTATTTGCCTGTTTTCCAACGCTTTAACGGCTCAAGAGCATCCAAACCGGATCGCCATTTCACCCCAAGAAGCACAACTTCAACAAGAATCCGTTGAGGTACAATACTATGCCCAGCAGCTCGCCAACCTCAAAACAGCTTTTGCGGCTAAAGACAACGGTAAAATAGCCGTGTACGAATCTGCTGTTTTGATGAGCTTGCGCAATGAAATCAATCAACTAGACCTGAAACTGGCTACGCACGCCGCGCAAGCAGCGCGCCGAAAATTGGCCAGCAGCGGCCAAATAAACCAAGCCGCGACACCCGAAGAAGCCCCCCGCCGCGACCCGCTCGCCGATGCTACCACACCCGACGAAATCCGATTCGAAGCCATGACTTATACCCTGGCAGCGTTCGATCGCCACGCCTTCGATCCTTCAAAGCCGGAGGATGCCGCGAAGGATTTTGCCAAACTGGATGATATTTTGAAGATCATGGAGGCGGCGCTGGCGGAGTTGAAAGCGCGGCAATGACGTTAACGCGAATGTCTCTTAAGTATGCTTAGCAGTAATTGAATTCTTTGGTGCCGAATTCTCGTTGGATTAAGCAGGGAGAAAAGGGGCTGTGTCAGAAGGGTTGGAGCCGGGATAGTCAACAAAATTTAATTCTATTCGAGCGTTAACCTTCCAGGTTTTAAAAACCTGGAAGGTCTTGGCCAAGAAATTCGAAATAAAATTTGGCTAAATTGTTCAACACCCGGTGTCCCATGGCTTATAAGTTGGCTTCATGCTGCTAAGCGCTTGAAACACCAACACCTGATTCCTAGCCCTCACCAAATTATGCTCCGGGTACTGTATCTTATAATACACATCGCCCGCCAGCCAATCGGTCAAAAACCGCAAGGCTTGCTCGCCTGTGATCCAGGCACCTCCGAGTAGCAGGTTTTCCTTTTCAGCATCCATCAAAAAATCTGCAGTTTCGGATAAAAAACCGTCCTGGAGCGCGGCCAACATGTCCGTGCGGAGGCTCACTTGTGTAGGTTCGTCCTCAGATTTGTCCGGGACAAAAGTGCGCACCATGTCACCAAAATCGGAGAGTATGGTGCCGGGCATAACGGTGTCCAAGTCAATGACTGCCAACGCTTTGTGGGCGTTTGCGTCAAACAGCACATTGCCCGCTTTGGTATCGTTGTGCGTCACGCGCAAGGGCAGCGCCCCCGTTTTTTTCAGGCGGCTGATGGTATCAAATACAGGTTTTGCCTGAAACATTGCTTCAATTTCAGCACCAGCACCTGCGACACGACTGGCCGGATCGGTATCAATTACTTTCAAAAAGGTGTCCCAACGCCGATCCGTATCGTGAAATCCGGGGATGGTTTCCGCCAGTTCCTGTGCGGGAAAATCGCGCAAAGCCCGCGCAAAAGCGCCGTAAGCCTTGGCGGCCTCCAAAGCTGTGGCGACATTCGTTTTACCTTCCGGGGCGTAAGTATCGGGTAAAAAAGGAAAGCTGCGCCAGTAGTTCCCTGCTTCATCCAGGTGCAAAAACTGTCCACTCAAGGTCGGAATTGGCGCTGGTGACAGATATTGGAAACTGCTATTTTTCAGGTGCTCGGTCACCCGGCAGATATTGCGCATCACCGCATCGGGATCTAGAAAAATCTGGTGGTTCAGGCGCTGTAACAAATAGGACTTCCCTTTTCCACCTTGTTCAAAATCAATGCGGTAGGTATCGTTGATATTTCCTGCGCCGATCGGTTCAGCGCCGATCCAAGAATCAAATTTGAAAAATTGCCCGGCGATGGCGTGTAGCTTCAACATAGAAAATAATGGTTGTTTGGCCTTTATTTTTTCAATTCCAACTGCCGCACCAGCAGGCTACTTTTAAGCCTTGGTTCAAAGTACGTGCTTTTCGGCGGCAGGCTTTCCCCGGCATCGGCCATACGCATCAGATCTTCAGCAGCTACCGGGTAAAAAGCAAAGCCAACGCGGTCTTCTATCTTCTTATTGGTCGTTTTTTGCAGTCCTTCCATGCCTTTGCTACCTTCAACATAGCTGATACGGGTATCAGTACGCACATCGATGATGCCAAATAGCTGGTTGATGACCAGGTCATTGAGCAAAGCGGTATCCAGTGTTTCATTCCCATTGGGGGCCGTTTGCAGTACATAATCCCGCCAGCGCAACGCATACCATTGTTTGTGCAGAAACATGACAACCTCATGTTTCGCTGAAGGTTTACGCGGTTTATCCAGCAACGCAATGTCGAAGATTTGTGCTAATTGTGCTACCAAGCGGCCGGCACCAATCTTTTTCACGCCTTCTACCACCCTGTTATAGTCCAGGATGTCCAGTTGGTCGGCCCCAAACCAGGCGCAAAACAAATGGGCCATATCCAAATCCGTGGTGTCTATTTCCGGCGATTGGTGCAACAAAGCCGTTGTTGTGGTGCGGTGATGACCGTCGGCGATGTAAGTATCCGTCACTTCACGGGCAAAAAGCTTTTGTAAGTACACGATGTCATTGGGGTTCGTCACCGACCAAAACCGGTGCGTCGTTTCCTCCTTTTTTATGCGCACCGTCATTATTGGGATATGGCTTTGGGCAAAACTGTTGAGCCAGTGTAACAGTTCCGGTACAGGCGTATGCATGACGAGGATAGGCTTTAGGATGGCTTTCCAATTCAAAAACAGCTCTTTGTGCTTCAATTCATGCTCGCTCAAGGTCTCTTCGTGCTTTTTAATATGGCCTTGGAGAAAATCTTCTACTTTGTTGAGGCCCACCAAACCAATGTGTTTGTGCAAACCACTTTCAATTTGGTACACAAAAAAGCCATCTTCTTTCGTTTGATTGAATTGTCCCGCTTCGAGATTTTTTTTGAAATCATGTTTGGCATTACTGCAAAACGCGTCCGGGGAGCCAATGAGGTTTACTTTAGGATAAAGTGCTGTGAGTGGTTTTATTTGCATGGTGGAGGGCATCAATGAGCGGCAAAAGTAGCTGTTTTTCGCAGGGCTGCTGCCTCATTTGGTATTTGTGCTGAAAACATGCCTGAAATCTTCGACATTTGCCAAAAATGGGGTTAAAGGGTTTCATGGTTTCATGGTTTCAAGGTTTCAAGGTTTACGCGGTCTGTTGTTACATTTGAAAAACCTTTTCAAGCATAAGAACCAATTGCGTAAACCTTGAAACCATGAAACCTTGAAACCATGAAACCCATTAACCATGAAACCTTGAAACCATTTCAAAATAATAATTCGTCAATGAAATATTCATCCGTCTTTGCCCTGTGCCTGGTTTTCTTGGGGCTTAATGTATTGTCTGCTCAAAGCGTCTATGAGTTGGAAAACAAGTACAAAAAATCCAACTCAAAGAATGAAAAAATGGATCTGGCTTACCAGATTGCAGAAAAATCTGTTGGTTCCAATCCGAAAAAAGCCCTTGAATTTGCCGTCGTAGCAAGTCAGTTGGCAACCGAAATCGGCGATAAGCGCAAAGAAACCGATGCTTCATATTTATCAGGTGAAGCTGCCTATCGGCTTCGGGACTACGGAGGCGCAGCCGGTCGGTACAATCGGGCATGGAATACAGCCCGCAATTATGGGTTTCGCGACGTGGCGATCAATTGCATGAACAAATTGCAGGACATTGCGCTCAAGCAAAACGATTACAAAGAAGCCTTGAAATGGAGCACTGAAACCGTTCGATACTTGAGTGACAACAGTGGCCCCGGTGCCAGAAGCGGCGGTGAAGCACAACGAAAACTGGAAAACCAGCTCGCCGCAGCAGCGTCCGACAACCGCGCTTTGCGGGAGCAACTGGCGCAGGCCACCGGACAGAGCCAATTGCTGGAAAACACCTACCAAAGTCAGCTCAAAGACGTACAGGACAAAACCCAGAGCGAACTCAGTGTGAAAGATATGGCGCTTACCCAAATATCGAAAGAGAAATTGCGGGTAGACTCCATTTCCCGAACCAATTCGCTGATGCTTAAAAATCTGACACAAGAGCAAATGATCGGCTCCATCGTGCAGGCACAGCAGGAGCGAGAGATCCAAAGCCAAAAACGCCGTGCTGCAGAATTGGAACTCGCTCAGGAAAAAGGAGACACGCAGCGCAAAATATTGTTGCTCATTGTTTGCTTCGTGGTATTACTGGCCATTTTATTCTACATCCGTTTCCTGGCCAAAAAGCGCACCGCCAATCAATTGACCAACAAAAACAGGTTGATAGAAGCCGAGCAATTAAGAAGTAACACGCTGTTGCTCAATATATTACCTCCGGCTATTGCCGAAGAGCTAAAAACTCGTAATAAGGTTGCCGCCAGAAAATACGATCAAGCGACGGTGATGTTTGTCGATTTTAGCGGCTTCACGCACATCGCTGAGAAACTAAGCCCGGAGCAACTTGTGGAAGAACTCGACCTCTGCTTCTCCAATTTTGACCGCATCATCAGCAATTATAAAATTGAAAAAATAAAAACTGTGGGCGATGCCTATATCTGTGCTTCAGGCCTTTCTGACATGAACGCAAGCCCTTCAGACATGGTAAAAGCCGCCTTGGAAATTCAAGACTTCTTACTTGGCTTGAAAGCGCAACGATTGGGACAAGCACTGCCGTTTTTTGAAGCACGGGTCGGCATCCATATCGGCCCGGTAGTGGCAGGCGTGGTTGGCGCGAAAAAATTTGCATACGATATCTGGGGCGATACTGTAAATACCGCAGCAAGGATGGAAGAAGCCTGTGAGATCGGCCATGTCAACGTCAGCGAAGATGCCTATTGGCTTACCAAATATGAATTTGAATGGGAACCCCGCGGAAAAATTGCCGCGAAGAACAAAGGTTTCATGGATATGTATTATGTCACTGGGATTAAATAAAAAAGGTTTCAGGTTTCAGGTTTACGCGATCTGTGGTTGCTTTGAAAAAGTGTTTCAAATTTGACAACAAATCGCGTAAACCTGAAACCTTGAAACCTGAAACCCGAAACCTTGAAAGTATGCTATACGACAATCACAACCGCCCAATTTCCTACCTGCGCTTAGCAGTAACGGATCGCTGCAATTTGCGGTGCAGCTACTGCATGCCTGAACATGGTTTGGAGTGGTTGTCGCGGGATGCTTTGCTGACGTACGAGGAAATGCTGCGGCTGAGCCGTATTTTGGTTGGTTTGGGGATCAATAAAATCAGGATTACGGGTGGCGAGCCATTTGTGCGCAAGGATATGATGAAATTTCTGGAAGCGCTGTCCAACATTGAAGGCTTGCAGCAAATAAACCTGACCACCAATGGCGTGGCGACGGCTGCATTTATTCCTCGGCTGAAAAGCCTGGGCATCCATTCCGTCAACCTAAGTTTGGATACCCTGGATCGGGCACGCTTTTTTGAAATCACCCGCCGCGACGAACTGCCCGCTGTTTTGAAAACAATGGATGCTCTTTTGGAGCAAGGCATTAAGCTTAAAATTAATGCCGTGGTGATGGAGGGCATGAACGATATGGACATTATTCCACTGGCCGAACTTAGCAAAGACCGGCCTATTGACGTTCGTTTTATCGAAGAAATGCCCTTTAATGGCGGCGACCATGAAACCGCGAAACCATTCTGGGATCATCGACGGATATTGGAAAAGCTGCGGGAACGCTGGCCCGATTTGCAAAAAATGGTCGATCCTCCTGCCTCCACTTCCATGAATTACCAGCAAGCAGGCCACCTGGGCACCATCGGTATCATTGCCGCCTGGACACGCAGTTTTTGCGGCACTTGCAACCGAATTCGTATCACGCCACAAGGTATGCTCAAAACCTGCCTGTATGATGGCGGTGTGCTTGACCTGCGCGAAGCAATGCGCAGCGGTAGCAGCAATGTGCAATTGACCGAAAAGCTCCTCGAAGCCTTCGGAAAGCGTCATAAAGACGGCTGGGAAGCCGAAAAGGCAAGCGCTAGGTTGGGTATTTCACAGTCGATGGCCATGATCGGCGGCTAGCGCCGCTTTACCTAAAATCGTTGACTTATCGATTTTGACATTGGCAACGACATTGCCTTTTTGCCCTTTGCTTTTTTGTTTTTTTGCCAACTTGCCTACTTGCCTTTTTGCCCCTTGCCATTTGACAACTTGCACTTTAATTCCCTGTTTATGATAAGTGTTGAACAAGCCGACCAAATCATCCGCACCTGCCAACGGCAATACGGCACCATATCCCTGCCATTGTTACAAGCAAATGGCCATGTATTGGCCGAGAAAATTCAGGCTGATCGCGACTTGCCACCATTCAACCGCGTAGCCATGGACGGCATCGCCATTCGTTTTGAGGATTTCGAAAGGGGGCAAAAAGCATTTTCCATCGCCGGGGTTGTCGCAGCGGGTGAGCCAGGCCCGGAAGCCTTGTCGATCGACACTTGTTTTGAAATCATGACGGGTGCCGTACTTCCCCCAAGTTCAGATACTGTTATCCCCTACGAGCATCTGGAAATCCAGGGCGGGGTAAGTCAGATAATACATGACACCGTAAAAAAAGGCCAAAACATCCACGTTCAAGGCAGTGACCATCAGCAAGGAAGCGTGCTGATACAGCCGGGGAAATTAATTGGCCCAATTGAAATTAGTGTAGCCGCTTCGTGTGGAAAAACCCATTTGCTGGTCAACAAAGCGCCCAAGGTCGTCATTTTTTCTTCGGGCAATGAACTGGTAGAAATTAACGAAACACCCCTACCCTACCAAATACGGCGCTCCAACAACTACACCATCAAAGCTACACTGCAACAATACGGCTTAGATGCCACCATGCTGCATGTGACCGACAACTTGGAACTGGTGACCCAAGCGCTCCAACAGGCAACGGCCGATTTCGACGTGCTTATCCTCAGCGGCGGCATCTCGATGGGCAAATTTGATTACATCCCACAGGCGCTGGAGTCCATCGGCGTGGAAAAGCAATTCCACAAAGTGCAGCAAAAGCCGGGAAAACCCTTTTGGTTTGGCACTTTTGGTACCCAAGGTGTGGTTTTCGCCTTGCCCGGCAATCCGGTATCCACCTACCTCTGCCTCATCCGTTACGTAATACCGTGGCTGGAAAATGCGCTGGGATACCCAGTCAAGCCCCCTGCTTATGCCGTTTTAGACAGCGATTTTCGATTTGAATCACCGCTCCAGTATTTCATGCAAGTAAAGTTGTGGCAAGATGAAAACGCTGTTTTACACGCAACCCCGGTCCAAAACAAAGGCTCTGGCGACTACGCCAGCTTACTGGAAGCAGATGGGTTTATGGAATTGCCCGCTGGACAAACGGAGTTTAAGGCAGGAGCTGTTTTCCGTGTACACTTAAAATAGGGTTTCAGGTTTCTGGTTTCAGGTTTCAGGTTTACGCGATGTGTGTCAATTTTGAAATACCGTTTTAAAGCAACCACCAATCGTGTAAACCTGAAACCTGAAACCCTTGAAACCTGAAACCTTGTTAAGCAGTTGCGTACGGCGTCTCCAACAAATGCCGCATCATCTCTTTTGCCCGGAATAGTTGCGCCTTCACGGTACCAATTGGCATGTTAAGCTGGGCAGAAATTTCATCGTAGCTCATTTCCTCATAAAAACGAAGCTCGATCATTTTTCGGTGTCGGGGGTCAAGGTGTTGCAAAAGACTGAAAATCATTGCAATACGCTCTCGGCAAATCATCCCTTCTTCAGGATTTAGCGTACTTGTGGGCAGGTTGGACAATGCTTCGGCATCGAATGTTGCCCGATGCGTGCGCTGCAGCTTTTGCCGTCGAGTATAGTCAATGCAATGATTGTGGGCAATTTTGAACAGCCAGGTGCTGAAAGCATGATTCGGAACAAACGTAATGCAATTTCAGGAATGCCTTCTCAAACGCCTCTAGCGCAAGGTCGGGCACATCGGCGCTGTTCGGCGTTCGTTTGCTGATAAAATGAAAAAGTGGGGAACGATAGCGATCAAAAAGAATGCTAAACGCAGCATTGTTACCACATACGGCCATTTGGACCAAAGAATGGTCATCGCGCGCACGCAGGTTCATATCCTGGTAAGGTGTTTTGGTTAATTCCATGAAAATGCCTTTTTAACGATTAAAAAACTGGGGATTAATGCTCCATAGTACACTGCAAGCAGTGCGTCGTAAATCGGAAAAAGGGACAACAGATCAGTTTCGCGCAGTTTTGAAAAAACCTTCCTGTACATAATATAAAGTAACAAGCAGCGCGACAGCCACAAATATAAAGCTGATTCTCTTTCGAATCCAAACAGCAGCAGTAGGAAAAGCAGAAAAAAATGTAGGCTATGCGACAAACTTAACAAACTCAACAGCAGTTTATCCCGCCATTTATATGCTGGACTTGCTGAAAGATGTCTTCTTTTTTGCTGAAGCCAGGCATGCCAGGTTTGTTTACTGTTGGAATAAACAAATGAATCTGGGTGGAAACAGCAGACCGTATTTCCCTTTGTAGCAGCGGCATTGACCAGTAAATCGTCGTCGCCGGAAGCAATGTGTTGGTGACTTTTGAACCCGCCAATGCGTTCAAAAACAACTTTCCTGAAAGCCAGATTGCGCCCTACCCCCATGTACGGAACCCCAAGGTTGGCAAACGTGCCATACTGCATGGCGGTAAAAGCGGTCTCAAAACGGGTCCATTTTTCTAAAAAATTGCCCTTCTGTGATTTTTTCATGGGGCCGTAACCGAGCACAATTTCAGTTTTTGGATTGGCGGCCAACGCTGCCGTCATGTGTTGGAGCCAATGTTTGGTCGCTGGGGCACAATCTGCATCTGTCAGCAGGATAAGATCAAATTTTGCTGCTTTGATACCTGTGCTCAGGGCTTGTTTCTTACCAGGAGATGTTTTTTGTGGAATATTCAGGATACGCAAACGAGGGTATTGACGCTGAAAATCAAGCAGAACATTATTGGTTTCATCCGTTGAAGCATCGTCCACCACAATCAACTCCCAATCGGCTGCATATGCTTGCTGGAGTATTTCGGGCAAATTGTTTTGAAGGTTCAGCGCTTCGTTTCTGGCGCAAATTAGGACGGATACACCTGGTTCTGCGCCCAAACCTGGCATATCTGACGCTACTGTGCGTGATTTTTGACCTTTAAAAAAAACAAGCACCAGCCCCACAAACAGCATTTGCAGCAGCGTTACCACCACAAAAAGCCACCATAATGCCTGCAAAAAAAAATCTTCTGAAAAAAGAGCCCCCATACAGGCGGTAAAAGTAGCGTGATTCCCCACCTTTGCAGCTCGCTTATGAAACGTATTATCATCGCCATTGATGGCCTCTCTTCCTGCGGTAAAAGCACCCTTGCCAAAGCCCTGGCCAAATCCTTGCACTACGCTTACCTCGATTCCGGTGCCATGTACCGCGCCGTGACGCTGTATTTCCTGGAGCAAAACATCGATTACAACGACCCGGAAAAGGTGGCGGCAGCCTTGCAAGACATTGAAATCCACTTTGAAAGGATAAAAGGGCAAAACCGCACCTTCCTCAACGGCCGCGACGTGGAGCGCGACATCCGGGAGATGCGCGTGAGCGAACACGTGAGCCCGGTTTCTACCATTTCCGCCGTGCGACGCGACATGGTGAAGCAACAACAAAGCATGGGCAAACGCCGCGCCCTAGTCGCCGATGGCCGCGACATCGGCACCGTGGTATTCCAAGATGCCGAACTGAAAATATTCCTCGTCGCCGATTCCGATGTGCGCACCAGTCGCCGACACCTGGAACTGGCCGCAAAGGGCATCGATGCCGATTGGAACCAAATTCAGCACAACCTGCTCGAACGCGACCGCATCGACTCTTCCCGCGCCGACAGTCCGCTGCGCGAGGCCGAAGATTCCGTGGTGATCGACAATACCTTGCTTTCGGAAGATCAGCAGTTGGAGAAAGCGTTGGCGCTGGCTAAAGAAAGAATAGAGTTATGAGTTATGAGTTATGAGTTATGAGTTATGAGTTTGCAATTTCGTTTTTGTAAATCCTTTTTAGAGTTCGAGCAGCATGAAATTTTGGAAAAATCCGGCGCGGGCGCTGCTGAGCATGTTACGGGAAAAGTTGCCGCCAACGGTTCAAACGCATCAGTTTTTGTCTGTTTCCCTGGATAGGGATGTACGGCTGGATGTTTACTTGCCGCCGAATTATGATTTGAGAAAAAGACGCTTGTACCCTTTTGTGCTGTTTAATGATGGTCAAGACCTCCCGCGCATGCACTCAAAGGAGGTTTCAGGGTTTCAGGTTTCAGAGGTTTCAGGTTTCAGGGCTATTTTGGAGGCGTTGTATGAGGTGGAGGAAATACCACCCATCATTGCTGTTGGCGTTTATACTTCCAGTGAGCGGATACGGGAGTATGGCACGGCCCAGCAGGCTGATTATAAAGGTCGGGGCGACAAAGCCGGGAGCTACAACACCTTTATTGTATCCGAATTATTGCCTTTTCTTTTCCGCCAATACCGCCTTTCCGACCTGCCTGAAGATTGCGCCATTGCTGGGTTCTCCCTAGGTGGGCTGTCTGCTTTCGATATTGGCTGGGCCAATCAGGATATTTTTGGCACCATTGGGGTGTTTTCCGGGGCGCTATGGTGGCGTTCTTCGCATGTGAATCCAGAAGACCCGGATGCCGATAGAATTATGCACGACATCGTGCAGCAAACTGTCTTTGTCAATAAAGACCAGTACTTTTGGTTTCAATGTGGCACACTCGACGAGGAAGACGACCGCAACAATAATGGGGTGATTGATTCGATTGACGACACCTTGGCTTTAATCAAAGTCATTCAAAGCAAGGGGTTTCGCGATGCATCCATCCGATACCTGGAAATAGAGGAAGGGCGGCACGATCCGGAGACTTGGGGGAAAGCCATGGGGGATTTTTTGAGGTGGGCGTTTGTGGAGGAAGGGGATATTTGATCTTACTACCGCTTAAAACAAGAATCATCCCTTATTTTTATTGCAAGGAAAACTGGGGTAAATTCAGGCGTTTGAGCATACTTATTGGACGGACGAAGAAAAATCGTCACACCAAATGGCCCTCGTCCGACCACTTTTTGTGGTCTGACGAATAAGTTATGACCAATTCAGCCCAACCTGATTCCTCCCTGCAAAAATAACACGGGAATAAGGCCGTTTCGAAATGACACTGCATTCGTACCTTTCCATGAAGTGGACTATATTTTTTTCTCAAATACTTGGTGAGCCTTTGTCTGCCTACCTTTCCAAAATAAAAAGTATAATTCCAAAAAGAATAGAAAACGGATAATCCACGCTACCCTCCCAAACCACAATTGTAAAATGATTGCGTATCTATTGAACTATTGGGTTTCAGCAAATACAACTGATTCTAAGAATGCCAAAGATTGCTGCTCTTCAAACGTAAGTTCAGTACTTGTTTTTGCTTTGATGTCTCGGTATTCTTCAATAAAACTCCGTTGAAACTCCTTCAAAACAGCGGAATAGTCGTAGGCATTAACTCGAATTTTCAACAATTCAGCGTTAATAGAAAAAACAGGTTTGTCATATTTTATTTCGACTTCAATTGGCTCTCTCAATATCAATTCTTCTTTTTCAAATTGGATTTTTTCTAGTGAAACTCTAAACTCTGCCGTTGTAAGCGCCTGCGAAGTAATCACATTTGGTTTTGAAATAGCCCCCCCAGACTGCGGGTCAGCGAGCCCAAAGCTTTGGAAAAGCTCCCGCTCTGGTTGCTGTTCATTTGGCAGAAGCGCAGGAATTAATACATCACGAACAGGTTTTGAAACTGGCCTGAATTTTCGTTCTTCCACAGCGAACGACGCATCTGTTAAAGTAAAATTATAGGAATTGCTATCCTTGAATAAATCAATTATAGGATTAAAAATTTTTCTGCGTTCTTCGTTTGAATAACGCTCTGTAAGCGGTTTTAGCTCGGGAATCGAATCATATCCCATTTGAAATACATCAGATTTAAACCTGTCGAAGATACCAGATTTCCATTCTGTGATCTCATCAGTGTAAATGCTTGTCATTACACGTAAATCGGGAGCAATGCTTGCGGAAAAACTCGTAAACTTTACATTAGAAAGTAGTAATACAGCTTCATTTCTAAGACTAGCGAGCAATTTTTCTTGATTTGGGAACTTCTGCTCACTGAAGCTTTTTCGAAAATCAATATCAAGGAAATTTCGAAAGGACTCGCGTAGTTTTCGAAGCACATCAATTATAGTGTCAAGCATTACAGCAGATCCATACGTTGGGTTTTTAGGTTTAATGCGTACATTAAGGGCCTTCTGTCGAAGCATCTGAAGGTAATCATTGGTAAGCGCAGCATTGTCAAACATTTGCGCCCATTCAAGATATGTAAAGATTTGCTGGTTTAGTTCGCGAAGTTCAAGCTGGATTTCAATTGGCGGATTTCCAAATAAGGCTGCTGCAACGAGCTTTTCAGCAGCTTTGAATTCACCACACTCAATTGCTAATTGAGCGGCACTCCTGAATAAAATTGAACGGGTCGGTTCTGCATCAGATTTATGCAATAATTCCCAGGCAGCTTCTTGTTCTTTTATATAAGCCTCACGAAGCAAAATTTCATAACGAGCCCTTTCTGCCAGACTCAAGAGCCAATTGAGCTTGGTTTACAATATTCATTGCTTCACGATGCATTTGCCGAGCGTTACTCATTTCCTTTTTATGTAAGTAAGCGGTTTGCTAAAATCTGTAACGGCAATATAAGCTGGAATGTTCCATCCATCAGATTGTTTGACCTGTTCGAGTTTTTTTTGCACGCGTCTAGCTAACGCCTTTACCCCCTGACTTGTTCCAGAAATTTCCAACCGAGCATTCATAAAATTATCTGGATCATATTTGGGATGGTCTTCTTTATAGCCTAGGAAATAATCAAAACCACCTTTCCCAATGGGTGCCTGTTCCACAACTTGGTATTCCGTCAATGAAGTCGTTAGATAAAATGCCAATGCGAAAGCTCCAGCTTCTGCAAAATCTCGAGGTTCTTTCCAGCCTCTTTTGGAAGATGGTTCACTCCAAGATACCAAATACTTATTAGAGAAATCTCCATCAACAAGTAATTCTACAGGTGAACGGTGACCATTTTTTCCTCCATAGCAACAGCACAACCTTCTGCAAAGGTATCACATTGTTTTGGTGAAATCTCAGGACAAATGTGCCGCAAATCATCAATAAATAGGTTTTCCAAGGTAGTTTGCTTAGTTTAATTATTAATACTCCCAGCAAATATAGCAAAGGTTGTTTATTGACAATCACAAGACCATGATATTGTTCAATGCTGTGTGTTTAAGCAAGCCACACTCCGAAATCCAAATTCCAATTACCTTTGCCCCTCATTTTTCACAAACCGCCCCCGCCGTTCGTATGGCGCACGGGCACCCGACCTTTGTATGGCCGGGCTAAAACACTCATTTATTATGATTGACATCACATTCCCCGACGGTAACGTTCGTCAGTATGCCGCCGGAACCACCGCGCTCGACGTGGCGAAAAGCATCAGCGAAGGACTCGCCCGCGTCGTTTTGGCCGCTTCGGTCAACGGCGAAGTGCGCGACCTAGCCCGCCCGATCAACGCCGACGCCAGCATCATGTTCCACAAATGGGACGACAAAGTAGGCAAGCAAACCTACTGGCACTCCTCCGCCCACCTGCTCGCAGAGGCGCTAGAGTCACTCTTCCCCGGCACCAAATTCGGCATCGGCCCAGCAATCGACAACGGCTTTTACTACGATGTCGACACCGGCGACCGCACGCTCACACCCGCTGATTTCAGCAAAATTGAGCAAAAAGTGCTCGAATTGGCCCGTACCAAAAGCGAATACGTCCGCACAGAAGTCTCCAAAGCCGACGCGATCAAGTTTTTTACCGAAAAAAACGACGCGTACAAACTTGAACTGATCGAGGGCCTGGAAGATGGCCAAATCACTTTTTACCAGCAGGGAAATTTTATCGACCTCTGCAAAGGCCCGCATATCCCGTCGACGGAGAACATCAAAGCGGTCAAGATTCTGAACCTCGCTGGTGCATACTGGCGTGGCGATATTTCACGCAAGCAGCTCACCCGCATCTACGCCATTACTTTTCCGAAACAAAAGGAACTGGAAGAATACCTGGTGATGCTGGAAGAAGCCAAAAAGCGGGATCACCGCAAATTGGGCGCTGAATTGGAGTTGTTTATGTTCTCTGAGAAAGTAGGCCAGGGCCTACCGATGTGGTTGCCCAAAGGCACCGCACTGCGCCAGCGGTTGGAAGATTTTTTGAAAAAAGAACAGATCAAGCGCGGTTACCAGCCCGTTATCACGCCCCATATCGGTTCGAAAAACCTTTACGTCACCAGCGGTCACTGGGAAAAATACGGGGAGGATTCCTTCCAACCCATCCTCACGCCCGCGAAAGACGAGGTATTTCTGCTCAAGCCGATGAACTGCCCGCACCACTGCGAGATATACGGCCACCGTCCGCGCTCCTACCGGGAACTTCCGATTCGTTTTGCGGAGTTTGGCACCGTGTATCGCTACGAAATGTCGGGCGAGCTGCACGGCCTCACCCGTGTACGCGGCTTTACCCAAGACGATGCACACATTTTCTGCACACAGGAACAGGTAAAAGACGAATTCCTGGCGGTATTGGATCTTACCCGTTTTGTACTGGCGAAGCTGGGTTTTGATGATTACACGGCTCAAATAAGCCTCCGTGACCCGGAAAACAAATCCAAGTACATCGGTTCCGATGAAAACTGGGCAAAAGCAGAACAAGCGATCATTGAGGCCGCGGCAGAATCCGGCTTGGTGACCGTGACTGCCCTGGGCGAAGCGGCCTTCTACGGCCCCAAGCTCGACTTCATGGTGAAAGACGCCCTGGGACGTTCCTGGCAGCTCGGCACCATTCAAGTCGACTACAACCTGCCGGAGCGCTTCGACCTCACATACGTCGGGGCCGACAACCAACCGCACCGCCCCGTGATGATACACCGTGCGCCGTTTGGCTCCATGGAACGCTTCACAGCGGTATTGATTGAGCACTGCGCCGGCAAGTTCCCGCTTTGGCTTTCGCCGGAGCAGTTTGCCATCCTGCCTGTGTCTGACAAGTTTGTGGAATACTCGCTACAAGTGAAGCAAGCCCTCGAAGCGCAAGACCTGCGTGGCTTTGTGGACGACCGCAACGAGACCATCGGGCGGAAAATCCGTGACAACGAGATGAAGCGGATACCGTTCTTGCTCATTGTGGGCGAAAAAGAGGTGGAAGCTGGCACGGTCAGCGTGCGCAAGCAAGGCGGCGATGGAGATCAAGGTGCTGTGAGCGTGGATGCGTTTGCGGAGATGGTAAAGGAGTTGTTGTAGGGCCAACTTTTAGTTGGCGAGAATAAGCTTCCTTTTTTACCAAAGGTAATATTCGGCACGGAAGGCTTTCAAGTCTTTCATGCCTTTTTTTGCCCGAGCGTAGGATACTATAATGGAGAATTCCGAAGCACCTCTATGAACTGTTCCATATTCAAAATCTGAATATTAGGAAATGGGGTTTTCTTTAAGATATTGAAGTCACGATCATTTGTTACTAAGTAATCAGCACCTGCCGCAAAGGCACAATCCACAAATTTGTTGTCGTCCATGTCTGGGTAGATCAATCGCCATTGATAAAAAACTGCAGTTTTTTCCACATTTTATTTCAGCATCAGGCTACTGACCGTCAACTCTGCAACCCTTTGATTGAAGATTTCACCTAGCTTTTCTTCGTATTCCAAAAGCATTTCTCATGTCAGGCAAAGCGTAAAGGCCGACTGCTCAAATTTGTCAAAAACCAAACGATACGGCGAGTGTAGCGGGAAAGAAGCCAGGATGATATTGGTATCCAGCACTACTTTCATAAACTATTTGCCTTGAACCAAACGCCGGGCAGTTTCTTCGTTGTAGCCTTTTTCTTGCCAAACTCTTCCAGCTTCTTCACGGACTTTGGACAACAAAAAATTGGCTATCATCTCCCGTATTTCATGTAGATAGATATCGGGGACACCATTGGCATACAATTGCAATAGCTCCAATTGTAGGTTGGTGAAGGGAGGTTTTACCGATTTCGCAGTCATTCTGTCGTTTTTTTTCAAAGGTATAATGTTTTGCCTTTTTAGTCAAGCATTGGCACCTGCTTCGCCCGGTTTCTTTATATTTGCCCTTAAAATACCCTGAAATGCGGCTAATAAAACACATCAAAGCTTCCAACCTGCTTTCATTTGGCCCTGATGGGCTGGATTTGGAATTGCACGACTTGAATGTGCTGATCGGGGCGAATGGGTCGGGGAAGTCGAATTTTTTGGAGATTTTTGAGTTGTTGCGGGCGTTGCCAAAGGGAGAGGAGGATGCCAATAATTTATACAGTGTAATTAGCCGGGGAGGTGGTTTCTCTGAATGGACCTGGAAGGGAGATAAAGGGTTGCCAAATATTTTTATTGAAGCCACTCTTGGTGACACCCCTGGCTTAATTCACGGTTTTCAGTTAAATATGCTTATTTATCTTGAATTAGAGTATATTAAATCTGAAAAATTTCTTTCTGAGTCTGGGAATGTCACCCGCGAAAGACATATTACTTTTTATCGCAAAGACCTGTCAAAAAACATCTCAGTTTGGAATGCAAAAACAAGAAAATCCGAGAAAATTAAACCTGCCAATTTTTCTTTATCCATATTATCACAGCGAATAAACAATAGCCAAATAAACCATATTGTTCATGAGCTTGAATATGCATACGAACGTATCAGCATTTACCGAGAATGGTCCTTTGGCCGCAACACCATCTTCCGTTTAACCCAACGTGCCGACCTCCGCAATGACCGCCTTGAATCCGATTTTTCCAACTTAGGCATATTTCTCTCACGGCTGCGAAAAGACCCCGCCACAAAACGAGTATTAATTACAGCATTGCAAGATTTGTACGAGGGACTCACTGACTTTGAAATTGTCACAGAAGGCGGCACTGTTCAGATATTCTTTACAGAAGGAGACTTTTCCATCCCAGCCACGCGACTTTCGGATGGAACACTTCGCTATTTATGCCTCTTAGCCTTACTGCTTGACCCCACTCCTCCGCCATTGATTTGTATTGAAGAACCAGAACTGGGCCTTCACCCAGATGTGCTACCTAAGATTGCTGATTTACTTATCGAAGCATCCAAACGTACTCAACTGATCGTAACGACCCATTCTGATGTACTTATTGATGCGCTTTCTCAACAACCAGAATCTGTATTGGTATTTGAAAAAGAGGACGGACAAACCAAGGTCAAACGACTTAACAATGAAGATCTTAAGCATTGGCTTTCTGATTATAGCTTAGGGCAACTCTGGTTGCGCGGTGAAATAGGGGGCAAGCGATGGTAGCGGTATAAATCTATATCGAAGGAGGAGGAGAAGGCAAATACCTCGAAATTTGTTTTCAAAAAGCCTGGACTGAGTTCTTCAAAGCGGCTGACCTCAAAGGAAAAATGCCCCGCCCCCCTATACGCGGCAAAGGCCGAATAAACACTTTTGATTTGTTTTGCACGGCACTAAAAAATCAGAAAAAGGATGAGCTGCCCTTACTTTTAGTAGACAGTGAAGAACCTGTGGCTTCAAGTCACACAGCATGGCAGCACCTCAAAGCCCGCGATAATTGGGACAAACCAGCCAAGGCTGGAGATGAGCATGCCTATCTCATGGCTCAAGTTATGGAAACCTGGTTACTGGCAGATCCGGAAGCGCTACAAGCATATTTTGGCAGTAAATTCAAGGTGAATAAGATACCCGCCTGGATCGACTTAGAATCCCAATCAAAAGAAAAAATATTTGATGTCCTGGAAAAAACAACTGCTGCTTGTGGCGAAAAAAGCTATTCGAAAGGGAAGGTTTCATTTGAAGTGTTGAGTGCGGTTGGCCCCAAAAAGGTTGCGGAGAAGTGCCCAAACGCAGCGCGTTTTTTGCTGTTCTTGGCCAATAACAAATGATTAAGAACAGCTTTTTAGAACCATTATTAAAAAAACAGGTTTTCATTTTTCACTTCCCTCAACACTTGGTTATTCCACCAACTCGTATTACCTTTGCGAGCCTTTTTCAAAAAAGGGTATTATTTTCACTTAATTTTTTGATTATCAACATGTTCGCAATCGTTTCCATCGCCGGTCAACAATTCAAAGTTGAGGAGGGTCAGCAGATCTTCGTCCACCGGCTGGCAGCCAATGAAGGAGATTCAATCTCTTTCGATGCCGTTCATCTGCTCGACAATGACGGCCAAGTGACCATCGGGGTACCCAATATCGAAGGCGCGTCTATTGCTGCCAGCGTATTGAGCCACGTGAAAGGTGACAAAGTCATCGTCTTTCACAAGAAGCGCCGCAAGGGCTACCGCAAGAAAAATGGCCACCGCCAGTCGTTCACCAAAATTAAAATTGAGTCGATCACAGCATAACGACGACCCAATTTTCCGCCGAAGCATGAGCACAGGCGGGTTCATCCACCGAAGCTTAGCGAAGGTGGGACATCGTTCACCAAATTATTATTGAAGAATCATGGCACATAAAAAAGGTGCGGGTAGTTCAGATAACGGCCGCGACAGTAGAAGTAAACGCCTTGGCGTAAAATTATTTGGTGGCCAAGCAGCCACTGCGGGCAACATCCTCGTGCGTCAACGTGGCACCAAGTTCCACGCTGGCGACAACGTGTATATGGGCCGCGACCACACATTGCACGCAAAAGTTGACGGCACGGTGGTGTACACCCGGAAGCGCAACGACCGCAATTACGTCAGCATCACTCCCGCTGTTGACGAGGTTTCAGACGCTCCAAAGGCAAAAGCTAAAGCAGTAACAAGCAAAAAAGCACCGGCGAAAAATCCGGAGCTTGAGAAGACCGTTGTTGCACCCAAAAAAGCTGCTAGCGCTGCCAAAGCAGAAGCAGTGGAAGCCGCTGCTCCAATAGCTGAAGTGGTTGAGACTCCAGTAGCTGAAGTGATTGAGACTCCAGTAGCTGAGGTGGTTGAGACTCCAGTAGCTGAAGTGATTGAGACTCCAGTAGCTGAAGTGATTGAGACTCCAGTAGCTGAGGTGGTTGAGACTCCTGCAGCTGAGGTGGTTGAGACTCCTGCAGCTGAAGTGATTGAGACTCCAGTAGCTGAGGTGGTTGAGACTCCTACCGCTCCAAAGAAGGAAGCAAAAACTGAAGCACCCGTTGCTGAAGAAAAAGCTGCTGCTCCTAAAAAGACCAAAGGCCCTAAACTTGATGATTTGAAAATCATTGAAGGTGTTGGTCCAAAAATTGAGACGCTGCTGAAAGAAGGTGGTATCTCAACTTGGGAAGAGCTGGCCGCAGCTTCTGTTGACCGTTTGAAAGAAATCCTCGAAGAAGCTGGCCCACGCTACAACATCCACGATCCAAGCACCTGGCCTGCACAAAGCAAATTTGCCGCCGAAGGCAAATTCGAAGAGCTGAAAGAGTACCAAGATGTACTCACTGGCGGCCGCGACGAAAGCTAGTTTTGCTATAAAAATAACATCTTTTGAAAATGCTGCTTGTACAAGCGGCATTTTCTATTTAAACTTGCCCCCTTATTGATTCGACTTAAGAAGTTTTTGTTTTCATAGCTTAATTTTTTAGTTGTTACCCCGGCTGCAATTAGTCGGGGTTTTTTTTTCGTTGGTATTCGTTTGTAGTTGTTCGTTCGCTGAAATCGTTGTTAGTTGCTCGTTGTTGGTTGTTCGTTTCCTAGTGGTCATCTCAAATAAGAGCAACGCGAACGAACAGCCAACAACTAGCAACGATTTCAGCGGACGAATAACGAACAACTAAATAACAACGAAATAACCAAGCGCTCGGAAACGAACAACCAACAACTAGCAACTAACAACGAGATGACCAAGCGCTCGGAAACGAACAACTATCAACGAACAACAAACAACAATTATGGCGTTCCTTCTCGTTTTCATCGGTGGTGGCTTCGGCAGTTTGTTCCGTTACGGGATAGGGCTGGCCGTACAGCCCTTACTCCCGAAATTCCCCTGGGCTACCTTGGTTGCCAACGGCTTGGCCTGTGTGGTGCTGGGCGCTGTATTGGGTTTGCAATTTCAGGGAAACATCTCCGACGAGCGGCGCTTGCTGATAGCCACGGGTTTTTGCGGCGGCTTTAGCACCTTTTCTACCTTTACCGCCGAAACATGGGAGCTTTTCCAAAGTGGCCAATACGGCGCTGCTGTAGCCAATGTGGCGGGCAGTTTGACAGTCTGTTTTGTTTGCCTACTTTTGGGTATCAAATTGACAGCTTGAGCAAACACATGAATCAGAAAATACCTTCTTACAGGGTCTCAGCATATAGGATTTTTCCCAAAAAAGGCGGTTTTGATCGCTACAAAACGCTGGGGTTATGCCTGCTATTTTTGGGCCTTTTTTGCCAGCCAGCACAGGCAGCATTCGTCACAGGCACCATAAAAAATGGAAGCCCAGGTGCAACGGTTGAACTGACTGTTCCACAATTTTACCTCAATGGACACCTTGCCCGGTATCGAACCGTTCTTGACGGACAATTACAATTTTCAATCCAGGCAGAAATTCTAGAGCCCGGACTTGCTTTTTTGGGCTTCAACGATGACCGCCTGCCCATTTTCTTGGCCAAAGACGATACACTCAGTATCAAAACAGATGTTTTTCAATTTCCAGTGTCCGTCTCGTTCAGCGGAAAAAGCGCCGCCGACAACAGGCTTCTGAAAGAATACCTGAAGCAAAACCAGCTGGATTTCAACGAGTTCAACAACATCCGTTTCAAAATTGGGCAGACTTGGGTCATCGTGGAAGAGCCCATGAACAGCAGCATGGAAAGCCTCACTCCAGACTTGTTCAAAAGTACGATGGATGCGCAAAAGGAAACGTCCATAAGTTTAGTTGATGGTTTTGTCAATGAAAACCCAGGTGCATTGAGCCCAGCATTTCGGGAATGGCTCCATACAGAAACAACGTACAATTGGGCCTATCACCTGCTTGTTTACGGGCATGTTTATGCAGGGCGCTATGGTATTCAGCCGGATTTTTTTGATTTTTTGTACGATGCACCGATCATTAGTGACCAGGTTGGAAGTGATTGGTACCGGCAATTTATAGTAGCATTTTTGGCACGGCAGCAAGCAAAAATAAGCGCTACTGAAAACTTCTGGTCGGGACAATATGCGCTTGCTGAAAAGCTGCTTTCGGGCAAATCGCTCGCTTTTTTCCGCTCAGAATTGATCGCAACGGCCTTTTCTACCGAGCGGTTCACTGAAATTCTTCCCTTGTATGCTGACTTCTTACAGCACAACCCTCATACAATCTTCGACGACAAGGTGGAGGGGCTTTACCAGAAATATGCCCGGGTATCACCTGGAGCCGCTGCACCAGCGTTTGAAGGTGTTGAACGCGGGGGCAATACAATCAGCCTAGCACAATTTCATGGCAAAGTAGTGTACCTCAATTTTTGGGCAAGCTGGTGTGGTGCCTGCCTGCGGAAAATGGATTTCTTTGATGAATTTGCTGCCGAATTGAATGCTAAAGGCATCGAAATCGTTAATATCTCTGTCGATGAAAAAGCCTCCAATTGGGAGAAGTCCTTGGATATCCACACCTACAAAGGCCACCATTTGCTCGCCTCGTCCGGCCTTGGGCGAAATATTGCCGCTGCTTATGGGGTAGAAGCGGTGCCACAGTATTTTATCATAGGGAGAAACGGCCTTTTCGAAATCAAGGCTCCCAGTAGCCAACCCAACGATGTTCGGCAAAAGCTGCTCGATATCAGTAGAAAAGGGCAGTAATCTGACCCAGGCTTTTTCTGAACTACAAAGACGATGATCGACAACAGTATTTACACAGACCTGCTGGAAGCCAAAAAACGCGGGGAGAAACGCATCGCTGTACTGTTCGATCCCGACAAGTTCAAGCAACCCAAAACAGAACAGGCGCTACAGTTGGCCATTGATGCCAAGGTGGATTACTTTTTCGTCGGTGGCAGCCTGGTGGTGAATAATATGTTGGACGCCATGCTGGAACGCCTCCGTGCGCAATGTAGCATTCCATTGGTGTTGTTTCCAGGCAATTCCTTCCAACTCAGCTACCGAGCCGATGCCCTGTTGTTCCTATCCCTTATCAGCGGAAGAAACGCGGATCTGCTGATCGGCCAGCACGTTGTTTCTGCGCCCTTCCTAAAACTTTCCCCTTTGGAAATCATCAGCACCGGTTACATGCTCATAGACGGCGGGGTAAGTACTTCGGTTCAGTATATGTCAAATACACAACCCATCCCGGCCAATAAAAACGACATAGCCGTGTACACCGCGGTTGCCGGAGAAATGCTGGGCTTAAAAATGATTTATTTGGAAGCGGGTTCCGGCGCAACTAAACCGGTGCCGGAAAGTATGATAGAAGCTGTCAGTGCCGCGGTATCGATACCAGTGATTGTGGGTGGAGGAATAAGGACACCGGAACAGGTAGCAGCGAATTATCGGGCTGGGGCGGATTTGGTGGTGGTGGGCACGGCGTTTGAACAGGAGCCGGGGATGGTGGGGGCGATGGCTTCCACGCGAACCTGATTAATGTTTGCCGGGTCCAGGGACTGCATTTCGCACCCGTATTCGAACTTTGTTCTTTTTGTTTTCAGCTGAAATGAAGAATGGGGGTTCAACTTCAAAATCTGCCTCAATCAAGGATTTAATCGTATCGATATGGTAACCAGAAAAGAAGGAACCTGGCTTAAAATGAACCACTCCTACAAATTCAGGCATTTTCAGAAAAATGATTTTGCAGAAATCGTAGTCTTCCGTGAAAATAACGCGCCCATTTGAATGGGCGATCTTGACAATTTATTCATCTGAAGTGGCTTGTAATCCTTCTTCCTTGATATCAAAAACATCAAACCCATTTTTGCGCAAAAAAACAACGACATCAGGATCAATGTTTTCGTCAGTAAGCACTAGAAATCCTTAAGCTTCATACAGTTCCAAGCTCAACATCTATCAATAAGCTACTTCCAAGCGCTTTTGAAGCATAAAGTACCGCTTCCTGAACGCCTTCTACTGTTAGGTGAGGATATTTTTGCGTGATTTGTTTAATAGAAGCGCCAGAGGCTATCCATTCCAATATCAACTGAACACTTATACGACTACCTTTGATAACAGGCTTTCCACCCAATATGGCTGGATCGGAAATGATATGTTTGAATTCCATCCGTATTTTTTTACAAAAGTAACGGCTTTTATCGAAATAACTACCCGCCCAACCAAGCCTTAAACTCCCCCACCCTTTCCCTGCTCACCACCACATCCTCCGGCGCAACTGGCTCAATATCAAGCTTCAAGCGCCCATTCAAATACGGATGTATCTTCTGGATGGCATTGACCTGCAAGGTCATATTCCGGCTAACCCGAAAAAACGCGCGGGGGTCGAGCAGGCGCTCCAGCTCTTCCAATGTGTGGTCGATAAAATACTTTTTTCCGTTCTGACAATATGCCTGGGTCAGTCCGTCCGAGGAGCGGAGGTATGCGATGTCTGTCGTTTGGACAAAGCTAAAATGCTGCCCATTTTTCACCAAAAAACGATCTTTGTATCTTTCGTTTTGGAAATAACGGGCAATAGATTCGTAATCAAAAGCAGGAGCGCTGCGCTGGTTTTCAAAGCGCTCCAACGCACGCAACAGGTCTTCTGGATCGATAGGCTTCAACAAATAATCGATGGCATTTACCTTGAAAGCCTGCACAGCATAATGGTCGAATGCTGTGGTGAATATGACCGGGCTTTTCAATTCGATCTGCCTAAAAATGTCGAAGCTCAATCCATCAGCGATTTGGATATCCATAAAGATCAGGTCGGGCGCTGGGAAGTTGCGCAGCCAGCGCACCGCACTTTCTACGGAGTCTAAAGCATCCAAAATCTGAAAGTTGGGCCGGGCGCTGTTGAGCATTTTGCTGAGTTGCCGGGCGGCAGGCAGCTCGTCTTCGATTAAAAGTATTTTCATGCTTTTTCAACTTGATGGGTTTCCGCCACTTCAACCACGGGCAACAAAACTGTGTAATACTGCTGGGACACGATCACTTCCACCACCTGGTCTGTCAGCATTCGATAGCGGTCTTTTATGTTCTGGAGCCCCACCCCGGTGGAATCCATCACCTGATTTTTTCGCTGTAAATTGTTGCGCACCACAAGGCGCTTGTTTTCAAAAAACACTTCAATTTTTAGCGGTTTTTCTGTGGAAATTACGTTGTGCTTAATGGCATTTTCAAACAGCATTTGTAGGCTGAGCGGAACGATAGCGGCATTTTTGCTTTTTTCAAGGTCTATCAAGGCGACCTTTAAATTTTCGCCAAACCGTTCTTTTAGCAAGAATATATAAGCATGTAAAAACTCCATCTCCTCCCGCAGCGGAATAAGCTGTGTATCGCGGCTTTCCAATACATAACGGTATACTTTGCTCATTTTTTGGACAAAACTTACCGCTTTATCCGCATTTTCCGGAATCAGGTAAATGAGTGTATTCAAGCTGTTGAACAAAAAATGTGGGTTCACCTGGTTGCGCAAACCCTCCAATTGGCTGTTCACGTAATTGCGCTCAAGTTCGGATTTCTCCCGAATGGTCGTCCCCAATTCCAGGTAAAAAGCACCAGCCTCGTAAATCGCAATGACCAGTGCGCAAAGCAAAAGTGACACAACAAATACCGTAATGAACCCAGGTTCTGGCATTGGCCTGGGAAACAAACTGGCCAAACAAAAATCTAAAGTCAGATTGATAACGAAGAAAACGGCTAAAAATGCCATGAAAGCCCAAAAAATGCGCACCCCAAAGTCATTCACCGCGGGATATCTCAATCGAACCAGATGATAGGTTTTGCGCATTCCGAACCAAAAAACGCTGGTATGTATTAACGAAACCGGGAAGCAAGAGGCGACTGTGTACCAATTTCCTGCATTGATTTGAGCACTGAACAACAGAATAGAGACAATAACACTCGCCAACGGAATGCCGATAACCATCATCCAGCGGTCGCTGAACCCAATCACATCTTTAAAGCTTTTTTGGGATATCATCAAGCTGGTTTAATGAGGTTGAAAAAACGCATGGTTTCGTTGATTCCATGCTCATAATCCGTTGGTTTAAAATTATAGCGACTTTCAAATTTACTGGAATCAAACCAGTATTCCCGCTCATTTTGATAGATCATTTCCACCATCTCTTTCATAATCGGGATGAATAAGCCCAAAAGCCGCACTAAAAACTTAGGTGCTGCTTGTACCCCTTTATACGGAACGCCCAAGGCTTTTGCGGCTATTTTAACCAAATCAATAGGCGACGGCGGTGGGTTGTAGGTAGGCAGGTGCCATGTTTGGTTAAAAGACGTGGGATCGTTGGCCAGCAGTACCAGGGCGCGAGCGCAGTCAAGTGTGTAGGACATGGAATGCGGCATAGCAGAATTGCCGAGCCACTGCGCCTTTTTCCCTTCTGCCAAATTTTTGATCACCGTCTGATAAAACATACTTGTCTTATCGGCATGCGGCCCATAAAAATCAGCCGATCGAGCAATACTGGCCCTGACCGTACCTTTTTTTACAGCTTCCAGCAACATATTGGCTACTTGAGCCCGCACCACGCCTTTTTTACTACTTGGTTTAAAAGGCGTTTCTTCCGTCATCTTTCCGTCTACAGGACCATACATGTACACATTGTCGAAGAAAATTAATGGCACACCCGTTTCGGCACAAGCATTCAAGGTATTTTGCATCACAATTGGCCATTTTTCCTGCCAAAGCTTGGTATTATAGTCCAACCCTACAAGCAAAAAGGCGACTTTTGAGCCTCGAATGGATTCTGTTAACTCCACTTGATTGAATACATCTGTTTTCCGGGATTCTGCCCCGTCCATTTGAAAACCAGAACGTGATAAAAGCCTGACTGCTCCGCCATTCTGAATCAATTCTTGCGCGAGGGGCGTGCCAATGGCACCGCCTGCGCCGATAAGGGTATATGGTTGCATAAAAAATGTTTTAGGAATAAGTAATTTGTTACTGAACGCTTACTCCAACTTAAAACGAATGCGAATAAACACCTTTTGCGCCACTTTCTCTCCATTTTTGATGGCTGGCAACCAATTGGGCATATTGGAGACAAGCTCCATTACCGTCTCGTCGCATCTTTAAAACTCAATTCGGTACAGCACATCCGGGAAAAAGCCAATCTGATAGGTTTTGCCCACGTTTTGATACACTTCATTGTACTTCATGGAAAACACGTTTTTGTTGTTCGTCACATTCTGGAAATCAAGGAAAAAGGTTTGGGACATCTTGCGTTTGTTGCTGTTTAGGCGAAAACCAAGCTTCACATCCCAACGGAAATAATCGTCGATGCGCTCGCTGTACGCTAGCTGATCATTCAACACTTCTTGTCCTGCGGCCCGACTAGCATCCAGGTTCACAGGTGTGTACGGGCGACCACCGGCTGCGGTCAGTTTGGTATCAAAAGTCAGGTATCTGCGGCCGCTGTTGCCGAGTTTGATTTCCCTGCCACCCAGTACATTGAACACATAACCGCCATCAAAAGCCGTGCTGCGCGCCACCCCATCAGACCCTTTGTATTGGGAATCGAACACGCTCAAGGTCACCAAACTATACCAGCCCCTGCTGAAGAACTTTTCAGCTGTCAATTCAAAGCCCAGATTTTGGCCGGTGCCATCATTGACAAGGTTGTTTTTTTCGGGAAACACAAAATCTGCACCCGTATTCAACATGGAAAAACTGCTTGGAAAGGCATCCACAGGCACACCAGAAAGCCATTGGTAGTAGGTTTCCGCTCTAATGCGCCAACTATCAGATGGTTTAAAATCGTAGCCCAATACCAGGTGCTGGCTGCGGGTAAAACCAAGGTCATTGTTGGTTTCCAGGAAGGTCCCATCTGATTGCCGCTCGCGGAAAAGGAATACCGGGAGTGGCTGGGTTTGGTTGTGCATGCCGTAGCCTACATTGAAACGGTGCTTGGGTGCCGGTTGCCAGTTAATGGCCGCACGAGGCTCTACCGCGAAGTTTTCAGTTTCATGGAAATACAGGGAATGCAGACCAGCATTCAGGGTAAGCCGCTCGGCGATGCGGTATTGTGTTTGGGCATAAAGCTCGCCCTGGGCAAAGTTCCCATTGAAATCGCGCTGACTAAACCAGTCAGGCTTGCCGTCTCCATCCAAATCGGGTGTGTATTCCCGGGTATTTACATAGGTATTGAGGTGCTGGTTCTGGAGCAAAAAGCCCGTGCGCAAAGTCAGGCGATTGCTTAATTTATTATTGTAGTAACTTGATAATCTGTATGTTGTGGATTCATCACTGACATCCAGCAGTTTAAACAAGCTACCATCGTCGTCCGTCCGCTTCAAATCCTCGGTGTTAAAAGTATTGCCCGCAAAAGAAGTACTCATTACTGTACGGATATAGGAATGGTCGTTCAGCAGCAAGTTGTGTTTCAGGCCGACCACCCCAAATTTTGATACATTGTATGCATTTTGGTTAGGGTTCGCAAACAGATCTGTGGTATCAATGTCATTGCCCAGAAAATCAATTCCGCTCCAGCCGCCTATACCAAAGACGGAGATTTTCCCCCATTTTGTATTGCCAAAATCAACGTTGAACGATAAATCCTTGTACTTGGGCGCGGCTGTGGTGCCCACATTCAATCCAGCGGCCTGGGCAACCTCAGCAAATGAGTGCCGGTACGCTACCACAAACGAGCCGTTGTTTTTCTTGTTCAGCGGGCCTTCTATCAAGCCTTCAAGGCCCGAAAAAGCGCCTACCTGAGCAATATACTCTACTTTTTCTTTGTTTCCGGTGCGCATGTTGATGTCAAAAACACCCGCAGTGGCATTGCCATATTCCGCCGGAAATGCACTGGTCAGGAAGTCTGAATTGCCAATCATGTTTGGATTGAGGGCCGACACTGGTCCTCCTGTTGTCCCTAAAGTGGAATAGTGGTTGGGGTTTGGGATTGGAATACCTTCCAACCGCCAAAGCACTCCGGTTGGGGAATTACCCCGGATGATAATGTCGTTTCGGGCATCGTTGTTGGCAGCTACGCCGGCGAAATTGGCGACCAGCTTGGCCACATCGCTTCTGCCGCCCGAATAACGTCGCACCTCCTCGGTGTTGAACTGCCGCGCTGATACCGTGGCCAACTCGTTCATCGGCTTGTCTTTATCAGACTTAGCCGTCACCACAACTTCGTTCATTCTATTGAAGGCTTCTTCCAAGCGGACATCCAGCAACACCTCCTTGCCAGCTGTCACAAGAATATTCGACATGGTTTGTGGCTCGTAGCCCAAATACGAAATGCGGAGTGCCTGCCGTCCCACTGGCACGTTTTTGATGGTAAAGATGCCATTGATATCAGAAACTGCGCCCGTACCAGATAACTGTTCGCCGGCATCGGCCGATAAGTTTAACAACTGAATGGTCGCCCCAATCAGCGGTGTTTCCGACTGTTTGTCCACCACGGTACCGCGCAAGGTTTGGGATTGGGAAAAAAGTAAAAAAGGGAAAATAAGCAGTAGGAGAATACTCCAGAGTGTTTTTGCTTGCATTGTCTGTTCGTTTTTTATGAATGATGGGACAAATTTCCCACCGAACGAACGAAGGACAAAGCAAAAACTGGTGAACTGTAGGATCGTGGGGGTGAACCGTTTTTATTGAGTGATGAGTGATGAAGTTATGAGTTATGAGTTATGAGTGATGAGTGATGAGTGATGAGTGGGCAGGACATTGGTTTTTCAGCACCAAATTCTTGGGTAATTTGGTTGGGGAATGCAGCCAAGTCAATGATCGGGATGCATTAAAGGTTGTAACGCTGGCACTTAGGGGCGACCCTTGTAGTCGCCCTGAATGGTCGCCCCAATGGCCGCCCCGAATGGCCGGGATAACCGCATTGTGCTGGGCGACCACGAGGGTCGCCCCTACGTGCGTTGGGTTGAGGATGGGAACCTGATAACATCCCATATTTATTCAACTTTGTGTGCAATCCGTTTCAACACCTTTTTGGAATACGCCTTGTAATGCGGCAGCACATTTTCAATATTGAAAAGTCGGGCCAAGTAAGGAATCGTCGCGAAACTCAGCACCTTTTATCCAATCCAGAATTCAGGTGCTGGAAAACAATTCTACAGTAAAACACAAACGTCGTGCAAACTCATAACTCATAACTCATAACTCATAACTCATAACTCATCACTCAATTTTGTGGACACTCTTCTTCAACACCTCCTTGTAAAACGCCTCGTAATGCGGCAACACATTTCCAATATCAAAGCGTCGGGCCTGGGCTAGGGCATTGGCGCGAAACTGGGTCAGCATTTCCTCATCCTGCAACAGTGTAATGGCATTTTTAGCCATTTCATCTACGTTGCCGGGATCACTGAGAAAACCTGTAACGCCTTCGATGTTTACTTCTGGCAGGCCGCCGCTGTTGGAGGAGATGACAGGCACCTGACATGCCATGGCTTCCAAGGCAGCCAAGCCGAAGCTCTCACTTTCGGAAGGAATAATAAACAGATCGCATATTGCCAGTAATTCTTCGATGGCATCTTGCTTTCCAAGAAAACGAACATCATCACAGAGGTCGAGTTCGCGACTTAGGCGTTCGCAGTTCTGCCGTTCCGGGCCATCGCCGATCATCAGGAGCTTGGAGGGTACTTTGTCATGAATCTTTTTGAAGATCAGGATCACATCTTCCACCCGTTTCACTTTCCTGAAATTGGAGGTGTGGGCAATGATACGTTCGCCGTCAGGGGCAATGAGCTTTTTAAAATGTTCCTTGTCTGTTTTCCTAAAGCGGTCAAAATCAATGAAATTGTAGATGACTTCGATGTTGCGCTCAATTTTAAACAAGGCGAGGGTATCGTCTTTCAAGCTTTGTGACACTGCAGTAACGCCATCACTTTTATTGATGCTAAACTCTACCACTGGTGCAAAAGCACGGTTGTTGCCCACAAGTGTAATATCGGTGCCGTGCAAAGTGGTGACGACGGGTAAATAGCGCCCTTGAGTCAACAGAATTTTTTTGGCCATATAGGCTACCGCTGCGTGCGGGATGGCATAATGCACATGTAAGATGTCGAGGTTCTGGTAGCGCACCACATCTACAATTTTGGAGGCCAAAGCGGTATCATAGGGTGGGTATTCAAATAATGGGTAATCCTCGCTATCCACCTCGTGGTAAAAAACGTTGGCTTCAAAATGCGCCAAGCGCACCGGGCGGCGGTAGGTAATAAAATGAATTTCGTGCCCTTTCCGGGCAAGCCCAAGGCCAAGTTCAGTGGCGATAACACCCGAGCCGCCGTAAGTGGGGTAACAAACTATGCCAATTTTCATGAGTATGCTGCTGATGGTTTCCCGACAAAAATCAGCAATTAAAATTTAATGAAACATTTTTTTATCGAACGCAGACACAACATATCCTAAACGACACTTGTTCAGCACGATTCAACCTTAGGGCAACTCTGTTGTTTCCCTCCACAACCTTCTATATATCTTTGCGCGCAAATGGCTGCCAAAAAAAACAACCCGATACTGCCCTCAGACGACCCTACTGCTGCAAGTCGCAAGCACGACCACATTGCACTGGCCTTTAAAAGCCGCGTAGAAAGTGCTGCACTAGACCCTCGTTTTTTTTATGAGCCTATGTTAGCGGCGCACCCGTTACCAGGTTCTTTGCCCCCAGTTCCTTTTCTAGGGAAATCATTGCGCAGCCCTATTTGGGTATCCTCCATGACGGGCGGAACGTCTGAGGCCGGAAAAATAAACCACCGCCTCGCCCGCGCCTGTGCAGAATTTGGCATGGGCATGGGCTTAGGTTCCTGCCGCCAACTCCTCTATTCGGACGCACATTTTGCAGATTTTGACCTGCGGGATACACTGGGCGACAGCTTGCCGCTTTTTGCCAATCTCGGGCCAGCACAACTGGAAAAAATGCTCGACCAAAAAGAAGCCGAGCGCATCCCGGAACTGCTGCATAAATTACGGGCTGATGGCCTCATTGTACACGTAAACCCCTTGCAAGAAGCCATGCAACCGGAAGGCGACAGCTTCAAACGCCCGCCCCTGGAAGTAATCGAAGAACTCTTGCAACTGTTTGATTTCAAAATAATCGTCAAAGAAGTTGGTCAAGGATTTGGGCCAAAAAGCTTGCAGGCACTGTTGAAACTGCCGCTCGCTGCTATAGAGTTTGCCGCAGCAGGCGGCACTAACTTTGCCAAACTCGAACTGCTGCGCAGTGACCCGCAAAGGCAACTTGTTTTTGAAAAAATCAGCACTGTGGGTCATTCCGCTGCGGAGATGCTGGACTGGACCAATACCCTTCAAAAATATCTCGGCGATGCCTGCCGCACCCGACAGCTCATTATTTCAGGTGGCATCAGCGATTTTCTGGATGGCTATTATTTGATCCAAAAATCTGCTTTGCCCGCCGTTTACGGACAAGCTTCCGGTTTTTTGAAACACGCACAGGGAGATTATGAGGAACTACAAAGCTATGTGCAATCACAGGTGCGGGGATTGGAGTTGGCGCATGCGTTTTTGACGGCACGGTAGAGAGATGAGAGATGAGAGATGAGAGATGAGAGATGAGTGATGAGTGTTCTTTCTGGAAAAGCTTGATCGTGAAGGATTTACACGTCCGTCCAGCCAATTGTTGTGTCAAAAGGTATGCAAAAAAACTTCACGGCTCGATCGCGAAATAATAATTGGCCATAATCGCGTGAAAAGTTGTCAACTTTTTAAAAGTTGACAACTTTGTGCCAAACGCCAAATTAAAATCGGACTGCTTTTTGAAATTGAAACCTTGCATACCTTTTCACACAAGCCCAATTATAGACAACAGGCAGCGTTACATGGCAATTCTGAAAGGATTGAATGTAAATAGAAATTGCGAATTTCATGTAATAACAAGACCCAAACCTACCAGAGACCACCGCATCTTGACAAGGTAATTAGTTGAAAAATAATTATGAACAAAACGATAAACGGCTTTTCAAAACGCTCGAAAGCGGAGAAAATTCAGTGGTTGGGAGAAACTTTTACGGATAACCCAGCAGCATTCACCGCCGAACTAGGTTCCTGGCAGTATCCAGATGCTTCCATGCAGCGTGTAATCGATGGATTTACGGAAAACGCTGTGGCGAACTTTGCGCTGCCTTACAGCATTGCGCCAAATTTTGTCATCAATGGCAAAACTTATGCCGTGCCAATGGTGATTGAAGAAAGCAGTGTAGTGGCAGCAGCCAGCAGCGCCGCCAAATTTTGGCGGGAACGCGGTGGTTTCCATGCTGAAATATTGGGCACAGTAAAACTAGGGCAGGTGCATTTCCGGTGGCCGGGAAAACCGGAGCGATTGCGGCAAATTTTCCCGGAAATAAAAACGGCCCTGCTTACATCAGCCGACGACCTCACCGCCAATATGATCCTGCGCGGCGGCGGTATCCAGGACATCGAGTTGATTGATTTTGAAAGCGTCGAGCCCGGTTATTTCCAATTGCGGGTCTCATTCCAGACTTGCGACAGCATGGGCGCAAATTTTGTAAACTCTATCCTGGAACGCTTTGCAGATAGATTGGAGGCGTTTTTTACGATCCATCCAGGCCTAAGCGACCTGGAGCGAGATGTGGAGGTCATCATGTCCATCTTGTCAAATTATACGCCCAACTGTGTGGTGCGCGCCTGGGTGGAATGCCCTATCGCCTCCTTCAGTGAACTGGCACTCAAACAAGGCATGGATGCCAACGCCCTGGCGGAACGCTTCGCCATGGCGGTGCGTATTGCACAAATAGACCCATATCGCGCAACTACGCACAATAAAGGCATATACAATGGCATCGACGCCGTGGTGCTGGCAACAGGGAACGATTTTCGCGCCATAGAAGCCTGCGGGCATACTTACGCCAGTCGCGATGGACAATACCGGAGCTTGAGCGCTTGTACGGTGGCGAATGGACAGTTCAAATTTGAGCTGGAAATTCCCCTGGCGATGGGCACCGTTGGTGGCCTGACTGCCCTGCACCCCCTGGCACGCCGTTCTTTGGAATTGCTGGGCCACCCTTCTGCGGAGGAACTTATGTGCATCACTGCCTGTGTCGGGCTCGCGCAAAACTTCGGCGCCGTCCGCTCCCTCATCACCACGGGTATCCAGCAAGGGCACATGAAAATGCACCTCACAAACATCCTCAATCACCTCGGTGCCACAGAAGAAGAAGCCGCCGCTGCGCAGTTTTATTTCCAAAATCAAACGGTGAGCTTCAGCGCGGCACGAGCGTTTTTGAAAAGAGAGATGAAAGATGAGTTATGAGTTATGAGTTATGAGTTATGAGTTTGAACAGCAATACGGAACAAGGGGGCGGATGTTTGTATGCCTTTGGCAAGGGTAGTTTCTACGCTTTGCTGCTCTTCGCGCTGCCTTGCTGGTATGTGGTGACGCATTACGATGATATAAAAGCTAAAATTGATGGCATCTCTGCCCTGCCTGTCTTTCATGAAATGACCCGGGATTTTCGCACGGGGGCTGAATTGGCAGGGGCAAAATTCGGCGCGCACTTGAAAGCTTTTTATGCGGATTCTCTGCTTATTGACACAAAAGGACTTCGATTTGCCCAAAAAAACACCTATTGGAACCGGCAAAGTATTGAAGCTGGACTGACGCAAAAAATGTCACGGGGTTATCACGCCAATATCCGGGCTTATTTGGATTATATCGAGCGGTTCCGCGACATCGCTGCTGCTGAAATGCGGCAATCCAAAATCCCGGCATCCATCACCTTGGCACAAGGCATCTTGGAAACCGATGCCGGTCGCAGTATCCTCGCCCAAAAAGGGAACAACCATTTTGGTATAAAATGCAGGGCCGAACCAGGCTTCCGCCGCGATGGCAAGATCACGGATGACGATTTCAATTACCATTCCCTGGCCATTGATTGCATGCAAATGCGCGATGATTACGCCTGGGATCGCTTCGAAGTATATGCCTCGCCAGCCCATAGTTTCCGACGGCACAGCCAATTATTAAAAGACAAACGCTATAATTGGATGCTCCCGCGCTTCCAGGTAGGTGGTATGTATTCCATTCCACGGAAGCTTTATGGCCAAAACGAAGTGCCTTATTATGCCGCCTGGGCAGTAGGCCTCAAAACCTCCGGCTATGCTACTTCCCGTACTTACGCCGAAAAACTCACGCTTATCATTGAAACGTATCAGCTTTGGAAAATAGATTACGAAGAGGTGGAGGAGTAAAACTTCGTTGATAGTTTTTCGTTCTCATTCACTCAATTCTGGCTGGGCATCCTGTTAGTACAGCATTTGTTCAATAGTAGGCGAATACATCAATATGTTAGGATGCCCAGCCAGAATTGAGTGAATGAGAACGAACAACAAACAACGAACAACTATTATCTACCTTATCTTGGGCCGCCAAAAGCAACGCGAACGAACAACAAACAACTATCAACGAAACCGTGGATACGATTGAACTGCTGAAACGCGTCCGAAAGGTTGAAATAAAGACCCGTGGATTGACAAAACACCTGTTTACCGGGGGCTACCACAGTGCCTTCACGGGTCGGGGCATGTCGTTCAGCGAGGTGCGGCAATACCAGTTTGGGGATGATGTGCGCGCCATTGATTGGAATGTGACGGCCCGTACCAACGAGCCACATATCAAGATTTTTGAAGAGGAACGCGAATTGACGGTGATGTTGATGGTCGATGTGAGCGGCTCTTCTTTTTTTGGCACAACAGGCATGTTGAAACAGGAAATGCTGACAGAGCTGTGCGCCGTGCTGGCTTTCAGCGCCAATTCCAACAACGACAAGGTGGGCTTGCTGCTTTTTTCCGAAAAAGAAGAATTGTACTTACCACCAAAAAGCGGTCGACAGCACACCCTCCGCATCATTCGGGAATTGCTGAATGTACAACCCAGCGACCGGGGCACGGATTTGTCCGCCGCGATGCAGTTTGCCCGCCATGTACTAAAAAAGCGCAGTGTTTGTTTCCTGTTGTCCGATTTTTGGGGTTCCAATTATGACGCGGCCCTGCGGGTGCTCGCGCGTCGGCACGATGTGGTTGGTATTCAGTGCTGGGATACCCGGGAAAGGGAGCTGCCCGATGTCGGCTTACTGAATCTTCGAGACGCTGAATCAGGAGAAATGAGCTGGATGGATACCACAGACCCCCAATTGCGGCGCGAATACACGCAACGTTTTGACAAAAATCGCGTCCTTGCAGCGGCAAACTTCCGCCTGGCAGGCGCAGATTTTTTAAGCCTGCCTTCTGCGGAACCTTACACTGCCGCACTGCTGCACTTTTTTGAAAACCGCGCCAGAAATATGTGAGCTTCACACCCATTCAGATGAACTTTTTTGCTCGATTCTGCTGTATTATACTGACCGTTTGCGCCATCCAAGCCCAGGCGCAAACTACTGCCCTGCTGTCCGCTGATAGCACGCAGGTGGAAACAGGCAACCCATTTGTGCTGCGTATTACGCTGTCGGAAACCAAAATTCCCGATACCCTTGATTTTGGGCCATGGCAAGGAAAGGTCAACCCAAAAAATATATTGTCCGAAACTGGCTGGATCCGAAACGGAAATTCACTTGTCCGCGAAATCACGATCATCTTTTTTGATGCCGACACCTTCACCCTAGCGCCATTGACGTTGGCTTTCAAAGAAGCCGATTCCATCCAAACCAATCCATTGGAGCTCCAGGTGTATGCTACCCCTGCCCCTGAGGACCTCAATGATATGGCACCTATCAAGGATATCAGTCCCGAGCCCGTATTTTGGACCGACTACCTGCCCTTACTCTTGTCGATATTGGGCGCTCTTGCCGTTTTAGGCTTGTTGTTTTGGTGGTATTCTCGTGCCAAAAAACGAACTATGTTTAGCCGAACACTTGGCTTGCCGCCGCATGAATTAGCCTTAAAAAAACTGGCTGTGTTGTCCCAAAAATATTTGTGGAATACTGGAGCCGTGAAAGCGCATTGCGCTGAGCTTACTTTTATTCTCCGGGAGTATTTGGAAAAAAGATACCAGGTGCCGGCGCTGGAGTGTACTTCACAAGAATTATTGACACATTTAAACCCGACAGACTTCCCGGAGGAATTGATGGCAGACCTTGAGATGGTACTGATTCAGACGGATCTTGTAAAGTTTGCAAAAGCCATTCCACCGGATTCCTTCCATGCCTATTCTATGGATGTTGCCATAAATTTGGTGAACAAGACAATTCCAATGCCCGTTGAAGCACCTGCGGCAGAAAACCATACCCAAGCATAATACACCCGGTTTATGACACTCGCATCTCCTGTTTGGCTCCTGCTTTTCTTGCCGCTTTGGCTACTTTGGCGGTATCGGCAAGGGCAGGATGACATTGCCATGCGCATGCCGCAATCCAATCAAATCTTTGCGGGCAAAACCTGGCGCTCCAGGGTACGTCCTCATTGGCAGTGGCTGCGCTGGGCTGCACTGATTTGCCTGGTTTTGGCAATGTCGCGTCCACAGCGGAAATGGCAAGAGGAAAAAGTAAAAGCCGATGCACTCGGTATTGTGCTTGCCCTTGATATTTCACCGTCCATGTTGAGCAAGGATTTTGATCCAGATCGGTTGTCTGTCGCCAAAAAGGTTGCCGCCGATTTTGTGGAGAACCGCCCCCATGACCGGATCGGACTGGTGGCATTTTCCGCAGAGGCATTCACACAGTGCCCTTTGACGAACGACCGGAAGGTGGTACAAGCATTTATCCGGGAACTCACCGTTGGGCGCCTGGAAGATGGCACGGCCATCGGCATGGGTCTGGCCACGGCCATAAACCGTTTGAAAGACAGCCCTTCCCGCAGCAAACTGGTAATCCTGCTCACCGATGGGGAAAACCACAGCGGCTACATTACACCTTTGCAGGCAGCCGACATTGCATTGTCGATGGGGGTGCGGGTGTACACGGTTGGCATTGGCACAGAAGGTATTGTGATGTCGCCAGCCCAACGCAACCCGGATGGCAGCTATGTCTTCGCGCCACGACGGATGGCATTTAACACTGAATTGTTGGAACAAATAGCGTCAATTACCAAAGGAAAATTTTACCGTGCCTATTCTGAACGGGATTTGGCAGGGATATACGCAGAAATTGACCGATTGGAAAAAACTAAAATCGAGGTCAGCGCCGTGCAGCGAACCAAGGACTATTTTGAATGGTTTGTAGCGCTTGCCGTGGCGCTGTTGTTGTTGGAGTTGTTGGGGAAATGGAGTGTTTTGCGTTCTGTTACGCCTTAGCTCATTTATTCATCGCCTTCAACAACCCACCCAACAAATTAAACAAACCCTCCACGGCCTGTTCGTTTTCTACCGGAAGTTTCACATAAGTCTGCCCCGTTTTTTCATCTTTATGCACGATGGATTTTACCAACCGCTCGGTTGATTGCGGGTCGCTCAGTGTTTTGGCCAATTGGGTGAAAAACTGCAAGCCATGCTGCACGAGCGCTTCGGGCGAACTGCCATCACTTTGGGAGCTCCTGTTTTGTGCCGCCTGTGGCTCCAATGTTTCATCGGGCGTATCCAGATCGGTTGCGATTTCAGGACTTGGGGCAATGGTGCCGCGTTCCGGTTCTGGAGCAGCGGCAGTATCGGGCAAGAAATCATCGTCGCTGCGCTTTGTTGCTGGTGCTGGTGTTTCAAGCTCGTCGGGTGACACCGATGCCATGCTGCTTACGGTGTCGCGGGTGATGGTCTCCACAGAAGCCATGAATTGCTTGAACTTGCTGTCGCCCATAAAAATGGTATCCTCCCCATCATCTAGCACGCCCGCGGCCATGCTCTTTTTGAACTGTATCACCCCCAAGAGGTTGTGTTCGATGCTTTCTTGCGCCACCAGGTTAATGATGTTGACGGGTTTTTCCTGCCCCAATCGGTAAATACGACCGATGCGCTGTTCCAGGGTGCCGGGATTCCATGGAATATCGAGGTTGACAAGCCAGGCAGCTGATTGCAGGTTGAGGCCCACGCCGCCAGCATCGGTGCTTAGGAACACCCGCACGTCAGGGTCCTCATTAAATTCGGTGTATAAGGCACCCCGGTTTTTGCTTGGCACGTTGCCATGCAGGTATCGGAAACCCACACCCATATCCTCCAATTCTTTTGCCACCAGGTCGTTCATCCGCGCCCATTGGCTGAACACAACCACCTTTTCGCCTTCTATCTCTAATATTTCGGAGAGAAGGTTGCGCAATTCGTCCACCTTGGTTTGGTAATTGGTGCTTTGGTCGATGATGTACGTGCTGTCGCACACCATCCGCATCATGTTCAGGTTTTTGAGCAGCCTTTGTCGGTCCTGCTCGTCGAGGTATTTCATGCGCTGCCATTTGAGCACGAGTTTGGCCACCTGATCAGCAAATTCGCGGTGCATTTCCCGTTGCTGTTGGGTCATGGGCACGACGAGGTTTTTGTCGCTGCGTTTGGGGAGCTGGGGCAGCACTTGTTTTTTGGTGCGGCGCACCAAGCGGCTGGCCAGGATATCACGGATTTCGCGGAGGTTCTCATAGCCGATCACGCGGCCATTGTCGTCGGTCGTTTGGTAGCGCGGAAAAAACAGGTGTCGAGGCCCCAGTGCAAAAGGATCGACGAACTGCACCAGCCCGTAAAGCTCTTCAAGGTTGTTTTCGATGGGTGTGCCAGTCAGCACCAGTACGTGGCGCGTGTGGATGCGGCGAACGCTTTGGGCTATTTTGGTACGCCAATTTTTGATGCGCTGGGCTTCATCGAGAATAATGAGATCATAGTCTGCGTCTTGAATGGCGACGCTATCGAACAAGGTCGAGTGGTAGGAAGCAATTTTGTAGGTTGCCTCGCCTTCGCGATGCTCCCGTTGCCGCAGTGGAGCAGGGCCTTCTACCACTGATGCCTCCTGGCCCGTAAACTTGGCGATCTCCGTTTTCCACTGATATTTCAGCGAAGTCGGCGCAAGGATAAGCACTTTAGAGATGCCCGCTTCGCGCCGCAGGAGCTCCACCGTTGCGATGGCTTGCAAGGTTTTGCCCAGGCCCATTTCATCACCCACGATGACCCGGCCATGCTGGAAGGAAAACAGCACGCCCGCCTCCTGGTAAGGGAACATTTCAGCTTTCACGAGACCTTTCAGCCAGTCTTTGCGCTGCTGCTCCGACATTTTTTCCACCTTTCGGATGCGCCGCTGATGGTCGCGCTGTTCCAGGATATGCTCCAGGGCATCGTCGTAGCAGCGGAACTCCGGGCTGAGTGCACGCGCTTTTTTCAAAAACACCTCAAAATGCGCCAATCCATTTTCCGTCAGGTAAAAATGGTTGTCGAAATAATCCATGGAAAGCTGTGCAAAAGCCTCGGTAAGTTCGCTGCCGATGCGCAGCATTACTTGTTTGCCCTTTCGATAATCGAGGTAGACGGAGCTGTAACTGCGCTCTACGGGTGTTTTGAGTTGGCTTTTCAGTCGCTTTTTTGCAATCAAGCGAAACACCGATTCAATATGCTTGCAGGTGCCCAATCGGCTCACCCGGAAATCGTAACAATTGCAAAAATTGTTGCCCAGATGATTGGGGCTGCGCAAGGCAACTTTATAGGTATTTTGTGTTGCGGGGTTCCAAACCAAGTAGTCGGCATAGACGGTTTCAGGGCTTATTTTTTCAATGCTGAAGTCGTTTTCTTTTACGAACTGTCGGCGCAAGGCGACCTGCCATTTTTCCATGGCCATGCCGTCGGGCCGACGGTGATACGGCACACTGATGTCTTTTTTGCGCTTTTTGGTTTTTTTATGGGCGTTGTCGCTTGTTGCCTTTGCTGCCATGCTGCTGGTTGTTTCTTGGCAAAGATATGGCACACGCAGGCAATTTTAGCACAACCCATATCGCTACAGTACCGGCGGTTCTGGCGCGGCAAACATGGTCAGACCTTCCACACCGAAGTTGCCCTTCACATAGACGATTTTACCGCCGTCAGGCTTGAATTCGAGCGTGGTGCTGTCTTTTTCGCCCACACGGCTCAGGAGGAGGAAAAGGTTGCCGTTCTCGAGGGTCTTCCAAGTGCCACTGGTCAACACATTCGGGCGCACGCCCAGGTAATTCACCGTCATTTTGGCCTCGAAGGCAGGTGTGAGCCAGAGGCTGATAACCTGGTCAACAGAAGATACTGGTTTCAATTTGGCTTGATAAAAAACTTTGGTACTGGTCGCAAAGGCTGTGCCTTGATAAACCGGGTCAGCCGGGATGACGATTGCCCCAGATGGGCTGGACGTGCTGGCAGTGCTTTCCGGGCGATCGGTGTTCATACAGGAGTTGCCCAAGAAAAGCAAGGTGGCGAAATACATGATGGTGCGCATAGCGTGGCAGATTTAATTGTTGAAAGGATGGACCAGGTTTGGCAGGATTCCTAATACCTGGCTTTCAAAGCTATTCCGTGTTGACAATATCACCCGCCACTAAAAATGCGTTCCATCGGATTTGAACCCATAAAAAAGCCACAAAATGGGCAAAAAAAATCCCATTTTGTGGCCATAATGAAAATCGGGTGCCATCCAACCTGTGGCCTTAAGGCCGTACCTTCGGTGCGCAACCAACAAGGCATACCGTGAAAATGTGATTGCTTCTCCCTATCGCACTCCGATCACCTCAACCTCAGCACCTGTCAGAGACGGATTGTACCAGCAATCGATGCGATTGGCCTTAAATTGCAGTACTGCGTTTTTAGCATCTTCCGGTGTGTTGTAGCCCTTCACAATGTAGCTGGCGCCAGGCTGGCCACCGGGGCATTTGCTGCCGCTGTGCCACAACAACATCAGGCCATCGATGGAAGGTGCCTTGTCGACGGGCGTGTCTTTGCAATAAACGGCAAATTGCACGAAATGCAATTCCGCCACCGGCGTAAACAAGTCATTGCCAACTTGGCCAACACCTTTGCGCACATTCCGGTGTACATCTAGTCCATTTACCGTCATGGTGGTGGCAGGCAACGTTGCATAAGTCGCCGGTGCTGTACCACCTGTGCTGTACTCCGCCGGGCGCACGCCTTTGGCCGTCATGGTAGAAGTTGGCGTCGATTTGGCAGAAGCGCCCTGTACCCTGGAAAGGGCAGCGGCACGGCGCGATGCCTGATCCTCCGGCGATTCATAAGTGGGTGCAGCAGACCCCTTCGAAGTAGTCGTCGCTGCTGGCGTAGTATATTGTTGTGGTTTGGTGGCTTCTGGAGTGTAACGACGCACGGTCGTTATCTGTCCGAATGTTTGGGCAGCAGTCCAAAATAGCAACAGAAACAAAAGCGTCTTTTTTTGAGTTCTCATAATGTAATAGTCCGTTTTGAAAAATTGTGAAAGCGATTAATGCCAAAGAATACCAGCAAAAAATGAGCCGTAAAAAAATTACTTGCAAAGATTGCCTGAATTTTGGCACCAGTACATAAGTTAAACGATAAATTTTGGTAACTTTGTACCCACTCGTCGTGTTAAAGATTTCACGAAGGCATTTTGTAAGATACGCCTTCTGGTACAATCCTTAGCTAGAGAGACGTATTTTTAACTAAACAAATAAAATGGCAAGGTCGCAAGATTCATTCAACAAGAAAGAAAAAGAGAAACTTCGAAGAAAAAAGAAGCAAGAAAAAACAGAGCGCAAGGAACAGCGCAAAATCGAAAAAGCAGAGGAAGGCCCCAAAAGCTTTGAAGACATGCTTTCTTATGTTGATGAAAACGGCTTCCTTTCTAGCACGCCGCCCGATCCAGCCAAGAAGAAAAAATTCAAGGTGGAAGACATCATCATTGGTGCTCCGCCGCGCGACGACACACCTTATGATCCAATCCGCAAAGGTCAGGTGAAATTTTTCAACGACGAAAAAGGCTACGGCTTTATCATCGATGCGGAAACAAAAGACAGCATTTTCGTGCACATCAACAATACCAAACACCAACTTCGCGAGAACGACAAAGTAATTTTTGAAGTTGAAATGGGGCCTAAAGGGCCTAATGCGGTGAATGTGAAATTGGAAGAGTAAGAGCATGTTGGGGCGCTTGGTGCCTTTATTTGAGCTCGTAGGTTTGAAAAAAACCTACGAGCTCTTTTTTTTCGATGGGCCGCTCATGCGTTGCACGTCATGCAACGCTTGTTCAAAGTTATTCATGAAGGAGTAGCTATCTTGCAGCGCTTTTGGTTTTATGCCACTGAAGCGCTCACGCTCCATACCCTTGCAAAGCATATTTGATTGCCTTATCGACAGTTACATTGACAATAAAGTAGGTTTGGCCGACAACTTTTTAAGCCCCTCGCTGGCTACAGCACTGAAAGAAAACCTAAACAGCTTGTATGCTGAAAACCGGTTCAGCAAGGCAAAAATGGGCAATGACGCCCAACCCGTGCAAGATCAAAGGATGCGCGGCGACAAGATTCTCTGGCTCGACCGCGCCCACAACGATCCATTCGAAAACGATTTTTTCGACCTGATGGATAGCTTTGTCAAATACCTGAACAATACTTGCTACACCGGTATCACGGGGTATGAATTTCATTATACCCTGTATGAAAAAGGCAGTTTTTACAAAAGGCACCTGGACCAGTTTCGCAACAATAAAAGTCGCGCCTATTCTATGATTTTGTACCTGAATTCGGATTGGCAGGAAAAAGACGGGGGAGAATTGTGTGTTTTCCACCCCAACCATGTGCAAACCATTTCGCCGAACAACGGCAAATGTGTGTTCTTCAAAAGCAGTGAAATGGAACACGAGGTCTTGGAAACGAACAAGCCGCGCTTGAGCATAACAGGCTGGTTAAAAACTTAATATATGCTAAATTGTCAAGGCAGCTTCGGCTCGTTCAGCTCTATAACTGCAAACCCTTCATAACTTCATTGATACTTTGTTGTCTTTTACTTTTTGCAATTTTGCCCCTTGCTTATTTGCTTTTTGCCCTTTTACTTTAAGAAACGATACATTCCATGCTCATTAATTGGTTCTTCATGTTCATTGCCCTCATCGCTGGCATGTTCATGCCCACGCAGGCGGCGGTAAATAACAAACTGGACTCTTACATTCACTCCCCAGTTTTATCCGCCCTTATCTCTTTTGTGGTCGGCGGCGTTGCACTCCTGGTCTATATCCTGGTAGCGGGAATTCCTTTGAACAGCATAACGGCGGCCAAAAACGCCCCATGGATCTCTTGGACGGGTGGTTTGTACGGCGCTTTTTTTGTCACGGCTGTCGTCGTGCTGGTGCCGCGCCTGGGCGTTGCGCTTACCTTTAGCATTATCATTGCGGGACAGATGCTGGCCACCCTGCCAATCGACCATTATGGCTTTCTGGGCACTGCTGTCCGGGAAATAAGTGCTGCACGTATTCTGGGTGTTATCTTTGTCATCGTTGGGGTGGTACTTATTCGCAAATTTTGACGGAAAATTGTGGCACCGATTGGGGAGCGGAAAATTCCGATGAAGCAGTTGCTGCATGATAAGGCGCTGGAGGTGTTTCGGAAATGGGCGGAGAAGGGAGATAAGGTGGCGTATTAACGTTGATAGGGGGCGGGGCAGACATCTCGCAGGCTTTTTTTGATTGACCACCATCGGGATGTCTCAAAAAAGCACCCGTTGCTGCTTTTCGTTCGTGCATCTGCCCTAGGAGACAGCCCCAATTCCGCGTATACAGAGCCAACAAACAATAATCAGGCACTTCATTCAGTTTGTCCAAAAAATAAATCTAATCCTCTCCAAATGAGTCAACTCCGAATCCTTAGCGTCACCTTCGACACCCACCTCGACCCCTGGGAACTGCCGCGCTTCCGCGGTGCCATCGCCCGAAAAGTAGGCCTGGAACACGAGTGGTTCCACAACCACGACAATGAAACCGGCGGCTACCACCAACGCTATCCCCTGATACAATACAAGCTGAACCCTCATGACGGTATCAACCGACCCATGATGCTCTGCCTCGACCAGGGCGTGGAAGAAGCGCACCGTTTTTTCAGTCAGCCCGACTGGGGACTGCGCATCGGCGACAAAAACCACGAGATGCGCATCGCGCGCCTGCACGTGGAACAGCACCGGCTGGCCGTGCTTGAAAACCCCGTCCCCTACCGCATCCACAAATGGAAAGCTTTCAACCCGGAAAACTACGACGTGTTCCGGCCTATGATCGGCATCGCCGAGCAATGCGCGTTCCTGGAACGCCTGCTGGCCACGCATGTCATCGCCTTCGCCGGCGGTGTAGGCTGGGAAGTGCCCGAACGCTTCCAAGTCAAAATCACCGACCTGATCAAACGCGAGTGGGTAGACCAAAAAGGCATCAAAGTGCTGGCTTTTACCCTTGATTTTCAATGCAATGTGTCGCTGCCGAATTTTATTGGATTGGGCAAAGCGGCGAGCATGGGGTATGGGGTGCTGCGGCGACAGGCCAGGGAGCGGCGGTAAGCAAAGGAACGGCACTACGGCTGGTTCAATAAACAATGCCGTGATCGCTGCCTTACCCTGAGTTGTCTTGCTGTAGGCATCCGTCCACCAATAAGGCGCTGGACGTACAGATGCAGCTGTACACTGGGTTTCTTTCCCTGGTGCCGTGTACTGTTGTTTCCAGTGTAATAACTCAGGGCAAGGTGGTTTTTCCAGCCTCGGCGTAAACACGCTAACCATTACGACATGACCGATTTATGAAACGTTCCGTTGTAAAAGCTGCGACGGGTTGTCGTTTTTCGCCCGGCATTTCGTTCGCTGCTTGAACTTCCCGAAAGTCTTCGAACTTTCGGGAAGTCGCGCTTGGTATTCGGGTGAACGCCGGGCGAACATCTACGGGGCCAACGTCATCGGGGCGAACGTTTATGGTGCGAACATCCATCTTCGGGGTCGTTTCAAAAGCCCCTTGGAGATGGAACTGGATCTATTGCATCCAAGAATTATTGGATTGAGCGGAGTGAGCATTTGTCAACTTTTTTTTCAAGTTGACAAATTTGGCTCGATGCCAAAAGATAGTTTGAATTGCTGTTTTTAGCAA
>Ga0105054_10000727_pt1 | contig 53099 bp, 52 predicted proteins | sample BON02_FD_78091 | JGI IMG/M metagenome (GOLD analysis project Ga0105054, IMG submission 78091) | Freshwater microbial communities from Lake Bonney liftoff mats and glacier meltwater in Antarctica - BON-02 (megahit assembly) | ecosystem: Environmental > Aquatic > Freshwater > Ice > Glacier...
CGGCCACGCGCTGCAATGCCGGGTCACGACCGAGGATCCGCTGAACAATTTCATCCCCGACTATGGCCGCATCCAGATGTACCGCTCTGCCACCGGCCCCGGCATCCGGCTTGACGGCGGCACCGCCTATTCCGGCGCTGTCATCACCCGTTTCTACGATTCACTGCTGACCAAGGTCACCGCCCGCGCCCCCACCCCCGAAATGGCCATCGCCCGCATGGACCGCGCGCTGCGCGAATTCCGCATCCGCGGCGTCTCCACCAACATCGCCTTTGTCGAGAACCTGCTCAAACACCCGACGTTCCTGAACAACGAATACCACACCAAATTCATCGACGAGACGCCCGACCTCTTCGTCTTCAAAAAGCGGCGCGACCGGGCCACGAAGATCCTCACCTATATCGCCGATATCACGGTGAACGGGCACCCGGAGACGACAGGCCGGCCCAAACCCGCCGCCGATGTCAAACTGCCACGCCCCCCGGTGCAAAGCCTCACCGACTACACCCCCGGCACAAGGCAGCTGCTCGACGAACAGGGGCCAAAGGCTGTCGCCGACTGGATGCTGGCGCAAAAACATCTGCTCATCACCGACACCACCATGCGCGACGGACATCAGTCGCTGCTCGCTACCCGGATGCGCTCCATCGACATGATCCGCGCCGCGCCCTCTTACGCCGCGAAAATGTCCAACCTGTTCAGCGTCGAATGCTGGGGCGGCGCCACCTTCGATGTGGCCTACCGCTTTCTGCAGGAATGTCCGTGGCAACGGCTGCGCGACATCCGCGCCGCCATGCCCAACATCATGACGCAGATGCTGCTGCGCGCCTCCAACGGCGTCGGCTACACCAATTACCCCGACAATGTGGTGCAGGCTTTCGTGGCGCAAGCCGCCCGCTCCGGCGTCGATGTATTCCGGGTGTTCGACAGCCTCAACTGGGTCGAAAACATGCGCGTCGCCATGGACGCGGTGATCGAGGCGGGCAAAGTCTGCGAAGGCACGATCTGCTACACCGGCGACATGCAGGACCCGGCCCGGTCGAAATACGACCTCAAATACTACGTCGGCATGGCCAAGGAGCTTGAGGCAGCAGGCGCGCATGTGCTGGGGCTCAAGGACATGGCCGGGCTATTGAAGGCGCCCGCCGCCCGCATCCTCATCAGCACGCTGAAATCCGAGGTCAGCCTGCCGATCCATTTCCACACCCATGACACCTCGGGTGCGGCCATCGCCACCGTGCTCGCCGCCACCGATGCCGGCGTCGATGCGGTTGACGCTGCGATGGACGCGCTCTCGGGCAACACCTCGCAACCCACCCTCGGCTCGATAGTAGAGGCGCTGCACCGCACCGACCGCGACACCGGCCTCGACATCGCCGCGATCCGCGAAATCTCGAACTATTGGGAACAGGTCCGCGCGCATTATGCCGCATTCGAGACCGGGCTTCAGGCCCCGGCCTCCGAAGTCTATCTGCACGAAATGCCCGGCGGGCAATTCACCAATCTCAAGGCGCAGGCACGCAGCCTCGGGCTCGAGGACCGCTGGCACGAGGTCGCGCAGACCTACGCCGACGTGAACCAGATGTTCGGCGACATCGTCAAGGTAACGCCCTCCTCCAAGGTCGTCGGCGACATGGCCCTGATGATGGTCAGCCAGAACCTGACCCGCGCGCAGGTCGAAGATCCGGCCATCGACGTGGCCTTTCCGGACTCGGTCATCGACATGATGCGCGGCAACCTCGGCCAGCCTCCGGGTGGCTGGCCCGCAGGCATCCAGACCAAGGTGCTCAAAGGCGAAAAACCCCTCACCGACCGGCCCGGCAAGGCGCTCGCTCCGGTCGATCTTGAGGCCGTGCGGGCGCAGGTCAGTGCCGAGATGGAGGGTAAATTCGTCGATGACGAAGATCTCAACGGCTATCTCATGTATCCCAAGGTCTTTCTCGACTACATGGGCCGCCACCGCACCTACGGCCCGGTGCGCACGCTGCCAACGCGCACTTTCTTCTACGGCATGGCCCCGGGCGAGGAAATCACCGCCGAAATCGACCCCGGCAAGACGCTGGAAATCCGGCTGCAAACCGTAGGAGAAACCACCGACGAAGGCGACGTGCGGGTGTTTTTCGAGCTGAACGGCCAGCCGCGCACCGTGCGCGTGCCCAACCGCGATGCCGCCGCCAAAACCGCCAAACGGCCCAAGGCCGAGGCGGGCAACCCCTGCCACATCGGCGCGCCCATGCCCGGCGTCGTGGCCTCGGTCGCCGCGCAGGCGGGCAAACCGGTCAAGGCGGGCGATCTGCTGCTCACCATCGAAGCGATGAAGATGGAGACCGGCATCCACGCCGACCGTGACGGTGTGATCCTTGCGGTCCATGTCACCGCAGGTGCGCAGATCGACGCCAAAGATCTGTTGGTAGAACTGGAATAACCGGGTGGCGCGGCTGCAAAAACAATGACGTAACCCGGACCGGCTACGCTCCGCTCCTGCTCGGGCCACATCGGGTCATCCTCCACAGTCAAAGCGTCACGCATGCCCGGCCACCCGGCCAGCGCCCGGCACGTTCCGCAACACGACCAGGTTCCGTCGACCAGCCACAAGAACAATTGTCAAAGGTAGGCGTTAGGATCACACAACGGCACGGGCCCCATGCCGGGGCTCGCAACTGGCGGGATCACAATGCTCGAACTTCTTTATGACCCGGCTGTCTGGGCCTCATTCGCCACGCTGACCATTCTCGAAATCGTGCTTGGCGTCGATAACGTCATCTTCATCTCGATCGCCGCCGCCAAACTGGCCCCGGCGCAACGGGCACAGGCGCGGGTGATCGGGCTGAGCGGCGCGCTGGTCCTGCGGATCGGACTGCTGTTTTCAATCTCCTACATCATCGGGCTCTCGGAACCCTTCACCACTATCGGCGGCTACGCGCTCTCGTGGCGCGATGTGATCCTCTTCGCAGGCGGGTTCTTTCTGATCTACAAGGCCAGCACCGAAATCTTCAACGAAGTCGAAGGCAACAGCCATCACGGCAGCGACAAACCGGTGCAGGCGGGTTTCATGGCCGTGATCGCCCAGATCATGGTTCTCGATCTGGTGTTCTCGCTCGACTCCGTCATCACCGCCGTCGGCATCGCCAATCATATCGAGGTGATGATCGCCGCCATGGTCATCGCCATCGTCGTGATGATGATCGCTGCCACCCCCATCGCCAATTTCGTCGAGGCGCATCCATCGACCAAGATGCTGGCACTGGCCTTTCTCGTCATGGTCGGCATGGCGCTCGTCGCCGACGGCGCACATTTCCACGTCGAACGCGGCTTTATCTACGCGGCCATGGTCTTTGCCGGCGGGGTAGAGATGCTCAATCTGTGGAAACAGAAACGGCGCAAGGCGTCAATCGCAATGGCCGACCGGCACTGACGCCCGACACGCCCCGCCTTTGATACAAGCGCACGCATTTTTGCCCTTGCGGGCGGGGCGCAGAGTTTATAATTGAGCGTCACGAAACGGAGCGCGGGCGTAGCTCAGGGGTAGAGCATAACCTTGCCAAGGTTAGGGTCGAGAGTTCGAATCTCTTCGCCCGCTCCAAAGACCACCAGCCCCGGTGGACGAAACAAAGACCGCACGAGGCGCGCCTCTGCGGTCTTTTTCGTTTCGCGGATCCACCAGATGCCCGCCCGCTGCGTTAACCCGCCAGATCGTAAAAACGCACCGTTCAGTTACCGACGCGATACCGACGTAAAACCGCAGGTGCGATTCTCATTAATTTCAATGAATTAACCTATGGTCCGGGCCAGACTGCCAGCCCCTTGGCGGCGCGTTGCAATCACCCTATCATCACGCTATGCGCATGATTTTCCTGATGTTCCTGCTCGCCGCCTGCGGCCGCCCGCTCACGCCAAACGAGGCCGCCTTTGCCAGCGCGCTCTACGGTGACCAGTTCGACCCCACCCCCGTCCGCCTCCATCAGGGCCTCTGGGCCAGCCAGTTCAGCTTCACCCGCCCGGCAAGGCCCCGCCTCACCTGCCGCGAGCGTGTTTTCCCGCCGCCGCCCGGACCGACCGTCACGGTCAGGCATGGCGCAACCAGCTTGTTTCAAACGGTTTTCTTCCGGGACGACCTCTACCTTGATGATTTTCTGGCACAGTATCCAGAGCAGATAGACCTCTGGGATGTCATGCTTTTCGCACACGAAATGGCGCATGTCTGGCAATGGCAAAACCGCGCCGCCACCGGTTATCACCCGCTGATCGCCGCGACCGAACACGTGGCCTCCGCCGATCCCTACCTCTTCGAACTCGACACGAATCCCGCGTTCCTCAGCTTCGGCTTCGAACAACAAGGCGCAATTGTCGAGGAATATGTCTGCTGTTCTGCCCTCGCGCCCGACGCGCCACGCACGCAACGGCTGCGTCAGATGCTCTCGGGCGCCTTCCCGGTCCAAGATTTCGACGCAGCCCTGTCACGCCCCGCGACCTATCTGCCATGGAGCGGGGTCGAGGTTTGGGGCATATGTGACTAAACAAAATCAGCGTCTTGCAGCGTGGTGCTCACCTAACGCTGGATGCTTTCGAGGTAATCTGCCAGCGCCAAAAGCCGCACCGGCACCGGCGTGCCGATACCTTCGACATCTTCAACAATTACCGTAGGGCCCAGATCTCCCGCGCCAAATTCCGGCATCGCCTCGCTGAAATGAACGCCCCGGCTATAGCCGTCAATGGTGGACATGATGTAGTCGCGCGGAAAAATGCCACCGTTCGCGCCACTCATCCCGGTCAGATCGGGCGGCGGAATCGGCAATCCGTCGGCCAACGGGCCACCGCCACGTGCATCGGCACCATGACAAGCAGCGCAACTCTCTTGAAACGCTGCAGAACCAGAGACTTCCTGCTCCGCCACGCAGGCTGACAGGCCCATCAGGGCCAGGGCGGCAATCATGGCGGATCGGGTCATAAAGGGCTCCTTAATTCACATTGTTCATGATGGGATGCGTGAGACGATTCCACCTTGATCTATATCACGCCGGGACCAAACGACCCGCCTCCATCCGCAACACCCGATCCATCCGGGCCGCCAGATCGAGGTTATGGGTCGCAATCAACGCTGAAAGTCCGGTGCCCCGCACCAGATCCATCAGCGCACCAAAGACCTTGTCCGATGTGACCGGGTCCAGATTGCCGGTGGGTTCATCCGCCAGCAACAGGCGCGGCGCATTGGCCAGCGCCCGGCAAAACGCCACCCGCTGCTGCTCTCCGCCCGACAGTTCCGCAGGACGATGATCCGCGCGTGCACCCACGCCGACCTGCTCCAGCAGCATCCGCGCACGCGTTAATGCATCACCTGAAGATTGGCCGTTAGCCATTTGCGGTAGAACGATATTTTCGACTGCGCTGAACTCTGGCAACAGATGATGGAATTGATAGATAAACCCCACATCCGCACGGCGCACCGCCGTCCGGCGCCGGTCATTGAGCCGGGTCATATCGGTGCCCGCAATCCAGACTTCGCCCGCATCCGGCGTGTCGAGCAGCCCCGCAATATGCAGCAACGTTGATTTGCCGGCACCCGAAGGCGCCACCATCGCCACGATCTCGCCCGGTTCCAGCACCAGATCGACACCCTGCAACACCGTCACTTCCGACGGCTTGCCATGGTTGTAAACCTTTGTAACGCCGTGCAGTTTCAGGATCGGCTCACTCATAGCGCAGCGCCTCGACCGGGTTCATCCGCGCCGCGCGCCGTGCCGGAAAGATGGTGACAACCCAACTCAACCCGAGCGACAAGACGACCGCCGAGAGCACGTCATCCAGTTCCAGTTTGGCCGGAAGGTTATAAATCCCCCGGATCGACGGGTCCCAGACCCCGCCCCCTGCGGCGTAGTTCACAAAGGAAAAGATCGGGTCGATATAGATCGCGAAAAGGCATCCCAGAATGACCCCCAACACGGTGCCAATCGTACCTATCCCTGCGCCGCATATAAAGAATATCCGCAGGATCGACCCTTCGGTCAGGCCCATGGTGCGCAGGATTCCGATGTCGCGGCCCTTGTTCTTGACCAGCATGATCAGCCCGGAAATGATGTTCATCGAGGCGATCAGCACGAGGATCGACAGGATCACGAACATCACGTTATCCTCCACCGTCAGCGCCTGCAGAAACGCGCCGGAACTGTCACGCCATGTCCAGATCAGCGCGCGCTCTCCGGCAACGGCCAGGATACCGGGGACCAGTTCGTCAACAAGATCAGGCTCTTGCGCCATGACCTCAATCTCGTCCACCACGCCGTCACGGTTGAAAAAAGTCTGTGCCCCGGCGAGCGGCATATAGATGCGGGTGCGGTCGATGTCATAGCGCCCGGCAGTAAAGATATAGACCACCTCATAGGCACTGACCCGCGGACTGGTCCCCATCGCGGTGCGCGTCCCGTTGGGCGAAATGATCCGGATCCGGTCACCGACGGTGACACCCAATTCGCGCGCAACACCCGACCCGATTGCAACCCCTTCGGCAAAGCGGGCAATATCGCCAAGGCTCGTCTCAGGCGATGCGATGCGCGGCAAGGTTGCCAGATCGGCGGGCAGGATGCCGAAAACCTCAATACCGCTATTCGCGTTCTGGTAATTTGCCATCACCTGCCCACGCACCAAAGGTGCGGCACGGGTTACCCCCGGCACGGTCGCAATCGCGGCAGCCATGGCTTCGTAGCCGGCAATGGTCCGACTCGTGGCCCCGGTCTCGCTCACCGCAAGTGCCTGATAAACCGTGATATGCGCATTGGCGCCCAGGATCGTATCGACAAACTCGGCACGAAATCCCGACCGGACCGCCAATGTCGCGATCAGCGCAAAGACCGCCAGCGTCACACCGATCAGGCTGATCCATGTCATCACCGAAACGCCGCCCTCTGCCCGCTTGGCGCGCAGGTAACGCCAGGCGATCATCCATTCGAATGCTGCAAATGGGGCGGTGCGGCTGGCCATGTCGGCTCCTGTCAGGTCGGGCGGACGTTGGGGGGCAAGGGGGACAGAGGTCAAGCCGCCTGCCCCGGCCCCACTTCTCAGACCGCGCTGTAAATCTCGGCAATCCGCGCAACCGCTTGTTCCGGTGGCAATTCTTCGCTCACCCCGGTGCGGCGCGAGGTCAGTTCCACCACCCCGTTCTTGAGGCCGCGCGGCCCGACGGTGATCCGCCAGGGCAACCCGATCAGGTCCATCGTGGCAAACTTGCCCCCGGCGCGCTCGTCACGGTCGTCATAAAGCGGCTCCAGCCCCAACAAAACCAGACTGGAATAAAGCGCCTCACAGGCCGCATCAGTCCCGGCGTCGCCCTGCTTCAGATTGACGATCCCACAATGGAACGGCGTCACTCCTTCGGGCCAGATGATGCCCTTGTCATCATGACTGGCCTCGATGATCGCGCCCAGCAGGCGGGACACTCCGATGCCATGGCTGCCCATATGCACCGGCACAGAGGCGCCTTCGGCATTCTGCACCGTGGCCTTCATCGGTTCGGAATATTTGGTGCCAAAATAGAATATCTGGCCCACCTCTATCCCGCGCCCGACCTTGCGGCGGTCCTCGGGGATCGCGTCCCACAACTCGGGTTTATGGGTTTCATCCGTGCGGGCATAAAGCGTTGTGAACTCTGCACAAACCGCGGCCACAGCGGCGCGGTCATCATAATCCACCGCGCGGTTGCCCAGTTTCAGGCCGGTGACGGCGTCGTCATAGAACACTTCGCTCTCGCCTGTCGCGGCCAGCACCAGAAACTCATGCGTATCGTCGCCCCCAATCGGGCCACTATCGGCGCGCATCGGAATCGCGGTCAGGCCCATCCGCTCATAGGTGCGCAGATAGCTGACCATGTGGCGGTTGTAGGCATGCAGGGCTGCGTCCTTGTCGATGTCGAAATTATAGCCGTCCTTCATCAGGAACTCGCGGCCACGCATGACGCCGAAACGCGGGCGCATCTCGTCGCGGAACTTCCACTGTATATGATAAAGAGTAAGCGGCAAGTCCTTGTAACTGCTGACATGACTGCGGAAAATATCCGTGATCATCTCTTCGTTCGTCGGACCATACAGCATCTCGCGGTCCTGCCGGTCCCTGATGCGCAGCATTTCCTGACCGTAGTCATCATAGCGCCCGCTTTCGCGCCACAGATCGGCGGGTTGCAGGGTCGGCATCAGCAGCGGGATATGCCCGGCGCATTCCTGCTCTTCGTTCACGATCTGCTCGATCCGGCGCAGCACCTTGAGGCCAAGCGGCAGCCAGGAATAGATCCCCGCCGCCTGCTGTTTGATCATTCCAGCGCGCAGCATGTAGCGGTGGCTGACGATCTGCGCCTCGGCGGGAGTTTCCTTGAGCACAGGCAGGAAATAGCGGGTCAGGCGCATCGGAGCAGCTTCCTTTGGGTTTTCTGTCCACGCGGTTTAGGCTGCCTTGCACGCGCAGGCAAGCGGCGCAGACCCACAGCAAGTGGATCGGGCCGGAGTTGCCCCCGGCCCGATCCATTGTTCAGCCCGCATTTTCTAGCGCCCGCGCGATTTGCCGGGCAATGGTATGGGTTTGCCGGGCAATCCACCCGGTTTGCCCCCACCCTTCGCCGCTCCGAGGCTCGCCGGGTCAAAACCCTTGCGGATCTTGGGTTGGGCAGGTTGCATCTGGATACGGCCTTGGCCGTGAGTCCAGCGGACCCTTCGGTGCAAGCGGCATGATACACCTTTCTTTTCAGGATATTGCAGATCAGCCGCTTACGCGGCCGGTTCAGGTCAGGTGCCGTGACGAAACGTCAGCCGCGATTGCGCCGGGGGCGGACAAGATCGTTGAGTTGGGTTGTGAAGTCCATTCGCGGGGCACTCCTCTGCAGTGCTGCAACAACGAGGCTTTGACGACCCCCGGTCAACAGCCACGGCTTTCACTTGCAAGCCAACCGGGCTTGCCCCATCTGTTGGCAAACGGGGTATGGTGGAAAATGGCTTTGAGCGTCAGAGAGCAGGCCAAATACTGGGGCGCAGTCGCTGCTGTGTTCCTGCTTGTGATGTGGTTGCTGGGGGATGTGATCCTGCCCTTTGTGCTGGGTGGGGCGATAGCCTATTTCCTTGATCCGATCGCAGACCGGCTGCAGCGCGCCGGTCTGAGCCGGACATTGGCCGTGGTCACAATTTCGCTGATTGCCGTTCTGATCGTCGTAGTAGCAATTCTGCTGGTCATCCCGATGATGGTGCAAGAGGCTGGCGCTCTGGTCGACATGGCGCCAGATCTGTTTCAGCGGCTTCAGGGCTGGCTGAGCTCGACCTTTCCCTCGATGATGAACGAGGACAGCACGATACGGCAGCAATTGACCAATATTGGCGAGGCAATTCAGTCGCGCGGCGGTGAACTCATCAACGGTGTGCTGACCTCGGCGCTCAGCCTGATCAATGTGCTGGTGCTGATCGTGATCGTGCCGGTGGTGGCCTTCTATCTGCTTCTCGATTGGGACCGGATGGTGGCCCGGATCGACGACATGCTACCGCGTGACCATGCGCCATCGATCCGCCGTCTGGGCCATGACATCGACGCGACGCTGGCCTCGTTCATTCGGGGTCAGGGGACGGTCTGCCTCATCCTTGGCACCTTTTATGCAGTGTCGCTGATGCTGGCCGGGCTTAATTTCGGCTTGTTCGTCGGGTTTCTGGCCGGGGTCATCTCCTTTATTCCTTATGTCGGGGCCATGGTCGGCGGGGTGTTGGCGCTCGGACTCGCGCTATTTCAGTTCTGGGGCGACTGGGTCTGGATCGGTCTTGTCGCGGGCATCTTTGCCTTTGGCCAAATGATCGAAGGCAATTTCCTGACCCCAAAACTTGTGGGCGACTCCGTAGGGTTGCACCCGGTCTGGCTGATCTTTGCGCTCTCGGTCTTTGGCTCGCTCTTTGGCTTTGTCGGCATGCTGGTCGCGGTACCGGTCGCGGCAATGATCGGGGTCGTCGCCCGTTTCGGGATCGATCAATACAAACAGGGCGGACTCTACCTTGGCAGGCAGAACGGCGGCTGACGTGGGCGATCAACTCAGCTTTGCCCTGCCGCTGCATGTCTCGCTTGGTGCCGATGACTTCTACGTCTCAGAGGCCAATGCGCGGGCCTTTGCGATGATCACCGACGCCACCGACTGGCCAGAGCGTAAACTGGCGTTGGTCGGGCCACAGGGTTCGGGCAAAAGCCACCTTGCCCGGATCTGGCAACGCTGCAGCGGTGCGGTGATCCATCAAGCTGCCGCTCTGGATGGCAGCCAGACTATCACCGCGCCGGCTGTGGTGATCGAAGATATGCAGCAACTGCCGGTCGCTGCACAGGAACAGGTGTTTCACCTGCACAATCAACTGGCGGCAACTGGCGGGCATCTGCTGTTGACCGCAGACCGGGCGCCCAGCCGCTGGGATATCACCCTGCCCGACCTTGCCAGCCGCATGCAGGCCACCAGCGTGATCCAGATCACCGACCCCGATGACCGGCTCCTGGTTGCGGTTCTGACCAAACTCTTTGCCGACCGGCAGCTTGCGCCGCCACCCGAGGCGATCACATGGCTGGCACAGCGGATCGAGCGGTCCTTCCTCGCCGCCGCGCAAACCGTGGCGCTGCTCGACCGGGCCGCACTTGATCAGGGGCGCGACCTGACCAGCGCATTCATGCGGCAGGTTCTGGACAAGGACGACCAAGCGACGCGATAATGCTCCATCGGTGAAATCCCTTCACCCGCCAGCAAAAGAGTGTGCCACAAGGCCCCGATGTCACAGGCAGATTTTCTGACAGCCCCCTTCCCCGAACCTGTCGCCCTACAGGCCGACATGTCCGGCCCTGCACGGTTCGTGAATCGCGAGCTGAGCTGGCTCGGTTTCAACTGGCGCGTACTGGAAGAGGCAGAAAACCCGCGCGTGCCTTTGCTCGAGCGGCTGCGCTTTCTCTCCATTTCGGCTACCAACCTTGACGAATTCTACACTGTGCGTGTTGCCGGTCTGCGCGAACTGGCCCGCGCCGGCAACGTGACCCCTGCCCTTGACGGGCTGACTCCTGCCGAACAACTGGTGCTGATCGACATCGACGCCCGCCTGCTCATGACGCGTCAGCAGGTCGTGTTCCGCACGCTCGCCATCGAACTGGCGCAAGTAGGCATCACCTTGCTCACCCGCGACAATGTGCTGGCCGAGGACATGCCCTATCTTGAGGATTTCTTCCTTAACAGGGTTTTCCCGGTCCTTTCACCGCTTGCCATCGACCCGGCCCATCCTTTTCCCTTCATCCCGAACGAGGGATTCGCACTCGCCCTGCAACTCGAACGCGTATCTGACCGCCGTCCGCTCAACGCACTTCTGCCAGTGCCACATCAGATCGACCGGTTCATCGCCGTACCGACCGGGGACGGGCAACGCTATCTGCCACTCGAAGAACTGGTGATGCTGCATCTGGACCGGCTGTTTCCGGGCTACCGGCTCAAGGGATTTTGCGGTTTTTCCGTGCTGCGCGACAGCGATCTGGAGGTCGAGGACGAGGCCGAGGATCTTGTGCGCGAGTTTGAGACCGCGCTGAAACGCCGCCGCCGGGGTGAAGTGGTGCGGATGAAACTATCGGCGCAAGCGCCGCCCACGCTCAAAGCGCTGATCATGCAGGAACTGCCGGTCAAGGATGACGAGGTGGTCGAGGTTGACGGTCTGATCGGCATCGGTGACCTGTCGGAACTGGTGACGGACGCGCGCCCTGACCTGCTCTGGCCGACGTTTACACCCCGCGTGCCCGAACGGGTGCAGGATCACGGCGGCGACATGTTCGCCGCGATCCGGCAAAAGGACATGCTGCTGCACCACCCTTACGAAACCTTCGACATGGTCGTCCGATTCCTGCAGCAGGCCGCGCGCGATCCCGATGTCGTGGCGATCAAACAGACGCTCTACCGCACCTCACGCAACTCTCCCATCGTGGACGCGCTTTGCGAGGCGGCAGAGGATGGCAAATCCGTCACGGCACTGGTCGAACTGCGCGCCCGTTTCGACGAAGCCGCGAATATCCGCCAGTCGCGCAGGCTCGAACGCGCAGGCGCACATGTCGTCTACGGGTTCACGCAATACAAGACCCATGCAAAGATCAGCGTCGTGGTCCGGCGCGAGGGTGACAGCCTTGTCACCTATACCCATTTCGGCACTGGCAATTACCACCCGATCACCGCGCGCATCTATACCGATCTGTCGCTCTTTACCTGCGACGCCAAACTCGGGCGCGATGCGACCAAGGTGTTCAACTACGTCGGCGGCTATGCCCAGCCCGAGGGGCTGGAAAATCTCTCCATTTCGCCCATTTCGATGAAACAGAACCTGATCGCGATGATTGGCGACGAAGCGGACCATGCGCGTGCGGGCCGGCCGGCGGAAATCTGGGCAAAGATGAACTCGATCATCGAAGAGGGTGTGATCGACGCGCTCTATGCCGCCTCGCAGGCTGGTGTGCGTATCAATCTGGTGGTGCGGGGTATCTGCGGGTTGCGGCCCGGTGTGGCGGGCCTGTCCGAGAATATCCGGGTCAAATCCATCGTCGGCCGTTTCCTCGAACATTCCCGCATCGTCTGTTTCGGCAACGGGCGCGGCCTGCCTTCGCGCAAGGCACGGGTTTTCATCAGCTCCGCTGACTGGATGGGCCGCAATCTGGTCCGCCGGGTCGAGACGCTCGTCGAGATCACCAACCCGACCGTCAAGGCACAGATCGTCGATCAGATCATGGCCGCCAACCTGGCCGACGTGGCGCAAAGCTGGCTCATGGGGCCTGATGGCAAATTCATCCGCGCGGCGCTGCCTGATGAGGGATTTGCATTCAACTGTCACCGGTTCTTCATGCAGAACCCGTCATTGTCAGGGCGCGGTTCCGCCGGAGCAAAGGACGTACCACAGCTCACCCATACCCAGGACTGAACCATAGGTTGACAGCAGACGCCGCTGGCACACATGCTGCAGGCGCAAAGGAGGCGACCGATGGACGGAACCAGCGACACGCAAAGTGACGAATATGGCCCCTTTGGTCGTCCGATCTTTGGCAACGGTCAGGCACAGCGCATGGCGCGCGTCGGCGTGGTCGATGTCGGGTCAAACTCTGTCCGGCTTGTGGTCTTTGACGGCGCGGCACGCAGCCCCGCCTATTTCTACAACGAAAAGATAATGTGCGGACTGGGTGCCGGGCTGGCCGAGACCGGCATGCTCAACCCGACGGGGCGCAAACGTGCGCTGGCCGCGATCCGCCGTTTTGCCGCTTTGGCCGATGGAATCGGCATCGCCCCGCTGACCGCTGTCGCCACTGCCGCAGTGCGCGATGCCAAGGATGGTGAGGATTTCCGGGCCGAGGTCGAACGCGAGACCGGCGTGCATCTGCATGTCATCGCCGGAGAGGAAGAAGCGCGGCTGTCGGCACAGGGTGTGCTGCTTGGCTGGCCCGGAAGCTACGGGCTGGTCTGCGATATCGGCGGCGCCTCGATGGAACTGGCCGACCTTGCCGAAGGTCAGGTCGGGCGGCGGGTCACCTCGCCGCTCGGGCCACTGAAACTGCGCGAGTTCGAAGGTAGCAAAAAGGCGCTTCTGGCGCATATCGCGGCAGTCGTCGCCGATCTGCATGCCGAAATGCACCACGAGACAAATATGCGGCTGTTTCTGGTCGGCGGATCATGGCGGGCCATCGCGCGCATCGACATGGAGCGGCGCAATTACCCCCTCACCGTGCTGCACGAATACCGGATGAACGCCCGCGCCGTCAGCGCCACGCGCGATTACATCGCGGCCAATGACCTGAACGACCTGCGCCAGCGCTGCAGCCTGTCCGAAGATCGCGTCTCGCTTGTGCCAATCGCGGTGCTGGTGCTGGACGAGCTGGTGCGGGTGTTCAAGCCCAAGGATATCGCCATTTCCTCCTACGGGATCCGCGAAGGCATGCTGTTTGAACAGATGCCGGCCGAACTGCGCACCCGTGACCCGCTGATCGAGGCCTGTCGCTTTGCCGAGGCCAAGGATGCGCGCCTGCCCGGCTTTGGCGATATCCTGTATGAATTCGTCCTGCCGCTCTTTCCCCGCGCCGACTGGCAACGACGCCGGATCATTCAGGCGGCTTGCCTGCTGCACGACGTCAGCTGGCGCGCGCATCCCGATTACCGGGCCGAAACCTGTTTTGACAACACCACCCGCGCCAATATGGGCGGGCTCAAACATGGTGAACGGGTTTTCATGGGGTTGGCGCTGCTGCACCGCTATTCCAACCGGCGCGAAGGATCGCGCTATGAAAGCCTGTTTACCTTGATCGAGGACAAGGAAATCAAGGAAGCAGAAATCCTGGGCCGCGCCATGCGCCTGGGCGCGATGCTCTGGCTCAAGGCCGATCAGGCGCCGGGACGGTTCGAATGGCATCCGCAGAAAAAGACGCTGCTCTTGCATCTGAACGCCGCCGCAGGCCCGCTCTTCGGCGAGGTTGCGGAATCGCGATTGAAATCGCTTGCATCGGCCATGGGCGCGACCGCCTCGGTCAAGATCAAGTCCTGATCTAAAGGTCGATCGGGTCGCTCTCCGGTGGCACATAGGGCGGCGCATCAGCGCGACGCCGGATAATGATATCGCCGTTTTCCATGAACTCCGGCATCTCGTAAAGCCGGATATCATCGACCAGCGTCATGAGTTCCATCAAAGCCGGTCCCATTTCCTCAGCAAAGGCGCGCAAAGCGGGCTCCATCTGCCCGGCCATGTCGGCGAGCTCATCGATCGCGGGCTGCATTTCAGACATCATGCCTTCCATGAACAGCCGTGCGCCCTCTTGCATCAGGTTGAACCCATCGTCCGCCTCAGGCGCCTCTTCTTGCGCCCAAACCGGGGTACTGGCGATCAGCATTGCAATGCTTATGGCGGCGACCTGTTTCATAACTGCAGTCTAGCGCAGAATCTTCAGCCGACCAAGACCCTTGCGATCACAAGTCAATGTCGAGCGTCACCGGAAAATGATCGGACGCCATCAGCAAGGCCTGCCGCAAAGGCAGGTTTTCATAGCAGGCGGGATCATCGAAAGGATGCCAGATGTGCCAGCGCGGGCCACGCACCATCAGATCAGGCGAGACCATCACATAGTCGAGCAGCGCCGAGAGCCAGAATCCGTCCGGCGGAATCCGGAACCGGGCGGTAGAGGGAGCCGCAGCGAACCGCTGTGCCAGGACACGCTGCGCATGAGGCTCTATCATCTGCACGCCACTGCCCTCGCCGATGACAATCTCGACCCCGGATCGGCCAAAAAGCTTTTCATACTCATCCAGCCCCGGACCATCGTTGAAATCCCCGAGCACAATCAACGGCTCTGTCGCCTCCAGATGTGCCGCAACCCGCGCGCGCAGCCAGATGCATTGGGCAAGCTGCTTGCGGCGGTTATCGATGGACAGGCGGTTCACCTCGGCCGCAGAGCGCGCGCCATGCGGCGCCTTGGATTTGGCATGCACCCCGATCATCCGGAACCTTGTTCCGCCCGCACTTACGCAATCCAGTTCCAGCGGCGGTTTCGACCAGGTGATCAGGTCCTCGGTCCCATCAAGATCGAGGTCGATCCGGAACACCCCGTCAAAGCGCGGCACCCCATGCGCGCCTTTCTTGCCTGTGGCCGGACCCAGCGGATCATGCCGCGGAATCAGAACATCCGGATCATACAACAGCGCTATCTCTTGCTGTGTTTCGGTCGGGAACCCGATCATCGCCCGCCGCGCACGCAGATTGAACCTGCGGGCGAAAGTCTCCAGCGCCCGCACGGTGCTGCGATTGCGGTTTTGATCGGGTGCCTCAATGATCATCACCGCATCGGCATCAAGCGCCGTGAATACCGCACCAAGCCCTGCAATCTGATCGGCCCGCGTGATATCGCGCCGCCCGGACCAGGCGTCGTCATTGCGCAGATGCCCGGCATTATCAAAGAGCTGATCGAACCATTCGACGTTATAGGTTGCGATCCTCATGTCGCCGCCGCGCGCCGTTCGGTGATCGCCTCCCACGCCCGGTTGACCGCAATCAGGCGTTTCTCGGCCAGTTTCACCGCCTCTTCCGGCACGCCCCGCGCCAACATCCGGTCGGGGTGAGTCTCGCGTACCAACGCGCGCCAGGCAGCGCGCACGTCGTCCAGCGGCGCATCATGGACCACGCCCAGCACCTCGTACGGGTCACGCTCGGCATCGGGCACGAATTGAGCGCGCATCCGCATGAATCCACGTTCGTCGAACCCGAAAATCTCGGCCACGTGCCGCAGAAATGCATTTTCCGCCGGGTGATAATCGCCATCCGCCGTAGCGATATGAAAAAGCCCCTCCATCAGATCACAGAGTGGGGCCTGATCGGCTCCATACATCCCTTTGATCCGGCGGGCATAATCATCGAAACCGGCGATATCCTGGCGCGCCAGATCAAAGACCCGCGCCGCATTCGCCTCTTCCGCGCGCGGAATATGGAACACCTCGCGAAAGGCGGTCACCTCGTCCCGCGTGACCAGCCCGTCCGCCTTAGCCATTTTCGCCCCCAGCGCGATCACGGCAATCGCAAAGCCGACTGTCCGCTCGGGCGCATTGCGCAATTTGTCGAACACAGCCGACAAACTCTCGCCAGCGGCAAGAGCGGAAAGCGCTTCAGCGATGCGGGTCCAGAGTGACATGGTGACAATTATATCCTGTGCCAAGCGCACTGTCAGAGGCGTTTTAGCATGAGCACAAGGTCAATCCAGCGCCCGAACTTGAACCCGACCTCGGGCAGCCGCGCCAGATCGCAGAGCGCCAGCATCAGCGCCCTGCCCCCGCCGCGCCCGCGGCCATCCGGGTGCAACAGGATGGTATGCTCGACAGTATGCAGATATCCCAGACCGCAGCGAAACTGACAACAGCGGGTAAAGCCAAGGATCCGGCCCGGTTCTGCCCAAACAAGAAACGGATCACCGCGCTTTGTCAGCGCCGCAACCTCCGGCTCAGACTTCTGGACCGGGTTGAACGTGACGGTCGTGTCGCGGATCACCGGATTCCAGATTGCCGCGATACCGGGCGCATCGGCAACCGTGGCAGACCGGATCATTGCAGCACCTTTTCCCCATCCGGGGTCTGGAACGCCGCGCACAGGTGCAGCGGCCCGGTAATAAAGCGGACCCGTGGGTCGGTCAAAAAGCCGAGCATGCCTCTGACTGCCTCCGCCTGTGGATGCTGCACCGTCAACCCGGTCAGCCTTGCAGACTGATCCGGCAACCGGCGCGACGGATGCACCCCGGAATGCCAGCCGATCAAGGTCGGATAAGCCCCGCCAAAGGGCAGACTGCCATCCTGCGGCACAGCGATCCGCCAGGCCAGATCGCCGCGCGACAGCGCCAGAGGCTCGCCCACCGCATCAGGTGCTGATTGCAGCGCAAGGTCCAGATCACCCACCCGCACGATCCAGTTGCCCAGTCGCGGCGCGCCAGCATGGTCGAGGTCAAACCAGCGTGGATGCGGCGGCGCGGGCGCGGCAGGGTCCGGCGCTATCACTTCGAGGTAAAGTCCCTCGCCCAGCCCCAACAGCCGGTTATGCGTGCCGAACCGCGCATGTTGCCCGCCCGGTTGCAGCGTCACACCCAGCGCCGCCTCCACCCATGCAACGCCCCCATCAAGCTCCGCACAGCAAATCGCCAGATGATCCAGTTCCATTACTCGCCCCTCGACCGCACCGATATGCAGGTCACATCTGCACCGTTTCCTGCGCCGATCACAAGAGACGGGCTCAGGCCGGTTTGGCGCTGCGGATAAGATCCAGAATATCGGCCGCCGCCTTTGGAATATTCGTGCCGGGGCCAAAGATCGCCTTGACGCCACTGTCGAACAAAAACGGATAATCCTGCTGCGGTATGACGCCGCCACAGATAACGATGATATCCCCGGCTCCTGCGGCACGCAGCGCCGCCACCAGTTTTGGTGCCAGCGTCTTGTGACCCGCCGCCTGACTCGAAATGCCCACAACATGCACGTCATTGTCGATGGCATCCTGCGCCGCCTCCTCAGGCGTCTGAAACAATGGGCCGACATCCACATCAAACCCGATATCGGCAAAGGCCGTGGCAATCACCTTGGCCCCCCGGTCGTGGCCATCCTGCCCCATCTTGACCACCAGCATCCGGGGTCTGCGGCCCTCATCCAGCGCGAACTGATCCACCGCGCGCTGAATCTCGGCAAAACCCGCATCCCCCTCATAGGCCGCTCCGTAAACGCCGGAGAGGGTGCGCACCTCGGCCCGGTGCCTGCCAAAGACCTTTTCCATTGCCATGCTGATCTCTCCCACCGTGGCCCGCGCGCGCGCCGCCACCACCGCCGCGTCAAGCAGGTTGCCATCCGCCTCTGCCGCCGCCGTCAGCGCGGCAAGCGCCGCAGCACACTCCGCCTCGTTCCGGTCGCGGCGCAGTTGCGCCAGTTGCGCGATCTGGGCATCACGGACCGCCACATTGTCGATGTCGCGAAAGGCAATCGGGGCCTCCGTCTCGGGCCGGTATTTATTGACACCGACGATCACCTCCTCGCCCCGGTCGATCAGGGCCTGCCTGCGCGCAGCCGTCTCTTCGATGCGCAGTTTCGGCATGCCGGACGCCACCGCCTTGGTCATGCCGCCCAGTGCCTCGACCTCTTCGATCAGGGCCCAGGCCGCCCCGGCCATGGCATGCGTCAGCGCCTCGACATAATATGACCCCGCCAGCGGATCGACGACATGGGTGATCCCGGTTTCCTCCTGCAGGATCAACTGGGTATTGCGGGCGATCCGGGCCGAAAACTCGGTCGGCAGCGCAATCGCCTCGTCCAGCGCATTGGTATGCAGCGATTGCGTGCCACCCAGCGCCGCGCTCATCGCCTCATAGGCGGTGCGGATCACGTTGTTATAGGGGTCTTGTGCCTGCAATGACACGCCGGACGTCTGGCAATGGGTGCGCAGCATCAGGCTTTCGGGCTTTGTCGCGCCAAATTCGCTCATGATCCGGTGCCAGAGCAGCCGCGCCGCGCGCAGCTTTGCCGCCTCCATAAAGAAATTCATCCCGATGGCAAAAAAGAATGACAGGCGCGGCGCAAAGGCATCCACATCCATGCCCCGCGCAATCGCAGTGCGGACATATTCGCGGCCATCGGCGAGGGTAAAGGCCAGCTCCTGCACAAGGTTCGCGCCCGCCTCCTGCATGTGATAACCGGAGATCGAGATCGAATTGAACTTGGGCATCTTGCGCGCGGTAAAGTCGATGATATCCGCCACGATCCGCATCGAAGGTTCTGGCGGATAAATATAGGTGTTGCGCACCATGAACTCTTTGAGAATGTCGTTCTGGATCGTGCCAGACAGCGCCGCCAGCGGGACGCCCTGCTCCTCTCCCGCGACGATGAAACTGGCCAGAATCGGGATCACCGCCCCGTTCATCGTCATCGAGACGGACACTTTGTCGAGCGGGATCCCGTCGAACAGCACCTTCATGTCCTCGACCGAGTCGATGGCGACACCGGCCTTGCCCACGTCGCCCTCCACCCGGGGATGATCGCTGTCATAACCGCGATGCGTGGCCAAATCGAAAGCGACCGAAACCCCCTGTTGGCCCGCCGCCAGCGCGCGACGGTAGAAGGCATTGCTCTCCTGCGCGGTGGAGAATCCGGCATATTGCCGGATCGTCCAGGGGCGGCCGGCATACATCGTGGCCTTCACCCCGCGCAGATAGGGCGCCTCGCCCGGCATAGCCTCCAGATGCGGCAGCCCCGCGACATCCTCCGGGCCATAGACCGGGCGGACCGTGATCCCTTCCAGCGTGGTCCAGTCGAGCGCAGCCACCGGCTTGCCGCGCAGCTCGACAGCGGCCTGTTCAGACCATGATTTCCTGTTGCCCATAATGTCGTCCTCCATCGCGGCGGTCGCGGGCCGGGGCATATGCCGGCCCGCCTGTTCCGCCGCTTTCCTTGTCAGTTCTTCCAGACCGGTCCGGGCCTTGCGACTCTGACCAATGCGCGCCCAACGCCGGGCTTTGCGCTTCCACCATGCGGGCAATCCCGTCGGCGCCTGCCTGTAGCCACGCCAGATCAATGCAGTATTGCGCGCGCAGAGTCTCTTGCTGGTCTGCGTCAAAGGGCATCCAGCGCCCGTCACCTTCAGGCAGCCGGTCACATAGACCCGCCTCACCGCGCAGGCGCAGGATCATACGCAGCTTGTCGCGGCGGGGGCTCGGGTTGATCCATTCGCGTGAACCTGTCAGAGGCACGTTCATCTGCACGCCCCCCGACAAGATGGCCAGCTGCGCTTCGGGGCGCCCCGCAAACCGTTCGAACGGCCAGACCACGATTTCGACCCCCGGAAATATCGTCGCCACCTGCAAGATGACGTCGCGCCAGCGATAGGGTTGCGTCACCAGCCGGTCGAGCACATCACCCGATGGCAGAGGATGGCCCAGCGCAAGCCCGTAAGACAAGCAAGAGGCCCAATAGGTCTCGTAAGAGCGCACCGCGATGGCAATGCGCCGGATCGCCCCGCCAAACCCGCGATGAAAACGCAGCAGCCGCTGGTCCAACTGCGGATAAAGCCGCGAAAGCTGCAGATTGTTGCGCACCGATCCGATCATGTTCTCTTCGCTCACGATCAGCTGGCGGCAATGGCTCTGGCGCAGGCGCGCCAGTTCGATGCCGATCACGCCACAAGACCGCGCACCCCGTCGCTCTTCCTGCGGCGAAATGCTTTGTGGCCGATGCATCAGACCCGCGAACAGTCCATAGCGTATCTGATCCGGCGCCCAGACCGCGACCCCGGCCTGCCGCAATTCGGTCCGGTTGCGTAACAGAAACTGCTGTAACGTGGTGGTGCCGGTGCGATGTGCGCCGATATGCAAGATAATATCCAAGTTGCCCCCTACCCAAAACACGCTTGCCGCGTTCGCTTCGGTCGGGGCAGGATGCAAAGAACTTCTTGAGTAGAGGCTTAATTCTAAAATTGTTGCGATGGGTCGGGTTAGGGCTGTCGCAATTGCCTGTTCTTCGCCTATATCTAGCGACATGGAACCCAGGATACTCATCGCGATGGCCATTGTATTGGCGGGCTTTTCGGGCAAATCGGCCGTGGCACAGGATGTGGCGCTGACCGATGCCCAAGAGCTTCCTGCCGAATCGACCGCTCTCAGCGTGGTTGAGAGGTGGCGTGCTGACCCGGGAATTTTTTTCCCTGCATCCGAGATCAATTTGAATGAACTCGTCTTTATCGCGCGGCCGGTAGTGGTCTTTGCCGATAATCCGAATGATGCGCAATTCACCCGCCAGATCAACCTGCTCGCGGCGGATCTGAGCGGTCTGGCACTGCGAGACGTGATCATCATCGTCGATACCGACCCCGCCGAACGCAGTGAACTGCGGCAGACTCTGCGGCCCCGCGGGTTCGGGCTGGTTCTGATCGACAAGGATGGAACCGTAGAAATGCGCAAGCCAGCACCTTGGGACGTGCGCGAACTGACGCGCGCAATCGACAAGATGCCCTCGCGAATCCAGGACATCCGCGAACGCGAAAGCCTCGCGCAGTAAGGGGAGTCGCGCTTCACGCGAACTCCATGATGATATCATCGACGGCCAGACTATCACCCTCCCTGGCACAGACCTTGCCGACGATCCCCTTGCGCTCGGCTCGCAGGATATTCTCCATCTTCATCGCCTCGACGGTACAAAGCGCCTGCCCCTCCTGCACCTCGTCGCCCGCGGCCACCATCAGTTTCACCACCACCCCCGGCATCGGGCAGAGCAGATAGCGCGATGTGTCCGGCGGCAGTTTGACCGGCATCAGCGCGGCAAGCTCCGCCTGACGTGGCGTGCGGATCTGCACCTTCAGATCGGCTCCACGCGTGCGGATCCGAAACCCGGACGTGATCTTGCCGACTTTCAGGATCAGTGGCACACCGCCCACCTGCAACCGCGCCAGCACCGCGCCCGGGGTCCAGTCGCTTTCGACGCGCAGGCTCTGCCCATCGGCAAAGCGGATATCGGCCCCGGCCCGGTCCGCGCTGATCGTCACCGGCAGGGACTGGTCTTGCAGCGTCACCACCCAATCCGCGCCGACATGGCGTTCGTGATTGTCCATCCGTCCGGAAACGCGGGCGCGTCGGATTTCGGCCACGCGGTGCATAGCGGCACAGGCGGCGGCGATGCGGCGAATGGCATCGTCCGATAGAATCGTGCCTTCAAATCCGTCAGGCCATTCCTCGGCAATAAATGCGGTGGTCATTGTCCCCGCGTTGAACTTGGGATGATCCATCACAGCGGCCAGAAACGGCAGGTTATGCCCAATCCCCTCGACCTCGAACGTATCCAGCGCAATCCGCATTTCGGCAATCGCGGCCTCGCGGCTCGGGGCCCATGTGCAGAGCTTGGCGATCATCGGGTCATAATACATGCTGATCTCGCCGCCCTCAAAGACGCCGGTATCATTGCGCACAGCGCGCGCCGGCGTCGCCTCTTCGACCGGCGGGCGATAGCGTGACAACCGACCGATGGACGGCAGAAACCCGCGGTAAGGATCCTCGGCATAAAGGCGGCTTTCGATCGCCCAGCCGTTGATCTTGAGGTCATCCTGCGCAAAGGGCAGCTTTTCCCCCGCCGCAACCCGGATCATTTGTTCGACAATGTCGATCCCGGTGATCAGTTCGGTCACCGGATGCTCGACCTGCAGCCGCGTGTTCATCTCGAGGAAATAGAATTTGCGGTCGCCATCGACGATGAATTCGACCGTACCCGCACTGGTATAACCCACTGCCGCCGCCAGCGCGCAGGCCTGCTCGCCCATCGCCTTGCGGGTCGCCTCGTCCAGAAACGGGCTCGGCGCCTCTTCGATCACCTTCTGATTGCGGCGCTGGATCGAACATTCGCGCTCGTGCAGATAGACCGTGTTGCCATGGCTGTCGGCCAGCACCTGAATCTCGATATGGCGGGGCTGGGTAACGAATTTCTCAATAAAGATGCGGTCATCGCCAAAGCTGGCCGCAGCTTCGTTCTTGGATGACTGAAACCCTTCGCTCGCCTCATCGTCATTCCAGGCGATGCGCATCCCCTTGCCGCCGCCGCCGGCACTGGCCTTGATCATCACCGGATAACCGACCTGACGGCTGATCGTGACCGCCTCCTCTGCATCCGCAATTAGATCCATGTAGCCCGGCACGGTCGAGACTCCGGCCTCCATCGCCAGCTTTTTCGAGGTGATCTTGTCGCCCATCGCTTCGATGGCTTTGGTCGGCGGGCCGATAAACGCCACGTTTTCCGCTGCCAGCGCCGCAGCAAACCGGCTGTTCTCGGACAGAAAACCATACCCCGGATGCACCGCCTGCGCGCCGCTCTTGCGCACCGCCTCCATCACCTTGTCGATCACGATATAGGACTGGTTTGCCGGTGAAGGGCCAATGTGGATCGCCTCATCCGCCATCTTCACATGCAGCGCGTGGCGGTCCGCATCAGAATAGATCGCCACGGTGGCAATCCCCATCTTGCGGGCAGTCTTGATCACGCGGCAGGCAATTTCGCCGCGATTGGCGATCAGAATCTTGGTGAACATGGCATGGACCTTGTGCAAAAGAAAAACCGCCCGGCGCAGAGCACCGGACGGTTCAGCCTTTCGAAACCGAAAGGACGTGTGGTCAGCTTAGCGGCAGAGCGTCGTGGTGTTGTCGCAGGTCGCGCCCAAAGCACCACCGATAAGCGCGCCACCGGCGACATTGGTGCCCAGCACTTCAGCAGCAAGCGCGCCGCCGACGGCACCCATTGCGCCACGCTCGATGTCGGTACCTTCGCAAGCAGAGAGTGCCGCGACCACGGCAAGCATGCCGAGGATTTTGAATTTGATAGCCATGAGAAATCTCCTGATGTCGTTGCCCCAGATTGTTCAATTACTGGCATTTCCATATAGGCGTCGCAAGGGCGGGTTTCCCTTACCACGTCAACAGGCGGCAGGGTGGAGGAATTCTGGTGCAAATCAGCAAAAAATCGGCGGAAATTCGCAGGTTTTGCATGCAGCAGACGTGAACCATCCCAAGATGACCTGATCCGGGTGCGATCAGGCCACCCCATTGGGGAAGGGTAACGGTCTTTACAATGCGTGGTTAAAAGCTTGCTGGACCCTTTAACCACACCATCACGATGGCACAGGGTGCGGCGCTGCTCATAACAGAATTTCCGAGAGGCGGCACGATCAGCAGATTCCCGCTTGGATTGCATTTCCGCCGGCAAACTCCCGCTGAAAATCCGCATGATCTACTCGAACACCTCGGGAAAGCTCGCTTCGGCACGCGCGACATCGATGCGCAGCATGGCGTCATAGCTTGCGGGATCGAACGGCTCCTCTGCCGGCACGACCTCACGACCAAAGAACCAGCTGAGCCTGCCCGCATCCAGATTGCCGCGTACAAAGGGCGAGTCGCCAAATTGCTGCCACAGCGCCCGCATGAACGCCTCGTCCGCGCGGCGATCCGGCGGACGGCGATCGGCGTAGCGTTCGCGCGCGATAATCTTGGACGCGCCTTCTTTGGCGGCGCGGCGGATCACAAACTGAAAATCGGTGCCGGCCAAGCGGCCCGGAAATCCGCGGTGTTTTTCCATCAGAACGCCTCCCAGACGCAGGTCTCGCCGTCCACGGCGTATGCTTCAAAGAATTGGGTGGCATCCGGATCAATCGTTCCGAACACGACATCTCTGTCCGCGATGGAAATGATGATCTGCCCCAGATCCTGCGCATTGCTGCGCAACGCGGGTATTGCCAGCCGCTCACAAAGCCAACCGAAATCCCCCGCCACAGCCTCATAAGGCACACCACCACCTGCAGGATCAATCGCAGGCGCGACAAAGCGGAACCGTGCGATGCCCGCAGCGGGCTCAAGCACCACACCGCCCAGATACAGACGCAGGCCCGATGGCGCAGAAAACTCCTGCGCCATCACCGGCGCCGCCAACGCAGCCATCAGCATGCTCAGGCTAAAGCGGAATATTATCATGCTTTTTCCATGGGTTGCTCAGCTTTTTTCCTCGCAGCGATGCGAATGCCCGGCAAATCCGCCGCCGCGTCGCGTGCGGCATGATCACCTCGTCGATGAACCCTTTTTCCGCTGCAACAAAGGGATTGGCAAAACGCGCCTCATAATCGCGGGTCCGCGCCGCGATCTTGTCCGGGTCGCCCAATTCGTTGCGATACAGGATCTCTGTCGCGCCTCTGGCTCCCATCACGGCAATCTCTGCGGTGGGCCAGGCATAGTTGAAATCGCCGCGCAAATGCTTGGACGACATCACATCATAGGCCCCGCCATAGGCTTTGCGCGTAATCACCGTGACTTTGGGCACCGTCGCCTCGCCATAAGCAAAGAGCAGTTTGGCCCCATGTTTAATCACACCGCCATATTCCTGCGCGGTGCCGGGCAAGAAACCGGGCACATCGACCAGCGTCAGGATCGGAATCTCGAACGCATCGCAAAACCGCACAAACCGCGCGGCCTTGCGGCTCGAATCGATATCAAGGCATCCGGCCAGAACCATCGGCTGATTGGCCACCACACCCACGGTCGATCCTTCAAGGCGGATAAACGCGGTGAGGATGTTGCGGGCAAAATCAGCCTGAATCTCGAAATAGTCGCCTTCATCCGCCAGTTTGACGATAAGTTCTTTCATGTCGTAAGGTGTGTTGGCATTGGCCGGGATCAGCGTATCAAGGCTCGGTTCCATACGCGTCACATCGTCAAAAAACGGGCGCACCGGCGGCTTTTCCCGGTTGCTCAGCGGCAGAAAATCGATCAATCGGCGCGCTTCGGCCAGGGCCTCGACATCATTCTCGAACGCGCCGTCCGCCACGGATGATTTGCGGGTATGGGTCGTGGCACCACCAAGTTCCTCTGCCGTGACCACCTCATTAGTCACCGTCTTGACCACATCAGGGCCGGTCACGAACATGTAGGACGAGTCTTTGACCATGAAGATGAAATCAGTCATCGCGGGCGAATAGACCGCGCCTCCGGCACAGGGGCCCATGATCAGGCTGATCTGCGGCACCACGCCAGAGGCCATGACATTGCGCTGAAACACCTCTGCATAGCCTGCAAGACTGGCCACACCCTCCTGAATTCGCGCGCCGCCGCTGTCGTTGATCCCTATAACGGGCGCACCGTTCTGGATCGCCATATCCATGATCTTGCATATCTTTTGTGCATGTGTCTCGGACAGGGAGCCACCGAATACGGTAAAATCCTGACTGAAGACATAGATCATCCGGCCATTCACTGTGCCCCAGCCGGTCACGACGCCATCGCCCGCCGGGCGTTGCGCCTCCATGCCGAAATCGGTGCACCGATGTGCGACGAACATGTCGAATTCTTCGAACGATCCTTCGTCGAGCAGCAATTCAATCCGCTCGCGCGCCGTGAGCTTGCCCTTGCCATGCTGGGCCGCAATACGCGCCGCACCGCCGCCTTGCCGCGCCGTCTCTCGCCGCAGTTCCAGCTCTTGCAGGATATCCGTCATGTTGCCTCCCCGAGATTGAAGTCACCCTAGCGACCCGACCGCATCGAATGAAGCGTGAAAGGGCAAATTTGCAAAAATACCGCTTCGCTAATATCACGTTTTGAAAACTTGCAAATTTTGAAGGGCTTTGCCTTTCCTTCTACCAGGTCTAACAGGCGCAGATCTCCTCCTGACGAGCGCAACATGCCAAATCTTCCGGTGCCGGTCCTGACCATCGGGCTGCTTGTCCTGTCCAACATCTTCATGACCTTCGCCTGGTATGGCCATTTGAAATACAAGGCCGCACCGCTCTTCGCGGTGATCCTGATCAGCTGGGGCATCGCGTTCTTCGAATACCTCCTGCAGGTGCCGGCAAACCGCATCGGGCACGGTCACTTCTCGGCGGCCCAACTCAAGACGATTCAAGAGGTGATCACGCTATCCGTCTTTGTCCTGTTTTCGGTTTTCTACCTGAACGAACCGATCCGCTGGAATCATGTGGTGGGTTTTGGCTTCATCGCCTTGGGCGCTTGGTTCATCTTTGCACAGTTCGGCACGCAAAGCTGACGATTGCGGGCAATGGACACAACCGCACTGCAGGTCTAAACCGCTCGAATGACTACTGCTCCCAATGTCCGTTTTCTGGACCGCACCACACCACCGCATGTCTCAACGTTGATCCTGATTGCCGGGATTTCCGCACTGAACATGTCGATCTTCCTGCCATCGCTCAATCACATGGCAGAGTATTTCGAGACTGATTATGCGGTGATGCAGCTTTCCGTTTCGGCCTATCTGGCAGTGACTGCGGTCTTGCAGGTGATCATCGGGCCGATCTCGGACAAATATGGTCGTCGTCCGGTGATCCTCTGGTCAATGGCGGTTTTCGTGTTCGCCACCATTGGCGCGATGCTGGCTCCCACGATCGAGATATTCCTCGCATTCCGCATGTTGCAGGGCGTGGTGGCGGCGGCCATGGTCCTCAGCCGGGCCATCGTGCGCGATATGGTGCCAATGGACCAAGCGGCCTCGATGATCGGCTATGTGACAATGGGCATGGCCTTGGTCCCGATGTTCGGCCCTATCGTCGGCGGGGCACTGGACCAACTTTACGGTTGGCAACTGACCTTTGCTTTTCTGGCCGTATCCGGATTTGGCGTCTGGCTGCTTGCGTTTCTTGATCAGGGCGAGACCATTGTAGGTCAAGGCCAGAGTTTTACCGAACAGGTCCGCTCCTACCCCGAGCTTCTGCGCTCGCCCCGTTTCTGGGGCTATGTGCTCTGTGCCGCTTTTGCGTCGGGGGCATTTTTCGCCTTTCTCGGCGGCGCCTCCTTTGTCGCCGATAGTGTTTTCGGGCTTTCGCCGGTCTGGACCGGCCTGGCGCTCGGCGCGCCCGCTATCGGCTATGTCATCGGCAATTTCCTGACCGCACGCTATACGGTGCGGGTCGGAATCAACCGCATGATTCTGATTGGCAGCCTGGTGACGGTTATCGGCATGGGGATCTCACTCCTGCTGGCACTTTTTGGCCAGACCAGCGCGCTCTTGTTCTTCGGATTTTGTACGACGGTCGGCCTCGGCAACGGTCTGGTCATGCCGAATGCGACCGCCGGGATGCTGTCGGTACGGCCGCATCTGGCTGGCACCGCCTCCGGCCTTGGCGGCGCGATCCTGATCGGCGGCGGTGCGGCGCTCTCTGCTGTCGCGGGTATGTTGCTCGTGCCCGGCTCCGGCACGCTCCCGCTGCAGATCATCATGTTCGCCACGTCGATTTGCGCCTGGCTCTCGATCCTGACGGTGATGCGGCGTCAGCGTTATCTCGATCGCTAAGGCTTGCTTTGCGGGCTTTGCAGGCGCTAGACCTGAGGATAGCAAATCCGCAAAGGCACACCATGGCCGTCCAGAAACTCTACGCCGGGGTCAAGTTGCGTGACATGCGCGGCAGACTTGGGCTGACACAAAAGGTCTTTGCCGGGAAACTGGGTGTGTCTCTGCCCTATCTCAACCAGATGGAAAACAATAACCGGCCCGTCTCCACCACTGTGGTGCTGGCGCTGGCGCTGGAATTCGGCATCGACGTGACCGAGTTGCAGTCAGGTGACGAAGCGCGGCTGGTCAGTGACATGCGCGAGGCGCTGGCCGATCCGGTTTTTACCGGCCCTGCCCCCTCATTGGCCGACCTGCGGCTTGCCGCTTCCAACGCACCGACGCTGGCCCATGCGCTGCTGGCGCTGCATGCCGCCTACCGGCAATCGTACGAACGGCTGGCTTCGCTGGACGAAGTGCTCGGTCGCGAGGATTCACGGCTCCAGGCAAGCCCCTGGGACGAAGTGCGCGATTTCTTTCACTATTGCGATAATTACCTCGATGCGATCGACCGCGCAGCCGAACATTTCGCCAGCGGGCAGACAGGCGAGGTCGCGAACACCGCGCTGCTCAGCCTCGCCAAGATCAATGTCGCCGTCCAAATCCACGACGGCCCCGCGATCCGGCACTATGACCCCGAAAGTCGGACCCTCTCCCTGTCGCGGCGGATCACCAGGGCCACACATGACTTCCAGCTACTGTTGCAACTGGCGCTGCTCACCCAAGACCGCTTGCTTGAGGCCACGCTCGATCTCGCGCGATTCCAGACACCCGAAGCGCGCGCCATCGCCAAGATCGGGCTGGCAAATTACTTTGCCGGGGCGGCGCTCATGCCCTACTGCGCCTTCCTTGCCGCTGCGCACGAGACGCGCCACGATCTGGAGCGGCTGGCAGATCGGTTTGGCGCCTCGCTGGAACAGGTGGCCCACCGGCTTTCCACCCTGCAACGGCCGGGTGCCAAGGGTATCCCCTTTTTCTTTGTCCGGGTCGATCCGGCGGGAACCATCACCAAACGGCACTCTGCCACCACGCTGCAATTTGCCCGCTACGGCGGCGCCTGCCCGCTTTGGAACGTACACCGCGCGTTCGAGCAGCCGGGGCACTGGTTGCGGCAATTGGCGCAAACCCCTGACGGCGTGCGTTATTTCTGTCTGGCACGCGACATCAGCAAATCCGGCGGTGCCTTTGACGCGCCCACCCGGCGCTTTGCCATAGGACTCGGGTGCGAGGTGCGGCACGCGCGCGACATGGTCTATGCCGATCACATGGATGTGGGCTCGGCCACCGCCTATGAACCGATCGGCATCTCCTGCCGCATCTGCGAGAGGCGCGATTGCCATCAGCGTGCAGTGCCGCCACTGGAACGGCGGCTGCGCGTCGATCCGCATCATCGCGGCGTGCTGCCCTATGCGGTGGACTGACACCTCCCATTGCATTCACCCCCGTCGCCCATGATGATGTGCCTCAGGGAATTGCGGAGGACAGATATGGAACTTTCAGGCAGTAATGTCATCGCGGCGGACCGGGCGCTTGTCTGGGCAAAGCTCAACGACGCGGACACGCTCAGGGCCTGCATTCCCGGCTGCACCGAATTGACCGGATCACCCGAAACCGGGTTCGAGGCGACGGTGGTGCAAAAGGTCGGCCCGGTCAAAGCGACCTTCAAAGGGGCCGTGTCCCTGTCCAACGTCGTGCCCGGAGAGAGCTATACGATCAGTGGCGAAGGCAAAGGCGGCGTGGCCGGATTTGCCAAAGGCAGCGCAGATGTCGCGCTGCGGGATGTAGATGGCGGGACAGAACTGACCTACAGGGTCGAAGCACTGGTAGGCGGCAAACTTGCACAACTCGGCAACCGGATCATCGGTGGCTTTTCGCGCAAGATGGCCGACCAGTTCTTTGAAAAGTTTCAGGAAACCGTCGAAGCCGACGCTGCCTGAGCCTTTTGAAGCGCGGCCCGGATCTGATCCTTCAGCATCAACCGCTCCTTGCGCATCTGTGCCATGTGCAGGTCATCGGTCGGTTCCACATCCGTCTCGGCGCGGTGAACCGCGCGGTTGACTTCGTGATAGCTGTCCGCAAGCGTGGCAAAATGCGGATCCGCCACTTTCAAGGCATGGATCGCTTCGACATGGTCAGGAAACTCTTCGGCGATTTCGTGCGGCGTATGGGACATCGGCTTTCCTCCGTTGTTGACCCCTACAACCTGATCCAACCAACAGCGCGCCGCCTTGACCTCGATCAAACCGCGTCAGTTGCGCGCCGCGCGCCATCCCGCCGCCTCTGCCCCGGCAGCAGAACAGAACCAGCGTTCGCCGCGTCCCTCATTGATCTGGGTCCGGTCATAGTCCCGGTTATGCTGCATATGATAGATACGGCCCGAATCCGAAATATTGCCCTTGATCGTGCAATCCCCGTCCGCCACCTGCGCTTCCGGCTGCCGCTCAGCCCGAAATGCCGCAGGTTCCTGCACCGTGCCCGCCCATATGCCCAGCCCCGCAATCTGCGCGGCCTTCTCTGTCAGGTCATAATCCCAGCTATACGCACGATAGGCCGTGGCGATGCCAGCGGCAACCAGCACCTCGCCCATATCCTGCCCTGCCACCGCGCACCGGGCAACCATGCGGCCATAACGGTCCGTGTCGATCATCTGACATTCGGCCTCTCGCCCGCCAAATCGCGCCGACGCCTGTTCCAGCGCCCAGACCCCACATTCCCAATCGAGCCCCGCTGCATCGGTGCAAATCTGGTCGCGCTCCGGCGCATCGACACCGTGCAACCGCACCCGCACGCCGGCGACATCGAAGGTGTCCCCATCAATGACGCCAACCGGACCTGCAACATCCGCAAAGGCCGGCGGTGCCATCATCAGAAACACGATCAAATATGAACGAAACCTGAACATCCATCGATATGTCAGAGGATCAGCCGCTCAGATCAACCCTTTCCAGCAGATTTTGTTAATAAAGGTTAACGCTGTGACACTTGCCACGCAGGATTCATCCAGGGGGCATCGTTGAGCGGTGCCAGCGGATGGCGACCCAGAATATGATCCGCCGCCTTCTCGCCTACCATGATCGAGGGGGCGTTCAGATTGCCATTGGTGACGCGCGGAAAGATCGAGCTGTCGGCCACGCGCAGCCGCTCCACTCCGATCACCCGTGTTTGCGGGTCCACCACAGCACCCGCATCATCGGTGCGGCCCATCCGGCAGGTGCCGCAGGGGTGATAGGCACTTTCGGCATGTTCGCGGATCACATCGTCCAGTTCATCATCGGTTTGCGCGGCGATCCCCGGCTGGATCTCACGGCCGCGATAGGGAGCAAACGCCTCTTGCGCAAAAATCTCGCGCGTGAGGCGGATGCAGGCGCGGAAATCGACCCAATCCTGCGGGTCGGACATATAGTTGAACCGGATCCGCGGTGCCTGCACCGGATCGGCCGAACGCAGGGTGATTTCCCCGCGTGAGGCCGACCGCATCGGCCCGACATGCGCCTGAAACCCATGCCCTTCTGCTGCGATCTTGCCATCGTAGCTTACGGCAATCGGGATGAAATGATACTGGATATCTGGATAAGCCACGCCTGCGCGCGACCTGATAAATCCCGCACTTTCAAACTGGTTCGACGCACCAAGCCCCCTGCCGGTAAAAAGCCACTGCGCCCCCAGCATCCCCTTTCCCAACAGGTTCCAGTATTTAAAGAGCGTCACCGGCTGCGTGGCTGCCATCTGGATATACATTTCCAGATGGTCCTGCAGGTTCTGCCCCACACCCGGCCGGTCCGCGACCACGGCAACCCCATGCTGCGCCAGTTGCGCCGCAGGGCCAATGCCAGATAACATCAGCAGTTTGGGCGAGTTGATCGACGAGGCCGCGATGATCACCTCGGCGCGCGCCGTGATCACATCGACCTTGCCACCACGCATCACCTCGACGCCGGTGGAACGACCCTCGGTCACGATGATCTTGCGGGCAAAGGCGCGGATCAGGCTGCAATTGGGGCGTTTCAGCGCCGGTCGCAGATAGGCATTGGCCGCAGACCAGCGCCGCCCCTTCCAGATCGTCGCCTCCATCGGGCCAAAACCCTCTTGCTGCGCGCCGTTGTAGTCATCGGTGACCGGATAACCTGCCTGCCGCCCCGCTTCGACAAAGGCGCGGGTCAGCGGATTGTCCCGCGGTCCGCGCGTCACATGCAGCGGACCATCGGTGCCGCGCCAGGCCGGATCGCCACCATGGCCGCTCTCGTGCCAATGCTCCATCCGCTTGAAGTAGGGCAGTACATCGGCATAGCCCCAGCCCTGCGCGCCCTCCTCCGCCCAGTGGTCGAAATCACGCGCATGGCCCCGGACATAGACCATTCCGTTGATGCTCGACGACCCGCCCACCACCTTGCCGCGCGGCGTGGCCAGAACCCGGCCCCCCAGATGCGGCTCCGGTTCGGTTTGAAATCCCCAGTCATAGCGGCGCATGTTCATCGGATAGGACAGCGCCGCAGGCATCTGAATGAACGGCCCGGCATCGGTGCCGCCATGCTCGATGATCAGCACATTGCGCCCGGCCTCGGCCAGACGGTAAGCGATGGCGCAACCGGCAGAACCGGCACCGACGATGACGTAATCCGCTTCCATCACTGCGCGTCCTGCGCGGCGGCCTGCAATTCGCAGTCCAGACACTCCAGAACATGCCGGGTGGCAGTCTTGTGGCCCTGCGGGTCCATGCTCAGACCCTGCCGCAGATATAGCCCGTCGATCAGCCCCGCGATCCGGTCCGCCGCATCCTGTGCCCGCGCGCCGGTCAGGATGCGCAGGTCATGCAACAGATTGCTGCGTAACCGGCCCTGATAAATCGTCAGCAACCGGGCCGCATCGCGCGAAGTGCGCGCCAGAACATAGAAATTGAGCCAGGCCGCCACCACTTCAGAACGGAAATTGGCAGGGCCAAAGCCCGCCCGGATGATCGCCTCCAGCCGCGCCTTCGGTCCCTGCGCCATCAGCAGCGCCCCGCGCACCTCGGCCCCGTAAACCGTCAGGATATGACGCATCGCGGCCAGAAAAATCTGCTCCTTGCTGCCGAAATAATGATGTGCCAGCGCGGATGACATGCCCGCCCGCTTGGCAATCTGCTGCACGGTCACATCCAGCGACCCCGTCTCGCCAATTTGGGCAATCGTGGCTTTCACCAACGCGGCGCGGCGTATAGGCTCCATTCCAAGCTTTGGCATTCTTCCTCCGACAGGGACCGCCAAAAAGGCTTGCGAAACGAAACTAGTTGGTTCTTTATTGACTCGTCAATCAAGAAAAACACAACCGACCTATACGAACAAGGAGTTTGAGATGACCATCAAGACCACGCTTTCCGTACTGGCGCTTTGCGCTGCGACCCCGGCACTCGCCGATTGCGATCTTGTGCGCTTTTCCGATGTGGGCTGGACCGACATCACCGCCACCACCGCTGCAACATCGGTCGTGCTGAACGCGCTGGGGTATGAGGCGACGACCGACATCCTCTCGGTCCCGGTCACCTATGCGGCCATGGCCGAAGGCGATATCGACGTGTTCCTCGGCAACTGGATGCCCACGATGGAGGGCGACATCGCCACCTACCGCGAAGCCGGCACAGTCGATACCGTGCGCACCAATCTTGAAGGGGCAAAATACACCCTCGCCACCAATGCCGCCGGCGTCGCCGCAGGCATCACCGATTTCGCGAGCATCGCGACGGCCGCCGAAGCGCTTGATGGCAATATCTACGGCATCGAGGCCGGCAATGATGGTAACCGCCTGATTCTCGACATGATCGGGGCCGACATGTTCGGCATGGGCGGGTTCGAACTGGTCGAAAGCAGCGAACAGGGCATGCTGGCACAGGTCGCCCGCGCTGATGAGCGCGACGAGGCGATCGTGTTCCTCGGCTGGGAACCGCATCCGATGAACGCCAATTTCGACATGACCTATCTTCCCGGCGGCGATGACGTGTTCGGCCCCGATCTGGGCGGCGCCATCGTGGCGACCAATACCCGCGCAGGCTATGTCACCGAATGCCCCAATATCGGCAAGATGCTGCAAAACCTCGTTTTCTCGCTCGAAATGGAGAACGAGATCATGGGCGCGATCCTAAATGACAATGTCAGCCCGGAGGATGCCGCCGAAGCATGGCTCGCCGCCAATCCCGATACCTGGACCGCTTGGCTTGAGGGGGTCACCACCAGTGACGGCGGCGATGCCGTGGCCGCTGTCACGGCTACACTCACGCAATGACATTGCGGCTCGCCACGAGGATGAAAAGAGGCCTTGTGGCGGGCCTCCTCGCACTTACCCTGCCATTCGCGGCATGGGCCCAGACCCCGGTGCCTGCACAGGCAGATTGGGTTGCAGCCCGGCAATCGGTGACGCTCCCCTCCGGCCAAGCCCTGAGCTTTGTCGAAATCGGTGCGCCCGACGGGCTGCCCCTGATCCTGCTGCATGGCTTTACCGACAACAGCCGCAGCTGGTCGCTCCTCGCGCCGCATTTACCCGACCGGCGCATCATCGCGATTGACCTGCGCGGTCATGGCGGCTCTGCTGCACCTGCCTGCTGCTACGGCGTCGACGCGATGGTCGATGACCTGCGCGGTTTCATGGATTTGCAGAACATCGCAGAGGCCGATCTGGTCGGCCATTCGCTTGGCTCCATCGTCGCGGGCAGCTTTGCCGGGCTCTACCCCGGCCGGGTCAACCGGCTGGTGCTGATCAGCGCCGCCGCCGCCGTGCCCGCCGCCGCCAACGACTGGCTTTGGGACACGGTCCCGGTGCAACCCCGCCCGCTCGATCCTGACAGCCAGTTCATGCTCGACTGGTACTGGAACCCGACGCCTGTGGACGATGATTTCCTCACCCGCGAACGCGGCGAAAGTGCGGCCACCCCCGAGGATGTCTGGCTGGGTGTCATGCGCGCCTTCAGCCTGACAGACTGGTCCCCGCTGGCGCGCCAGATCGAGGATCCCGTGCTGATCCTCTGGGGCGATCAGGACGGACTTTTCGGGGCTGAAACGCAGGACGCCCTGCGCGCCCTCCTGCCCGATGCGCAACACGAGACCTATGCCGGGCTCGGGCATAACATGTTCTGGGAACAGTCCGCAGAGGTCGGCGCGCTGATCACCGGCTTTCTGACCCAATAGCTGCGACCGCACCGGCTCAAGACCGGCGGACAAGAGGGATATTCCGACTCATGGACTGGATAACCGCGACCAAGCTCCCGCTCGGCCTCTGGTCAGCCGCGATCGTGGACTGGCTAAAATCCAACGCCCGACCCTTTTTTGACGGGCTGTCGGATGGGCTCGAATGGATGATCGACTGGATCGTCTGGGTGCTGCAAACGCCGAATCCGCTCTTTGTGATCGCTGCATTCATGCTGCTGACATGGGTACTGCAACGATCATGGAAGACCTGCCTGCTGGTGCTGGTCTGTTTCCTCTTCATCCTGAATCAGGGCTATTGGGACGAAACCACCGACAGCCTTGCACTGGTTCTGTCCTCCTGCGTTGTCTGCATGGGGTTGGGCGTGCCGATTGGCATCTATCTCGCTCACCGGCCCCGGGCCTATCAGGCCGTCTCCCCCATCCTCGACCTGATGCAGACGCTGCCGACCTTTGTCTATCTCATCCCCGCGATCACCTTCTTCGGCCTCGGCATGGTGCCCGGCCTTTTCGCCACCGTGATCTTCGTGCTGCCCGCGCCAATCCGGCTCACCTATCTTGGCGTGTCGACCACGCCCGACAGCCTGCTCGAGGCGGCGCAGGCCTTTGGCGCGCGCCCGATGCAGACCCTGTGGAAGGTCGAACTCCCCTTTGCCTTTCCGCAGATCATGGCCGGGCTCAATCAGGTGATCATGCTCTCGCTCTCCATGGTCGTCATCGCCGCCTATGTGGGCGCGGACGGTCTGGGCAAACCCATCGTGCAGGCACTCGGGCGCAACGACCCGCGGCTCGGCTTCGAAGCGGGCTTTGTCATTGTCGCCGTCGCCGTCATGCTCGACCGGATGCTGCGGGTGACCCGTAAATGAGCGCTGTCATCTTTGACGCCGTCAACATCGTGTTTGGCGACCACCCCGAACGCGCCCTGCCCCTGATGGACGCAGGCAAGAACCGGGCCGAGATTCAAAAGGCGACCGGTCAGGTGCTGGGCGTGCACAATTGTTCGCTCACCGTCGAAGAGGGCGAGATGCTGGTGCTCATGGGCCTTTCCGGTTCGGGCAAATCCACGCTTTTGCGCGCGGTCAACGGGCTCAATCCGGTCTGCCGGGGCGATGTGCAACTGCGCACCGGCGACACGATGACCTCGGTGACAAAGGCCGATGCGCCAACTTTACGCAAACTCCGGCTCAGCGCCGTGGCGATGGTGTTTCAGCAATTCGGCCTGCTGCCCTGGCGCACCGTGCGCGACAACGTAGGGCTCGGGCTCGAACTTGGCGGCATGGGCCGGGCCGAACGCAATGCCCGCGTCGATGCGGAACTGAAACTGGTGAACCTGTCCGAGCGCGCCGATGCGCTGGTGGGCGAGCTTTCGGGCGGCATGCAACAGCGCGTCGGGCTCGCCCGCGCCTTTGCCACCGATGCGCCGATCCTGCTGATGGACGAACCCTTTTCCGCGCTCGACCCGCTCATTCGCACCCGGTTGCAGGACGAACTCCTCGATCTGCAGCGCGAACGCAACCGCACGATCATCTTCGTCAGTCACGATCTGGACGAGGCGTTCAAACTCGGCAACCGCATCGCGATCATGGAGGGTGGTCGGATCGTGCAATGCGGCACGCCGCGCGACATCTTCACCGCCCCGGCCGATGCCTATGTCGCTGATTTCGTGGCGCATATGAACCCGCTCGGTGTACTCTGTGCCCGCGACGTCATGGGGCCGGTCAGCGGCACCGCCCTCGGCGAGGCGGTCGGCCCCGATACCGACATCCGCGAAGTCATGGGCCGGGTGCGGCAAACCGGACTGCCGGTTCTGGTCGCAGACGGCAGCGGGATCATCGGTGAAATCACCAAGGATTCGGTGCTGGAAAAACTGCTCGACCCGCGCGGTTGATCTCAGGCGTCCGGCGTCGCCGCCGGCGTCACACCCCGCCGCGCTACCACTTCGCGCCAGGTGATGAAGGTGACCGCCGCCATAATGATCGCCCCGCCCAGAATGACAAAGCCATCCACCGGCTCCCCAAACGCCAGCGCACCCAGCGATACCGCCCAGACCAGTTGCAGGAACGTCACCGGCTGCGTCACGGTCAGCGGGGCTGCCGCAAAGGCAAACGTCATGCAATAATGCCCGGCCGTGGCAAAACAGGCCGTCAGGAAAAACCAGCCCAGTGTCGGCAGGTCCGGCGTCACCCAGACCGCCATTGCAAAGGGCAATAGCCCGAGGGTCACCGTCACCGACAGCATACCGACAACAACCGTTGCACTCACCTCGCCGGACAATTGCTTGGCCAGCAGATACCCAACCGCAAACAGCGCCGCTGTCCCCAGCATTGCAATATGCCCGGTCTCGATCTCGCGCAGCCCTGGCCGCAGGATGATCAGCGCCCCGACCAGCGCCACGACAATCGCGATGATCCGGCGAAACGCCATCTTCTCGCCCAGAAACAGCGCCGCACCAATCGCGACATAGATCGGGTTGAGGTAATTCATCGCCGTGACCTCGGCCAACGGAATGCGGGTCATCGCAAAGAACCACAATATCACCGCCCCGGTATGCACCAGCCCGCGCAGACCAAAGAGGCGCAATTGCCGCCCTGTCAGCCTTGCGGCCATGATCGGACGGATCATCGGAATGAGGAACGGCAGACCCATCGCATAGCGCAGAAACCCGGATTGCGCCGCAGGCACCGCATCGCCCACATGTTTGACCACCGCCGTCATGCAGACAAACAACAGACCGGTGAGCACCATCCAGAGGATACCCGCCACCGGTCGATTAGCCCGCGCCTCAGTCATGCGCCGACCCGGCTGTCATCATCAGCGATCAACTCGCCTCATAAGCGGCCATCACCGCGTCGCTGGCCTCGAAATTGGTGGTCACCGATTGCACGTCGTCATCATCCTCAAGGATTTCGAGCAGCTTCATCAGCTTGGTCAGACCGTCGAGGTCAAGCTCGGTCGTGGTCTTGGGTTTCCAGATCAGCTTGGTGGTCTCGCTTTCACCCAGCACCGTCTCGAGCGCCGTCTCGACCTCCTTGAGCGCAGTATCAGCGCAATAGATCCAGTGACCATCTTCGTCGCTCTCGACATCGTCGGCCCCGGCCTCCAATGCGGCCATCAGCACAGTATCGGCATCGCCCACGCTGACCTTGTAGTGAAGTTCGCCCACCCGGTCGAACATGAAACCGACCGACCCGGTCTCACCCAGATTGCCGCCATTCTTGCCAAAGGTGGATCGGACATTCGATGCCGTCCGGTTGCGGTTGTCGGTCATCGCCTCGACAATGACCGCGACGCCATTGGGGCCATAACCCTCATAGCGGATTTCATCATAGGTATCCGCGTCGCCACCCTGCGATTTCTTGATCGCGCGCTCGATCACTTCCTTGGGGCAAGACAGCGACTTGGCCTCTTTCACCGCCAGCCGCAAACGGGCATTCTTGTCCGGGTCCGGGTCGCCCATCCGTGCCGCCACGGCGATTTCCTTGGCGAGTTTCGAAAACACCTTGGATCGGGCCGCATCCTGACGCCCCTTGCGATGCTGGATGTTTGCCCATTTTGAATGGCCGGCCATATCCGTGGACCCTTCCTGATTGTCTGATCGGCGTCTCTATATGTCAGCCGCCACGCCTGCTGCAACCCCGGCTGAACCATCCGGTCAGAGCGGAAAGAAGATCGGGATCGCCAGCGTCGCCGTCGCCGCCATCAACAGATTGAGCGGCAGGCCGATGCGCAGGAAATCAGTAAAACGGTATCCACCCGGACCATAAACCAGCGTATTGGTCTGATAGCCGATAGGGGTGGCAAAACTGGCCGAGGCGCCCATCATCACCGCCACGACCAACCCGCGCGGATCCACGCCCAGCGCCGCGGCCAACCCGATGGCAATCGGCGTCAGGATCACCGCCACCGCATTGTTCGACACGATCTCGGTCAGCGCAGAGGCAAGCGCATAGACCGCCAAAACGATCAGCGATGGCGGCAAATCCATCAGATAAGGCGTGGCCGCCGAGACGGTAATCTCGATCGCGCCAGAGTTATCCAGCCCCGCCCCCACCGCCAGCATACCAAAGATCAGGGCAAGCAAGCGGCCATCGACAAAGGAAAACGCCTCCTCGGCATCAATACAGCGGGTCAGCAGGACAATGGCCACCCCGATAAAGGACAGAACGACAATCGACGCAATACTCAGCGCCGACAGCACCACGATCGCGGCCAGAACGGCCAGGACAATCGGCGCATGGGCGCGGCGATAGGCTTGCTCGCGCGGATGCGACACATCGACCAGATCCATATCCGCCGCCAGCCGCTGAATATCCTCCGACGATCCCTCCAGCAGCAGCGTATCCCCGACCCTGACCACCAGATCATCCAACTGCCGGCCGATATTCCTGTCACGCCGATGCGCCGCGATGACATAGACGGCATAGCGGCGGCGCAGGCGCAGATCGCCCAGCCGGCGGCCGAGCATCTTGCATCCAGGGCTGATCAACACCTCGACCGTGGTCGTGGCTACCGATGACACCTGATCGACCCGGCGCAGCGCCTTGTTGTTCTGCAACGACAAAAGCTCGGTCATCGCCGTGCGCAGCACTACCCGGTCGCCCACCTGAAACGCCACGCCCGACAGATCCCGTCGCAGCGACGCATCGCCCCGGATCACGTCGATCAGGCGCACACCGTCACGTTTGAACAGCTGCACAGACGCCACCTCGCGTCCGATCAGGTTACTGTCGGGCGGAATAACGGCCTCGGTAAAAAACCGCATCCGCGACTTGTCGGACAGCAGATTGGCCATGCTGTCTCGATCAGGCAGCAGATGCCGCGCAAAAAGGGCCATATAGGTGACGCCAACAAGTGCCATGATCAGGCCCACACCCGAAATCTCGAAAATCGTGAAATGAGTCATGCCATTGGCCACCGCCACCCCATCGACCAGCAGATTGGTCGAGGTGCCGATCAACGTGATCGTGCCGCCCATGATCGCCAGATAGCTGAGCGGGATCAGCAGCTTTGACGCAGAAATCTTGAGCTGCCCTGCCAGTCGTACAAAGATCGGGATCATCACCACAACAATCGGTGTGTTGTTGATAAAGGCCGACATCGCGAGCACGGTAATTGTCAACGTGACAAGCGTGGCGACCGGCCGCACCGCAACATGCCGCGCCGCCTGCGCCGATATCCAGTCCAGCGCACCGGTGCGCACCATGGCGCCCACGACGATGAACAGCGCGGCAATGGTCCATGGTGCCGGATTGGCAAAGACCGCAATCGCATCCGCCTGTGGCAAGATGCCCAATATCAGCATCAGCACCGCCCCGCCGATCGCAACCACTTCGACAGGATATGCCTCGCGGGTAAAGGCCACGAACATGCCCAGCATGATCACCAGCGCCACAATCGGCGCGACCTCGGCGCCAAGGGTAATTCCGAACATCAGGCCACCTCCACACGCGGGCGGCGGGGTTGCACCAGCGACAGACCAAGGAGCATCAGCAGCAGCGCCGCCCAGACAAAGACCGAATACCGCTCACCCAGCAGGACCATCGCCCAGACCACACCGAATCCGGTCACAAAATAGCTGACCTGCGCGGCAAACACCGCCCCGGCCCGCCCGACGATCCAGACATAGGCGGCATAAACCAGCGCATGGATCAGCGAGGACAGGATCAGCGCACCTTCGGGCAGGCCCCAGGGCAGGCGCGGGTCGATGAACTGACCTGACCCCAGCGCCAGCGGCAACATGATCAGCGCCCCGATGATCGAGGCCCCCTGCAACACCTGCACCGGGTCGAGCCCGTCCACACCCCAGCGCCCCACGACATTCGCCTCCACCGCGTAACAAAACGGCGCGATCAGGGCGAGCGGCACAAAGGCCACCACTGCCACATCCGGCAGGCTCGCTTCCGGCAAGGCGATCAGCGCCACCCCGGCGAGGCCCAGCGCCAGACCCGCCAGCCTGCGCCACGAGAACCGGTCCGTGCCGAGCATCAATGCAATCGGCAGCGCGAACATCGGCACGGTCGAAACCACAATCGACATGACGCCGGAAGGCAGGTGAAACGCCGCCGTATAGCTGATCGAATTGGGAATGACCGTACCCATCAGCGCGATAAAAGCATATATTTTCAATGCTGTGAGCCGCAGCGGCAGCCCCTTGCCCCGGACAATATTGATCGCGCTCAACAGCAGCGCACCGATCACCATCTGCCAGAATACGAGGCCGAATGCTCCATGCCCGGTGCTCACCGCCGTCTTGGTCAATGGCTGCGACAGACCCCAGCAGGCCCCAATCGCCAGCATGGCCATGGTCATCACACCGCGCCCGGTCTCTGCCGGCCCACCGCCCGGCCCGGCCACAGCGACTGTCACAGCGGCCCCGCCGGGGCCAGCCGCCCACCCTGCCGCACCATCGCAATGCGCGTGGCTTTGCCCGTCCGGTCATCGGTCTCCACATAGATTCCCGACAGCGTAACCTCGCCATCCGCCGGGTTGAACCGGTCGCGCGGCATCTGGGTGATGAACCGGCGCATCGGTTCGACCTTGTCCATGCCGATGACCGAATTGTAATCGCCGCACATGCCCGCATCCGACTGATAGGCGGTGCCCCCCGGCAAGATCATCGCGTCGGCGGTGGGCACATGCGTATGGGTGCCCACGACAATGCTGGCGCGGCCATCGCAGAAATGGCCCACCGCCATCTTTTCCGACGTTGCCTCGCAATGGATATCCACGAGGCTCGCCTGCACCATGCCCCCCAGCGGATGCGCGCGCAGCACCGCATCCAACGCCGAAAACGGATCGTCAAACGGGCGCTTCATGAACACCTGCCCAAGTGCCTGCGCCACCAGCACCTTGCGGCCGCCCGGCGCGTCAAACACCCGCGCACCCTTGCCCGGCGCGCCCTTGGCATAGTTCAGCGGACGGATGATCCTCGGTTCCCGCTCGATGAACTGCAGCATCTCTTTCTGATCAAAGGCATGATCGCCCAGCGTCAGGACATCCGCCCCGGCATTCAGCAGCCCCGTGGCATGTTCCGGCGACAGACCCACGCCCGAGGTCGCATTCTCGCCATTGACCACGACAAAATCGAGGCGCCATTCCACGCGCAGGCGTGTCAAATGCGCGGCCACCGCAGAACGCCCGGCACGGCCCATCACATCGCCTAGAAACAGGATCTTCATGGCCAGAAGCCTTAGGCGGCGGTCAATGGCAATTCAAGCAGGATTGCAGAGCCCATGACCCGTGCCAGAGCCAGAGCCAGGGCGCAGGTTTCCTGCAACAATGCCCGAATATCACTCAGCGGGCCGGTGGCGTGATGATTCCGCCTTCCGTCACGATCAGGTCAAGCGGTTGGTCATTCGGCTCCAGCGGCAGGTCATCATCCGCCTGCGCGGTAAAGGCAAAACCGATGGCCAGCACCGGCCCCCGTTCGCGTAAACCCTGCAAGGTGCGGTCATAAAACCCGCCGCCATAGCCCAAACGCCCGCCCCGCCGGGTGAATGCGACCAGCGGCACGATCAGGATCTGTGGCACTACCCACTCCCCCTTCGCAGGAATCAGTGCGCCGAAACCGCCCTCGACCATCACGCAACCGGGGGTCCAGCGGCGAAATTGCAGCGGCTGGCCCTTGGCCATGATCACGGGCACGCAGACCGGACCATGCGCCGCAGCTTCCTCCATCGCCGGGGTCGGGTCGATCTCGCTGCGCATCGCCATATAGCCCGACATCGGCACGCCGCGATAACCGGCCAGAACTTCGGACAGATACGCCGCCTGCACCGACCCCGACGTATCAAAGGCCACCTGTCGCCGGGCAAACCCCGCCTTGCGCGCCAGTGCCTTGGCCGCCGCTAAATCAGTCATAATAGTATCAATGATGCCAACCCCAGGAATGCAAAGAACCCGACAACATCCGTCACCGTCGTCACAAAGGTGCCTGATGCCAGCGCCGGGTCCACCCCGAACCGCTCCAGCGCCACCGGAATTGCGACGCCGGACAATCCGGCCACAACCATATTGATCACCATCGCCGCCGCGATCACCACGCCCAGCATCGGCGAACCAAACCACACCAGCCCGACCAGCCCCATGACCAGCGCAAAGGTGAGGCCATTGATCAGACCCACCGCCACTTCACGACGCACCACCCGGCCAAGGTTCGACACGCTCAGGTCACGGGTCGCAATCGCGCGCACCGCCACGGTCAGCGACTGGGTGCCGGCGTTGCCACCCATCGAAGCCACGATCGGCATCAGAACCGCCAGCGCCACCAGCCCCGAGATGGTCTCTTCGAACAGCGAAATCACCAGTGAGGCCAGAATTGCCGTCGCCAGATTGACGGCGAGCCATGGCAGGCGCTGCCGGGTCGTTTCGATCACGCTATCCGACAATTCGCTCTCGCCGCCGACACCGGCCAGACGCAGGATATCTTCCTCATGCTCCTCATCCAGCACCTCCATCGCATCGTCGATGGTGATCATGCCGACCAGCCGGTCATCATCATCGACCACGGGCGCTGAAATAAGGTGATACTGGTTGAACGCATAGGCCACCGCCCCCTGTTCATCGGTGACATGAAATGTGCGGAAACTCTCCTCACCAATATCGCGCAACAGCACTTCGCGGCGCGAGGACAGCAACCGGCCCAATGTGACATAGCCCACCGGCTTCATCCGCGGCTCGACCAGCACGATATGATAGAACTGATCCGGGAGCACGACATCAGAGCGCAGATAGTCAATCGCCTCGCCCACCGTCCAATGCTCTGGCGCGCGCACTACCTCGACCTGCATCAGGCGGCCGGCTGAGTCTTCCGGATAGGCCAGCGCCTTTTCCACCGCGACCCGGTCCAGCGCCGGCAACGCTGTCAGAACAGCCTGCTGCTGATCCTCGTCCAGATATTCGACCAGATCGACGACATCGTCGCTTTCCAGATCGCGCATCGCCTCGGCCAGTTCGGCCGGGGCCAGCGACTGGATCACCTCTTCGCGCAGGTTATCGTCAAGCTCGGACAGGATGTCGCCATCCATGCCCCCCTTCCACAGCGCCAGCAGCGCGCGACGGTCGCGCGCATTGATCTGTTCCAGAAGATCGGCGATATCGGCGGCATGCAGCCGGTCAAACAGCGCATCCAGCCGCGTGGCATCCCCGGCCTCTACCGCATCCAGCACATCGTCAAACAGCCGGGCGGGCAGACCAAAGTCATCATCCTCCTCCGCGTCCTGCTCTGTCTCTGTGCTCATGCCTGCCTCCGGTTCGGTCGGACCATAGCGCAACCCTGCGATGCCACAACCATAGCCCCGCCGCTTTTGAGAGATTTACCGTCCCCGCGCGACCGCCTATCCTGCCCGGATGAATGAAAATCTCCTCATCGGCCAGACCCTGCATTTCACCGGCGATCCCTTTGCCCAGGACTGGCAGGACGTGGCGCAAACCGACAGTCGCGGCGGCGTCCTGATCCGCGACGGGCGCATCGCCGCCATTGGCGCGGCTGATACATTGCGCGCCGCACATCCGCAGGCCTCTGTCACAGATTATGGCAAGGGCCTGATCTCCGCAGGCTTCGTCGATGCGCATGTCCATTACCCGCAGACGGCAATCATCGCTTCCTGGGGCAAACGGCTGATCGACTGGCTCAATACCTATACCTTCCCCGAGGAAATGCGCTTTTCCGATCCCGCCTATGCGGCAGAGATCGCCGGTCGCTACCTCGACCTGACGCTGGCGCATGGCACCACCTCGGTCTGTTCCTATGCCACGATCCATCCCACCAGTGTGGATGCGATATTCGAGGCAGCACAGGCGCGGGGACAGCGGCTCTGGGCGGGCAAGACCTGCATGGACCGCAACGCGCCCGACAGGCTGCGCGACACCGCGCAATCGGCCTATGACGACAGCCGGGCGCTGCTTGAGAAATGGGACGGCACCGACCGGCTCTCCTATGTCATCACCCCGCGCTTTTCGCCCACCTCGACGCCCGAACAACTCGCGGCGCTGGGGGCGCTCTGGCGGCAATACCCCGATTGCCTGATGCAGACGCATCTGTCCGAGCAGACCGACGAAATCGCCTGGGTCCGCGACCTCTTTCCACAATCGCGCGATTACCTCGACACCTACGAGGCGCAGGGGCTTTTGCGCGAAGGGGCAGTCTACGGCCACGCGATCCACCTCACCGACCGCGAAAAGGACCGGCTGACCGAGGCCGGGGCAAGCCTCGTGCATTGCCCGACATCGAACACTTTCATCGGCTCGGGCCTGTTCGACATGACCGGGCTCAAGGCGCGCGGGCTGCGGATCGGGCTTGCGACCGACACCGGCGGCGGTTCTTCCTTTTCGATGCTGCGGACCATGGCCGCCGCCTACGAAGTGGCACAACTACGCGGCATCGCACTGCATCCTGCACAGCTTTGGTGGCTGGCCACGGTCGGCTCGGCACAGGCGCTGCACGCCGATCACCTCATCGGAAATCTTGCCGTAGGGATGGAGGCCGATATCATCGTGATCGACCTCGGCTCAACCCCCGCGATCGCGCAGCGCGCGGCGCAGGCAGACACGCTGTGGGACGCGATATTTCCCACCATCATGATGGGCGATGACCGGGCCATTGCGGCGGTCTGGATCGGCGGGCAACTTCGGCCCTAACAGACCCGCGCCACCAGCAAGACCCATTTATCTCCCGCCCGGCCCAGACCATATTGTACTGTCCCCGGCATCAGTATGTTCGCGCGATGCGCAGAGGACCCCATCCAGGATTCCAGTGCCGCCGCTTCCGAGGTTTGACCACCGCCAATATTCTCGCTCGGATTGCAGCTTGTGTACCCCGCGGCACGCATCCGGTCGGTGAATTGCGCACCATTCAGCCCGGTATGCGAGAAATATCCCTGCCGCACCATGTCATCGGCATGGGCCTGCGCCGCCGCGGTCAACCGGGGATCAGGTGTCGCGGGGGACAGCCCCGCCGTAGCGCGGGCATTGTTCATCAACCCGCCGAACCCACCCTGCGCAACGGCGGCCTGCGTCACCACAGGTGCTGTGTCCGGGGATACAACAGTCGGAGGCACCGTGTCGCAGGCCATCAGGGCAAGACATGCAATCAAGGAGACATGGCGCAACATGAGACGCATCCTTTACGGCAAAGCTGGCGCAGATGACCACAGGTCAGCCGCTGCTGTCCAGCCCGCAATCCGGCACCGGCCACCCGCGCGGCTCAGCCATCCGCCCGGCTCAGAAACCCGAGCGCCTGTGCTTGAATGGCCGCATTCGCCGCCGCCAGAATCCGGCCACCCCCCTGCGCAGGCCCGCCCTGCCAGTCGGTCACGATCCCGCCCGCCGCCGTGATCACCGCAATCGGGGCCTGCACATCATAGGGCAACAACCCGGCCTCGATCACCAGATCGACCTGTCCGGCTGCAAGCAGGGCGTAACCATAGCAATCCATGCCATAACGGGTCAGTTGCGCCCGCTCCGACACCGCCTGAAACGCCGCCCGCTCGTCCGGCGTGCCGACCTCGGGAAAAGTGGAGAGCAGAATCGCCTCGGACAAATCTCGGGCCACGCGAGTGCGCAACACATGCTCGCCCATCGGTCCCACCACGCGGGCACGGCCAAAACCACCTTCGAACCGCTCGCCGATATAGGGCTGGTCGATCACGCCAAAAAGCGGGCCTGTGGCATCCGCAACCGAGATAAGGACACCCCAGGTCGGGGTGCCACTGATAAATCCACGGGTGCCGTCGATCGGGTCGAGCACCCATGTCAGGCCACTGGTGCCCGCCACGGTGCCAAATTCCTCGCCGAGTATCCCATCATCCGGGCGCGCTTGCGCGATCATTTCACGCATGATCCGCTCTGCGGCGCGGTCGGCCTCTGTCACCGGATCAAACCTGACGCCCGGCTTGTATTTGGTATCCACCACCGTGCCATTGCGAAAATGACGCAGCGTGACCGGTCGCGCTGCGTCGGCCAGTCGATGCGCCAGCGCGATCAGGGCGCGAGCGGTTTCATCAGAAATTATCTCGGTCATCAGCCGCACCGCCACCATGGTATTCACCCAATGGCGGTAGCGCGGCTATCGCGGCATGGTCAAGTGACTTGACCTGCGCTGCCTGACCAACCGACTTGTGCTGCGGCTCAGGCCGCCTCGCTCAACACGCGGGCCAGATCGAACAGACGGCGCCGCTGGTTCTCGGGGATGGCATAGTAGGAACGCAACAGTTCGAGCGCTTCGCGATCAGACAGGATATCACCCGGCATATTCGACCCGCCCATCACTTGCTGTTCCGCAGCCGCACCGAGACCCTCGAAAAAGAACGACACCGGGACACCCAGCGCGTGGGCGATATCCCAAAGACGCGACGCAGAAACCCGGTTCATCCCGGTTTCGTATTTCTGGATCTGCTGAAACTTGATCCCGACCTTTTCGGCCAGTTGTTGCTGTGTGGTGCCATTCATCCAGCGGCGATGCCGCATCCGCTTGCCCACGTGTACATCCACTGGATGTTTCATAATATATCTTCCCCTTTTTAAGCCGCTTCGTTCCGCCCTCACACAAACGACAAGAACGGGTTCCCCAATTACATTACCGCCACACTACCGGGTCGAATCTTGTAAACCTCTGAACGTAACTCAGGTAATAAAACACGCAACGGTTGCAGCAGTCATCCTGCCCTTTTGGACAGGTTTGAATGCGGCGGCCGACAGTTCCGCCTCGCAGAATGGAGTCGAGAGCGGACTAAATCAATTGAATACAATGTTCTACCCTTGTTTCTCATCTGTCGCACCGTCTGATGCGCTCCGTGCCGGGACCGCATGAAACGCAGATTTCCGGCCGGCAACAGTGAACACTGTGACTCAAAGGTCACTCTCGCAAAGGGCGAAGAAACCAACGCTCCAGATGTTGACGTCAACTGGCCACATCCGCGCACCGCCTTTGCCGCAATTCACCGATTTTCAGTTGCAAAATGCCTGTCGGATCAGCGCGACCAAAGCGGGAATCACCGGACCATTTCCCGGATCGCAATAATAAAGGTTAATGTTGACGTTACGTAATTCCGGCAAGGCCCCGTCATGCGGGACTTGTTCAAGATGCGCCGGCAATGAACCTGCAATTAACGTATGCACCGCAAGATCGGCACTTACCCTCGCCTCGACTGTGCGACCCGAATGAACAAACCTTCGTTTTTTGCGGCAACCGGGCGGAGGGCGGTGGCGGTGTTTGTGCTGCAGGGGCTCTTCGGGCGCCTTCGGCTCGCACTTGCCGTCCGGCGACAGCGCTCGACCTTGCCCCCCCTTGATGCAACCCGACAGCGACATCGGGCTGACGCCAGACCGGGCCTTGGCCGAATTGCAACGGGCCCCTCTGGGACGTGCCGTATAACTGGCTGCGCTGAAGTGAAAAACCGGCCTGTGACCTTCCGGATAACGGCTTGAGCAAATATAAGAACTTTGGTCAGAAATCCTTGAAATCTGCCGCTTACCTGCCAATATCTCTCGCAAGGTCGTGCGCTCGCGCGCGATCAACGTTCAACCTTGGAGGTCTTTGATGGCTGAGTATAACACGATCCGCTCCGGGACCGGCGTCCGCACGGCCGTGATCGACGAGGGCCTGCGCGCCCATATGAATAAAGTCTATGGCACGATGTCGGTCGGCATGGTGATCACCGCGCTGGCAGCCTGGGCCATGGCGGGTCTTTCGGTCACGACCGACACTGCGACCGCCGCTGCCGCGATGCCCAACGGCACCATGCTCACCAATTTCGGTGTGACGCTGTTCGCGTCGCCGCTGAAATGGGTGGTGATGTTCCTGCCGCTCGTGATGGTCTTTGCCTTCAGCGCGATGATCAACCGGATTTCTGCCGCCGCCGCACAACTGTTCTTCTACACGTTCGCGCTGGCGATGGGTGTGTCGATCAGCTGGATTTTCCTGGTCTTCACCGGCTTCTCCATCGTGCAGGTGTTCCTCGTGACCGCCGTCGCCTTTGCCGGTCTGTCGCTCTACGGCTACACGACCAAGCGTGACATATCCGGCTGGGGTTCGTTCCTGATCATGGGTGTGATCGGCATCCTCGTGGCCTCGATCGTCAACATCTGGCTGCAATCGCCCGCCATCATGTTTGCCGTCTCGATCCTCGGCGTGCTGATCTTCGCAGGCCTGACCGCCTATGACACGCAAAAGATCAAGGCGATGTATCTTGAGCATGCGCAGAACGGCGACGCCGAGTGGATGGGCAAAGCCGCCATCATGGGTGCGCTGAACCTGTACCTCGACTTCATCAACATGTTCATGTTCCTGTTGCATATCTTCGGCAACCGCGAATAACCGCACAAACATGACGCAGACAGGGGCCGGTGGAAACACCGGCCCTTTTTGCTTTGCCTGCCCCGTCACAATTCCCGGCGACCGGCACGACACGACGCTGGACGGGACCAAAGACCTCGGTTCGGCCTATGCGCTGCCCGGCGCCTGATCCGCCAGAACACATGACATCGCCACCGCCGGAAAATCGATGCCGGGGGCGAGCGATATGGTCACCGGCCCCTGCACGACAAATCCCATCGCGGCATAGAACGGGACTGCCGTCCGGGTCGACAGACAGTCAAGGCGGGTGATCCCCGACGCCCGCGCCATGGTAAAGACATGGGTCATCAAAGCCCGGCCCACGCCCCGCCTGACCGCGCGGTCATCGGTGACAACATGGCGGACATTGCCCAGCAGCGGCAGCATTTGACCGCCGCCTGGCACCGCGCGGGTCCAGCCACCGGCGCCAATTATGTACCCCGCCTCCTCGACCACATAATAGCTGCCACAAGTTACCAGCCCCGGCTGCGCCCGCGAAATCCGTGGGAGCGCGGTGACCAGCACCGAAGGCGGATAATCAGCCTTGAGCAAGCGGGGATAGGCGCGCGCCAGAAGCGCATCGACTGGCGCGATATCGGCCTTTCCGGCCATACGAACCGTCCACAAAACCCATCCTCCAAAAACGAAAAAGCCGCGCAATCCGCGCGGCCTTTGTCGGGTACTCTCAAAGGGCAGATTACTTGATCTTGCCTTCCTTGTATTCGACATGCTTGCGCACGACCGGATCATACTTCCGTACGACCATCTTCTCGGTCATCGTGCGGGCGTTCTTCTTGGTCACGTAGAAATGCCCGGTCCCCGCGGTGGAGTTCAGGCGGATCTTGATTGTGGTGGGCTTCGCCATGTTCACTTCTCCGTTCGCGGGACAAGGCTGTCCGTCGCGGTTCAATCCTATGAAGCCTGCCTTTTACCCGGCAGACCGTCCAAGTCAACCGCAAAGCAGGGTCAACCGCAAAGCAACGTCAACTTTGACCTGACAGGCCAATATGCGCGGATGGCCTGTAAGCCGGATTCTGTCCCCCTGTGTCGCCACAGGCTGGATGACCATTCCTCTCAGCCCGCTGTTACCAGCGCGCCTCTAGCTGCCAACCCGGGCCTCTCGGGTTCAAGCATCCCTGTGCAGGATATCCGTTGCCGGATCACACCGCACCCGAGGCCCCTATTTGGCATTGCTCCCGGTGGGGCTTGCCGTGCCGTCCCTGTTACCAGGTCCGCGGTGGGCTCTTACCCCACCGTTTCACCCTTACCCGGCGCAGTCTCCCTTGGCGAACCCCGGGTGCGACGGGCGGTCTGTTCTCTGTGGCGCTTTCCCTTGGGTTACCCCAGCCGGGGATTACCCGGCACCGTGCTTTGTGGAGTCCGGACTTTCCTCGACCGGGTTGCCCCGCCCGCGATCATCCAGCCATCCGCGCAACCGCTGATCTATGCGCGCGCAGTGGTCCGGTCAACGGGAAACCGGCGGGCAAGATCAGCTATCGCCGCCATATCCTCGGTGCCAAGCGGACCCGCGGCCCAAGGGCGAAACCGCAACCGGAACGCCGCCAGCACCACTTCGACCGGCTGATCCGGGTCATAGCCAAAGGCGACAGCAGCAGCGCCAAACGCCTCCCGGTCAGCAGGCCCACCCTGCGCACGCGCCTCCGGCCAGACCGACAACCGCTGCACCGCCAGCCTGCGCCAGTCAAACCGGCGACCCGGATCACCCTTGCGTGTCGGGGCCACATCCGAATGGGCAATCACCCGTTGCGGTAGAATCCGGTGGCGGGCGATGATCCCGGGCAACAACTGCTCCAGCGCGCGCATCTGCGACGCGGCAAACGGAGCGTTACCCGGATTGGCCAGTTCAATCCCGATAGATCGAGAATTGACATCCGTAACGTCGCCCCAGCGCCCCTGCCCCGCATGCCACGCACGCAGATCCTCAGGGACAAGCGCAAAAACCGCACCCTGCTCCGAAATCAGATAATGCGCCGACACCTCATGCTCCGGCGCGCACAGGCGCTCCAGCGCATCGGCACAACCGCGCATCGCGGTATGATGGATCACGACCATATCGGGCCGCGCATCTCCCCGGCGCGGGCCGCAATTAGGCGAGGGGTAGTCGGTGATCTTCAGTTGCCAACCGCCAGCCGGAACGGTGCGGGATCCCAGCCACAGGCAAAGCCATCGCCATCCGGGTCGATCCCGGTCGGGTCACGCTCCGGCCCGCCACGCGCCAGAAAATCGCGCTGCGCCTCATCAGGCGAACGGTAAGACGCGCAATTGCGCTGGAACCGGCCCTGCGATGAAATTGAAAACCGGCTGTACCACTCCTGCCCCTTCACATTCGGGGCACTCAACGCATATTCCACGATATTGGGGCCGGTACTGCCGGTGCGTTCAGGCACCGCTGTCGGCTGCACCTGTTCAAAGGCCGCCGCCTGCGCCGCGCGGCGCTGCGCATCGCTCTCGATGCTCTCACGGCTCGCGACCGCATCAAAATCCTGCTCGTCCGAAATGCCCGGATTGTTCAGGTCCGGCGGCGCCACATTCAGGGGCGAGGCCTGCAGCCCGCCAACACGTTCGATGCCAAATGTCGCCTGCATTGGATTGCCGTTCCGGTCCAGTATCTGACCACCAAGGCCGGTCTGATTCAACGGGGCCGAGGTGATCGGCGCCACGCCAATCCCCGCAGCGGCCAATTCACCCGAGGCAATCCCGCCCGAGGGCTGCACCGCCGCATTCAGCGGCACCGTGCCCACCGGCGGCATGATGTCGAACCCGCCCGCCGGCGCTCCACGCAACGCGGTCTCGCGCTGTGCGCGTTCCACCTCGAACTGACTGAAATCGCCGAACCCCACGCCAGAGCCACTGTCTGGCACCGGCTGCGCACAGGCGGCCAACAGTCCCATCATACCCAGCATAATATAGGTTTTCACAGCACGCCCTCGAGCTTCAGCATCATTGAAGCGGTCCCTTACCACCACTTATCAGGCTTTGCCACAAATCCCGCCGCACGTTCCAGTGTATAGGCGACATTCAGCAATTCCGCTTCATCCCAAGGCCGCCCGATCAGTTGCAGCCCGAGTGGCAGCCCCTGCCGGTCCAACCCGGTCGGCACCGCCACACCGGGCAGCCCGGCAAGGTTCACCGTCACGGTAAACACATCGTTCAGATACATCTGCACCGGATCGGCATCCGCCATCTCGCCCAGCCCGAATGCCGCCGAAGGCGTGGC
>Ga0105054_10000731_pt1 | contig 52974 bp, 45 predicted proteins | sample BON02_FD_78091 | JGI IMG/M metagenome (GOLD analysis project Ga0105054, IMG submission 78091) | Freshwater microbial communities from Lake Bonney liftoff mats and glacier meltwater in Antarctica - BON-02 (megahit assembly) | ecosystem: Environmental > Aquatic > Freshwater > Ice > Glacier...
CGAATGGCTCACCGGAAAAATTTACCTCAACATCAACCCTGCTGACCTGCCTCTAAACTAATTCTCAACTTTTACAGAATAAAACTTGCGCCGCCGTTAACATCTTTTATCAGCCTGATTTTACCAATTGGGGTTTTAATGAGAGTTGATTCTTTATGGAGGATGAGACACGGATAACTTTGGCTAAAGACCTCGCCTCCTTAAATCAGCAACCGCCCACATGAAAAGATTTTTACAGAAGCTTCTGCCACTACTGGCCATCGCTCAGTGTGGAATCGCGGCGCCCGCAGGTGTCAATAAACCAAATATCGTTTCTAAACTAGCCATGGTAGATCGAGCTGAAGTTAACAATACAAAGCCTGAGCCAGAGGCATTCCGCACGGCCATTATCTATGATGATGTTTTTCTCGAGCACGATACCGGGCCTGGTTTTCCGGAACATGCCGATCGCCTGCGTCGTTTGACCAAACACCTCAAAGAGCATCCGGTTTCAACCCGATTGCTCTGGACCGCGCCGAATGAAGCAATCGACCCCGTGCCGTGGATAAAGCGAATCCATGATCCCGAATATGTGATCGACTTGAAACGTGCAAGTGAGGCTGGAGAAAAACAGATGCAAGGCAATGCGGATACACCGATCTCTAAACGCACTTATGAAGTTGCCGCGAAAGCGGTGGCTGGATCGCTGACGGCAGTGGATCTTGTGATGGAAGGGCGCGTGAACAACGCGTTTGCGGCATTGCGTCCGCCGGGGCACCACGCCATGCCCGCCAAAGCGAAGGGTTTTTGTTTCTTTGCAAACGCAGCCATCGCCGCGCGATACGCCCAGGAACATTACAAACTGGAACGCGTCATGATCGTCGATTGGGATGTGCACCACGGCGATGGAACGCAGATGATTTTCTTGGAAGACCCATCGGTTTATGTTTTCTCTACGCATCAATACCCTTTCTATCCGGGGCCTAGCGGCTCGCCGGAGATCACTGGGACGGGTGCCGGTAAAGGAACCAACTTAAACGTGCCGCTGGCGGCAGGCAGTGGAGATGAAGCTGTGATCGAAGCGTTTCAAACGCAGTTGACCGGCGCTTTCCGGGAATTTAAACCCCAACTTCTGATCATTTCGGCAGGCTTCGATGCCCACGAAGCCGATCCTCTGGGTGCGCTCGGTTGGTCAAGTGATGTCTATGCCGAGCTTACGGAAATCCTTCGTGCGCTCTGCCGCGAACAAGGCCACGAGCGCATCGTTTCACTACTCGAAGGCGGCTATAGCGAGCGCGGAATCACCGAGGGTGTTCGTCGCCATATTGAGGCCCTCGAAGCGCCTGCCAAGAAGCCCATCGTCCCGTCACTATGAAACCCATGAAGTTCTTTGGGTGGGCAAACTGGACGTGGGTTTCGGGGTAGGCTTTTTTCCATGCCCCCGGAGTGCGGTGTTTCTTGTCCTACCATTTGCATTCAAAGACCTCTAAACTGCCGTCTGAGCTGACTTCTTTACGTAAATTCCTAGAGAATCCACTGATGCGAAAGAGCACGCAGCTTTTTATCTGATCGAGGCGAAAGGCTGAAGACCCGGTCACAATGACTCGTAGGTGTGGGAGCAGATCGACGAGCAGTTTGAGTGCGGCACTCACATTGGTCACTGATTGTGCTTCGTCGAGAAAGAATCCGTCGTAACCGCTAAATAGCTGTCGCAGGCGAGCGCCCGAGCATGCTTCCAATAGGCTCGGACAAATTGCGGTCTTCACCGTACTCTGTCTACTATTTTCACTCTGGGACTGTGGCTAGTCAAAGGATGCATTAAAGGAGTCCGTTCTCTCCTATTGCCATTTCGATCCGCTTGGTGAGTTTTTGGATGGCTGATCTTCCGGCGGCTTCTCCGCAATACCGGCTCACTCGTGAAGCCGCCCCCATGCTCAAACGCTCTGCAAGCCACGCGTTCGTTACGCTTGTTCTTTGCCTGGCCACCGATGCCAACGCTATCTTTTCAGCGCTGCCCTTCGGCTGCTTTGGTAAATCGGCTGCCGACATCTCAAGGGCTTTAAGCCCAATTGCGATCAACCTTTCCGCCTTTTGTTCGTTCAAGGGGGGCAGGCCAAGGTTTATTGACCTTACTTTTACTTCGCGGCGAAAACATGCTGGAGTCGAAGGATGCCGAGACAGTTTCGCATTGAACACGTAGGGGCATTTGACCAGGGGCTGAAAAGGGGAGGTCGTCGGAGATCGATTATCAAGGACGAGAAAGGCCGAAAGAATTTTGTCCCTCCTCTGCGGGAAAAATAAAATGTCATTAGGACTAATGCGACTGGCAAAGGCGTTTCGCCATGTCAATAAACCATGCCTGCCCCCTCTGCGCTCTTCTCAACGGGGAGTCTCTCAGGGTTTTTATGCCCTCATGACATTAAAATTTTATGCCTGCCCCGAATAGCACTGTTTGATGCTGCGGGCGGCGCATTGGCGAGTTACCACTTTGTAAAGTGAGGAATTTTTCACCATTCGAGTGTGGTAGATCCGATCACCGACAGAGTAGGGCCCCTGACGTGGCCCTCAATGCGATTCAAGCGCAATATTGGAGTTCTACTCCGAGATTTTGCTTAAAACAGTGCTATTCCAGCCTGCCCCCTCCTACTCTCCAAATCAGAATTTCAATAGACCGTGCCTCCCCCCTCCCGCCCCACGTCGAGCAGGGAGAAAGTCGGACGGCGAGGGACCGCCATCCCTACCATTTTTGGGACGTCGGTGGGTCGATGGATACTTTCGCCGTAGGTGTGCGTTTCGTCACTGGCTGGAAGCCGATTCCACATGGTCGGGAGCAGCTGCCGGAGCATCGGAAAAAATCTTTTCCGGCAAACGCTGGATTTTCCGGTCAGCATCTCTATCATCCCGCCCCATGAAATACATTTTCGTGACGGGCGGCGTGGTGAGTTCGCTGGGTAAGGGTCTTGCCGCCGCATCTTTGGGGACATTGCTGGAGCATCGCGGGCTCAAAGTGATCCTGCAAAAACTGGATCCCTATCTCAACGTGGACCCGGGCACGATGAGCCCGTATCAGCATGGCGAAGTTTATGTGCTCTCCGACGGCGCGGAGACGGATCTTGATCTTGGCCATTACGAGCGTTTCACCAACTGCGTGCTCACCCGTGCGAACAACGTCACCAGCGGTCAGATTTATGAGACGGTGCTCAGCAAGGAGCGCCGAGGGGATTACCTCGGCAAGACGGTGCAGGTCATCCCGCATGTGACGGATGAAATCAAGTCGCGCATCCGTCTCCTCGGCGAAGATACAGATACCGATATTTGCATTACTGAAATTGGCGGCACCACGGGCGATATTGAGGGCCTCCCTTTTCTCGAAGCCATCCGGCAATTCATTCTCGAAGTCGGTGCCGGTAACGCGATGCTGATGCACGTCACGCTCGTCCCGTTCATCAAGGCCGCGGGCGAGCTGAAGACAAAACCCACGCAGCAGAGCGTCGCAAAACTCCGCGAAATTGGCCTCCAGCCCCACGTGCTCATTTGTCGCACGGAACTTCCCCTCAATGCGGAAGTCCGTCAGAAACTCTCGCTGTATTGCAATATCCCATTCGAGGCAGTGATTGAGGGGCGGGATGTTGAAAATACCATCTATGAGGCTCCCCTCATGTTTCAAGAAGAAGGGCTGGACACGGTCGTTTGCCGCTATCTCGGCCTCGAAACTCCGGAGCCGGATATGACCAACTGGAACCGTTACGTCGAGCGGGTCGTGAATCCGAAAAAACGGGTCCGCGTCGCTGTCGTCGGCAAATACATCGAGCTTCAGGATGCCTACAAGAGCATTTATGAATCGCTCACACACGCCGGGGCCGCAAATGACTGCGCCGTGGACCTCGTCTTGGTGGATGCGGAAGACATCGAAAATGAAGGTGCTGACAAATACCTCCGGGGAGTCGCAGGTGTGCTCGTGCCCGGGGGCTTTGGAGACCGGGGCATTGAAGGAAAAATCAGGGCGACGACATTTGCGCGCGAGTCTCGCACTCCATTTCTAGGCCTTTGCCTCGGCATGCAAGTAGCGACCATCGAGTTCGCCCGCAATGTCTGCAATTTAGCGGACGCTAACAGCACCGAGTTTGACCCCGCCTGTAAAGATCCCGTCATTTGCATTCTTGATGACCAGAAGAATGTCACCGAAAAGGGCGCATCCATGCGGCTCGGAACATGGCCCACGATCCTTGCCGAAGATTCGCTGGCACATAAGATTTATGGGCGTAGTGAGGTGCTCGAGCGCCACCGGCACCGCTACGAATTTAATCAATCCTACCGTGAAGCCATGGAAGCGAAGGGGTTTGTCATCTCTGGTTCATCCCCCGATGGCGGGCTGGCCGAGATCATCGAGATCAAAACTCACCCGTGGTTTATCGCGTGCCAATTTCACCCGGAGTTTCAATCCAAACCCACGGCACCGCACGCGCTATTCAAGGGATTCGTCGCGGCGTGCTTGGCAAACGAGAGCTGACCGGTCAATCCGCTTGAGCGGCAAAGTCTGCCAGCACCTCGACGACAACAGCGGTTGTATTATCCCGGCCGGAACGTTCTAGCGCGGCATCGATGAGGCGTCGAGCCGGGTTTGGTTCGACGGCGCCTGGCATTCGTGCAAATTCGAGGATTTGATATTCAAACAGTCCGTCCGTGACACCGTCTGTGCAAAATACAAATAGGTCACCGGCCTCGTAGGCAACCGCCCCGACTTGCGGGTCAACAAACTGATGGCCTGCGCCCAATGCACGCTGGAGCACATTACGTTGAGGATGAGACCGCGCCTCGCGTTCGTTGATTTTGCCATTCCGATAAAGCCAACCGACGTAGGTATCGTCGTGAGTGACCTGCCGAATCGACCCGTCCCGGCCAGAGCAATAATAGATCCTACTATCTCCTATGTGCGCAAAATACAGCCACCCGGGCGAGAACCATCCAAGGCTCAAGGTAGTGCCCATGCCGCTGCATTCTTCGTACGATTCACCCAAATAGAGCAGCGCCTTGTGGATTTCTTCAAAAACCTCCTCGAGCACATCACCAAAACCGCTGTCCATTCCCATCGCCGTTTGCCGAAAGGCTCGAGGCATCAGCTTCGTTAATTTTTCGATCGCCACGCGGCTTGCAAATTCGCCCGCAGAAGCGCCGCCCATACCGTCACTGACCGCAAAGATGAAATCTGACGTTCCCGTCGATGATTCGCCGAGTTTCCCGAGGTGCTGGACCTCCTGCGCATCAAAACAGAGGCCAAGAAAGGCATCCTCGTTGTTCTTGCGGACGCGCCCGACATCAGTCAACCCCGACCACCGGATGCGGTGTCGTGGCATTTCCCTCCTCACACTTTCGATCATCGACTCGTTCAAGCGGGTCTAAAATCGTGGCAAATTCGAAATCAATCAAGCAGAAGCGCCCATCGGACTGCCGATAAGTCACATTTCGGAGTTCCGCATCATCGTGGCGCACGCCAAACTCCTCGAGTTCTGCAAATAATTCGCTCAGACGTTCGTCGTCCATACGCTCAACCCGTATACCGCAGCTGCTTGTCACGATTTTTAATTCTTCTGGGAATGCCTCCAACAAACGCGGCACAAACGGACACTCCCGCTTTTCCAGATAGCGCAAAATGTGTGTCTCAGTATCAAACCGCTCACGGGCCTTTGGTCCCCGGAAGGTTTTGTGCACCTTTCCGTCATATCCAATTCGCACCGTGGCACGCAGGGTGTCTTTAATCTCGTGCATCTTATGAAGTTTCATCGAAACCCCACGGGTATGCAAGCAACGAGCGGCAGGCCTTGCGACCACGCCCGGAAATCGGGATTTACAGAAAATATTTGCGTTAAAATATTAGCATTTTGGCATGGCTCCTGCTTCATTCTAGCGAAACCTCGTGCGCCTTTAGAGAAAAACTCCGCGAGATAACCCATACCCAACGATGAGCTGCCGGGCGCAACGGACATCATCGAAAAACCTCATCCGAATACATTATGGCGAAGTACAAACTGGAATACGTCTGGCTGGACGGCTACGAGCCCATTGCCAATCTGCGCAGCAAAACCCTCATCAAAGACTTTGAGAACTTTCCGACCCTAGAGGAACTGCCAGATTGGGGTTTTGACGGAAGCTCCACGAAACAGGCCGAAGGTAAGAGCTCGGATTGTGTGCTCAAACCCGTCGCATGCTATCCCGACACCACACGGAATAACGGCGTCCTCGTGATGTGCGAAGTTATGAATCCGGACGGCACTCCGCACCCGACGAACTCCCGTGCAACCATCATTGACGACCCGGGTACATGGTTTGGATTTGAACAGGAGTATTTTCTCTTTAAAGACGGCAAGCCCATGGGATTTCCAAAAGAAGGTTATCCCGAGCCACAGGGCAAATACTACACTGGTGTGGGGTTCTCCTCCGTCGGTGACATAGCCCGTGACATCGTGGAAGAACACCTCGACATCTGCCTCGACGCAGGCATCAACCACGAAGGCATCAATGCCGAGGTGGCGAAGGGTCAATGGGAGTTTCAAATCTTCGGAAAAGGCTCTAAAAAAGCTGCTGATGAGGTCTGGATGGCCCGCTATCTCCTGATGAGACTGTGCGAAAACTACGGCGTTGACGTGGAAATCCATTGCAAACCAATCAAAGGCGACTGGAACGGCTCTGGAATGCACGCCAACTTCTCAACGGAGTACATGCGCGAAACCGGCGGCAAAGAATACTTTGAAGCGCTCATGGGTGCCTTTGAGAAATTCCGAAATGAGCACATCGCTGTTTACGGACCAGACAACCACCTGCGCCTGACTGGACTGCACGAGACGCAATCCATCGACAAATTCAATTACGGCGTTGCCAATCGCGGTGCATCAATCCGCATCCCGCATAGCTTCGCTAATAACGGATACAAGGGATATCTTGAAGATCGTCGTCCAAACTCGGCCGGCGACCCATACAAGATCGCAGGCCGTATTCTTCAAACAATCGCTACCGTTCCAACTCCCTAGTTTAGATTAGGGCACACGGAAGAAAACCACCTCTCTCTCTCTCAGCAAAGATTTTTCCTTGGGATCAGGGAGAAGTTCCGGAAAAAGAACCGCCGTCAGCACTAGCAGACGGCGGTTTCTTTTTGTTTTTTCTCGCTGGGTGCTTTTGAGCTTGCGGTGAGCTGGCAAACTTTCGCAATCTCTGCCTCCCGCACAAACCGTGCGCGAAGAAAGTAGGTGAAATTTTCATGCCAGAAGTAATTGTTCGTAAAGGTGAGCCGATTGATCGTGCTCTCAAGCGTCTTAAGTCGAAGCTCGATCAGGAAGGAATTCTTGACGAAGTCCGTCGTTTGCGTGCGTTCGAGACTCCGACGCAGCGGACCCGCCGCAAGGCGAAAGCCAACGCGAAGCGTCAAAAGCTGAAGATTCGTTTCGTTTTCAACCTCAACTAACTTCCACGAGGTATATTTTTTTAAAATGCCTCGGATTGTTTTTGCTGGCTGCGGTTTCCTTGGTGAGGCCGCAGCTTTGCTTTGTCTAAGATCGGGCTGGGATGTAACCGGGCTCACACATCGCCAAGAATCTGCCGCCGCGCTCCGAATTCGCGGAATTCCTTCGGATGTAGTGAACCTCGCCGATTCGAATTCAGTGCAGAAGTTTGCCAATTCGTTAGGTCCGGTCGATGTCGTCGTTCATGCTGCCAGCTCGGGGCGGGGCGGCGAGGACGCCTACCGCACGGTTTATCGCGATGGAATGGCACATTTGGCAGATGCATTCCCGAATACGTTCCTCATATTTACTGGCAGCACGTCGGTTTATGCTCAGGTTTCCGGCGAAGCCGTAAGTGAGGATTCACCGGCTCAACCAGATCGCAATACCGGCAAGATTCTCCTCGAAGCCGAAGAAATCACACTTCAACAGAATGGTGCGGTCGCCCGACTGGCGGGAATTTACGGTCCAGGTCGCTCAGTCCTTCTGAGGAAATTTCTCGATGGCACGGCGTGCATCGAAGGTGATGGCCAGCGCATCATCAACCAGATCCACCGCGACGACGCCGCGTCTGCCCTGCTCGCGCTTGCTGTCAGCCGCTCCCGGGGAATCCATAATATTGTCGATGACGGACCGGCTTCACAGATCACGGTTTACCAATGGATTGCCGACGCGCTGGGTCGCCCGCTTCCTCCCTTTGGCGAACGCGATCTGAATAGGAAACGCGGATGGACAAACAAGCGGGTTAGCAACGCGCGTATCCGCTCCCTGGGATGGGAGCCAGGATTCCCCACCTATCAGACTGCGCTGCCGGCGTTAATCGCTGCCGCCGAGGCCGCGGCTCAACAAAACCAACAACAATGAGTGTGTATGGTCGTTTGCTGCGTGCGGTGATCTTTGATTTCGACGGGTTAATCCTCGATACCGAGACCCCTGAGTATTTGAGTTGGTTGAAGATCTACGAGGAGCACACGGTATCGATCAGCATTGAGGAATGGGCTATTTGCATTGGCACATCCGATGTGCTGGATCCACACAAGACACTGGAAGACCGCGCGGGCAGGAGTTTTGATCGAGTGGAGCTGAGCGAGCAAGTGCGCGAGCGAAGAATGGACCTTCTGGCCCGCGAGAAATTACTGCCCGGCGTCCTGGATGTGCTGAATGAGGCGCGTGCGTTGGATCTCAAGGTCGGCTTGGCGTCAAGCTCATCGCAGTCGTGGGTGCTCGGCCATCTGGAGTCGCTAGGAATTGCAGACCGTTTTCACACAATTAAAACGCGTGAAGACGTGGATCACGTCAAACCCGACCCAGAGCTTTACCTTCGCGCCGTAGAGGCGCTCGGGGTGCAACCCGCGGACGCAATCGCATTGGAGGATTCCTATCATGGCCTGTGCGCCGCACGAGCAGCCGGATTGTTCTGCGTGGCCGTCCCGAACCCAATGACGCGGCACCTTGCGCTGCACGAAGCAGATTTGTTACTGCGTTCGCTGGAGGAATTATCGCTTGGCTCGCTAGTGGCCGGACAATGACATCGCAACGAAGTGCGCGCAGTCCCTATTCCCGAACTTTTTCGATTCGAGCAAATGCGTTGTGGCTGTGAATCGACTCGAAATTCTCCGCCTCGACGGAGTAATACGAGACCGCAGGTAATTGGTCACACCGTATGGCGATATTGCGCACCAGATCCTCAACAAAAACAGGGTTCTCATAGGCGCGCTCGGTGACCACTTTCTCGTCAGGTCGTTTAAGCAAACTATAGAGCTCGGAACTCGCGCTTTGTTCCACGAGGCGAATCATATCCTCCAGCCACATGGGAGGCGTTGATCGCACGGAGAGCGTGACTTGGCCGCGTTGGTTGTGTGCGCCTGAAACGCTGATCGCTTTGGAACAGGGGCAGAGCGTGGTTACTTGGACGACGGCAGTTACGATAAAGTCCAACACGCCATGATTCAGCGTCGCAGAAAACCGCCCGGTGTAGTCCATAAGACCGACGGCACCTGTCGCGGGTGCCTTTTTCTCCATAAAAAAAGGAAATTCAAAATCGACGTGGGCACAATCTGAGTTCAGCCGATGGGTGAGCTGCTCGAGGATGTCCCGGATATTGTTCACATGGAGCAGGGAGCCATGGGAGTTCAAGACCTCGATAAATCGGCTCATGTGCGTGCCTTTGTGCTGGTGTGGCAGGTCCACGGTGAGCTGGACCATGGCTACGGTATTTTGGGTGGCGTGATCTTTGTCGCGGATCTCGATCGGATAGCGCAGGTTTTTTACACCCACGCGATCAATGGGAATATGCCGGTCATCAAGCTCGCTCTGGGTATCAGTGAGTGTCATAGCAATTGTATACGAAAAAATCCGAGTTGCGGTCGTGATTACTAGACCGCTTCCATGCCAAGGAGGATTTTGGCCGCTTGGTTCACGTCCTTGTCACCACGGCCGCTCAGGTTGACAATGATGATCTGGTCCTTTTCCATTTGGGGCGCAACCTTGATTACGTACGCGATCGCATGAGCAGATTCGAGGGCGGGGATGATGCCTTCGATTTCTGCCAGCATTCGGAATGCGGTCAATGCGTCGTCATCCGTAGCGTAGTCGTACTCGGTACGACCAATTTCCCGTAGCCAGCTATGCTCAGGACCGACTGCTGCATAATCCAATCCTGCAGATACTGAGTGCGTCAGGTCAATCTGCCCATCGTCGTTGGCCAGGAGCCAGGTTTTCGCACCTTGAAGCACTCCCAGTCTCCCGCCTTGAAAACGTGCTGCATGCTCCCCTGGAACAATGCCCCGCCCGCCGGCTTCAACGCCAACCATGCGAACGTTCTCGTCGTTCAGAAAGGCATAAAACAGTCCAATCGCATTACTCCCACCTCCCACGCAAGCGGTGAGAAGATCCGGCAGACGCTCCTCGCGTTGAAGAATTTGTCGGCGGGCCTCATCACCAATCACTCGATGAAAGTCGCGGACCATCATGGGATACGGATGCGCGCCATAGGCTGTCCCGAGGATGTAATGCGTCGATCGCACATTGGTCACCCAGTCGCGCATCGCCTCGTTGACGGCTTCCTTGAGCGTTGCCTGCCCTGCCGTGACCGCAACGACCTCCGCTCCCAGGAAGCGCATTCGGGCGACATTCAATGCCTGGCGCTCCATATCGACGGCACCCATATAGATGACACATTCACATCCAAACCGTGCGGCCACCGTGGCGGTGGCAACCCCATGCTGACCGGCTCCGGTTTCGGCAATGATGCGCTTTTTTCCCATGCGCTTGGCCAAAAGCATTTGCCCGACCGCATTGTTGATTTTGTGTGCACCGGTATGGAGGAGGTCCTCCCGCTTGAGATAAATTTTTGCCCCACCCAAATGCTCGGTCATCCGTTCAGCCAGATACAATGGCGTGGGACGTCCAACAAAATCCTTAAGCAAGCCGTTCAGTTCGACACGAAAGGCAGGGTCTTTGCGGGCAGCTTGATATTCATCCGTGAGCTCCTGAAGCGCCGTCATCAAAGTTTCCGGGACAAACATGCCGCCGTAAGGGCCAAAATGACCATGGGCGTCTGGCATGGCAGCGAAGTCGGTTTGAGTCATAACCGAATATGCACAGAAATCTCTCGCTCCGCAACTCCACTGAGACCCTAAGGAAAAATATGGGCCACATTTTGGATGCGGACCTACTTTGCCCGGGAGCAAAGAAATTTTGATCTGGCTGAAAATAGGGCCAGACTTTGCATGATAAAAAAAGATAGGCTTTCGCTATGGAATTTCATCAGATTCGGTATTTTCTTGCAGTATCCGAAGAGCAGAGTTTCACACGCGCTGCCGCATCGGTGCATGTGGCACAGCCCTCGCTGAGCCAGCAGATTCAAAAGTTGGAGGATGAACTGGGCTGTCGCTTATTTGATCGCCTGAACCGTCGCGTGGTCCTCACCGACGCTGGACAAAACTTTTTGCCATCGGCTCGCCGTATCGTCCGTGAGATCCGGGAGGCATCCCGTGCAGTGCAGCCGGCAACTGGCCCCCTGCGTGGCACCGTAAAAGCGGGATTTATTCCGACTGTGGCGCCGTATGTGCTCGGCCCCTGCCTCTCCCGATTCCGAGAATTACACCCCGAGGTTTTGGTGATTGTCCATGAACAGATGACTCACGCTTTAGTCCGATCCGTGGAGGATGGAGAACTTGATTTCGCCGTGATTTCAACGTGCGAACAGGCGGACGCACTTGATCAAGAAAAGCTCGGCAAGGAATCTCTGGCGCTCGTCACGCACGCGAACCATCCACTAATCCAATCCAAACGGACCAATTGGAAGTTTCTCAGCAAGGAGCCCTTTCTCCTCCTACAGGAGACAAACTGTTTGACGAAGCAAGTCCAGCGATGGCTTGCACGCCTCGCTGCAGCTCCGGAGGTCATGGCTCCGCTTTTGCAACTGGAAACGCTGCTCGCAATGATCCGCTCCGGCCGGGGCGCGTCATTGATTCCCTCTATGGCAATTCCGGCAATACAGTCATCTGGATTGCACATCCTGACTGACCTACCCCGCAACCCTACGAGGGAGATCATGTTGCTGCGAAATCCAGCCTCCCGCCGCACGCAGGCTGCTGATGCGTTTGCCGAATGTGTGAAACAATGCTTGAACGAAGCCGCGCAACCGACGGGGAATGTGCCCGGTAGATTTCCGCAATTCCGGATTCACTCAAGTGCTCGCTAACATCGTGCCGAGCGCCCGGCGGTGCGGAGCTGGCATAGGTAGGGCATCCAGAGCGACAACGGGGAACGCGGTGAGCAGCGGGTCGTGCTGCCGCGGCAGGCGAATTACATCCAGTCGTACTTTGTAGCGGGTGATCGCGTATTCCAAACTATGGTCCGGCGCCCTGTGCATGATCGCGGTGGGGGGCATGTGCCATAACCCGCGCCACCGGGGCCCCTGTGACTGCATCAGGAAGACCTGATTATTCTCGAAAACAAATGCGACCTGTTCCTGTCGATATGCCGTGGCGGCACGGGGAGCCTTGACCGGCAAGGCGGCAGGCACAGCCGTCGTGCAAAAGCTGCACACCGGGCAGAGCAGGCAATTCGGTTGACCGGAGCGACAAACCAGCGCACCGAGCTCCATGAGGGCGGAGTTGAACAACCTGCCACCGGACTCCACAGGTTGAAGCGCCGCCGCTGTGGTTTTGAGAAATTCCCGGCCGGCTGACGTGTCAATTCGCTCCTGCCAATTCGTCAGCCGGGCGAGGACTCGCGCGATATTCGCATCGACCACCGGGACAGGTTCATCCCACGCAAATGCGGCCACGGCGGCGGCGGTGTAGTCGCCAACACCGGGCAAGGCGCGCAGGGCAGCCAGTGATCGCGGAAGCTCCCCACCGAAATCTTCGGTGACAACTTTGGCCGCACGATGCAAATTTTTTGCTCGGGAATAATACCCGAGCCCCTGCCAAACCGAAAGCACGTCCTGCTCCGATGCCGCTGCCAAAGCTGCAAAACTCGGGAACCGAGCCATCCATCGGGCATAATAATCGATCACCGTGGTCACCTGCGTTTGTTGCAGCATAAACTCGGAAACTAAGATGGCATAGGCGTCGTGCGTGCGCCGCCAAGGGAGAGCCCGCCCGTGGCGCTCAAACCATTGCACAATCGTGCTACGGAACAATTCCGCTGCTGCCACACCGCCTGGCCAACCGGGTTTTAACTCGGCATCCGGGGCTTCGGTGGCGTTAGATGTATGCACAGTGTCTGACAAACCAATTACCATTTACACAACGCCGCTCACGACGCAACAAGCGGATGCGCTACGCACCTTGCTCGACGCCGATGGATTTGCCTTCGAAACGAAGCAATACATGAAGTTCTTTGCGAGCCGCCCCCGGCTCAACATTGCTGTCTACGAAAAGGGACCCAAGGCCGTTATCCAAGGCAAAGATACCCAGGAATTCGTGCAATTCCGGCTCGAACCAGAAATCCTCGGTGAGGCAAAACTCGGTTATGACGCCGTCCATAACCCGGAAAAATACACCCCTCACTTCGGCATCGATGAAAGTGGAAAAGGAGACTTTTTCGGACCACTGGTTATCGCAGGCGTGTTTACCGATGGTGACCTTGCGCGAACATTTAAGTCAGCAGGAATCCAAGACAGCAAAGCGATTGGGTCGGACAAGAAGATAAGAGAATTGGCCGCGATAATCCGCAAATCCAGAGCGGCACAAACCGTAATCACCATTGCACCAGAGCGATACAACGCATTGTTCGCCAAGATTGGAAATCTAAACCGATTACTTGCGTGGGGCCATGCGAGAGCGATTGAAAACCTTTGTGAAATGCGACCTGATTGCCCTCGCGCTCTATCAGATAAATTCGCAGACGTGCGCGTACTTAACCGCGCGCTCATGGAAAAGGGCAAGACGATTGTCCTAGATCAGCAAACCAAGGCAGAATCAGATTTTGCAGTTGCCGCTGCGTCCATCCTTGCCCGTGAAAAATTCATAGATTGGCTGGAATCCACTGGTGATCGAATGCAATGCAAGCTGCCCCGAGGCGCATCGGCAGCAGTGAAAACCGCTGCACGCGAGCTGATCGGCAAACACGGTCCGGAAGTTTTGAATTCCGTCGCCAAGACCCACTTCAAGACGGCCGCTGAAGTCCTATCGAACGACCACTGATTCCAAAAAAAGTGCAGCCCGACTGGTTTCCCATCCCCCGCACCTGTTCCCCCCGGACATTTGCGAATGATTTCCCTCGTTACCAATCGGGCTGCTTTCTAAATCAATTCACCAATTAAGCAACTGCCGTGCCAAGTTTCATCCTAACGACTCAGCGCGTCAATTTCAGTGTAATTGTGCTATCTGACAAAGGTGCCTTTTGTCAACGCGCGGACAAATCCGGTCTTGCATCGCGGGAGAGCTGTGATGGATTAACAGACGTGTTGCGATTTTTGATTTCACATCCTGTTCCTCCGATGATCTTGCGCTAGCGTGCGGGAAAGTTGATCCAAGGGTATGTTTGGCAAGCTTGTGCGCAATGACGTGGCGTGGTTAATCATTTTCGTGGCAGTGATCCTGCTGCTACCGGTGATTCTTGGACGGACAGGCCTATCTCGAACGCCGTTTGATCAAAGTCCCACCGAGGAACTGCAGAAGTTGAATCCTCCGCCTGAGGTGGTCCTCATTGGCGATTCGATGTTGGGGACACGCATCGTGCCAGAGCAACTTGCCAAGCTTTCGAAATCTCCGGTTTTCGTGAATATCCTTGAGGGTAGCGCGTCGGCGCGATGGTATTTGTATCTAAAAAACCACCTCGCAAGATCGGACGTGAAGCCGAAACAGGTGGTTATCTTTTTTCGGGACCGCTATCTCACGGACCCGTCGTTTCGCACTTCCGCGCAGTATCAGGAACTGCTGCACGCGTCGATGCTGGGTGAGGAACCAGTAGTCGAGAAGCTGCTGGAGGGCAGTGATACGTCGCGGTTCGGATGGTTGGCGAAGTTTTTCGAATGGCTATACCCGTCGCAACAACTCCGCGATCCGGCGGCAGAATATGTCGTGGAGCGCGCTCAAAAACTCACTGAGAACATCACTGCTGAGGGCGAGGAATTTAACAACGCACTGGACCGCACGTTCGACATGAACCTGCTTCGCCCTGACACGCCATCTGAGCTTGCCAGCGAGGACTTAAACGAGGCGCCGTTTGACGCGTCGCCGGAGAAGTCGTTCCTTCCTCATATGGTGGCTCTCGCAAAGGAGAACGGTTGGCACCTCACGTTCTACCGGGTGAAACGTCGTCCACAAGCAGGTAACATCCGCGAGGACAAACCCGAGCTAACAGAATATATGCGGGATCTCAGAACATACCTGAATGCCAACGGCGCAACGCTCGTGGACGTGACCTCGGATGACACGATCGGCATCGCATATTACAGCGACGGGGACCACGTCGGTGAAAAAATGCGAGGACCTTACACGGTGCATTTTTTCGAGCGATTGAAGGAGCTGTTCAGATGATTTTTCACAGCCTGGATTTCATTGTGTTTTTTGTCGCAGTGGTCGGGCTTTATTGGGCGATGCCATTCCGCTGGCAGAACCGGTTTTTACTCGCTGCAAGTTGGTTTTTTTACGGATACGTGAGTCCCTGGTTTATTGGCCCACTTGCCGTCGCGACGCTCACGGATTTCCTCGTCGCCCGCGAAATCCCGGCGCGCCCGGGCCGCGAACGCCTGCTGGTTGCAGTCAGTGTGGCAATCAATCTGGGGATGCTCGGAGTATTCAAATACTTCGGATTTTTTGTAGATAATGTTAATGCGATTTTCTCGTCGTTCGGGCTGACCACATTCGAACCCGGGTTATCTATCATCCTGCCTGTCGGCATTTCCTTTTATACGTTACAGTCGATCGGCTACACCGTCGATGTCTACCGGAAACGCATTGCACCCTGCCGGAGTCTTGTTGATTACGCGCTGTACGTGTCGTTTTTTCCGCAGTTGGTAGCCGGACCCATCGAGCGATCCACGCACCTGCTCCCGATGATCACATCCGCCCGGACGATCGATGCTGCGAGGATCACCTCCGGCTTGCAGTTAATTCTGTGGGGGTTTTTTAAGAAGGTCGTCATCGCCGATTCCATGGCAATCACTGCCAATAAGATCTTCGCGCTGGACCAACCCGACTTTGCCCTGCTGTGGGTGGGCGTCTTTGCTTTCGCGATTCAAATCTTCGCGGATTTCTCTGCCTACACGGATATTGCTCGAGGCGCAGCACGCATTCTGGGATTTGAGATCATAGAGAACTTCCACGGGCCGTATTTGTCGCAGACTCCGCATGAGTTCTGGGGGCGCTGGCACATTTCTCTTAGCTCGTGGATTCGCGATTATGTTTACATCCCGCTTGGTGGGTCACGATGCGGTCCAACGCGAAACATGCTGAACTTGATTGGTGCTTTTGCGGTCAGCGGACTATGGCACGGCGCCCAGTGGAATTTTGTTTTATGGGGATTGTATTGGAGTTTCCTCACCATTGGGTACCGTGCGCTCGGACTTGAGACAAAACCATTGCTGTCGTCGACTCGTGCCAGCGCTGTGGGATTGGCGAAGATCATACTTTTGTTTTTATTGACCTGTTTCGGGTGGCTCCTGTTCCGCGAAACAAACCCGACTTACCTCTGGAAATACATGACTCTGAATCCGCTCACGGTCTCACATGAACAACTGCGAGTGGCGCTATTTTTGGGCATCCACGCGATATTCTTTGCACTTCCACTGCTTGCCTACGATATCCTCTGCCGACTTCCGAGACCGGTGCTTCAAGCTTGGCAGGATAGGCCGGTGATTCGGCGCGTTTCTGAACTTGCTGTGGCCTGTCTTTTGTTTATTACCATCCTCATTCTTCGGAGCCATGCCCCATCCGAATTCATCTATTTCCAGTTCTAATTTTCTTTCATGATCGAACACCATATTGCCCAAGTTGTCCGCGAGCTGTCATTGCAGCCCCGCCAAGTCGCGGCCACTGCCATTTTACTTGAGGAGGGAGCGACCGTTCCCTTCATCGCCCGATACCGCAAAGAGCGTACGGGCGAACTCGACGAGGTACAAATTACCGCGATCCGGGATCGTATTGGCCAGCTTGCAGAACTCGATAAACGCCGCGAAGCAATCACGTCATCACTCAGCGAACGCAATCTGCTCACAGATGAACTGAAGGCGAAGATTCATGCTGCCACGACAGTCACCACGCTGGAGGACATTTACCTGCCGTATCGTCCCAAGAAGCGCACCAAGGCAATCATTGCCCGGGAGCGGGGGCTCGAACCGCTTGCAGACTTGCTCTGGGAGCAGCTTGCTGACACCGATCCGACCACTGCGGCAAATGCTTACGTAGACGTGGAGAAAGAAGTGCCGGACACCATTGCGGCGCTGGCAGGAGCGCGGGATATTTTGGCAGAACGAATCAGCGATGATGCGACCGCACGCGCATCCCTGCGGCATCTCTTTCTCACCAAGGGCGAGCTCCGGTCCCGGATGGTGCCGGATAAAGAAACTGAGGGCGCAAAATTCAAAGACTACTTTGATTGGACGGAGCTTGCACACAAGGCACCATCGCATCGCATCCTCGCAATCCGCCGCGGAGAAACGGAGGGATTCCTCTACTCCCGCATTGTGCCGCCGGAGCTAGAGGCGCTCGGGATTCTCGAGAATTTGTTTGTCAAAAACTCCACTTCTTCAGCGATAGAAGTTCGAGCCGCTACGCAGGATGCCTTCAAACGCCTCCTGTGTTTTGCGATGGAGGGAGAGGCACGGATGCAGTTTAAAAAACGTGCCGATGAGGAAGCGATCCGCGTCTTTGCCGAAAATCTCAGGGAGCTTCTTCTCGCATCTCCACTCGGACAGAAAAACATACTCGCCATCGACCCCGGATTCCGCACCGGGTGCAAGGTCGTGCTGCTCAACCGGCAGGGTAAGTTGCTCGGCAATGAAGTCATCTATCTGGAAAAAAGCGAGCGCGAGCGCACGCAGGCTGCAACACTCGTCCGCGCTGCCGTCGAAAAATTTCAAGTCGAGGCAATTGCCATTGGCAACGGCACCGGATCCCGTGAATCCGAGGCATTCATTCGTGCCCTCGGGCTGCCCGCCTCGATTGCTATCGTAATGGTAAATGAATCCGGCGCGTCGATCTATTCCGCCTCGGACATTGCCCGAGAGGAATTTCCAGATCATGACATTACTGTCCGGGGTGCCGTTTCGATCGGGCGGCGCCTGATGGATCCGCTTGCCGAGCTCGTCAAGCTGGATCCGAAAAGTATTGGTGTCGGCCAATACCAGCACGATGTCGATCAACCCGCGCTCAAGCATTCGCTCGATGACGTCGTGGTGTCGTGCGTGAACTCTGTCGGCGTGGAACTCAATACAGCTTCCAAGCACCTCCTGACCTACGTGTCAGGATTGAATTCGCGTACTGCCGCAAGCATTGTAGCCTACCGCGACGCCAACGGACCATTCAAATCCCGTAAGGAACTCATTGAGATTCCCGGCCTCGGACCAAAGGCATTTGAGCAGGCAGCGGGATTCCTCCGCATCCGCGGCGGCGAACACCCGCTCGACGCAAGCGCAGTGCATCCGGAACGCTATGAGCTGGTCCAAAAAATGGCATCCGACATCGGCAGCACTATCGAAATCCTTATTCGCGATGCTTCGCTTTCCGGAAAAATCCGCTTGGACAATTACGTCACCGACGACGTCGGTCTTCCAACACTGCGCGACATTCTCGCAGAACTCGCGAAACCGGGGCGTGATCCACGCAAGCAGTTTGAACTTTTCCAATTTGCCGAAGGGGTGGAAAAGCTCACCGATCTCCGGGTGGGCATGAAACTGCCGGGAATCGTGACTAATGTGACGGCGTTCGGCGCCTTCGTTGATGTGGGAGTTCATCAAGACGGTCTCGTCCACATCAGTCAGCTGGCAGACCAATTTGTAAAATCTCCCGCCGATGTTGTTAAAGTCGGTCAGAAGGTGCGTGTCACGGTGGTCGAAGTCGATCTGCCACGCAAACGCATCGCATTATCAATGAAGCAACATCCAGAGGCCCCCACTGGCGGATCTTCGCACGGAGACACCCCCGCACTAAATCGTGCCGCGCGCCGCGCAACCGAAGCCGCACCTGCACGCCCCAGCGGGCAAGTGGATTGGTTCACTGCGGCGCTGAATAAAAAAAATTAGACTTCCGGAAACTACAGTCGTGTTAGTGAGTTCACGCCGACCAGCGGGGATTCAGCCGTGCAAATTGAATGTAGCCCGCATCGCGGGGCGCCGAAATATCAGAGCTTGCCGATGACCGAATTCAAAGCCTTGCTGCTGCTTTCGAGGGCTTTGGTCAGACTGCTGGTTGCGCGGGTGAGTAGATTACTAGCCTTCTTTTTCGCAGCGATTCGTGACTTGGCTGTTTCAGCAGCGCCGGTGCGAATTCCGCCACGAAGCAATGCTGCGGCCTCATCCACGAGTTGCAATGCTTGATCGGCGAACTTCTGTTCGCGACCTGCCGGAACTTTGATGTCCGCAGTATTTACGCGTTTAGCAGTTGCGGTGGGTTTGGTCGGAGCCGACTTCTTCGGCGTCACTTTCGGAGCAACTGGTTTCTTCGCGGCGGGTTTCGGGGCAGTGCGTTTGGTCGTCTTGGTAGCCATTGGAGACAATCTTAAGCGATCCAGCGAATTATCTCAAAAAGATTCGGAGCAAATTCGTCTTAATCTTATCCACGATGTTCGAGCATTCGTTCGACGTATTTCGCAAGAACATCGTACTCCAGATTCACTGCGTCGCCTTCCGACAGATCGCCGAGGTTGGTATGGGTCTTGGTGTGAGGGATGATCCAAACTCGAAACATACCCTCACCAAAGTCCGAGACGGTGAGGCTCACGCCATTGATCGCAATCGACCCTTTTGAAATAAAATACTGCTGCCCGTTGGTTGGCATACTAAAGGTAAGTCCTAAATCCGTTCCCATGTGCTCGATCCGGAAAAGCGACGAAGTTCCATCCACGTGACCTTGGACAAAATGCCCTCCCAGTCGGGCATTCGCAGCCAGCGCCCGCTCAAGATTCACACGTCGTCCGGGCTCCATGGCTCCGAGGTTGGTTTGGTTCAATGTCTCATTGAGAATATCAAAGATAATCTCCTCGCCAGCAAACTCAGCTGCAGTGAGGCAGCAACCATTCACAGCGATACTTTCGCCCAGATCCAGGTGATCCACGTAAGCGGCCGCGCGGATCCGCAACTGACGCCCGTTACCACTTGCCTCGAAGCTCACCACCGTGCCCGTGCATTCTACTAATCCTGTAAACATAACTACCTCTACGATACGCGGAGCCCCTTGGAGATTGCGATGCGATAAATACAATTTGCACGCAGACACACCGATGACCAAAAGGAAGGGTAATTTCCATTGATTGCTGGGGGTCTTTTGACACTATCTCCGACCATGAAACACATCGCAGTCCTGACGAGCGGGGGAGATGCTCCCGGAATGAACGCCGCAATCCGCGCTGTCACCCGTGAAGCACTCTCACGCGGTGTCGCAGTCAGTGGCATCATGCATGGCTACGTCGGGTTGCTCTCGAAAGAAACGTGCCCTCTGGATGCCCGTGCAGTAGGCGGAATCATCCACAAAGGGGGAACCACCCTTGGCAGCGCGCGTTCGCCCGAGTTTCGCACCGAAGCAGGAATCAAGCAAAGTGTGCAAAATCTTTACGAGCTTGGCATCGACGGACTTGTCGTCATTGGAGGAAATGGCTCACAGGCGGGAGCATCCCGACTTTTCGAATGTGGCGTTCCCGTTGTTGGAGTGGCATCCACTATCGACAATGATCTCTACGGAACGGACATCACCATCGGAGCTGACACTGCCCTTAATATTGCGCTGGAGGCCATTGACCGCCTTCGCGTCACAGCATCCTCGCACCGTCGCGCCTTCTTACTGGAAGTTATGGGACGGGATTGCGGCTATCTTGCCATGATGACCGGCCTTGCGGGAGGCGCGGAGATTGTCGTCATTCCGGAGAGAAACACCTCGCCCGAAGAAGTTGCATTTGCGCTCACCGAAGCATTCACCCGCGGCAAGACCCATGCGCTTGCAGTAGTTGCAGAGGGCTCGGAATATAATGCCGCTGCGCTTGATTTATTCTTCCGCGAGAACCGCGAACGGCTCGGTCTCGAAGTGCGGACAACCACGCTCGGCCACGTACAACGGGGCGGAACGCCCGGCGCATTCGACCGAATTCTTGCCACACGTCTCGGCTCCGCCGCCGTCGCTGCCCTCTTGGATGGTCAAGCGGGGAACCTCGCCGGATGGAAAGGGAATGGCATCGTCCTCTCACCCTACGCGGAGATCGCTGGAAAAACGAAGGCTCCAGATACCAACCTCCTCGATCTGATTATCCGCTTGGCCAAGTAAAAAAAACCGTATTACGGCACCTGTAACAAACCCAAAACGTGCGAATATTGATCGTCAAGCCGGACAACATCGGCGATTTTGTGTTGGCCACCGGTGCAATTCGTCTGTTCATCCGAGAGGCTGGCGCGGAGAACGTTTCGCTCTGCGTAAAAACCGTGCTCGTGCCACTGGCAAAGGCACAATTCCCCGATATAACGATCGTCGAACTTCCCGTTGCGGCAAAGCGCAAGATGGTGAACTTATTCCTGAGGAATTTCAGCATGTGCATGCCGTTAATCCTGAAGCTCCGGTTTTCTCGTTTCGACGTCTGCGTCTGCCTCCGCAGCATGCGCAGTTACTTGGAGACACTGGTCTTTTTGGTTCCTCAAGCGGGCCGATTTGTGGCCAACGAAAACATCCTCCTTCGCAGCGGACGAAAGGTGCGAATCGCTGTGGAGGCCCTCGTCAATCGTGGGCGCAATACCGAATTGGTCGCTTATCCAGTGACGGCCGGCGAGGTCCCACTGGAAATCGAGGCACACCGGAGGGTTGCCGAGCGCGTGCTGGGTCGGGCGGTAACAGCCGCAGAAGTCATCCCCGAGCTGACATTGCCCGCCGACTGTGCCGCAGAGGCCGACAACTACTGGGTCTGCGCGCCACTCACTAGCTCCAACAAAAAAAACTATCCGTCTGCCCGGTGGGGGCGCGTGCTAACAAGCATTCCGGCTTCGGGCCTGCCAACCCGGCTACTACTCACAGGCTCACACGAGCAACGCGAAAAATTGGAAGCGTTCCAGCAATCCCTCGTCGAAGTCGGCGTCCAGACGCCAATAGAAATCGTGCTGCCCGTCGATCTGCTGGCATTTTTGAAACTCATCGGCGGCGCAAGGCTCATCCTGACGGGCGATACGGCGGCAGCCCACTTTGCGACAGCGACGGATCGACGCGCATTGATTCTATTTTCCGGCATGCACACGGGGATGTTTGGCCCATGGCAGCGCAGCAACCGCCAGCGCTGGCTTCTTCCCACGGATCCCTCGGACAAACCAAAATCAAAATGGCATGACCGCATCGCGCCAGCCCGCGCCGCCGCCACAATTGAGGAACTCCTTGCGTGCGACAACACGTAGGAATTTCCCGTCGCCGTCGTGGATAATCGATCCGCTGCCGATCGCCGAGGCGTAACCACTACTGCCATGGATTCAAAAGAGCAAATTCTCGATCGCTACGCCGAACATCTTCGGGAAAACGGCACCCGTCCGAAAAGCGTTTTCACGTTTTGTAAGGACTTGCAAATCAGCGAGGAGGATTTTTTCCGCTGCTACGGTTCGTTTGACGCCGTCGAGGAAGAATTCTGGCGGCGGATGATCCAAAACGTGATCGCATCCGTGACCGCCGGTCCAGAGTGGGCGGGGTTTGGTGCAAGGCAACGAACGCTGGCATTTCTGTTTGGCTTCCTGGAAGCGTCGCTCCGTGTGCGATCGATTCTTCTGATTCGGAAGGAGTCATTCCGGCCGTTATGCCGCAGTACGTGGCTCCGCGGATTCGGCGATGCGCACAAGGAATTCATGCGGGGTGTGCTCGCGCACGGGCACGATACAAACGAAATCGCAGAGCGCGGAGCTCTTGCCTCCGTCTACCCGGATCTCTTTTTCACTCACCTGCTGGCTGTAATCGATTTTCACCTCGCGGACACAAGCGTCGGATTTGAGCGAACCGATGCCTTCGTGGAAAAGACGGTCAATCTCGTTTTTGATCTGATTCGGACTCAAGCGATTGACTCAGCATTTGATCTCGTGCGCTTTTTGATCCCCAGGCGCTGATCCTATGGCACACGAGGATTCTTTCAGCGGGCAGCGATCCATCCGGTCTTCTCCCTTCACCCGCTCGGCAGCATTGGCGGGCACGGGGGCCGTGGTGGGATTAAACTACCTCAAATACTACGGACGCCGCGCCATCGGTGGCACTTCGGACACAACCAAGCTCCACGAGGAAAATGCAAAAGCAGTGTATCGCACATTCAGCGAGCTTAAGGGCGGCCCGCTCAAACTGGCGCAGATGCTCAGCATCGACAAAAACCTTCTCCCAGACGCCTACGCGCGAGAGTTTGCACAGGCGCAGTATTCCGCTCCTCCACTTTCATACCCCCTGGTCGTTCGTACGTTCCAACGGGAATTCGGAAAGCAGCCACGCGAGATTTTTGACACATTCTCTCAGGAGGCACGGCATGGTGCATCCATCGGACAGGTCCACAAGGCAAGCCGCGGAACCCAGGAATATGCCGTTAAAGTGCAGTACCCCGGAGTTGCTGACAGCCTGCAAAACGACCTCCGACTGATAAAGCCTCTGGCATTGCAGATTCTCGGACTTAAGGAACGCGACGTGGCGGCGTACTTCACCGAGGTCGAGGAACGCCTATTGGAGGAGACCGACTACGCGCGCGAGTTGGGATCGTCGATCCGGCTCTCCAAAGCGTCGGCGCATTTGCAAAACGTGCGTTTTCCGGGTTATCACGCTGATCTCTCCTCCGCAAAAATCCTGACGATGGACTGGATTGAGGGAGTGCCATTGGACCGCTTTGCCGATGGCGGTGCTGACCAGCGCGTGAAGGACCAGATCGGGCAGGCGCTGTGGGATTTCTACCATCATCAAATTCATGTGCTCCGTGTCTTTCATGCGGATCCGCATCCGGGGAATTTTCTGGTGGCCGATGATGCTCTCTGGGTGCTGGACTTTGGATGCACCAAAACGCTGGAGCCGGAATTCTACGACCTACAATTTCAATTTCTTGATCCGGCCCTGATTGAGGATCGTGTGCGGTTGCGTGAGGCACTGGAGTCACTGAATGTCCTTAAGCCGGACGACGATGAAACCTTCCGGAATGAAATCATCGCCATGTGCCAGGGATCTTTGGAGTTGGTGGCACGCCCATTCCGGAGTGCAGATTTTGATTTTGGCGATCCCGACTTCATGAAGGCGATTTATGATCTAGGCCTTGAATCGCAAAAAAATGAAATCATCCGCAATCCGCGAGGCGTCCGCGGTTCGCCACACACCATTTATGTCAATCGCACCTATTTTGGACTCTACAGCCTGCTGGCGAGGCTTCGCGCCAAGGTGAAAACGCACCTCATCCCGTGAGTCTAGTCGATTCTGACTTCCCCAATTTGCCTCACGTGGTAAGATCCCCGGATGATCAAGCGCTTCCTGCACACCCGCTATCGGGTTTCCGACTTAGAAAAAACAATCCATTTTTACAAAGAGGTTCTGGGTCTCGAAATGACTCGCCGTTCCAAGAGCCCACGCGGGTCGGAGCTAGTCTTCTTTGCCACGCCGGGAAGCGATGTCGAGATCGAGATCTGTAAATTCGACGAGAGCGGCCCGGTCCAGGTTGGACCCGATCTCACGCACTTGGCGTTTGAAGTGGATGACATCGAAGCCTTTGCCAGGCACTCTGCATCTCATGGCTATCCTTTAAGCGATGGACCTACCAAGACGTCCAGCGGCTCTGTGATCGCATTCGTGGACGCGCCCGATGGATACGAGATCGAATTAATTAAAAAACCGTAAACTCACGCGGAACTTGTCCGAGCCGCAATCCGGGTCATCGGGCAAGTAATTTCCGCGCAACCGCTGCGTCCGCACCGATCTGAGTCTGCAACTCGGCGAGGTTGCCAAATTTTTTCTCCGGTCGCAGAAAATCTTCGAACACGACTTCGAGGTCGCAGTGATAAAGGTCTTCGTCCACGTCAAACAAATGCACTTCCAGCCGGCGCTCCGCAGCATGGGTTTCGACGGTCGGGCGCATTCCAACATTTGCCACGCCACCGACTTCACGCAAACCAATCCTGGTTCGAACCGCATACACGCCGTCTGGCGGAAACTGCTCATTGTGAGCCCGGAGATTGGCCGTGGGAAACCCAATGGTCCGCCCTAGCTGCTGGCCTCGTTCAACGGTGCCAAGGATGGAATAGCGCCGGCCGAGGCACCTCGATGCGATGTCGAATTCGCCCGCTTGCACTGCCCTCCGAATGCGCGTGCTGCTCACGGGATCACCGTCGAGGAGCACCGGGTCCACCTCAACGACAGAAAAATTCGTTTTGGCACCGAGAGATTTTAGCATCGCGACATTTCCTGTACGTCCACGGCCGAATGCCCAATCGTGACCGACAGAGATCGTTCGCAGCGGCTGCGCGTGCTCGACAAGCCGCGCAATAAAATCCTCGGCGGCAAGCGATGCGAAGACGGCATCGAATCGCACCTTTAGCAGAAATGGCATATCCATCGCCGCGATCAAACGAACCTTATGCGGCGTGGATGTAAGCAAGCGCGGAGCAATCTCAGGACGCAGGATCTTGACGGGATGCGGATCAAACGTCACCGCAACAGCAGTGCCCCCCGTCCGTTGTGCGCAATCGATCGCGGATCGAATCACTGCCTGGTGACCCAGATGAACACCGTCGAACACCCCGATTCCGAGATGCACCGGGCCATCAATCTCCGCAAGATCTACAATCGACTCAAGGACCTGCATCGATCAGCCAATCACGCTCCACGCAAGCGGGAGACATCGGGCAGCGTCATCACACGCGTCAGGATTTCCTCACGGGGAAGCGTCTTGAGTTCATCAATGGTAATAGCACCATCGACAGAAAACTTACCCGATTTGGTTCGTCGGAGCGCGTTAAGATGCGCGCCACATCCAAGTTCCCGACCAATATCATCAGCATACGTTCGGACGTAAAATCCCTTGCTGCAGACGACGCGGAATTCGATTTTAGGCAGATCAATCCGCAATATTTCATGTGCGTAAACATGCACAAACCTGGGCTCCCGCTCAACCGTTTTGCCTTGCCGGGCAAGCTTGTAAAGCGGCACTCCGTCTTTTTTAATCGCGCTCACCATCGGAGGCGTCTGGTAAAAATCCCCGTGGTACTTCGCAAATGCTGCACTGATCTGCTCGGCTGTAAGATCCCCCACCGGATGCTCTTCGACGACTTTACCATCAGAGTCCTGGCTGTCTGTCGTTTGACCCAACGTGAGGCTACCCACATACTCCTTGTCCTCACTCATAAGGAGATCTTGGATTTTGGTGCCACGGCCAATGGTAATAAGCAGCAAGCCAGTGGCCAGCGGGTCAAGCGTGCCGCAATGACCAACCTTTTTGGTGCCGAGAGATCGCCGGGAAATGGCAACCACATCGTGCGACGTCATAGACGGGGATTTATCCACCCGGAGGACACCATCAATCGAGCTGTCGGACTTCATCATGCAATGCTTTCAAAAAATTTTCCTCTACTTCTGCGAGAGTGCCGACAATCCGGGCTCCCGCTGCCAGAGAATGTCCTCCCCCGTCGAAGATTCCGCAGACTTTGCAGACATCCACACGCGGATCCTTCGAGCGGGCACTAACCCGAATTTTTCCATCCGGAAGTTCCTCAAAAAATACTGCTGCAACGACAGAATCCACCGCCCGGAGATGATCGATAACGCCCTCATTATCCTCCGGCGTTAGTTCGAGACGCTCCACATCGGGAATCGATAGCGAAAAACTCACTACGCGTCCGTTGGGGGAAAACTTTGCTGTGTTTAGCGCATGACGGAGCAATTCGAGGCGGCGGCGCGGTTGCGAATCGTAAATCGACTGCGAGAGTTCGCCGACTTGGACGCCCGCGCGAATCAACTCAGCGCCGACTTCAAATGTCCGGGCTGTGGTGTTTCGGTATTGGAACGAACCGGTGTCGGTTGAGATTGCGGCAAATAGATTCGCGGCAATATCGGTGGTGATCTCTGCACCCACCGAAGTCAAAAACTCAAAGATGATTTGGCCCGTGGCAGGCGACACAGCATCGATATGGTTCCATGTGCCAAAGCAGTGGTTACTTATATGGTGATCAATATTGATGACTACAGGGGGGCATTCGATCGCGTCCAGCACAGACCCAAGTCGGTTTTTTACTGCGGTATCCAGAGCCACGAGCACGTCAAATGGAACCACATCTTTTTCAGGAGCGGTCACTAGTTCACCTGCCGGCAGATAAGAAAACTTCGCAGGCATCCCGTCTTCATTCCAAGCACAAACGTCTTTCCCCTGACTTTTCAGCCATAAGGCAAAGGCAATTGTCGATCCGAGCGCATCACCATCGGGACGAAGGTGGCTTGCAACCAAAATCCTTTGTGCGCCGTCCAAGACTGCAGCAATTTCGGCGAAAGAGGAATTATTGTTCATCGGCGCTGTCATCTTCAAATGCTTCGGGAGGCAACTCCTCAAGGCCAAGTTCGTTCATGAGGTGGATCACCCGTGTTCCGCGCTCAATGGATTCATCGAGCCGAAAATGCAAATAGGGCGTATGTTTAAGCACCACACGACGCGACAACTCGGTCTGAAGGGGCACACGGCTGTGCTCCAGCGTAGTGATCGCATCTCTCCTCTGTGCCTCCGATCCAAGCGCACTCACGAAAACATGGGCATTTTTCAAATCGGGAGTGATATCCACGCCGCTAATGCTCACTAGCGGCGAGTCAAAGCGAAGGTCACGGAGGACAATGCTACCAAGCTCCCTTTTGAGGAGCTCGCGCACACGAACGAGCCGGTTTTTCATGATCCTTTAAGTATATTTGCTTCGCTCTGAGATCCGTCGGCCGATCCCAGTCTGAGCAGGCACTAGAGCACCTGCGCGACCTTATCCAGATTGTAGGCCTGAATGATATCACCGACTTCGTAGTCGTTGAAATCTCCGAGCCTGATACCGCATTCAAGGCCGTTTCGTACTTCCTTGACGTCGTCTTGAAACCGCCGAAGCGTGTGGATGCCGCCATCATACACTGCCTGCTTGCGCCGTATAACCCGGGCACGTGCGGTGCGGGGGATGCGGCCATCCGTAACGATACATCCCGCAACACAGCCCTTCGAAAGTTCGAACACCTGCTTGACTTCGGCATGACCAACCACCGTTTCGCGGAGTTCGGGATCAAGCATTCCGGTAAGCGACTCGCGAACCTGATCCAGCAGTTCATAAATGATACTGAACAGCTTGATTTGCACCCCTTCCCGCTTCGCTGTGGATGCGGCGCTATTTTCGACTTTTACTCCGAAACCAACAATGACAGCGTTGGATGCACTACAAAGGAGGACGTCGGACTCACTGACGGGGCCGACGGCGGCATGGATGATACTTAGGCTGATCTTGTCGCTTGTGATTTCTTTCAGCGAACTGTTCACAGCTTCGAGAGACCCTTGCACATCAGCTTTGAGGACAATCTGCAAGGTCTTTTTCTTCTCATCCGCAAGACTCTGATAGAGATTTTCTAGCGTGGCGCGCTGCGGCGCAGCCAGCTTTTGGGTGCGCAGTTTCTGCAATCGTTCTTCGCCCAATGCACGGACAGATTTTTCATTGTCCATTGCTACAAGCTCATCGCCTGCATGAGGAAGTCCGCTAAATCCAAGCACCTTGACGGGCGTTGCTGGACCAGCCTCTTTGATCGGCTTGCCGAGGTCGTTGATGAGCTGTTTTACTTTGCCCCATTGGTTGCCGCAAATAAACGGCTGTCCAACACGAATGGTGCCAATCTTGACAATGACCGTGGCTGTTGGCCCGCGGCCTGACTCAACCTGGGCCTCGATAACTATACAGCGGGCATCCGACTTCGGATCGGCTTTGAGTTCCATGACCTCGGCTTGGAGAACCATGCTCTCAAGTAAGGCGTCAATTCCAATTCCCTTAGTAGCGGAAACCTCACAACAAATTGTCTCGCCACCCCAATCCTCTGGAGTCAGGCCTTGTTCTTGGAGCTGAGCTTTGACGCGGTCAATATTTGCAGAAACAAGATCCACTTTATTGATCGCCACCATGATCATCACGTTTGCTGCCTTGGCATGGTTGATCGCTTCAATGGTCTGCGGCATTAAGCCGTCATCAGCAGCGACAACAATAACCACGATATCCGTAACGTTGGCACCGCGGGCACGCATCGCTGAAAACGCGGCGTGACCCGGCGTATCGAGAAATGTGATGCGCGAGCTGTCACGCTCGACGCTGTATGCGCCGATGTGCTGCGTAATCCCACCAGCCTCACCGGTAGCCACACGGCTGCGGCGAATTGCATCCAGCAGCGAAGTTTTGCCGTGATCGACATGCCCCATTAATGTGATGATTGGAGCGCGGACTTCTAATGTTTCCAGCACCTCAGGGAGCACTTCCTCCGGCGGTGGCGGTGGCTCGACGACGAGTGTTTCGACCTTGTGAACTCCTGCACCCGCTTGGCGTTTTTCGCGCTCAAAGATAAATCCATGCTTTTCGCAGACTTTCGCAGCGATGTCAGGCTCAATCACCTGATTAATCGCAGCAAAGATATTGAGATCCATCAGATCCGCAATGAGCTTAAACGGCCGGAGCTCCATCTGTGCCGCCAGATCTTTTACGGTGATTGGCGGCTTGAGGTGAACGACCTTCCGTCCATCTTCCGTGCTCACGTCGGTGGATTCCGTCGGCACGGAACGGGGTTCCTCCGTCGACGCCGGGATTTCCGCAGCAGGGGCGGAGGCGGCAGGTTTTCTTACACGCTTCTCAATCAATGAAAGCACTTGGGGCTCCACGCGGATTACCACCTCTGCTGGAGCAGGTTCGGCGACGGGAGCTTTGGGAACAACAACGCGTCCAATCGTGGGAAGAGCGCGCTTCTTTGCAGCACCTTCGGACTCGGCGACACGGACTTTTTTAGTCTTCGGCTCAATCAATGAGACCGTTTCCACAGGAGCCTTGGGCTCTGGTTTGGCAGCGGGCGCGGGAGTTTCGCCCGAGGGAGTGGAAGAGGATGTCGCCGTTTTGGCGGAACTATTCGGCTTGGCTACCGGGCCCCGCTTGGCACGGGATTTTGGAGCATCGGACTTGGTGTTGCTGACTTTGGATGGCATTGAAACTTTCTGGATACGCGTTCGCCTTCATGACAGCAGGGTCAAGCGAGGGCGTTGGAGCTGTGTGCTTTTGCTGCGGCAAGGATGGCCTCGGCCTTTTCGGGTTCGCATCCCAGCATTTCTGCGATGTCTTCGGGCTCTGCGGTAACTACTACTTCGATGGCATTCATTCCACCGCGAATGAGCGTGTCTGCCTCGTCTTGCGAGATCCCTAGCTGATCTGCCATCGACGTGGCAGCCTGAGTTTTCTGATTCTCGAATGCCTCGGCAGCACTCTTGTCTTCCTGAATATCAATATCCCATCCGGTAAGACGCGCAGTAAGCCGGGCATTTTGGCCCTTACGGCCAATCGCCTGCGATAATTCTTCCTGACTGACAGTCACAAAAATCTTCTTGATGGTCTCGTCCATACGAAGGGAGTGGATTTTGGCAGGCTTTAGCGCCTCCTTCACAAGTTCCACGGGATCCGCATGCCAGCGAATAATATCCACTTTCTCGTTATTGAGTTCGCGAACGATATTTTTCACGCGGGCGCCCCGCATTCCAACGCAGGCACCAACTGGATCGACTTTTTCATCGACACTATGAACGGCTACCTTCGTGCGGGCTCCAGCTTCACGTGCAATTGAGCGGATTTCTACGGTTCGGTCTGAAATCTCGCTCACCTCAACCTCAAAAAGCCGACGGACAAAGTTTGGATGGCTGCGGGATAAAATGATCTCCGGTCCGCGGGAGCCATTCTCCACAGCGACCACATAGGCGCGGATACGATCGCCAACCGTATATTCTTCGGTAGGCACCCGTTCCTTCGATGGCATAATCCCCTCGAACTTTCCAAGGTCAATCATCACGTCCGACCGCTCAAAGCGGCGCACAGTACCACTAACGATCTCCCCGGCACGATCCTTGAATTCTTCATAGATCATGTCTTTTTCGATCTGACGGATCCGTTGCATGATTGCCTGCCGAGCTGTTTGCGCAGCAATCCGCCCAAAATCTCTCGGCGTCACCTCAATCTCGATCTCATCCCCGACTTGGACGTCCGGATTAATTTGCCGTGCCTTGGCTAGCGTAATCTGATCGTGTTGATTATCGATTTTTTCGACCACGATCGGTCTAGCAAACGCCTGAATCTCGCCCGTGCGAGGGCTAATATCGATGCGGAGGTCTCTGGCTGTCGCGAACGATTTACGCGCAGACATCAGGATGGCTCCCGAAATAGCCTCTACGAGCGCCTCGCGGCTAATCCCGCGTTCGCGCTCCAGATAATCAAGCATGGCTAGCATCTCCGCATTCATACAAATATAAAAAATCTAAATTTCTCTCAGTAGTTCCGCCACATTGGTGGAATTTGTAACTATGCAACTTGCCTTCCCCTCGGTCAAGCTCCCATCCGCAATAATCAAATCGCGCTGATCGCCTCAGCGCATTCGGCTTGTCCGGCATCCGATCCACGCGGCCGACAAGCCGAATATGACATGCGCGACGAGAACCCACAGGCAAAGGCTCGCAGGCGAGAGAGCCGTCTGCACGACCATCTGGACAATATCATAGTACCGCTCGCCACGGAGCGTCTGCAGGACTCCAGACCAACTCCAATAGGCGGAAATAAATGGTCGCACGGCCACCCCGATCCAATCCGGCAACGCCAGCACTGCCCCGGACAAGGGGAGCTGGAATCCCACAAGATAGATCGACACCAGCGAAGCCTGCTCGGCACTGGACATCCAGCTGGAAATCCCCAGACAGATCGATGTCATCGCAGCATTCACAAGGAACAGGAAAATCAGTTGGGCTCCGAGATCCCCTGGAAACCCGCAGATAAAATGCACGAAAAGCCCCATCCAAAACGATTGAGCAAGCACCAGCACCAACAAGAACGCCGCCTTGCTTGCGATGTAGCTTGATGGTCGCAGACCGCTTAGTTTTTCTTTTTCAAAAATCAAGCGTTCGGATGCGATCTCCCTTCCCGCGTTATTTGCTCCCATGAGCGTTAGGAGAATGACTTGAAACATGACAATGCCGGAAACAAGACTACCAATCTTACTCGCCTGTTTAAGGAACTCTTCGGCTTCCGAGAGTTGTCGGATCACGTCTTGATCCATGCCTAGTGTGAGATTCTGAATCTGAGGCAGGCCGTTCCAGGCAAAAATTGCAACTATCACCGGGAAGCCCAATACCAGCCCGATCTGTAGGAAAAGCTGGCCTTTGCTCCGCCATAAAATCAGAAACCGACGCTCCAAAAGCACCAGCCACTGTGCAAAAAACCCAGGTAGCGCAGTCCGGTCGGCAACCATCAACGAATCTTCGTCCGATAAATCGGGCTCATCTTCCGCAACCAATTCAGCCTCGTAAATGGGACCATCGCCAAAATCACCAGCCTGAGGAAGCTGCCATATCTGCACTCCGGTCTCGTCGTGATCCTTCTTTATATCCTGCTCCTCCGGGCCTTCCTGACGATCCTTGGGATGCGCCATTCCGTCGTCTGATTCACCAGCATCTGGCGCACTGGGGTCATCCGCTGCGACGGCATCCTCCGTGGTCGCAGACTGAACCGCGTCGGCAACAATTTCGGTAGTGTAAGCATCGGAGTACTTGCGCCAAGACTTCGCCCACTCCGCCGGGGTGCGATCCTCGAGTCGCGCGTAGAGGAGTTCAAGATCATCCACACGGAAATAATGCGCCATGTGCCTGGGAGTGCCGTGATATGCGACCACTCCTTGGAACAAGACCAATACCGAGTCATAAAGCTCTAGATGCCGCAGGCTGTGTGTGACGGATAAAACCAGCCGTTCTCGTTTTGAGAGAGCGTGCAGCAGATCAACAATTTCCGTCTCCGATTGGGCGTCCAAGCCGCTGGTCACCTCATCGCAGAGCAGGATCCTGGGTGCGCTGGCAATTTCCATGGCCAACGCAAGTCGTCGCTTTTGACCGCCCGAGAGCACTCCAACGCGCCGGTCAATCAGCTCCCCCATCCCGACTTCAGCCAACGTGTTCGAGACGAGTTCGTCGAGCGCGTCGCCCCGCAACCCACGCATTCGCAGCCGCACCGAGGAACTCACACTCTCACCTGCTGTGAGTTCATCATGAGCGATACTGAATTGCGGGACATACCCGATTTCGCAGGGGCCGAAATCCTCTTTGGACAAATTCCGGCCCTCCCAAAACACATCGCCTTCCTCCTCACCTTCGACAATACCAGCGATTGTTTTGAGCAAGGTGCTCTTTCCACAGCCGGACGGGCCGATGATCGCGGTGAAGTGCCGCGATGGAATTTTTACATCAATATCGGAAAGGATCGGGTGGACAGCGTCTCCGCGGCCTACGAACAAGGATACATCTCTGAGTTCAAGCACCGGAAAAGATTGGGCTAACGTCCCGCGCGACTCAATCTTTATTCCATGGGAAATGGTAACCCAACGCCGATTTACGCTCCGGACGGCCGCTGCGTCTTAGCTGACAAGCTCGTACCAGTTGTTCCTGCGATGCGGTTCGTAACCGGCGTCCTGGATCAAACGTTCAATCTCGGCGGCATTCAATTTGAACGATGTCCCCGCACTGCTCACCACATTTTCCTCCATCATCACACTGCCAAAATCATTCGCCCCGTACATCAACGCAACCTGTCCGATCCGGGGCCCCTGAGTCACCCAGGAACTCTGGACATTATCAAAATTGTCCAGAAAAATGCGTGAGAGCGCTTGCATTCGGAGGTACTCGGCAGGCCCCACCGGTTCTGCGCGCAGTTTCGTGTTGTCGGGCTGGAACGTCCAGCAGATGAAGGCTGTGAATCCTCCGGTCTCATCCTGCACATCCCGAAGACGACGGAGATGCTCCAGACGGTCATCGAGTGTTTCGACGTGACCAAACATCATTGTCGCACTGGAGCGCATCCCTTGTTCATGGGCGATCCGCATCACGTTAAGCCACTGATCCGAGTTGCACTTCAATGGAGCAATGCGGTCCCGCACCCGGTCCACCAAAATTTCACCACCACCGCCGGGGATAGATCCGAGGCCAGCCTCCCGGAATTTGCGGATGATTTCATCCAGCGGCATTTGGAACACCTCAGAAAAATGATTGAACTCAGGAGGGCTGAATCCATGCACGTTGATGTGCGGGAATTTTTCACGGATATGCGAGAGCATATTCAGATAAAAATCGATGCCAAGGCGCGGATGGTGCCCGCCTTGAAGCAGAACCTGAATGCCCTGAGCAGCCGACAGTTCTTCGAGCTTGGCGTCGATTTCATCCATGCTCAGGACATAATGATCAGGGTCCTTCTCCGTGCGATAAAACGCACAAAACTTACAGTAAACATTGCACACGTTGGTGTAGTTCACATTGCGGTCGATGATGTAAGTGACAATGTCATTGCCCCGGCCGCCAAACGCAGCAGCCTTGATTTGTTTGCGGCGGGCATCGGCCAAAGCCCCGAGTTCATTTAGTGGCAGCAGATACAACTCCCGCGCGTGATTTTCAGAAATCCGCTCACCATCCAATACGCGACCTACCGCATCTGTCTCACCTGCCAATGCAACCATAGACCTCCAAAGTAGCTGATCCCATGCCGCGCGCAACCCGAGAATTATGGTATTACGACAACGACAGCACGCTATTCTCCAAGCGATACACGGGACCACTGGGCGCATCGGTGAGCCAATTCAGCTGGGTTGTGGTGATGACACATTGCGCTTGAGCGGGAAGTCCACTTAACAAATTCATCCGGCGCTTCTCGTCGAGTTCCCCGAATACGTCATCCACTAACAAGATAGGAACCACCCCCAATCGTTCCATAATGAGTCGCGTTTGAGCCAACTTCAGTGCCAGCGCGAGGGTGCGTTGCTGGCCTTCGGAGGCAAAGCGAGCCGCAGGCATGGATTCCACGGTCAGCGTGACATCATCCCGGTGGGGCCCGGCAACTGTTTGCCTCAGCCGTTGCTCTTCGACGCGTGAGCGATCGAGGGCGGCGGCGAGTTCCCCCCCGGACTCATATTTGATACCCACGGTCTCTTCCGGTGATCCGATTTCGGCCGCCGCCGATTGAATCAATGGTGCAAGCGCATCGCACACGACACCGCGGACGGCAGTGATGGTATTTCCGGCGGAAATTAGCAGCGGGTCAAATGCATCGATCTCGCGTCGCGGCCGGGAGTCTTTGAGCAGTGCATTTCTCGCCCGAAGCGCCCGTTCGTAGGTGCGCAGGTTCTTTAAATAAAGCGGTTCGATCTGGCTGCATAAAAAGTCCAGATACCGCCGGCGCCGGCTTCCCGCTCCTCGCACAATTTCCATGTCGTCATTGGAAAACCATGCGACGCGCACGACGGAAAGATACTCGGATGTCCCGGACTGCTCGACCGAATCCACCGAAATACGACGTTTCGGTGGTTCGTATCGCAGATGCAAATGCCGGTCGTCCGTATTTAAATCTACCGCGGTGCCAGCACACCCGGCCCTGACGACCTCGGTGAGCGATGATCCGCGGGGCGACTGGAGGCGGGCGCCCACGCAGATCGCTTCAAGAATCGACGTCTTGCCCTGCGCATTGGCTCCAAGAATGAAGTTCACGCCCGGCCCGGGCTCGAACCTCAGCGATTGAAAACACCGGAAATCGTGGAGGCGCAACAACTCGATCACACCCACATCAATGCAATGCGTTGGAATGCGCAGATCCCGCCGCGGCCAACCAAGCGGCAATCTGAGGCCAATCCGCAAACAAAAGATCAGTATCATTGTGCCCCGCACCTTCGATGAGCCAGGTCCGCGATGAAGCTCCAATGCTTTCGGCCAGCCGCTGCCCCAATTTCGGCGGCGTAGTTCGATCGTCACCAGCGATCACCAGAGCGACAGGATTGCGAAACGCGGCTAGATTTTTAATCGAATCAAAGCGATGGCGCACCAACCCACGCGCGGGCAACCAAGGATAGAGCGTTTGCGCGGCGCCTACGAGTGAATCAAACGGTGTGACGAGGATCAGCGCATCGACCGCTTCCGGACGTTGCGCAGCAGCTGCGCTGGCCACTCCTGTGCCGAGCGATTCGCCGAGAAGCCAGAGGGGATTCGAGGACGTCTTGCGAAGGGCATCGATTGCCTCCACCGCTGCCGCCACCAACGAGCTTTCGGAAGGCGCTCCCGTTCGCGCACCGTAGCCTGGGTATTCCAGCAGGTATAGATCCACCGCAGGCCCTTGGTCCAGATACAGACCAAGCTCGAAGCGATCCACCGCGCTCCCGCCATTCCCGTGGCAGGACATCACCGACCGGGTGGCATCAGGATGTAATTTCTTCCAACCCATCCGCTCCCCTGCCTCATCGAACCAAGGTTCAAAACCCGAAGTCGCTCCGAGAGCGTCAAATTCCCTGTCGGCATACACCGTGGGGAAAAAAATCATCCGGTCCTGACGAAAAAACAGCATCACGCAAATCGCTAGATACCCAAGGACCGGAACGCCAATTAAGATGACTGGAATAGAAAGCACACGAAATAACATTTACTTTTAGCATCACCCAAGATGCATCCGCTGGCGAGTCGCAAGAATCTCCGAACGTCAGCCAAATCGGCCGGTAATATAGTCTTCGGTCTGCTTTTGAGCAGGATTCGAGAAGATCTTCGCCGTACGATCAAACTCGATGAGCTTCCCGAGGTAGAAAAATGCGCATTGATCTGAGCACCGGGTGGCCTGCTGCATATTGTGAGTGACGATCACGATGGTGAACGATTTTTTGAGCTCATGGATGAGATCTTCCACCTTAGCCGTGGCGATTGGGTCGAGTGCAGAACAGGGTTCGTCCATCAAGAGGATCTTAGGCTTGTTTGCAATAGCCCGGGCGATACAGATACGCTGCATCTGCCCCCCGGAAAGACTCAGTGCGCTGTCGTGGAGGCGGTCTTTAACCTCATCCCAAAGCGCCGCCCCCCGCAAGCTTTCCTCCACGGTCTGATTGAGGACTTTCTTGTTCTTTTCACCAGCGATCCGCATTCCGTAAACGATGTTCTCGTAGATCGATTTCGGGAAGGGATTGGACTTCTGAAAAACCATTCCAATGCTGCGGCGAAGAGCAATGACTTCGATCTTCGAATCGTAGATGCTCCGGTCGTTGATCGTGATGTCCCCCTCATAACGGGTGCCATCGATCAACTCATTCATGCGATTGAAGTTCCGTAGGAGCGTGGATTTGCCGCAACCAGATGGTCCGATGAAGGCAGTGACCCGCTTTTCCGGAATCTCCATGTCAACATTGTAAAGCGCCTGTTTGCTGCCGTAGAAAAAATTGAAATCCTTGACGACAATGAAATCCGCGCGGAAGTCCGGCGTGGGCTCCAAGGCGGAGGATTTCGACGCAGTTGAGTCTCGGGCAGGGTTCTCCATGATATTTTTCATTCAGATCGCCGGTGGGCGTGGGCGTCCTATCGTTTCCGGAAAACGAGTTGAGCAAAGACGTTCGTAATCGTCACCAAGATGACGAGAACCAAGGACGCCGTCCATGCCAGATCCACCTGATATTCGTATGGGAGGGTGGCAAAGTTGTAAATGAGAACAGATAGCGAGGCCGTAGGCTCCATAAGCGAGCGAGCCCAATACTGGCTAAAGAGCGCGGTAAAAAGGACCGGGGCGGTTTCACCCGCAGCGCGCGCGACGGCAAGCATGACCCCCGTCATCATGGCAGGAAGGGCCTCCGGCAGAACAACGCGCCAAATAGTTTGGAAAGGGGTGGCCCCAAGGCCAAAGGAAGCTTCCCGGTAGGCGCGCTGAACACCGAGGAGGGCCTGTTCGGACGTTAGCAAAATCGTGGGGAGCATCAGGACAGCAAGGGCGACGCCGCCGGCGAAGGCTGAGAACTGGCCGGTCACGAGAACCACGACAGCGAAAGCGAAAACACCAGCGATGATTGATGGGATGCCAGTGAGGAGCTTGGCGACAAAGCGAACGGTGTGAGCGAGTTTAGAAAACGGCGCGTATTCTGTGACATATACGGCAGCCAGCATCCCGAGCGGTGCGGCGATGACGAGTGCTATAGCGACCATGAAGAGCGTGCCCACAATGGCGTTGCCAAATCCGCCTCCCTCCAACCCCGCGGCAGGCGGAAGGCCAGTGAAAACTCCCCAGCTTAGCAGAGGGGTGCCTTTCGCAATCAATACGTAAACGATCGAGAACAAAGGAATAAGCGTGAGAAACGACAGACCAACGCACAAGGTAGTCAGGACGCGGCTCCCGAACGAGCGGCGGGCCGAACGACTCGATATAGCGTGGTCGGCAAAAAAGTCTGTCTGACGATCGAGGATGTTTTCCATAGGGACGGATTCGAGGATTTAGAGGGCGCCAGCGACGTTCTTTTGAGCACGTTTCAGAACGATTTCGCCGATAATATTTACCCCGAGCGTGAGCACCATGAGTAAAAGCGCAGCATACATGAGCGAGGCAATTTGAAGACCGCTAGCTTCCGCAAATTCGTTGGCGAGGAGCGCTGCGAGTGTCCCTGCCGGATGGAGGAGGGACCACGTGAGGCGTGCGCTGTTGCCGATGAGCATGGCGATGGCCATTGTTTCGCCCATGGCACGTCCGAGAGCGAGGATGCCGGCCGCCACAATGCCGGGGGCGGCTGTCGGCATAATGACGCCAAAGATGGCCTCCCACCGGGTTGCACCGAGGGCATAGGCACCTTCCCTCAGGGTTTTGGGGACGGAGACGAGGGCACTCCGGGAGATAGCCGTGATCGTTGGAAGAATCATGAGGGCGAGAACGAGGCTCGCGGTAAGCATGCTATTACCGAAGGAGGGACCTTTGAATAAGGCGACAGATCCGCCGATTGATTTGGCGAGCATTCCCCCGTATTCCTGGACCAGCGGGATAACTACAAAAATGCCCCAGAGGCCGTAGACAACGCTGGGAATGGCGGCAAGCAGTTCGACGACGAAACGCACGAAGTTGCGAATCGGGAGGGGGAGAAAGTCCTCGCTGAGGAAGATCGCGATGGCGAGGCCGAGAGGAAGGGCGAACAGAATGGCGATAAAGGAACTGATGGTCGTTCCGATCAGGAAGGGCAGGACGCCGAATTCGCCACGGTTCGGGGTCCACTTAGAGCTGGTGATGAATCCAAGGCCGAATTCCGAGATGGCAGGCCAAGCTTGGCGGGCGATCTCACCGATGATCCATAAAAGGGTGGCAACGGTTGCTGCCGACGCCACCCAGCACAGGATTCTAAAGAAATCAGGACCGATGCGAATGCCTTCCAACGACTTGGCTGCTGAGTTGGGAAGTTCCGCGTTCATGGGTGGTCCTGATTTCCGGGTTAACGTGGCGTGAAGTTACTTGACAGTCGCAAGAGCCGCCTTCGCCTTGGCGATGACCGACTCAGGCAGACTGACGTAGCCAAGGTCAGAAGCAAATTTCTGACCATCAGTAAGACCAAACGTCACAAACTTGACAACGGCATCCTTAATTGAAGCGTCCGAGTACTCGCCGTAGACAAGCAGCCAAGTGAAGGTAACAATCGGGTAATCGCCCTTCCCTTCCGGATCGGACGGCCAAACCCGGAGATTCTCCGGAAGAGTGACGCTCGCCAGAGTGGCGGCGGCGCTCTCATCTGTCGGAGAGACGAATTCGCCCGATTTGTTCTCCAACATGGCCATTTCGAGGCCATTGTTTTTAGCGTAGCCAAACTCCACATATCCCACAGCACCAGGACTCTGCTTGATGAGCGCGGTCACTCCTTCGTTGCCTTTACCGGCGACGCCAGTCGGCCAAGTGACGGCCTTGCCTTCACCCACTTCTTTGTCGAAGTCAGGGCTGATAGCCGCGAGGTGCTTCGTAAAAACGAATGTCGTGCCACTGCCGTCAGAACGTGTGCAAACGACGACGTCCATGTCGGGAAGATCCACGCCGGGATTCGCGACGGCGATGATCGGGTCATTCCACTTGGTGACCTTTCCGAGGAAGATGCCGACGTAAGCCTCTCGGGAGAGCTTGACGTTCGGAAGGCCTGGGAGGTTGTAGGCGACGACAATGCTACCCGCAGTCGCCGGGATCATGACGGCACCCTGAGAAGCCTGGGCGATCTCCTCGTCCGTCATGGCCGCGTCGCTGGCACCGAAGTTGACTGTGCCGACAATGAACTGCTTGATACCGGCGCCGCTGCCGACTGACTGATAGTTGACTTGGATGTCGGGGTTGGCTTTGTAGAATTCCTGCGCCCAGCGCTGATAAAGCGGAGCAGGGAAACTAGCGCCAGCGCCGGTGATTTGAGTCGCGGCGAGGGCCGACGAGGCCGCGCCGAGGGCCACCACGAGGGTGGCAGAACGGGTGATTTTAGAGAGGATGGTGGTCATGGTTGGTTTTGTTGTTTAACTATTCAGATTAATGTTTAAGGCGTCAGCTGATGACAAGCAAAAGCTGGTTTGTGACAAATCCGACGCTTTCGGAGTCAAGAGCCCCCTCATTTTCCATGCCGAAAACCACTACTCCTCATGGTAACTCCCACAGCTTCGATAGCCGCGAATACTCGGATTCTGGCAATAGCACATAGTGCGGATAATCCCGGGGATCCAACCACGCGAGAATCTCGAGTAAATTCGTCTCCGGCATAGTCGTGCATCCTGCCGAGCTCCGGTTCGGCCCACGCTGAACGTGAAAGAAAATCGCACTTCCGCGGCCAGGAATGGGCGGTTCTGCGTTGTGACGGATCTCAAGCTTCCAGCGGTGGGCTGGATCATTCTGACGCATTTGTTCTTTCTTAAACCAGGCGGGAGGATTCGCGGGGTCCACTCTCACGTGCTGATTATATTGCGGGAGGGAGGGATTTTCAATCCATGCATCCGCTGGCGTGACTTGGTGATACGGGTAGCTGAAACGGGACGGCAAGGTCGGCGCGTCTCCGTAAGCACGACCGAGCGAGAAAATCCCAGCTGGCGCACGATGGTCACCCTCGACTTTCGGACGCCCCGGGTTCTCCTGTCCGGCGACACCGATTCCCCACGCAAGACCACTTTTCCCGAAAAGAACGCGGACGCGGGAACCCACCGATGTCCACGGTCCCCTCCCCTTGCGCACGTAGCGCTGCAACTGACCCGCAGAAGAATCCCAATCAGCAGCTTTGCCTACCAGCAATTGCTGGCATTCGGCGGGAATGGGACCGGCGACACCAGCGGAAGCGAAGATGATAGCCAATCCCGCAATCCAGACCCTGCACCGCGGGGTATTCAAAACTCTATTCCACATGACGCCAACGGTATCTCTGATATCCGAGCCAGTGTCAAAATGAACCGCCCTGCCGGGGACTCAGCGAGTGACGGAGCGTAGGCAAATTTATCAAGATTGGTAAAACAGGCATCGTGACGTTTTCTTCACCTCAAAACATTTGAACGATTCTTCATGAGCTGCTAGAACGCAAATTCTTCCTAATCAACCCTATGAAAAAAAACTGCTCTAATCAGCTAAGTCAACAGACTCAACGCCCTGGCGTTCGTGCTCTGGTCACGTCGTTCATCGCCGCTACCGCGCTCTCATCAGCGCTTGCTGGCGTTGTATATTCACCGTCCTCCGAGGTCGTAGTTGTCGAAGAAGGCAGCTCGTTCAAGGATTGGTGGAATGGAAAACAAATGACCGGAAATTGGTTCGGCATTCGCGACACGCTTGCGGATCGAGGGCTGACGGTCAAAGGCAAGTACGAAGGAATTTTCTTCGGCGTCGTCGACAGCCAGGGGGGATCCCGCGGGTTCTACGACCAGGAAGTCGCTTTCTCTGCGGAACTCGACTTTGCAAAACTCACCGGCGCTGAGGCACTCGAAGGATTGACTGCGTTCGGTGGCGTGCGCTGGCGTGACTCCCGTTCGAACTCGAATTCAAACAACTTTGTTCAGGCAAGCAGCCTATTCCAACCCTCCAATAACCAATCGGGCACGCAATGGCGCCTGTTGTCGTTCGGTTTAGAATACTCCACTCCTGAAATGTTCGGTGTGGAAGACTTCCTGACCGTCCGCGGTGGATGGCTCCAGCCTCAGAAGGAGTTCATCGATCAGCCGCTATCGAAGCTTTTCGTCAATAACTCGATTGAGAGCTCCAAAGGAGTCGGTGGAAACATCCCATTCTCATCAAGCTTCTCGACATGGGGTGGCACGCTCGAAGTCAAGCCTACCAATTCCTCGTATGCAAAAGCCGGATTATTCATGGCATTTCCCAGCTCGACGTCGAGTGACAACCATGGTCTCGCCTTCGAAGGTTTTGCAGAAGACACCACACAGAACGCCCTGTTTGCTATGGTAGAATCCGGCATCACTCCGAAACTCGGTGCCGCCGAGCTTCCGGGAAAATACGCGATGGGTGGCTACTACTACGGACAACAAAAGAATTCGTTCAACGGCACGTCAAACTACGGCCAATACGGACTCTACTGGCAGGCCGATCAGATGTTGTTCCGCGAAGCATCTCCAGAGCCGGAAGTTGTCGCTTACAAAAAGGGTGCAGGCGGCGCAGGCAAAAACTTCAAAGAGCCAATTGCGGCCAGCAAGCCTAGCCTTTCAAAGCAAGGTCTCTATACCTTCAACCTCGTCTCGTTCGCACCGAAGTATAACAACCTTTATCCTTTCTACTTCCAGTCAGGATTCGTTTACGAAGGACTCATCACTGGTCGCGACAAAGACCGCACGATGTTCGCCATGTCCTTCGGCCAATACAGCTTCGAAAATATCCAGGCACGGCAACAACAAGGTAACGTTAACCAGCCGAACTACACGATGGTTCTGGAATGGGCCTATCGCATCCAACTTGGTGGGTTCACTCATCTCCAACCGTTTGTTCAATACATCATCAAGCCGAATGGCACGGGTGCTGTGCAAAATGCGACTATCCTCGGATTCACATGGGGCACGAACTTCTAAGAAACACTTCCCTAGTCCTCATAAATAGGTAGTCAGAGTCCCGGCCCCGGAGTGATCGTCTCCGGGGTCGGATTTTTTTACAGCGATCCGCTCCTTCAGCAGCAGCAGCACAGGATCGCGCGCGGGGTTGCGCCTCATTCATCGGTTTTATTGCCGGATTTACCGAGTCGGGTGAGTAATTTGGGATCGGCAGGATACTAATAAGCAAAACCCAAAACATATGAAATACCTCGCTGCACTCCTCCTCGCCTCCTGCGCATGCGTATCTGGCGCCCTTGCTCACGGTTCCATGGCCGATCCGATCAGCCGATCCTACCAGATCTTTCTGGAAAATCCTCAGACACCCAAAAGTAATGCGACGGCGGCAGCCGTCGCCGCCGAGGGCACTCAGCCATTCTACGATTGGCACGAAGTCAATCGCCTCACGCCGTTGAAGAATTACCGCGAGTTAATTCCCGATGGGGAACTCCCCGGAGTTGGTCGCACGAAATATCGCGGCTTAAACCTCGCCCGTACTGACTGGCCTGCGACTAATGTCGCCGCGGGCCCCTATCAGTGCGTGTTTTACGCCCCGACACCCCATAAGCCAAGTTACTTTCAGGCGTTTATCACAAAGGCCGGATACGACCCCGCCAAGCCCCTCAAATGGGCTGATCTCGAACCCCTGCCCGGCGCAGAGAACGCCACGCTCCAAGGCAGCTACTTCCGTTTCAACGTCAACTTCCCCACACGCCAGGGACGACACGTCCTGTATGTAATCTGGCAACGGATCGATCCCGCCGGTGAGTCGTTCTACTCAACCAGCGACTTGGACTTTGGTGGTGTTGAATATGGAAATACACCAGAGCCCATGGTTCCTCCTGTGGGCGGTTGCGGTGAGGCCTGCTTGTGCGATCCCGATGAAAGTGGCGATTACGGTGGCGACTCGGCCATTCCCCTGCCCGATCCAGTCGCAGGCGCGAGTGCAGTCGATTTCCAGGATGTCCGCGTCGAGTATCTTGTAACCAACAACTGGGGCAGCGGAATGCAGGTCGATGTGACTATCCGTAACAAAACCCAGCGCACCCTGCGGAATTGGGAACTCGGATTCGAATACAATCCGGCCATCTCATCCGTCTATAGTGCCACGGTAAACAAATCGGGAACCACCAACTACAGCTTTAATGCTGCCGCATTCCCATGGAACAGCGCCGTCCCTCCGGGTGGCACCGTGAAGTTTGGTTTCATCGCATCCCCGGGCAGCGCTACCGCTCTCCCATCCTCCTATCGGTTCAATTACGCCGACCAGTCAAATGCCTCTACTCCAACGCCTACTCCAGCGCCTACTCCAGCCCCGGGACCTAATCCCACACCTGTAGCGACGCCCACACCAACGCCGGTTCCAACACCTGCTCCCACGCCGGTCCCCACGCCTGCACCAACTCCCATCCCCGCACCAACACCGTCATCGCCAAGCACCGTGGTGACGCTGCCGGAGGTGCGAGTGACCTACAAAGTAAGCTCGGATTGGGGTAGCGGGTTCACCTCCGAGGTCACCATTGAGAACCAAACCAACGCGGTCCTTAAGGATTGGAAACTTGCGTTCCTCGCGGATTGGACAATCAGTTCGATCTGGAGCGCGCGGGTAACTCCGACCGCTAACATGCGTACTTTCGACGCCGCGACATTCTCGTGGAATAAAGACATCCCCGCCAATAGTCGTGTCAGCTTCGGATTTTCAGCTAATCCAGGCGCTCTCAAGAGCCCTCCAACGGACTTCACCTTCCGCCACGCAGGAACCAGCGCACCGACACCCAATCCAACGCCAGCACCCACGCCAGCACCCACGCCAGCACCCACGCCAGCACCGACACCAGCTGCCACTCCCGTGCCAACACCGATTCCGACTCCGATTCCAACACCGATTCCGACTCCGACTCCGATTCCGACTCCAACGCCTGTTCCTCCTGCCAATCAGGCCGGACTGGTAATCGAGCACAAGATCACGAGCAACTGGGGCAGCGGTATGGGCGTGCAGATGAAGGTCACCAACCGCAGTTCGCAGAGCATCACGAACTGGCAGGTCGCGTTTGACTATCCAGGCCGGATCACCTCGCTTTGGAATGGGAAACTGACCACCGTGTCGACCTCACCGCGCTATCGCGTGGAGCCAGAGTCATGGAACCGCACACTCGCGCCCGGTCAATCGGCCGACATCGGATTCAATGTGAGTCCAGGTGCCGCCGGAGCCCAACCGACAAACATCGCGCTCAGCCCAGCCGGTTCGATAGTGACGCCAACGCCAACGCCAACGCCAACGCCAACGCCCATCCCAACCCCGATGCCAACACCGACTCCCGGGGTAGTGACACCGACACCAACACCAGGCGTAACGCCGATCCCCACACCTATTCCCACACCGACGCCCGGTGCGGGACAGGGACCTAATCTCACTCGCTTGATTGTCGGATATTTCGCTGAATGGGGAATCTACGAGCGGAACTACAATGTCTCTGATATTCCCGTGCAGCAGTTGAACGTAATCAACTACGCATTCGCGGACATCTCACCGAGCTATGAGGTCACGTTGTTTGATTCCTACGCAGCCATCGACAAAGCCTTTCCCGGCGACACCTGGAATCAACCGCTTCGTGGCAATTTCAATCAGCTCAAAAAACTCAAGGCCGCAAATCCGCACCTGATCACCATGATATCGGTCGGCGGATGGACGCTTTCAGGCCGGTTCTCGGACGCCGCGCTGACTCCCGCATCTCGCCAGAAATTCGCTGCATCCGCAGTGAAATTCATGCGCGACTACGGGTTTGATGGCGTCGATATCGACTGGGAATACCCAGGCGGCGGAGGCTTGGGGAGCAATGTCTCACGGCCCTCAGACAAGCAAAACTTCACCGCCCTGCTCACTGAGTTGCGCAATCAGCTCAACGCGGCAGGCACAGCGAATGGTAAAAAATATTACCTTTCGATTGCGGCACCAGCCGGCCCGGACAAGATCGCAAACATTGAGCTCGCCAAGATTGCAGCGGTGCTCGATTGGATCAATGTGATGACCTACGACCTGCACGGTGCCTGGGATCCGAAGACGGATCACCATTCCGCGATGTATGGAAATTTTGGCGACCCGCTGCTGGTTGATGCTGCGATCAAAACCTACCTCACCGGCGGCGTGCCAAAAAACAAACTCGTCATGGGCGTGCCATTTTACGGACGTGCATGGAAAAACGTGCCGCCCACGGCCAATGGCCTGCGTCAATCGGCTGCCGGAGCCGCTGCCGGCACTTGGGAGCCTGGGATGTTTGAATACTGGGACATCCAAAAACGCCTCACCGAACAACCCACCCTCTACAAACGCTATTGGGATCCGATCGGACAGGTTCCCTGGGTGTATGCGCCCACCGTGCAAGGCGGGATGTTCATCACCTATGATGACCGCGAGTCCATGGGAATCAAAGCCGACTATATCCTACAAAAGGACCTGCGCGGCGCCATGTTCTGGGAACTCAGTGGCGACCGACGCGGTGGCACAGGCCTCCTACCCGTGCTGTACGACAAGTTAAAGTAAGAAACGCCACCATGAAAAAGCCCGGGCTTCGAAAGAGGCCCGGGCTTTTTGCTGACGAAACTAATCTCATCGCATCTCGAGGCGCTGTAATTTCGACTCGCGGCGGACAAAATAATTCCCTGGTTGAGTTTTCTAGATCCGGCTGATATACCGATCTCGTATGGAATCAATGGGAGGCATCAGGTTTGATTTGGTGTACAATCACTCATCGGGTGGCCCATCCCGCAAGAATGCGACCCACACGTTGAAACGTTGGATTCGCATAGCCGCATCGCCAATCCAAATCGCGCTACTGGATCACGCGATAATCGCGCGGCCTTGGAGCAGACCTTCTCATCACTTAAACTTTAGGGAGTATGGGTCGGTTTAGGGGCAAGTTTCCCGCGTCTACCGGGCTGGATCGTGGCCGGCAGATTGCGATCGCGTGCATTCTCGGGATATTGTTTTTTCCCGTCCTCGGATCGACTGCAGGCGCCACTACAAAGACAGACTTTTTGTTCGAGCTTCGGGTCGCATTGAAGGCCCGGGATCGCGATGCGTTGCGGAAGTGCTTTGCGTTTCAAGGCGCAGACCCCGCAACGACGGAAGCCATCGAAAAAGCCATCGAGCAAATTATTTCCTGGCCGGCACAGAATCTGAAAGTATCGGAGCGTTCGAAAACCGGTCCTATCATCATGGAGCGTGATGGCGGTAGCTACACGCTCAACGGAGACTGGCAGTTTCAGGTGCATATCCAAGCGACGCAGCCGGAGGGGCGTGGATTCGTCTTACCGGCCGGCGTGACCTCCGAGGGGCGGTACGCCATTTTATTGAGTGTGCCGGTTCGCTAGTCTTGGGAGCACGACTGTCTTTATCGGTTTGGGATAGCATTGTGGCTGGAATGTTACGAAATCGTAACGTTGTGTAGTTTGCACCCGCTGGGGTGGCGGTCTTTTCTTCTCGGGCTCAATGCTCAGACTGTCTCCACGCCCGCCGCACTCCATTTTTAAACGCTGCTTCCTTGCGGCGTTTACGCTGATGGCTTGCAGTTTTGCCTTTGGGCAGGGCGCGGATGTTACGGATCAACCTGTGAACGTCGAATCGACCGGTGAGGTGATCCAGGTGGAGGCGAGACTATATGTCAAAGAATACCGTGTGATTGGAGCCAAGCAGTTGCCAGCGGCGGCGGTGGAGCAGGCGGTGTATAACTATTTAGGGCCTGGTCGAACGCTCGAAGATATCGAGGGAGCACGTGCGGCGTTGGAGGCTGCGTATAAAGAGGCCGGATACCAAACGGTGAGCGTGAGCGTGCCCGAGCAGCGGGGATCGCGCGGAGTGATTGTGTTGAAGGTGGAAGAAGCGCCGGTGGGTCGGTTGCGGGTGGTGGGATCGCGGTATTTCGACATCGAGAAGATCAAGGCCCGGGCGAAGTCGTTACAGGAAGGGACGGTGCCCAATTTCAACGACGTTCAAAGGGACATCATCGCTTTGAATACCAAGTCAGATTTGCGGGTGACTCCGGAGTTTAAGCCCGGAGCATTGCCTGGAACGGTGGACGTGGATCTGGTGGTTGAAGATCAGTTTCCTCTGCACGGCCGCATTGAACTCAACAACCGGTATAGCGCGAACACAGAACCGCTGCGGCTCGACGTGAGTGCGCGGTATGAAAACCTATGGCAGCTTGGACACACAATCGGAGCGGCGTTTCAGGTAGCCCCGCAGGACCCTGAGAACGCGACGGTGTATTCGGGTTACTACATTGCTCCGGTGCCGGGGGTTGACTGGCTGAGCGTGATGGCACAAGGGATTCGGCAAAATAGCAATGTGTCCACCTTGGGCGGAAGTGCAGTAGCCGGCAACGGCTACATTATCGGAGGAAGACTGCTCTTCGAACTCCCCGGAAAGCCGGGATTTTTCCAGAACGCGAGCTTTGGATTGGATTATAAGAATTTCGAGCAAGACATCAGTTTTGGTAACGAGGTCAGCAACGCGCCAATTGAATACTGGCCCTTCGTGGCATCCTACAATGCTTTCTGGTTAGGCACTGGCTACGACGTGCAACTCGATGCAGCGGTGACGTTTCACTTCCGCGGAATGGGAAGCAACGAAGTGGAATTTGATAATCGGCGGTTCGACGCGACGGGGAACTTTATCTACCTGCGCGGGACACTCGGACACACCAGAGACCTCCCGCTGGGGTTCCAGGTTTTCGGTCAGGTACAGGGACAGGCGACCAACAACTCACTCGTGGACAGCGAGCAATTTGCCGCCGGCGGGCTTAATACAGTGCGCGGGTATTTGGAAGGTGAAGTGCTCGGAGACAGCGGGGTGATCGGATCTCTCGAACTGCGCACGCCCTCGCTGCTGAGCTGGACCAAGCGAAGCGATATGGAAGCCCGGATTTTTGGATTTATTGACGGAGGGGCAACCTACATCAACAACCCGCTGCCCGAGCAGACGGACCAATTTTCCCTCTGGAGCGTGGGAGTGGGAGGCAGCGTAAAGCTACTCGGATGGCTCAACGGTGAGCTCGTGATGGGCGTGCCGCAAATGAGCCAAAGCCCAAGTCGCGCGGGAGAGCCGCTCTTCACGTTCCGGATCTGGGGAGAACTTTAACCAATTAGTAAAAGCAATGAAAGAATCAACAAGAACGATGATGGTGGCGCTGACACTTCTGGTGTGTGGCAGCATGCAGGCCGCAGAAGAAGGCTGGTGGGACAAGGCATGGAGCGCCCGCAAGGCGTTTACGATTGAAACCGAAGCGCAGGGTATCAAAGACCCGGTGGGAACAGCGGTGGTTCTCGTGCGGTTGCACCAAGGGAACTTTCCCTTTGGCGCGGTCAAGGAAGACGGAAGCGATCTAAGGCTCATCGCCGCAGATGGCAAGACGCCGCTCAAATTTCACATCGAAAAATGGGACTCGCTGCTTTACGAGGGGTATGTGTGGGTGGAAGTGCCCGACATCACCGACAAATCGGTATTCTGGATTTACTACGCAAATGCGGAGGCAGGGGCCGATGAAGGAGCCGCCGACGTCAAGGGGACATACGGCGAAGACACATTGCTCGTATATCACTTGGGCGAACGGGGAACGCCGCCCAAAGATGCCAGTGCCGCAGGCAACGATGCGACCAGCGCCGGGGTGATCTCCGAAGGGTCGCTTATCGGGAGCGGGGTCCGACTGCTCGGAGGAGATCCGATTGCCGTGCCGGGCTCCGAAAGCCTCAATTGGCAGGTTGGCCAGGAATTTACCTGGAGCGCATGGATCAAATCCGGCATCCAGACAGAAAATGCAGTAATTTTTAGCCGCACCGCGGATGGCAGCAGCTTCCGCGTGGGACTCGACAGCGGCGTGCCCTATGTGGAAATAGCGGTAGCCGGAGAAACATCCCAACGAACAACCCCGATTGATGCGGTGCCCGAGAACGTGTGGCGCAAGCTCACAGTCGTGGGAACGGCGGATCGCACCGTGCTCTTGGTCGATGGCGTGGAAGCTGCCGCATTGGAAGCCGGAGTCCCCGTGCTAACGGGTGGCATGTTCCTTGGTGGAGACGATCCGGCTCCGGGCACAGGCAACGGGCGCTTTGTGGGAGAGGTCGACGAGATCAACCTAGCGCGTAAAGCGCTGCCAGCGGCAGCAATCACCTTTGCCGCACTCAACCAGTCGGCATCCGAGAAGGCCGCGCTACTTGTGGTTGCGGGAGCCGACGAAGGCAGCGAAGGCGGAGGGGGCGGCGGGAACAATCAGGCACTTGAGCACGTGATGCTCTTCGGAGACATCGCCAAGAACATGATGTTCGACGGTTGGATCGCCATTGGCGTATGCGTGCTCATGATTTTGACCGGATGGACTGTGGCGTGGCAAAAATACATTCTGTTGGCCCGGATCCAAAAAGGAACCACTGAGTTCCTCAAGCAATGGAAGCACGTGTCCAATGACTTGACCGTGCTTGATCAAGAAGACAACGAGAAAGTCAAATCCTTTGGAGGTAATGCCGGTAGCAAGTCGCTCAGGCTCATGCGCGATACGCCACTCTTCCATGTTTATCATATCGGAGCTGAGGAAATCCGCCATCGCATGGTCAAAGGGAAAATGCGAGGGCAGGGGTTGTCGGGTCGGTCCATGCAGGCGATCAAGGCGTCGCTCGAAGCCGGGCTCGTGCGCGAAAACCAGCGCCTCAACAAAGGTATCGTGTTCTTGACCATCAGCATTGCGGGTGGCCCGTATGTGGGCCTGCTCGGAACCGTGGTGGGCGTCATGATTACGTTTGCGATCATTGCCAAAAGCGGCGAGGTAAACGTCAACTCGATTGCGCCCGGTATTGCCAGCGCGCTTCTGGCCACCGTGGCCGGGCTCATCGTGGCCATTCCGGCGCTCTTTATCTACAGCTACCTGGCCAGTCGCATTCGCGACGTCATCAACGAAATGCAGGTCTTTATCAACGAGTTCGTGACCAAGATTGCGGAATTTTATCCACCGCCCGCGGAAGTGCCCGTGCCCGTGGTAAAGGTGTCGGAAACCCATGTTTCGAGCGGAGTTTAAAAGGGGAAATCCATGCAAGTAGAAGCTGAAAAAAGATACGACGACATCAACGTCACACCGATGGTGGATCTCTATCTGGTGTTGCTGTTGATTTTTATCATCATGACCACGGCAGGGGTGCAAGGGACCAAGGTGGACCTACCCAAATCTTCGGCGAAACCGGCAGATTTGAGTGCACCCAAAAGCCGGGCGATCACGGTCAATAACGAGGGAAAAATCTTCCTCGATACGATACCGGTGACACTTGCCGAATTAGAAGAACGGCTCCAGCAACAAAAAAGCGCCACGCCCGAGTTCCCAATCGTGGTGCGCGGAGACCGGCAAACGCAGTATCAAGGTATCATGGATGTGCTCGACGTCTGCGGGCGTTTGGGGATCTCGCAGGTTGGATTGGCGACGGTGTCGCCCGGAAAGTAATCGCATGATCGAAGACGACGAGGACGAGCGCGGATTTTTTGCCCGACACCGGATGCTGATCGTGATGATCAGCCTATTGGTCGTTGGCGTTGGAATCTGGATGGCATTCTTTGGCAAATCCGAGCCGAAGAAGCGCAGCACCTCGTCCGTTGTCAATATCACCCTCCCGCCGCCAACCCCGCTGCCGACTCCGGTCCCCACTCCGCCGCCGCAGCAGGAGCCTGTTGAGCGGCCCGAAAGTCCCGACACGCCTGAATTTGTCGAAGAAACCCAGCCCGACTCGCCGCCCGAGCCGCAAGAAGCGCCACCGGCCGAGACGCTCGGATCCAATATCCAGGGAGACGGGCCAGCGGATGGATTTGGGCTCACCGGCCGCGGAGGCAGCGGGCTCATCGGAGGCACCGGCACGGGTAGGGGAGCAGGCGGCAGCGGAAGCAAATACGGCGCTTACGCAGGCAAGGTGCAGCGAGCCGTGGCTGATGCATTGCGCACTCACAAGAAAACCAAGGTGGCGTCCTTGAGCCTCGAAGTGCGGGTCTGGGCCGATGCGACCGGGAGGATCACCCGCGTGCGCCTTGCACAATCCACCGGCGACCCGGAGCTCGACCGTGCCATCAGCGAAGAAGCGCTCGCCAATTTACAACTTCCCGACATGCCTCCAGCAGACATGCCGATGCCCATCGTCATGCGCATCACGGCCCAGCGACCCAACTAAAAAACCATGGTATTCAGACCTATAATCCTCATTGCCACCACCGCGTTGATCGCACTGAACGTTCGAGCGCAGGACGTGCAGATCACCCAAACCGAAGGCAAGAACCGCATGCTCATTGCCGCAGCCAGCCCTCAGGAGCCCGAAGGCAGCCCGAAGGCTCCGCCTGCGCCTGGCCTGCCTGAGCGCATTGAAGCGGTTCCCGAAGCCCCATTTGAGGAACCCCAGGCGATCCTTCCCGTCGAGCGTATTGCCACGCCAGAGCCCACCACACAGCGCGAGCTTCCCATCAATAACATGATGGATGAAGACCCGACCATGGACCAGGAGGCCAACGAAGCCAGTAGTCCCGTGATCGAGGAAGCTCCCGCAACGGGTTCCGAAAGCCTGCCCGTCGAACAAACAACCGGCACAGACGAACTGACGCTCAGCCCGGATATTGCCCAAAGCCCCTCACAGAGCGTAACCGTCAATTTGATCAACGCGTTGGTCAAGCGCGGGATCCTCGAGAAGGCGGAGGCGCAGGAAATGATCCGAATGGCCGAGGCGGAGGCCGAGGTGGCCCGTGCGCAATCTCAAGCCGAGATGTTTGCCA
>Ga0105054_10000733_pt1 | contig 52940 bp, 46 predicted proteins | sample BON02_FD_78091 | JGI IMG/M metagenome (GOLD analysis project Ga0105054, IMG submission 78091) | Freshwater microbial communities from Lake Bonney liftoff mats and glacier meltwater in Antarctica - BON-02 (megahit assembly) | ecosystem: Environmental > Aquatic > Freshwater > Ice > Glacier...
ATCCCCAACAGCAGCAAAGATACCACTAACCAGGATAATACACAGAATAAAAGAGGCCTGAATTTCATCGTCGCTCTCTGTGAGTGTACCATGAGGATTCCAGATACCATAGACTCGTCATGTCCACCATTTATAAATTATGAAAATCAAATATGGTGGATATATGATCGCCCGTAAAAGAGTGATTTTCAATTCCACTAAGTTTAACGTTTGATGTAGAGTGATCCATTGAGCACATTTCTCGGTTTTTGAGAAATAGTGAATAGATGGCATGAACGTGTAAAAATAACCTAAGTTGAGGAGTAATAAATGGGAGGTTTGGAATCGAAGAAGCTATTTTTGACTTTGAAGTGTGTAAGAAACCGATAAGATCAGATAATTATATACTCTAGGTTTCTGCACTAAATCAGGAGTACTTTATATAACATGAGAGTACGAAATAAAGCGCCTGTGTAAGAAGTGTTAAATTACGGTTAAAGAGAGTGAGTGCTTACATTTATTCATAAGAGATTGGACCAGGGGGGGGATTTCCCAGTACCAATTGAAGGGGGCGTATTTATATAGTGGGCCCGTGTTTGAGCAATATAGTTTAAGAAATTCTGGTGGAAAAAAGAAGGGGTTTAATCCCCCTCCTTAATTGATTTCTGCTTACGGCTATTGATCGCTTCGGAACCGTAGATATTCCTAATGGCTTCCATATCGAATTCTACTGAGGATCTCTTGCTGTATCCGGTAGGCGAAAAGTACCACATCTTCTTTTGTGCAGAAAAACCACGCTTGTAGTAGTCATTCGTTTCGATCCCTTTTATCCGTGCCTTATTCTTCAGGGTATCGCCGGAAATCCAAACCCACGAACCGCAAATCTCAATGGCGATGTCTGGGATTTCGATAAGGGCTTCGATAATCCCGGAATAGGCCTTTGAATTCCAATCCTTAAATTCGTTTTCATACTTGAATTCGCTCGGTTTAAAAGAATGAAACTGATTAACTAAGTCCTTAAACAGTTCCTCGTCTCCACCTTTATCAGGGTGAAACTTCATCGCTAAACGGTAGTAAGTTTTTCGGGCCTCATCAAGAGACGTACAATCCATGAAATAATTTGTCCTTGTCATAATAATTTGATCTAAATTAATTTGACTAGTAGAACAGTGTCTTTTGCGTATAGAGGATAAGAAAATTATTTACAGATTAAGTGAAATTGATCATCAAATAAAAAATATTTGAATATCACAGTATTAAAAATTGGAATAGTAGCAATGCTGACCTGCTAACTATTGGTATGCCATTTCAAGGGAATTTATCATTTATGAATTTGTTCAATGTTTCGAAAGAGTTAGAAATCAAATATTTGCTTGCAACACATGAGGATAGCTTATTAATTTTTGAAACAGTGGAAGGTAGAATCCTTTTCCTTTTAATACTTTTGGTTGTGGATGGCTTATCTATTCCATTGGAGTCCGAAATTTCTAAAGTATGATTTGGGGATAAGGGTAAGAAAAATTTAAAGCCATTTACAAATTTGGTATTGTGAATAGTTCCGAAATTATCAATTGCAACTCCTGGGTTATCAGTAGTAATAAAATATTCATTATCGTGAATATTTTCTAAAAGTGTCCATGAAGAAGATAAAATTGCGTCTCTGAACTTTTTATTATTCTCATAGGGGTTTTCATATTTTTGTATTAAGCTTTGACTCTGGAATCCTTTGATCAATTTTTCGTTATTTTTCAATCTTAAAATTGCGTTCTGGTATATTGCATGAAATATATCCAATGGGTAACCACGGTCAATGGCAGTTTGTCTCATAAAGTGGTACTTCCTATTAGCTATTTCTTTGATCTTTATATTTTTTGAATTCTCGTTTAATATATTTTGGTAAGGATTTCGAACTTTTAAATGAATTAAGAAATCAGAGATGGATGTAGCATCGTCAATTGATATAGATTCTTGATTAATAAGATTCTTCAACAAATTGGGAAAATTGTTTTCATAATATTGGTTAACTTTTAACTCGATATAGAATTCAGGTCTTTTTATAGAGTCAAATATTAAATCTCCATCCAAAGAATAATAATAAGGAATGTAGCAAATTCCCCCAGGATATTTCTCCTTGATTTTAGGCTTGCCTTTATTTTTAAAATTTAATGCGAATAAATGCCCGTTTTCAAAACTTCGAAAATTGTTTAAATAGCATTGAGGCACATAGTGATGTTTTTTCGGATTGCTCATCCTTCACCTCCCTCCATAATTTTTATTTCTTCATCGGTCAGATCGTAAAGCTGGTAAACTAATTGATCAATTTTCTTCTCTATTTCAGATTTATCACTCCCGCCTTTAAGCAATACAATATCCTTTACTAATCTAACTAATTCTAATTCGATTTTTGAATTTAAAACTATTGGGAATGATGCAAGAGTTTTTGTATTAATTTTTGGGTAGGCTGCCCTGTCCAAATTTACATTTATTGATTTTAATATTTTTAAACAAAGTTTAGAATTTAATATCCCTAAAATATAATATAAATTGATGTTGTTTGCTGATGCTTTCAATGTGATTACATCAGAGCTACAAACTGCTTCTTTTTCAGTAATTGCAGCTAATAATGATTTTTTTCCAACTATTCTTTGCACTAAAATCCTTTCCCCTTGGAACAGGCTTATTTCCCTTGGTTCGGCCAAGTTTTTACCATATTTAATAAATCTCTCGGGTTCCAGAATTTTAAATTTTTGAACATCTCTAGCCCTTAAGTAAGGATAAAATGATTCATCTAATCTGGAATTCGCCTCAAAGGGTCTGAGTTTAATAATTTCCTCATCTTGACTTGGATTACCTTTCCCAAGTTGATATACCTTAACACCAAATTTGAAATCGAAAAATTCACCTAATACTTGATCTCCTTTTATCTGAATCCCATTATGAAAGGAAATTGTATCAATATTTACTTGGTTGATTTTTAATTTCTCTACATATGACCAATCATTTTTATGTATGGCATTTAGTCTTTGTTCAATCCTTGTAAATTCTGAGTTTACACTTTTTATAGTAGTTTCCGCTTTTGATGAGTTCCCTTTTGAGGTCATTAAAATTAAAGTTTCTACAACGGCAGTATCAAAAACTGAATATACATTTGTCAATTCATGCGTACTATTTTCAATAAAAACTAAATTCCGTAAGGTTTTATCATTTTTGGTAGACAACCAGTAATTAGGTAAAATATATGTTAATAAACCATTTACTTTTAAAAGTTTTAATCCTTGTTCACAAAACAAAGCTGAAGTATTTATTTGATATTCAGAAGTACTAAAGTGGCTTTGTAGCCATCGAATTTCCAATTTATCAAGGCTTTTGGAGGGAACATATGGTGGATTTCCAATCACTACATCAAATCCCACAAATTCCCCTTCATTATTCAGAACCTCTGGAAATTCAAAACGCCATTCAAATGCATTTTCAAATATTTTGTTGGCCTTTATTTCTTCGATTTCAGTTTCCAGCTTGTTCAAGGTTTCTTCAAGCTTGGCAACCTTGGCTAATCGTTCCTTTTTCTGCTTAGTGCTTTCCTCAAATAGTCCTTGCTGCATGGTGAGGTTATACAAATCACCTCCCAATTGGGCTTTGCGTTTGATTTTGGGATCGTTCTTGGCTATTTCAGTTCGGAAATCCGATTTTATGTGGGCAATCAGGCGTTCCATTTCTCGTTTCTGCTCCTTACTTTCGGCATTTCGGTAGGTGTCTACTGCCACGCAGTAACTGTCAATCGACCACTTGCTTTTCTTCAGTGCTTTTTTAAGGTCCGCATCGATGGCAAAACGACTCACCAGCGAGTTTCCACATTTGATATTGATATCAATGTTCGGAAGGGTCTCCAGCTCTGTAGTGGTCTTGTAATAGGCGTTTTTCAAAAGCTCAATCCACAGACGCAATCGACAAATTTTCACGGAGTTGGGATTTATGTCTACCCCAAAGAGGCAGTTTTCAATGATAGTGTGCTTCTCGTGGAAAAGTGTTTCTTGAATGCGCTGGCTTTCTTTGTTGGTTGGAGTGTAGTCAAATAGTTGGCCTTCTTCGTCCGTTACAATCAGTTCATCATTGACTACTTCCACCTGGTATTCTTTCAGGCGTTTGCCGTCACGATCCTGCAGGATTTTAAGGTCGTTTTTTACGGCGATCATTTCATTGAGGGCAGAAACCAAAAAATGGCCGGATCCTACGGCAGGATCACAGATTTTGATGCTGTTAACGATTTTGTTGGCTTCTTCCCGATCATCTATTTTGTCATAGATGCCGTCAAGGTCTTTGCAATCCCACTTTTTCGTTTCATTGAATTTCTGCACCACGGCTTTGCGGATGGTTTCCCGACACATGTACATTGTGATAAAACCCGGGGTGAAAAATGAGCCATCTTTATACCCGTTTATTTTTTCAAAAATCAATCCGAGAACCGAGGCATTGATCAGTGATTTATTGTCCTCCTGAATATCCTCCGAGCCTTCACTGCTGAAATCGTAGGCGTTCAAAAATTCAAACAGGTATTCAAGGGTGGAGAGGCTTCCGGTTCTCTTTTTCCCGTGGTCGTTTTTCAGAACGGTTGAAGAAATGATGGGAATTGTTTTGTTGTCTTTCAGATTACTGATAAACAAAGTAACCTGTTCAATTTCCGTTGGTTCAAACAACGAGGAATTGAGGTAAGGTACTTTCTCAAAAAGATCCTTTACATCTCGGTTTCGATCCTCCGTTTTTCTGGCCAGTACCTGGAAAAACAGGCTGTTCAGATCATCAAATGTTTTTATCTTCTCCAAATTCAGAAAGGAGTAGGACTTGTCCCCCTTATGGTAGGTGAGGAGCTGGGCTTCCAGCAATTTCAAAAACAAGATCCGGTTGATCCAGGTAATACAAAGCTCCAGCCCAACCTGAAATAGCCTTTCCTGATGGTTATCCCCATATTGGGAAGGGCGTTCCAATCGGTTTATCTTTTCCAAGCTGTCCAACTGAATGATGGCATCCTCCAAAATACTTCCTGTATTCCGTTCACCTTCTTTGTGCCGCCCAATCAGCTTCTTACCTCCTTCTTTTGTTTCCGTCAAGCCGATGATATGCAACAACTCGCTATAAAATCGCTTGTCCAGGCTATTACTATCGTTGGTAAAGGGAAGTTTAAGAAGGTGCTCGGGAGATAGTAACTTAAAAAGGGCGATCAGCTTGGTATCATCTGCTTTGTTGTTATTCCGTAAGGGATTTTGATAATCCTGCAGATTAAAATAGGTGAATTCTATTTCTGAGAAGATGTCTGCTATAAACGGCTCGGCAATCTGTTTGTAAAAAAAATCGGTTTTAGTATCGGCTAATCGTCCGGCTTCAAATTCATTGAATTGTTTTACAAGATTCTTGTTCTGGGCAAAGAGCCTGTCAAATGTGGTGGCATCAAAAATAAACCATTCATGGATATTGGTGATGACCAGGTGTTTTACTTCCAGATTTTTATGGGTGATCCTTTCCCGCAAATAATACAGTACCAATTCCTGAAAAGCTTTAACATTAAGCTTTCCGGTGCTTACCATTTCAGATTTATTGGTTGGCTTTTTTGCCTCGATAATTACCCCAACTGAATCCTTTGCGTTGTCTCCATTGTGAATTACAAGGTCATTTCGGCCTTTAGTGTTGATATAGTAGTTGGGGTGGAAATATGTTCTTTTTAGAAAGTCACTGACGAGGTTTTTATGGAATTCCTCCGATTCCGTTTCATTGGTCCTATCGAGCAACTGGATTAGGTTGGCCTTAAAAACCTCAATTTCATTCCGGTTTGGTTTTACTTTTAAAAAGGCCTTATTCAGTGCCTTCCTTGGTTTTAGACTATTTACCTTCATTTACCTTAACTATTATTTTCTTTCCGGTTAAATTAGTGAATTTTGTTCAGTATGAACCCTAGATTAATTGAAATTTTGTCTATAGATTCTTGATGTAAGGTTCAACCAAAAAATAACGAATGATTATGAAAGGTCAAGGTTATTGCAGGATAAAGAAAGGTTTGGTTTAAGTCCCTTTTATCTTTATTAGTAAATTTCAGGTATGCAAAATATAAAATAGTAGGCTTATTTATTTTTTAGAAGAAAGTAAGTCCTAATACTGTTGAGAAGTCCAAAAAATACCCATTCTAGTTGAGCTGAATTTTCAATTCGTTTCGTTCGGTCTTTATTATGACGAATATTGAAATTATTTACAATATTGAAAAAATATTCAGTATCACCGCTAAACATGTTCTTTAATTCACACCTCAATGGTTCCAATATAAAACTTAAAGTTTCACACGCAGATCGTTTATTATCCAGACTTGAATTTGTATAAAATAATTTGATTGCATGATTAACCATTTCGTTTGTGTATTTGTCGCCAAGACTAAAATCTTCTCTTGTTAGCCTAATCATCGGATCCGTGGGTAATGATTTTTTTGCCTGTTCAAACCCGTCGATTGTAAGCGCGATATCAAAGAATAATTTTGTTGATGATCCTAGATCATTATTAAATTTATAAGTTATGTAACGTTGGAGTTTTAAATGTTCAACGATACGTTTGAACTCATCGGGGTTTGGTGAATATGTTATTGTATAGTCTGTTAGGGAGTTTAGAGTAATGGTTCTTGACTCTTTGCCTCCCGCTTCATAAATATATTCAAGTAAGTGTCGCAATTTTTCCTCAAAAGTTGATGGTACTTCTACTAACTTATACCCTTCATTAATAAAATCAGTATTTATTTTTGGTCCGTTCCTCTTTCTATCAAATGTATTCCGACAATAGCCTGCAATTATAGGTTTTTGAGGAAAGGCGTTTCGTTCTAGAATTAACCATGCCACACGACTGAGCGTAACCTCTCCAGTTGTTGGAGCCCGGTATGTGTAAGTGTCTTCAAACGGTAGGTTAGACCTTAAATCCTCACTTTTAATCTTAATATCAGTAATTGGGCAAGTTTCAAAATTCATAATTATCAATATAGGAATAACTTTATTGGTTTGCCGAATTTCACTAAACCGATTTTAATTCGTGAAGCATAATCTGTCCAAAACCGTAAAAATTAGTGTCCCAATGGAAATAATTATTGCAATCACAGATAATATTCTATTGAATCTTGTTTCCCTAGTTTTTTCGTAATAAAGAATCCCTGCTTGGGTTATTTTACATTCTGTGTTGGTTTTTGTAGAATCAAATTTTGGATCTGGGTCTTCAAACATCCCTAACGTTTCATTGTATCGTCTTTTAACTAATCCTGTGGAAACTAAATCCTCAATTGGACCGATAATATTTTCATATTCCATTTTAAAGTGGTCAATTAAGACATGATAATTGCCATCATTTTTCCCCTCGTAGAGAAATCCGAGTATTTTTTGATCTAATTTCATGAACTATCTTCTTTTAAATTTAGGCCTTCTTACATCTTCTTATCAGTTGATTGGTTATAGATCATGTTTGTTGGCCAAGGATCAGATTTTCATATCTATTGGAGATAATTAATTCTAAGCTTAAAAGTTGCTAACCGGATTTATCGGAACTTTTCCCCGCTGACATGAGTCCAGCTGTGATCCTCCAAAATTTCAAGAGTATAACGCAATAATATCCCATTTTCCCAAAAATGAACCGGACTCCTGTGTAGTTGGTTTTATGGTATTATATGTTTGTCGGTACTCGTCAATCTCATTGAGTACATTATCCTTTATAGCATAAACAGCAAAAGGTTAGTAAAAGTAATATGGTTAACCATCAATAACAAAATAAAACTTTAGATTTTATAAAGTGAATAAACAGTGGCTTAAAAAAATAATTAATATAAGGGTCATATGAAGGCTTTTTGTGCCGTGGTGGGGTTGAATGATTATTTGAATTTCCTAAAGGCTTATCTAAGCCTTATGGCTTGATTCAACGCATCTTGCACCATTACGGAGGACGCCCTGTTATTCGCAAGTTAAATCCGAAATGCCCCCCTCGCCGCTTGATTGCTTACCATAGGCGTTAAAAGAAAGCCACAGAATTCAATCTGTGGCTTTCTTAAACTGTGAATTAACGGGAAGTAATAAAAAAAATATCTTATCACCCGTACAATATTTTGGCCAACATTTTACGTAAATTATTGACTATCATTTGATTCCTCTCCTTCTCCTCTTGGGTGTGAACCAAATCTGTTCAGGCTTTATTTGAATAGCCCTCCAATTTTAGCCGTTCGTATACTTTCGCCAATGTATTCTAAGGTTTGATCGGTGCTGGAATGTTGAAGCAACTCCCTGACTACTTCCAAACTAAGGTTAAACTCCCTATAGCATATCGAGGCAAAGGTCCGTCTTGCATCATGCGTAGTTATTGTTTGATTAAGTTCAAATTCTCCTTGCCGGTACTTTTTCTCCATCACTAAGGAGGTATAGACTATCCTGTTTAAGTTTGCTCGTTTCGACAGCCGTTTAATGAGTACGTTTTCAGATTGTTGGCTCAAAACAGGAAGTTTTCCATTGTTTCTTTTCAAAATGTTTATAGCTGGTTGGGGGACCTCTATGCTCTTCACACTCCTTTTTTTGGTATCATTGATGTCAATGAAGCCTTCGAGAAGTTTTTTGATATCTATCTGGTTCATTTCGTTGTGACGAAGGCCAGTGTAAGCTCGGAATAACCAGCAGTCTATCGCTTTTTTCTCCATAATTGAAAGCGTCTCCACCTTTTCCAATTTTTTCAGTTCTTGAAGGTTCAACCAAACTACCTTTTTCTTTTGGGCCGGAGGATTACGGAGTTCATCTTCATTGATATTTAGTGAATGACCTGATCTTCTGGCCTCTCTTAGCACCCTTTTTAAAATTTTGACGTGGTCCCTTTGTGTGTTGTTAGCTAAATGGGAGATGATACCCATATATTCTGAAAACCATTTCCTATCCACTTTGTAAGCTTTAAGGTTGGAGTAATATTTATCAATCCAATTTCTCTGATGCTCCTTTACTTTGCGGATTTTCTTTTCGTCTTTATATTTATCGTAATATTCGGAATAAAGGTCACTCAGGAGGGTTGTCCACTTAGCTGCCATTTTATCCTCGGTGAATTTGTAATGCATCTTATAATAAGCATACTTTTCCCGTGCTATTAGGGGAGGATATTTCAATATTAAACCCTGGATTATCTCACATTGTACTAGAAACTTAGAGTTTGCTTGCAAGGAAGGGATACCATCGTTTTCTGCCTGCTGATCTTTCTGGTTCCAATATTTGACTTTAATTCCTGTTGGGAAATTCACTATTTTGTACTTCTTATTTTCATGATCATAGTAACTGTGCCGGATAATTATTTTTCCGTTTTTAGAATATCCTCTCATTGAACATTTATTTGAAATTTATCATAAATCATCTGTCCCAAAAGTAAAGAAAAAACGTGCAAAAACACGTGCAAAAAAGGACTAAAAATAGGTTGTTGTGCAAAAAATGTGCAAAAAAATATAGAGTAAAATTGCTTTAAAGCATGATATGACTTTCTATTGCGCCCAGGTGGGCCCACGAATTAGCCGGGAGCAATCTCGGCTTTTTTTATGCCTAAATTTTTTAATTTCCCCTATTAGGCATGATCCATAATTGGCACCGGTGGCTGAGCCTGTCGAAGCCAGCGGAGCCGAAGTCATAGGTTTTCCAGACCCAAAACATAGGTAAAGGTATATTATCAAAAACCCTCTAATTCTTTAAATTCTGGGAAAGGTATAATGGATCCTATTTTCAATAGCCCCCAGCTTTAGCTGGGGGACTTCAGTAGTTTACTCGTCTCTGTGGCTTTAGCCAAATTATTATGCCAAGGAGCTTACTACCTATTTATGCGATGGATGCAATTTGTACCTTATAATTTAACGAAAGTTGAAAACTTTCCGCATTTTAGGTCTAAGTTACGCTTCGCTAAACTTAGACCAGATAGGGAATAATTGGACTGGCAAGTTTAACCGATAGTATTATTGAATGGAAAGAGTTTATTCCACAAATAATTGATGCCTATAAATCTATAATATATTTTCCTTTCAATTTTTTGCGAATTGATTTGCCAAAAAGATTAATTGACTATTTATTTATTGGGTCTTTATGCGGCACCTCTTTTATTAAAGCGATAAACTTCGGGAAAAAAAAAGGAATACTTTCTTCTCGTGGAAATCCAAAAAGTGTACGGATTTTTTACTTTGTTTTATACTTAATATTTTGGCCTTTAGGTATAATAATAAGCTTGATTCAAATTTTATCTAAAAAAGATGAAAACGACGAAAAGAGTATTAAATCACATTTCATTCAGTGGATGGGAGCCTTGTTACTTGGTTTTTTCTTAATCTTGATCCTTAATAAGCTTCTGTAAACTTATTGATAAAGCTAAACTGGAAATACAATACCTTAAGAGTTGAAAACTTCTATTTACGATGGAACAATAAACTCTTTTGACTTGTGTGATCCGGAAATTTGAGATGACAATTCTAAAATAAAATCATTAAATTAGTGCTGAAAATTAAACGATTATGGGGATAATTGAGTTGAAATCGAATTTGCATAAAGTAATCGATGGCATCGAAGACGAACAGTTGCTTCATGCTATTTCCAGTTTTCTTAAAAAGCGTGAAAACGCAGAAGACGGAATGTTGTGGAAAGAACTGACAGAGGATCAAAAAAATGAAGTGCTCCAGGCTCACGAAGAATCCGAGGATGAAACAAATCTCATTGACGATAAAGACATTTGGAATGAGCTTAAATGAATATTGTTTGGACTAAAAAAGCCCGAAAGAGGTTTGGTGAGATATTGGAATACATCGAACTTAAATTCGGTAATACAGCAAGACGTTCATTTATAACAAAAACAAAAGACTTTACTAGGGTACTTTATGAGTTTCCGGAAATTGGGACACTGGAGATACCAGAGAAGAAAGTAAGAGGTTTTCAAATCACTAAGCAGACGCGGGTATTTTATCGGCTGAAAAATGATCAAATTATTCTTTTGACATTCTTTGACTCAAGGCAAGACCCTCGAAAAAAGCCTCAGTAGGCTTTACCAAGATAAAACCCTTTTGTTCTCTAAATTTTGGCTAAAGCCGGATGATAGGGTATTGCCTTAATAAATGGGCTGAAGCCCATTCCTATTGAGCTGTTTGCCTTGATCAATTATATCGTACTAAATCTGGAAATGGTATAATGCATCCAATTCTCAATAGCCCCTAGCTTTAGCTGGGGGATTTCAATGTTTTATACGTGTTTGTGGCTTTAGCCAAATTATTATGCCAAGGATATTACCGCCTATTTATGCGATGGATGCAAATCGAACCTATCCTACAAAAGGTGGAAACTTTCGGCATTATAGGTCTAAGTTACGCTTCGCTAAACTTAGACCAGATAGGAGTCTAAGTTACGCTTCGCTAAACTTAGACCAGATCCAGGACCACATTGAGATAGTATTGAGAACCACGAGCCTAAGCCCGTGGTTCTCAATACTACTTAACCAACCTCAATTCATCGATCACATTTTCACTGGAATCTTTCGCCGTGTAATTCAGCGTGTTTCCGTCGATTTCCAAAACCTGATAAAATGGTCCTTGATCATACCTGACTGCTGCATAGGGTTCCTCTCCAATGTCTTTTGGACCACTAGGAATGCCTATGGAAATCATGTAGGTGGTGCCATCTTTAGCCTCAGGAACAACTTTGCCATCCTTCATGGGATTGGAACGCATATAATAATGGATGTGTCCGGAAAATACCATGTCAACATGGTACTTGTCGAATAAAGGGATCCACTCTTTTTGGATGTTAGGATAGGGTTCCTCCCAATTGTAGGGCGGGAAGTGGAACATGGCAAATTTCCATGTGGCTTTTGATTCGCTCAATTTTTGCTCGATCCATTGGGTTTGTAGTTCGTCCTTTGAGGTGGCGTCAATCATCAGGAACAAGCCGTTTTTGTAATTGAAGGCGTAAGTATGTTCATTAGGAATATCCTTTGGACCATTGGGCGGATAACTGAAGAGTTCCCTGTACATCTCTGCGCCAAGTCCCATGCGGTTGTCATGATTTCCGAGGACATTCATAAAGGGTCTCTGGGAAATAACGTCCTTGGAGTATTCGAAGAGTTCATCCCATTGATCCCTATGAAGACCATCGCTTACCAAGTCACCTGCAATGGCATGAAATGCGGCGTCCGGATGTTTTTGAAATGCCTGATTGGCCAAATTTCCCCATATGGGCGAAAAATGGGAGTCTCCGTACCAAATAAAAGAAAATGCTCCGTTATTGGACTGCGTGGTAAAAGTCTGCGTTTCTGGCCAGTGGTCCTGGGTGCTTATTTTGTATTCATAAGTTGTTCCTGCTTCCAGATCCTTCAGTTTGGCTGTAAACCGATGAACAAACCGGTCATTGGCAAGTCTTAGGTCTTCCATTTCGTACTTGCTTGCATTTAAGGAAAGTGAATCATTCGTTCCCTTTATTCGGAAAGTTACAGCACTTGTATCAATGGATTTGGCGGTTCTCCATTGAATGTCCATAGTTGAGGAGGGATCATCACTCCAGGTCAGCATGATTTGGTCAGCCTTTTCTGAAGAAGGAAACTTGGTGGTCCGAAAAGCATTTACCAGCTGAGTTTCGGTCCCTCTTCCACGGACTGTTGTCAGAAGTTGGTGTCCCTTTAGCGCATTGGGCACATCAAAAAGTACCAATTCATCCCAATCATGATAAACAAAAGCCCCATCATCCATGGTGCCCACGAAATCAGTTTCCGGATAGAGATCGCTGATGATCACTTCTTCACTTTCATTTTGGGGGGCAACACTGACAAAATAATGGTAACTGTAGTTTTCCAAGCCATTGATTCCTAGTCCTATTTCTCCTTTGTCAAATTTCTTCTGCCATACTTCGTAATCCGTCATTTCGTTGCGCAATTCCATGTCGGTTTTCACAAATCCGCTTTCCTGGAGCCAAAAGGGTTGCCTTTCTTGTTTTTTGCTCCTCATCAGGGAAACTACAACTGGTACATTCACTTTAAATGTCCAATGCCCTGTAGCTAGCGTCTCAAGCTCCTCCTCGGTATACAAGTCAAATGCTTCCTCATAAGTAAGCGCCTGGAGTTCTTCTATGGACTTTGTTTGATAAAGGTGGGAGATTTTGTTGCTGATTAGTTCTTTGGGAGTGGTTTTCGGTTTTTCGTTTGCTTCGGAACATGAATAAACTATGATTAGCAACAATAAAATGAATACTGGATTTTTATATAGGTTGATTTTCATTCTCAAAAATTCATTCATTAAATATATGATTAAAAAGCTGGTTAAAGATTGGTGTTATTTTTGTCCTACACTCGCTTTCTAAAGGAAGACTGAAAACCAGGTGATTTGGGCCATTATTTAATGTTAAAATTATGTTGCCTATAAAATTCAGGACTTAAAATTACCTAGCGACAAAAAAAGGACAAGGTTTTGTGGACATTTGTGGCCCATGAATTTCCTGAGCTTGGTTTGGCTTTTATTAATAACTTTTACTGGGGTATTCCATATAGGCTTGGATTCTTTTTTCTTTAGGTAGGATCAAATGCTTTTATAAATCTTTAAAATTCAACTTGATCGTAATTAGTGATTTAGTTTTTAGTGGTCGTATAGTTCTTGCGAACCAATCCTTTGTCAGAATTATTAGTTTTTGGAGCCGTCATTCATTATTTTACCTTTTAATAATTAGCCATTACTAAGACCCATCATGATAAATTTCCCGCTACTACTTTTCTGTGGTGTTTTTTCTCTGGCCGACAGCCTGCCTCAAGTGCTATCTGGTACGCGAGAAGGGATTGCACCTGTTTCCCAAGAAGCTTTTTCTAGAGAATTATTGAATGGAGTACACCGTTTAGTGGAGGTAAAAATTGAAGAGGCCAAGGCAGAAAGAACGCAGGACTGGACGAAAGGATTGTCCTCAAATGAACAAAAAGAACCCTTCCTATCAGAAAAGCGCAATAAATTAAGGTCCATTTTAGGTATAGTTCCCCAGCTTTTACCAAACTTTGGCGTCGAGATAATAGCCAATCTTTTGGATCCCATAGCAGTAGCAGAAACAAAGACATACACCATCTACCAGATCAAGTGGCCTGTTCTAGAAGGAATGTTTGGTGAAGGGCTTTTATTAAGGCCTAAAAACAATCCGAAAGGCCATGTCGTGGTTTTGCCTGATGCAGATCAGCTTCCTGAACAATTGGCTGGTTTGTCCCCAGGATTAGCTGAAGGTTCCCAAATGGCCAGGCACTTGGCTGAAAATGGCTTTGAAGTCATCATTCCAACCTTGATTAATAGGGAAGTGCTAGAAAAAGACCAATCGGGTAGAGAATGGGTATAGAGTGGGAAATGCCCTACTTCAATATGGGCAATACTTTCAGTTATGCAGAAATGGCTAATTTGATTTTCCCTAGGCCTTTTATGGTAGAAAGGGGGAGGCATGACCTTGTACAACCGGATGAATGGGTGGCCTATGAGTATGAAAAAGTCAGGTCCCTTTACACCCAGTTTGGCAAGGATGATAAAACCAACATCGAATATTTCAATGGAGGTCATGCTTCGCGAAATAAGGGGGTTTTTGATTTTCTTCACCAGCACTTGAACTGGCCTTAATTAACCATTGATTTTATTTTATCGACTTATGCAAAAAATAGTATCGGGAAAACAAGTGAAGGAGCTTGATAAATTGTATGTCAATGAATCGGGCATTTCTTCTCACCAATTAATGGAAAGGGCGGCAAATGAATTTTGCCATTGGTTTACTGCTAATTTCAAAAAAGATAAGACCATAAATGTTTACTGTGGCACAGGTAATAACGGAGGGGATGGCTTGGCCATTGCCAGGTTATTGTCTGAAAAGGGTTATACAGTAAATATTGCTGTAATTGGAAATCGCGAAAAAGGGTCAACCGATTTTATAAATAACCTGAAAGTATTACCAGAAAACATAGTCGTAAGCAATGGGGAAAATACAAAACCATCAGAAATAATTATAGATGCCATTTTTGGCGTAGGGATTAACAGACCACTTGAGGGGGAGTATCTCGAATTGATTCGAACACTCAATCAAGAAAGCGGCGTGAAAATCAGTGTAGACCTTCCTTCTGGACTTCCTTCGGATACCCCTGCTGATGGCGAGGTGTTTCATGCAGATCATACCCTTAGCTTTCAGTTTCCCAAGTTATCCTTGCTTTTCCCCGAACATGCGAAGTATGTCGGTCAATTGGTAATCAAAAATATTGGAATGGAGCAAAAACACTTTGATGCTTTCGCTTCCGAGCAATATTTTTTTTCGGGAGAATCCCTTTCTTCCTATCATAAGAAATTCCATGCCTTTAGTCATAAAGGAGATTTTGGACGCATTATTCTAGCTGGAGGAAGCTACGGTAAAATGGGCTCCATTTGTCTTAGCACAAAGGCTTCTTTACGTACCGGGGCAGGGCTTGTTTTTTGTAAAGTTCCGGGTTGTGGTGTGAACATTGTTCAATCTACCATTCCCGAGGCAATGGTATTGACACCTTCTTTAGAGATGGATATTGATGCCAACCTTGAATTATCTGCTATAGATGCAATAGGAGTTGGTCCCGGGCTGGGCAAAGGAGAAAATGCGCAAAAGCTCGTACATAAAATTCTTAAATCCTATGCTGGCCCAACGGTTTTGGATGCTGACGCAATCAATATTTTGGGAGCGCATAGGGAATGGCTCCCTTTATTAGATTCCAATGTGATCCTTACTCCCCACTTAAAGGAATTTGAAAGGCTAACAGGCATGAAATCCGACAATCACCTACAGCGAATTAATTTGGCCAAAGAATTTTGTATAGAACACAACTGTAGTTTGGTTTTAAAAGGCGCTTTTAGCCTAATTAGTTTTCACGACGGGAGCCAGGTATTCAATAATTCAGGGACCGCATATATGGCCACTGGGGGATCAGGAGATGTACTTACAGGTATGCTCACCTCTTTTTTAGGACAGGGTTATTCTATGAAAAATGCAGCCATTTGTGCTGTTTTTCATCACGGTGATGCCGGAGAGCTGGCAGGCAAAAAGCTACGAAGGGGTACCTTGGCTTCTGATATCGTTGAAAACATTCCCCAGAGTTTTCTGGCTTGGGACATTGAGTAAACCCCTAATTACCTGATTTGGAGTTAAAATCATCTTAAAGCAAACTAAATCGTCACTGCGAACCCTTGTTGAGGCGGTACTGCGTAGGGAAAGGGTGTGGCAGTCTCTTTTTTGTGAGAATTAACACAATTCCCTCTACTCAAAACCCCCTCTAAGACTCGGGAGTTTGATTTTTTTGATAAATAAAGTCGAACTCAGGTTAATTGGTTTTACTCTGGTAGTAACCGGAATGTTTTTCTATGAAGGGGACTTGGCCCTAATTTTTTAATTCCCATTCGGTGAATTTTTGTAGGATAGCCTACATTTCTCTCCCAACCGTACCCGGGGTATTCCATTGCAAGATTGGTCATCAATTCATCCCTGTAAGTTTTTGCCAGAATGGAAGCAGCCGCTATGCTGGCATATTTTCCATCACCCTTGATGATACATTCATAAGGTATGGCATGGACTGGATTGAATCTGTTGCCATCAATCAACAAGAACTCAGGTTTTATTTTTAATTCATCAATGGCTCGGTTCATTGCCAGAAAGGACGCATTTAAAATATTGATTTCGTCAATTTCTTCCACGGTCGCACTGGCAATGGCCCAGGCCAAAGCATTGGTTTTTATTTCTTCTGAAAGCCTCTCTCGGTTGCCTTTCGTCAATTTCTTTGAATCATTGATCCATTCATTGGCGTAGTCGGCTGGTAAGATTACGGCAGCAGCTGTCACCGGCCCACTTAGGCAACCTCTGCCCACTTCATCGCATCCAGCTTCTAATCGATTAGGATCTAAATTCGGTAGCAGCATTGGGGTAAAATTCCTGTTCTTTATGGTATTTATGAATCAATTCGGCAACCAAGCCTGTCCATCCCGTTTGATGAGATGCACCTAATCCACGACCATTGTCTCCATGGAAATATTCGTAAAAAAGGATAAGGTCTTGGAAATGCGGGTCTTTTTGCATTTTCACATTGTCGCCATAGATTGGGCGGTTTCCATCTTGATCTTTCATAAATAGATTAATCATTCTTAGGGATAGTTCCTTTGCTATAATGTCCAAGGTGATGTATTTCCCGGAGCCGGTAGGGCATTCAATCGAGAATGTGCCTCCATAATAGTAATCAAATTTTTTCAATGACTCAATAATCAGATAATTGATAGGGAACCATATAGGGCCACGCCAATTGCTATTTCCTCCAAACATGGTCGTCTCAGATTCCCCTGGAGCATACCTAATAGAAAATTTATTACCATTGATTTGGACAGAGTAAGGGTTTTCTAAATGGTCTTTGGAAAGCGATCTAATCCCATAGTCAGATAAAAATTCCTTTTCATCAAGCATTTTGTTAAGGATACTCTTCATTCGATGACCTCTCAACAGTGAAAAAAGCCTTCGTTTATCCCTACCAGGGTGAATCCAATTTGATACTAGTGCTGCTAATTTTGGTTTTTCTTTAAAGAAAAAATTCAATCGACTTTTAAATTCCGGCAGGTCATCAAATAATTCCTCACGAATTGGTTCCACTGCAAACATTGGAATAATGCCCACAATGGATTTAACTTTCATAAGCTTGGGTTCTTCTCCCGAGAGATGAAGGACATCATAAAAGAAATTATCTTCATCGTCCCAAAGGCTGATGTTTTCTTTCGAAATGTTGCTCATGGCCCCTGCAATGTTCAGAAAGTGCTCCAGAAACTTGGTGGCCGTATGTTGGTAAACCTTGTTGAACACACAGAGATCAAGGGAGATCCTTAACATATTAAGGCTAAACATTGCCATCCATGAGGTGGCATCTGCCTGTTCCAGCTTGCCGAAAAACTTGTCTACATGGCTTCTGTCAAAAACGCTGATATTGTCAAGCCCAAGAAAGCCTCCTTCAAAGATATTTTTACCTTCCATATCCTTTTGATTGACCCACCAGGTGAAATTTAAAAGAAGTTTATGAAATGCTCGTTCAAGAAATTCCTGGTCTCCAACCTTATCTTCGTTGTTTTTTCTATCTATCTGATAAACTCGCTGCACAGCCCAGGCATGGACAGGGGGATTGACATCATTAAAATTCCATTCATAGGCAGGCATTTGTCCGTTTGGATGCATGTACCAGTCATTCAGCAAAACAAGTAATTGGTCCTTAGCAAAATCTGGGTCCAATCGAGCAAGTGGAATGGTGTGAAAAGCAAGATCCCAAGCAGCGTACCATGGGTATTCCCATTTGTCTGGCATGGAAATGATGTCATAATTCTGCAGGTGACGCCAATTGCTATTCCTGCCGGTTTTTCTTTCCTCGGGTGGCTGGTACCTTCCTGAATCACCTTCCAGCCACCGCTCCACGTTGTAATAATAAAATTGTTTGGTCCACAACATGCCTGCATAGGCTTGCCTTTGGATCAATCGCATTTGATCGTCTTTTACTCTTTCTTGCAGGATACCATAAAAAGAATTCGTATCGGCTATCCGATTTTGCAGGATACTTTCAGCATTTTCAATAGGGTTTTCAGTCTGTAATTTTTGCATTCTGAAAACAACCTCAGATTGGCCACCTGCCGGAATAGTCAAGTTGTAAATTGCAGCTGATTTGGTACCCGCATTTTTTGGGTTCAGATGGGCATCTTCTCCTTTGGTTACATAATCATTGATAGCATCTTTGAGGTATTTTTTTTGATTGCCTATGTGATATAACCTTTCTCTATTGGTTTCATTGTCACAAAATTTTAGCTCCGGCTCTCCTTGAAAGATAAAAGTGTAGTTACCTGATTTTGGGGAATATGCTTTAATTTTATTTTTCCCATTTTTCCTCATCGTAGGTATAAAGGGTTCGTCACCGGTAAACCAGGTTTTTCTAAACCATATGGTGGGCATGACGCATAAGGTTGCTTCCTCTGAACTCCGGTTATGGATGGTGGCCTTACAGACAATATCTTCAATATCTTCTTTGGCATACTCCAAATAAATATCAAAATAGGCATTGTCCTCAAAGATCCCAGTATCTAATATTTCGTACTCTTTATCGTTTTTACTTCTTCTTTGATTTTCATCCAATAATTCCTGGTAGGGAAATTTGCTCTGCGGGTATTTGTAGAGCATTTTCATGTAGCTATGGGTGGGTGAGGAATCCAGGTAATAATACAGCTCTTTTACATCTTCACCATGATTCCCTTGGTTCCCGGTAAGGCCAAACAACCTTTCCTTGATCATTTCATCCTTGCCATTCCAAAAGGCCCATGAAACGCATAGTTTTTGTTTGTGATCGCTGATTCCTCCGATGCCTTCTTCACCCCATCGATATGCCTTGCTTCTGGCGTCATCGTGGGTTACATTTTCCCAAGCCGATCCATCAGGACTATAATCTTCTCTAACTGTCCCCCATTGCCTTTCTGTAAGATAAGGGCCCCATTTCTTCCAGTGCCGGGTTTTTTCTCTGTCTTCCTTCAATCGCTTTAACTCTATATTCATGGGTACTTTACGCCAAATTAATAAAGAGCGAATTTAAACTATTTAGATTTCTTTTTGCCAAAATTTCCTAGTTGTATTTAATTTTTTTTTTCATGCACTTAATTTATTGTAGTGTTAGGATGCTTTTAGGTTCCATATTAATTGGAAAAAATGTAAAGAGAGTTTTCCAAAGAACGAGGTTTATGCGATAACTCAAGCGATATCAAACAAGGAGGAGTTAAATTCAACTCGGGTCGTCCTGTAGGATTTCCTAACCTTCCTCAGGATATGATTTCATTGCGTAATTGAATGGCTTTTGCCTATACAATGAACGGCAACTTTTTCCTCACAAGAAATTTCATTCACCATTTCCAGAACATGCACTTCCAGTGAGTTTTGCCATGCTTTAAAGGTGGTGTCCTTTAACTGGTTGTCGTGAAAATTTTCCATATAGTGTTTCAAAACCTTAAGGTCAAAAGTCTTAGATGCTATTCCCGCTCCAGCTTTTTCTGCATCCAAGGCATTGCAGTGTTGTTCATATTGCCCTTTTACAGGAACCATTAGGGCAGGTTTGCCCAGGAACATGGCCTCACCGATAGATTCGAAGCCTGCAGTAGTAAGAAACCCTTTGCAGCCGGCCATCTTTTCAATAAAAAGTCCCTCACTGATCTGGTGAAAAATTAGGTTGGGCAGCGCCTTATAATGGTCTGGCATAGCGGTATTGTCCCAAAAAGCCTCAATGTTTGATTCCGGGTTTTCACTGGCAGAATGAATAATTTCTTGTGCATATCCTGGATTGACCGCGTAGGCAAGGAAAAAATTCTCCTCCCTAACATTGATTTTTTTAATCACTTCTTTTATTAACGGTGGCCACACCTTTAGCCTCCTTTCTTGCTTCGCTTCTAAAGGGCGCCATAGTGACAAAGCAATATTCATATCAGAACCTAAGCAAGTGATTTTTGTATTCAGCTTAAATAAAAAGCTATTGATACTTCCGTGGCCAGCAAAGGTAAAGTCAGGGTGAAATGAAAGGTATTGGTGTCCGATAGCGATAAACCTGGCTTTAGGCCTAAATATTAAGTTGTACAATCCACCTAAAATATCATAAAAATTAACGATGGTGTCTGGCTGGTGGAGCCTGACCTGATGGTCTATGCGTTTTAAAGTTTGGAAAAACAGGGGTGATTTTTTTAAATTCTCCACAATGGTAGCACCTATCCTGATCGATTTGTTTGCACTGTCGGTGACAAAGTTAGGACTTGGAAAACTATAAACAGGACATTGAAAAGTTTGATAAAAATAGGCAGGAATTTTCCTTCTATTGCTCGATCCCAAAATCACGGCATCTATGGAGTGTCCCTGCTTTTCCAAAATGCCTTTCATTACCTGGGCTTGGGTCATGTGCCCCCTGCCTTCGCCTTGGACAATAAACAAAAATTTCATTATTGCTTTCAATAATAGTTTTTGGCCTGGTTTACGGAAATATCCTTTATTTTCACCACCTTATTTTTATTCAATTGGCTAAAATCCAGTTCGTTATAATAAATAAGCTGCCAGTTACCATTATGATCCTCTGCAAGGGCACTTAAAGTTTCTACCCAATCACCGGAGTTATAATAATCAATCCCCTCAATGTTTCTTATTTCAGCTTTATGAATGTGGCCACATATTATCCCATCACAATTTTTGGACTTGGCAATTTTACACAGCTCCTTTTCAAAATCATCAATATAAGTGACTGCAGATTTAACCTTAGATTTCACATATTGTGAAAGTGAAAAATAGGGGAGGCCTTTTTTTCGCCGGTACAAGTTAACCTGCGTATTTATCCAAAGAAGGAAGGTATACCCGATATCTCCCAGGTAGGCTATCCAGCGAAGGTTGGTGGTAATATTGTCAAAAACATCTCCGTGGGTGATAAAATACCTGCGCCCATGGCTTTCATACACCATGTCTTTTAGAATTGAAAGTCGACCGATTTCCAGGGGCAGTACCTGATCCAGAAAATCGTCATGGTTGCCTCTCAGGTAAAAAACCTTTGTCCTGTTGCCATCAATCATTTTTAAAATCCTATTAAACACACGGGTGTGTTTTCGCTTCCAGCTGCCTGATTTCTTCAGCTGCCATCCGTCAATAATATCTCCATTAAGGATCAAATTATCACATTGATATTGTTTTAGGAATCTGACCACTTCTTTAGCTTTGGACCCCTTAGTACCAAGATGGATGTCGGAAAGGATTATAGTTTTAAAGTTTGTTTCCAAAATGAGCTTATTTTGAAAGCAATTTAAGGAAATAGAATAAACTGAAAATGAATGACTTATTATAAAAATGCTAATTATGTCGGCCTTTTTCCGGTCTATGTGAATAAATTGTTAATCAGGGATTCGAAGGGTTGGAAAAATTACCCTGGTTGAAATAGGAAAAATCAGGCATTAAAAATCAATTTGAAAACGGTACCTACCCCAACACTAGACTTTACTTGCAAATTACCCTTGTGGCGACGCATGATTTGCTTGGACAAGCTTAGCCCTATGCCTGAGCCTTTTTGTTTGGTAGTGAAAAAAGGGATGAAGATTTTGTTCAAGGCTTCTTCCTCAATTCCTTTACCAGTATCAGCCACTTCTAAAATGATCTTACCATTGTCATCTATAAAGGCACGAAGACTAATCTCCTTTTTTGGACTTTCCTCCATGGCATGTATGGCATTCTGAGTCAGGTTTATGAGGACCTGTTCTATCAAGGCACAATCGCCAAATAGCAGCAGATCAATGGGCAGTATCTCTTTGCTGATTTTGATGGCCTTTTCTTCAAATTGATTTTGGAACAGAATTTCCAGTCTGTCAAATAGCTCCCCTATTTTGATGGCTGTAAACTTAGGGTTTGGAATATGAGCTAGACTTCTAAAATCACTAACAAAATTGATCAGACCCTCACTTCTTTTTTCTATTGTGGAAATACCCATTTGATAGTCCTGTAAATCTTCCTGTTCTACGGAACCTTTATTTTGGATCTTACTTTTTAGGTCGGAACTAATGGTTGCCGCCAATGATGAGATAGGGGCAATCGAATTCATTATTTCATGTGTAAGCACTCGAATGAGGTTTTGCCAGGCCTCCATTTCTTTTTCTTCAAGTTCACTTTGAATATTCTGCAGGGATACCAATTTGAATTTCACATCCCTTAATACCAATTCAATCGCATAAACAGACAGTTGCATGATCCCATCCGGATGGGCGATTTTGATAAGCTCGCTTCCTCCGGTCCTCAGTTGGTCTATAGCTTGGTACAATTCCTTATTGATTCTCGAAATCTCCTGAATATGAGTTAATTTGTCAATGTTCAGCATTCGTTTGGCAGCGGTATTTAAAATCTGCACACTACCATCTGCCTCAAAGGTGATAAGGCCTATGCTAACGTGTTGAAACACTGTGCGGAAGTATTGAAAATTCGCTTCTTTCTCTAATTGGTCTTCTTTAAGTTTTGCTAGAATGGCATTAAACTCTATGTGCAGGTCATCGGTTTCAGTTCCATCAAACTTTACAGGATAGACTGTAGCATAATTGTTCTGCTTGATATTGTCGAGGAATTGCCTGACTTTTTTAAAACTGCTCTCTGCGTATCTGATCAAAAGGATCAATTGCACAAAAGTGATAATGATGAACAATGAAATAGCAAATGCCCCTGCGTCATTGGTGATAATGTATCCCAGAAAAAACAGGCTCAATGCAAGGACAAAGACCCTGCCCATTAATCCGATTTTATAATCCATATTTTTGCAACCTTCTATAAAGTGAAGCCCTGGTCAATCCCAATTCTTTTGCTGCTTTGGAAATATTGCCACTATTTTTATCGATCGCCTTTTGAATCATGTTTTTCTCCACTTCATCAAGGTTCAATGTATTTGTATTTATTTTATCATTGGCAGGCTTTGCTGAAAGAAAAAAGAAATCCCTGCTATCCAATTCCTCTCCTTCAGCCATTATAATGGCTCTTTCTATGGCATGTTGCAGTTCTCTGATATTTCCAGGCCAACTGTACCTTTGTAACAATTGGTGTGCGCTGTGCTTTAAACCTTTGAATTGCTTTCTATATTTGGTTGCGTATACCTTAAGAAAATGATCTGCCAAGACAGGTATGTCATCCTGTCGGTCTCTTAGAGGAGGTAGGAATATTTCAACAGTGTTGATTCTATACAACAGATCCTGGCGAAAAGTGTTTTCTAAAATCATGTTATGAATGGGCATATTGGTGGCGCATATTAATCGAATATCAATCGATAAGGATTTATTGCTTCCGATTCGGGTCACCTCTCTTTTTTGAAGTGCTGTAAGTAATTTTGATTGAAGAGGCATGCTAAGGTTCCCTATTTCGTCAAGAAATAAGGTGCCATTGTCTGCCACTTCAAACCTTCCTGCCCGGTCTTCCTTTGCATCTGTATATGCCCCTTTCTTGTGCCCAAATAGCTCGCTTTCAAAAAGACTTTCTGTAATGGCACCCATGTCTACGCCCACAAAAATCTCATCATCCCTTTCTGATTGGTCATGAATCGCTCTTGCAATGAGTTCCTTGCCTGTTCCATTCTCTCCTAATATCAACACGTTGGCATCGGTCTTTGCTACCTTTTCGATAATTGAAAAAACATTCTTCATGGAGGCACTATGACCTATGATTTCCGAAAATGGTTTTTTCATATCTGCCTGCAATTGCTTCTGACGACTGGATAGTTTGTCTACCTGATTGTAACTTTCTTTGAGCTTAATTGCTGCAGATAATGTGGCAATTAATTTCTCATTTTGCCAGGGCTTAAGGATGAAATCTGTAGCCCCTTCTTTAAGTGCCTGTACAGCCATTTCCACATCCCCAAAAGCGGTGATTAGGATGACCACCGCTTTTGGATCCATTTCCTTGATCTTTCTGAGCCAGTGAAACCCTTCTTTACCGGAGGTAGTGTCTTCAGTAAAATTCATGTCCAGAAGGATGACATCGTAATTGTTGTTATTGATCAAAAAGGGAATCCTCCTCGGATCTTTTTCGATGGATACTTCCTTTGCATATTTTTTCAATAGCATTTTGGCTGCAAAAAGTAGGTCCTCATTGTCATCTATAATCAATATTTTGCCTAAATTCTTCTCCTCCATTGTTTTTCGATTTACCACTGCTGAAATTATGCCAACCTTTTATCCCTCAATTTAGCAATATTTGTGTGCTATGGGCAAAATTAATGTTCGAAAGTGAACATTTTCTTTCCGATTTTGAACACTAGTGTAATCGATCGCCCTTATTTTTTTAATAGCCTGAAATTTCTGTTACCTTTGTTCATCAAACAAAAAAATAGAAACTATGTCTGTAGCAACTAAAGGAAATACCGTAAAGGTACACTACACAGGAAAACTTAAAGACGGAACTATATTCGATTCTTCTCAAGATAGAGAACCTCTTGAATTCGTTTTGGGAGATGGTAAAATGATAAAGGGATTTGATGTCGCCGTAGAAGGCATGAAAGTAGGGGATGATATCAGTGTAACGATTCCCACTGATGATGCTTATGGTCAGAAAAGAGAAGACATGATGTTGGATGTTCCTATAGAACAGGTTCCAGAAGATATAAAGCCTGAAGTAGGTATGGATTTATCTATCCAAAACCAACAAGGTCAGCCTACCCCAGTAAAGGTGGTACATATTGATGAAGCAAAAATCACCTTGGATGCCAATCATCCGCTTGCCGGAGAAGATTTGTTATTTGATATTAAACTTGTTGAAGTAGTGTAAAGTTGCTTCTTGGTTAAAATAAAAAAAAGGACTTATTATTTAAGTCCTTTTTTTTATTGCTCCAAATTGGTATCTTTTTCTATCGTGCCATGTGGATTGGCGTAAATGCTTTTGGTTTTGTTGTATTTGGAATTCCCGACTTCAACCACAAAAATTTTGCTATTAAGGTGGGTGAAGTCATAATTTTTTTGAAGGCCACCATCAGGCAAAAGTTGATCCTGTAAGATCAGATTACCTAAAATGTCAAATATTTTTACGTTTGTTAAATGGGCATTTGGTTTATCCAGGATTAGCTTGAATTTCTTGTTTCCAATAGATTTTAAATCGAAATTAACAGCAGGGGTGTTCAATTCCTTAGGAAATGAAATCTCAGTCTCAAAGAACCTACTAACACTCTGTGCCACTGCAGAAAATTTCCCTGAATAGAAAAGGACTAAAAAAAGGAGTACAGATATTTTTATTGTAACGGTATATTTTTCTTCATTCATTGATATGCAAATTGAAAAGATCGATCCGGATAATTTTAAAAATTCAACTTTAATTAATAAAATTTAACAAAATTATAGTTTACAAGCGGATTATTGGTCGTAGGCCAATAAATATTACTTTGTTTTATGTAAGTGGTAGAATTTGAGTTGTATTAAAAATCATTCGGACGGTTAAATACCGAAACACCTTTTTCATTGGCTAAAATGATCTGCCTATAGGATAATGCAAGGCGATCAAGAGGTTTAGCCATAGGTAGGGTAATAGATTCAGATAATTTTGTTAGATAGTTTGTTTTTACCAATTGATCCTGCAAGATAGTATAGAAAAAATCACCTTCAATTACAGACTTATTCCTAGCCGAAATTGGGATTTTTTCTAAAAAATTAGCCTGATTATCAAATATATACATTCCATCTTCTGCCACCTGTAAGAATAACAAATTATACCTCTCTATCAGCAGTATGATTTTCAAGTCATTTTTCTGAATTATGGTATTAATGGCCTGAGCTTGTAGAAGCTCATTGTTACTGAGGTTAATTTTTTTTAGCTGGAGATCAGATTCATCATAAACCCAAAGACTATTGTTATTTCCTAGGCTAGCTTGACTTACCCATCCTAAAACACCTGTTTCATCAATGGATTTGGTGATGATGGGGTTCAAAAATCGATCAAGAATCTCAAATCGCTGCAATGATGCGCTAAATAGAAATATATTAACAGTTTTGAAAGCGTCCAAATGAGTTACCGGAGCACTTAAGGAGGTTGACAATTGATTGAGCGGTTCCCCTTTTGCATTGAATTGAAACAGGTAGCCTTGCTTATCCGTTATGAAAATATTTCCTTGACCATCTGTTGATATTTTATCAATGCCAGGCATTGTAGTCTCCCATAACTTGACAAAGTTTTCTCCTTGGCCATTGGCCACCGGTACTATAAAAAGCGCCAAAAGCCATGTGAAAATCGTTTCAATCAGTCTTGATCGCATAGCCATTGTACTGCTTAAGTTGAAAGCTCATGCCGTCAAATTCCCCATAATAACACTGATTAACCCATTCTCCAAGATTAAAGTAAACAGAGGAAGAGTTGATAGGCAGGTTTAAGGGTAAATGCCTGTGCCCGAACACAAAATAATCAAAATGAATTTTGCTTTCTATCTCCTTACTGTATTGAAATAACCATTCGTGTTCCTGCCCTTTAAATTCATCTTCTTTCTTTAATTCATTGGTTATTCTGCTGTTTTTAGACCAAGCTTGGGCTATAGCTATTCCAATATCAGGATGAACCCATTTAAACAACCATTTGCAGGCACTGCTGGTAAAAAAATTTTTGAGAAGTTTGTATTTTTTATCACCAGGACCAAGACCATCACCATGACCAACGAGAAATCGCTTTTGGTTAATCTGTATTTCCTGTGGATGCTGAAATACGGGTATTCCCAATTCCTCAGAGAAATAATCCTTCATCCATAAATCATGGTTACCCGTAAAGAAGAACAATGGTATACCTTTGTTCCTCATCATTGTGATTTTGGCAAAGAATCGAAAAAATCCTTTTGGTATAACTTTTTCGTACTCAAACCAAAAATCAAATATATCTCCAACGAAAAATACGGCTGCAGCATCTTTCTCTATTTCACTAAGCCATCTTACTATTTTCTCTTCTCTTTTTCTACTGGAAAGGTCATCAGGTGTTCCCAAATGAAAATCAGAAACAAAATAGACTTTCTGAGATTTATTTAGCGAGAGTTTCATTGTATTATCCAGATTGGTCGCGCTTTGATATGGAGACATGGCTATTTAAGGATCGATTTTTCGTAATAAAATTACAGCTTACAACTTATTAATACTAACTAATTTTAAATCAAAAAAGGAGGGTTGCCCCTCCTAATTATTTGGTGATTATAAAGACCTGAATTTTTAATCTTTATTCTCTATAACATCTTCTTTTTTATCATCCGTTTCAGGGGTTACTTCTTCAGGCACGTCAATTGTTTTCTCCTCTTCCTTTACTTTAGTGAATTTTTCGTAAGTAGTTTCCTTATCAAAAGGTCTTTTACCAATCAGTTTTTCTAAATCTGCCTGAAACAAAATTTCCTTTTCTAAGAGTTCCTTAGCGATTTTTTCCAATTCATTCTTTTTATCTTTTAAAAGATCCATTGTCTTAGTATAAGCGAACTCAATCAACTTACGTACTTCTTCATCTATGGTCTGTGCTGTATTTTCAGAGTAAGGTTTGTCAAATTTATAGTCATTGGACTTACTGTCGTAAAAGGACACGTTACCAATTTTATCGTTCATTCCATAAACAGAGACAATAGAATAGGCCATTTTGGTAATTCTTTCAAGATCACTCAATGCACCTGTAGAGATTTTACCAAAGGCGATTTGCTCTGCTGCTCTTCCTCCTAATGCCATGCACATCTCATCTATAAGTTGTTCAGTCTGGTAGAGAAATTGTTCCTTTGGTAGGTACTGCGCATATCCCAATGCTGCTATTCCTCTAGGGACTATACTTACTTTAACCAATGGATCGGCATGTTCTAAAAACCAACCAGCAACTGCATGTCCTGCTTCATGATAAGCTACGATTTTTTTCTCTTCGGGAGAAATGATCTTATTTTTCTTTTCAAGACCTCCAATCACTCTGTCTACAGCATCTTGGAAATCTTGCATGTCTACAGCACTTTTATTTCGTCTGGCAGCTATCAATGCAGCTTCGTTACAGACGTTAGCGATCTCAGCACCTGCGAAGCCAGGAGTTTGAGCAGCTAATTTTTTTGGTTCAATGTCATCAGCAGTTTTTATAGGTTCCAAGTGAACTTTAAAGATGGCTTCCCGACCAACCATATCAGGTTTGTCTATACTTATCTGGCGGTCAAATCTACCTGCTCTAAGAAGGGCACTGTCCAGAACATCTGGGCGGTTGGTTGCTGCAAGTACAATTACACCTGAATCTGTACCAAACCCATCCATTTCTACCAAAAGCGAGTTAAGTGTGTTTTCTCGCTCATCATTGGATCCAGGCATCTGGCCTTTACCTCTAGATCTACCTATTGCATCTATTTCGTCTATGAAAATGATACAAGGGGCTTTTTCTTTGGCCTGCTTGAATAGGTCACGTACCCTAGCAGCACCTACACCTACAAACATCTCAACGAAATCAGAACCTGATAGGGTGAAGAAAGGTACACCCGCTTCTCCTGCCACTGCTTTGGCTAATAATGTTTTACCAGTACCGGGAGGACCTATCAATAGGGCGCCTTTTGGTATTTTCCCTCCTAACTTAGTGAATTTGTCTGGTGTCTTAAGAAATTCTACAATTTCCTCTACTTCCTCTTTCGCCTCGTCCAAGCCTGCAACATTGTCAAAGGTAATTTTCACTTTGTTCTCCGCATCAAATAACTTAGCTTTGGATTTGCCGACATTAAAGATCTGCCCACCTGGTCCGCTTGGTCCGGACATTCGACGCATCATCATCCAGAAAAGAAAGAATATTAAAATCAGAAAGCCAAAGCTTGAAATCCAATTGCCCCAACTTTCTTCCTCTTTCGCAGAATAACCTATTCTTTCGCTTTCTTGTAATTTTTCCTCCAATTGTGTATAGTATTCTATGAAGTTATCAACTGAAGCGATTTTAATTTTATACTGTGGACCTGCAGGATTGGAAAAACTGTTTTGTCCCTCAAGTTCGTCTTTATACCTTTGGTTTTCGAGGGCTTCCTCTTTGAGAGTTACTTCTACATAGTTTTGGTTAAATATGACGGTTACTTTTTTAACATCGTTACTTAAAACCATGTCCTCAAAACGCTTCATTGTAATTTCAACGGTGGCCGTATTTTGATTAAACCAAGTAACTCCAATAAGGACGATTACCGCTGTAATAATCAACCAAAGTTGAAAATTTGGTTTTTGGGGAGATTTTGGAACAAATTTTTTAGATTTATTATTACTCATATCGGTATTTTTAAAGCTTAAATTTTTTTTTAAACGAATTAGATAAAGGAATGTTTTTATCTATGAGGTTATTGAGGATTTATTTTGGTGATTTTCGCATCACCCCAGAGCTCCTCCAATTGGTAAAATTCCCGCTTATCTTTTAAGAAAATATGCACGACTACATTTACATAGTCCAATAGAACCCATTGACTGGTGCTTTTTCCTTCACTCATCCAAGGTTTTTCTTTATTCGTCTTGTAAACTTCTTCTTCAATCGCGTTGGAAATACCATCCACCTGTGTGTCGGATGTGGCTGAACAAATCACAAAAAAATCGGTCATCGTGCTAAAGATATCCCTTAAGTCCATCATTACGATGTCAGAAGCCTTTTTATCTTCCATTCCTTTTACTATAACTTTGCACAGCTCTTCTGCCGTCATATGTTTATTTATGGTGTATTTTAAATTTATTTACTTTTTATCCATAACTTAAGATGAAACAATAAATATCCAGATTATGGGATTAAATAACTAATTATAGATGCATAAAATCCTTGCCAATACCGTTTTTTTAGGAAAAGAAATAGTAAACCTGACAGACTGTCATTCTACTAACGAAGTTGCCCTTTCTATGGTTCGATCGGGGTTGGCAAAAGAAGGTACTGTCATCATCACCCCAAAACAAATCAGAGGAAAAGGGCAACGAGGAAGTCAATGGGAATCACAGCCAGGTTATAACCTGACCTTTTCCATGGTTTTTTTTCCGACATTTTTGTCAATCGATGAGCAGTTTATGCTTAATATGGCTGTTGCCATTGGAATTCAGGAAGGCCTTAACCGATTCGTGAAAGGCATAAAAGTAAAGTGGCCTAACGATTTTTTTCTTGATCACCAAAAGTTAGGAGGAATGCTAATAGAAAATCGTTTGCAAGGAAGGTTTTTAGAAAGCACTATAGTGGGTGTGGGTATCAACGTCAATCAAATCGATTTCAGGGTAGAGAATGCTATTTCTTTGAAAAGCATTTCAGGGGATAAATTTGATTTAAATGAAGTTTTAATTGAAATTTTAGAAAGGGTAGAGAAACAATACCTCCACTTAAAAAATGAATCTTTTAAATCCATAATGGAGAATTATCAAAAATTACTTTATCTGTTTGGTGGGTGGGCAACCTATGATGATGGTGAAATTTTTATTGGTAAAATTATTGGTATTGGAAATTATGGTCACCTTGAAATGTGTAAACAAAATGGACAGGTTAAAAGTTATGAGCTCAAACAAATCAGGTTAATTAAAAAGGACTGATTTTCATTTGTGTTTACTTATAACTAAATTTGTCAAAATTTTCCTAGAAACTAAACAATATAAAATATGTCAGCAACGAAAACACAGGAATACGTTCAGTATAAAGTTAAGGATCTATCACTTGCAGCCTTTGGACGTAAAGAAATCCGACTTGCAGAGAGTGAAATGCCTGGACTAATGGCACTTAGAGAAGAGCTTGGGGAATCCCAACCTTTAAAAGGTGCCAGAATTGCAGGATGTCTTCACATGACGATACAAACCGCGGTATTGATCGAAACATTGGTCGCTTTAGGTGCTGAAGTTACTTGGTCCTCTTGTAATATTTTCTCAACTCAAGATCATGCTGCAGCGGCAGTTGCTGAGGCAGGTATTAGTGTATATGCGTGGAAAGGGCTTTCAGAGAAAGATTTTGATTGGTGTATTGAACAAACGCTCTTTTTTGGAGAGGAAAAAGCACCTTTGAACATGATTTTGGATGACGGTGGTGATTTGACCAACATGGTATTGGATAAATATCCCGAATTGGTAGCTAATATCAAGGGGCTTTCGGAAGAAACAACCACTGGAGTTCATAGACTTTATGAAAGGATGAAAAATGGTACATTACCAATTCCTGCTATAAACGTAAACGATTCTGTTACCAAATCTAAATTTGATAACAAATACGGTTGTAAGGAATCTTTAGTAGATGCTATAAGAAGAGCAACTGATATTATGATGGCAGGAAAAGTAGCTGCAGTAGCAGGCTATGGTGATGTAGGAAAGGGATCTGCAGCTTCACTTAGTGGAGCTGGAGCAAGGGTGATAGTATCCGAAATTGATCCTATTTGTGCCCTTCAAGCGGCCATGGATGGATTTGAGGTAAAGAAAATGATTGATGCGGTTAAAGAAGCAGATATTATTGTGACAGCGACAGGAAATAAAGACATCATTTCAGAAGCTCATTTCAGATCCCTCAAGGACAAGGCGATTGTATGTAATATTGGCCATTTTGACAATGAGATAGATATGGAATGGCTCAATGGTAATTATGGACATACCAAAGATGAGATAAAACCTCAAGTAGATTTATACAATGTAGATGGCAATGATATAATTGTCCTTGCAGAAGGAAGGCTTGTGAACTTAGGTTGTGCTACAGGCCATCCATCGTTTGTAATGTCCAATTCATTTACCAACCAGACGCTGGCGCAATTGGAATTGTGGAACAATACAGACCAGTACAAGCCAGGTGTTTATATGCTTCCAAAGCATTTGGATGAAAAGGTTGCTGAATTACATCTTAAGAAATTAGGTGTAGAATTGGACCAGTTGTCTGACGATCAAGCGGAATATATTGGTGTGAGCATAAAAGGTCCATTTAAACCTGATTATTACAGGTATTAATTGAATTTTCACTATTTCATATGGAAACCTCAACCCTTAGGGTTGGGGTTTTTTTGGTTAAAAAACGTTGCAAAAGGAAAACATGTGTTAAATAGTAGTTTTTCCATTTATTTCCTTCATTTTGCTACCTAAAATGTTGGCACTTCAGCTGACCTAGCACCTTCGATTGAAATGTGGGATTAAAAATAGGTAGTATAGCCAAGAATAATGATCGATTTTGTAATTTGTAAAAATTATTTTTACCCCGGAATATGAAATGAGAATTCCTGATTCTTATCAGGAAATGGTGTAATCACAAAAAAATCAACCCATTTGAAGATTGAGGTCAATCTTCGCAACAATTTATTATGAAATCAATTTCTTATGTATTTATTAGGTTAGGGATAGGAATAAGTATGGTGGGCCATGGATTGGTCAGGATTCCAAAACTTATGGCTTTTAGCGAAGGCATGCTAGGCAGTTTTAAGGATTCACTCTTACCTAACTTCCTGTTAATCCCATTTAGTTATACATTGCCTTTTGTGGAGTTCCTATTGGGATTACTTTTGGTGCTTGGTTGGCAAACGAAACGTGCGGCTATTGGAGGTGGCATTCTAATGCTTACCTTGATAGGTGGGACTAGTTTAATAGAAAATTGGTCCGCTTTGCCCTCTCAGATGATCCATTTATTGTTTTTTGTATTGGTTTACGAATTTAATAAAGCCAATGCCCTCGCATTGGATAAATCACAAGAAAATTAATAAGAAGATATGATTGCTAAAGAAAACTTACCTGCCTTTTTACCATTTTTTTCAGATTTACGTCTTTTGGAGGCACTCGCAAGTGAAGGGAAAATCACGGAAATAAAAAGCGGGGAGGCTATTATAGAGCCAGGCCAATTCATTAAGATGGTTCCAATCTTGTTAAGTGGAAGTATAAAAGTTTTGCGCTTAGATGAAGATGGTAAGGAACTGTTGTTGTATTATATTGATCCCGGAGAAACTTGTGCCTTATCACTCACATGTTGCTCTTCCTATAGGCCAAGTGAAATCAGAGCTGTAGCGGAGGAGGACAGTGTGCTCCTTTATATTCCTGTAGACAAACATGAAAAATGGACAGAGGAATTCAAGCAGTGGAAAAATTATGTTACGGACTCTTACAGGATAAAATTCCAAGAATTATTAAAGACACTGGATGCAGTAGCCTTCAAGCGTATGGATGAGCGATTGATGCGCTATTTGGTAACCAAAATGAAGCAACTAAAAACCAATGAACTTGCTACCACACATCAGGAAATCGCAAATGAATTGGGTACATCAAGGGAGGTGATTTCAAGATTACTCAAACAATTAGAAAATAAGAAATGGATTGAATTGGGCAGAAACGTAATATATATTCGAGATGATTTTGAAGAATTGATCCATAAAATCAATTGATCAATTAAAATAAGTTAAAGCTTGTCTTTCCACTTACTTTAATTCTCCAAATGGCCTTATTTTTTTTACTTTACAACATTTCCTGAGAAATATCGGGAAATACTATTGCATTCTATAGGTTTAAGATGATTTTAATTCTGCCTTATAGTCATTAACTTAATATTATGGATCGTTTGCTCTTTCTGCTACTCACTATATTTTTAGGGTTTACAAGGGTTTCAGCTTAGAAGTTTAAGTTAAGGAAGCTTCGATCGGAGCAGAATCTTTCCAGTGGTCATGTTCAAGCTATTTTTAAGGATTCAGATGGCTACATGTGGTTCGGAACTATCAATGGATTAAATAGGTATGATGGTGCCACAATGAAGATTTACCTAGCAGATTTAAATGATTCCCGCACAATAAGTAACAATGGTATTTCTGAAATTTTCGAAGGTCTTGATGGTGATTTATGGTTTAAGAATGAAGCAGCTATTTTTAACGTTTATTTAAAGGATAAAGGGGTTTTTGTTGAGGATTTTGATGCGATTAAAAACCGTTATAAATTAAAAAGTAAAGAGATTAGTAAAGTATTTGCAGAATCTCAAGACCGGTTTTGGTTTTTACATCCCTATGATGGACTCTCAATATATAATCGAAGCAAAGATGAATCGCTATACCTTATAAGCAAGTCTACGCTGGAGGGTAGTTTGAGTCACAATAATGTCACAGATATTCAAGAGGATCCGACAGGAAATTTTTGGCTGGTGTATGACAATGGAACCATTGACATTCTGTCAGGTAATTCCCTCAAAGTTATACATCATGTTTCAATTGATGAGATCGTTGGTCTTAACCAAAATTATAATTTAAAATTAAAACTTGATAAAGACGGAGATGCATGGGTTTATTGTCCCAATTATGCCTTCGGAGTTTTTTTAATTGACAATAAGGAGCTAACCATTACTGCCGTCAATGAAGGGTCTGAAGGAATACAATTAAACAATTCATTGGTTAAAACCATTTTGCCTCATTCCAATGGAATGGTGTGGATAGGGACTGATCATGGCGGGATTAATATTGTCAACAAAAATAAAAAGGAAGTAAAATACTTACTAAATGTACCAGATAATCCCAACTCCTTGTCCCATGATGCAGTTTACGCACTATTGGAAGATGATCAAGGGATTGTATGGATAGGCACCCACAAAAGGGGTATAGAACTATACCATCCTCAATCAAGTAGATTTGGCCTGGTAAGAAGGGATATAGATCCTTCCAACCCTTTTCCTAAAAACGATGTGAATGCATTCGAAGAGGGTGCTTCTGGTGAAATTTATATAGGCTCTAATGGAGGTGGATTGTGGAAATACTCGCCTAAAAATGGTGCCATAACAGATATCGTGAAACTGGGAACCGAGGTGATTCCTGACAATTTGGTAATCGTAGACATGCTTACAGATCACAAGGGTGTATTGTGGTTGGGAACTTATCAGAATGGTTTGTATGCCTTAGACAATGCTACCCTAACTCATTATAAACCTGATTTGGATAATCTAGCTGGATTAAAGGACAGTAATGTTTGGAACATATTTGAGGACAGTAAAAATAGATTATGGACAGGCACACTCAGAGAAGGACTGTTTTGGCTGGATCGGGAAAATAAGTCTTTTGTCCAGTATACTGAATCGGGTGGGGGATTGCCACTCAATAACCTATACATCACAGGCATAGCTGAAGATGACAATGCTAATATTTGGGTAGCGGGGATCAATGGAATTGACGTATTTAACCCAGAAACAGGATACCAGAAGCATTATCCTGGGAATTCACAAGATTCGTCTGGTTTGAGTAGCAATGAAGTTTCTGACCTTATCAAAGACAAGCATGGTATAATTTGGGTCAGTACAAACAAGGGCTTGTGCTATTTTGATGAGCAAACGTCTCGTTTTATCGTCTTTAATCAATCCAATGGGTTGAATAATGAATTTTTGGTCAGTTTGGTAGTGGACAATGTGGGGGATTTGTGGCTAGATTCACAAGAAGGCCTAATTCATGCAAAAATTAATAGAACTGAGCCATTATTAACTGCCGAGTTTAGATTTTTTAATTCTGGGGATGGGCTTCAGGGTGATTATTACTATAAAAACGCCATATTTCTATCTAAAAAAGGCAATGTTTTTTTTGGCGGTTCAGACGGGTTTAATTTTGTAGACCCGTCTTCCTTTCCCTTTTATGACGATGAATCCCAAGTAGTGTTTTCTGAGTTTCAGTTGTTCAATAAAACCGTATCTGTAAATGAGCAGATTAATGGGCGGATTTTATTAAAAGGTCCCTTGGATAAAAATGGGGCGATAAAATTGAACCATGATGAGAATATTTTTTCTGTTTCCTTCTCCTCAATGAACCAATATTCTGTGTCTGAGGTGGCCTATAAAGAAGGATTTAATAATGCTAAATATTTCTCCAAACACTTTAAAAATAATTACGGTACCTTACCTTCGCAATATCAAAAAAACAATCATGATGCGTAATCGATTACTTCTTGGCCTTTCAATTATAATTTGTGCAGGGTGCCAGTCACCCCAAAATGACCCATTGACCCCTGTTTTACCCATTCCACACGAAAGACAGCTTGCTTGGCAAGAGATGGAGTTTTATGCCTTTGCCCATTTTAACATGAATACCTTTACCAATATGGAATGGGGTATGGGTGACGAGGATCCTTCCATGTTTAACCCTACAGATTTCGACCCAAAACAGTGGGCGAAGGTTTGTAAAGAGGCCGGGATGAAAGGGATAATTATTACCGCTAAACACCATGATGGTTTTTGCCTTTGGCCCACTGCCACCACCGAGCATTCTGTAAAAAATGCTACTTGGAAAGATGGCAAAGGCGATATTATCAAAGAGGTGGCAGAGGCATTTAGAGCTGAAGGCCTTAAGTTTGGGGTTTACCTTTCACCTTGGGACAGAAACAACCCAGATTATGGAACGCCCAAATACGTTGCTATTTTTAGGGAGCAATTAAGGGAGCTCCTTACCAATTATGGGGAGATTTTTGAGGTTTGGTTTGATGGAGCTAATGGTGGTTCAGGATATTATGGAGGAGCCAATGAAGAACGTAGGGTGGATAAGAAAAGTTACTATGACTGGCCTACAACTTTTGCTATTATTCGTGAGCTTCAGCCTAATGCTGTGATTTTTGGAGATGCTGGTCCTGATGTAAGATGGGTTGGTAACGAGCATGGTTTCGCTTATGAGTCTACATGGTCCAATCTTTTGAGGGATTCGATTCATGGAGGGATGCCGGAATATTCAAAAAAATATTCTCCTGGGCAAGAAAATGGCAGCCATTGGGTGCCGGCAGAAGCAGACGTATCTATTCGACCGGGTTGGTATTACCACCCATATGAAGACCATAAAGTGAAATCACTTCCACAGTTATTGGATATATACTATAACAGTATCGGAAGAAATAGCTCTTTATTACTAAATTTCCCTGTTGACAAAACAGGGCAAATTCATGAAAATGATGTAACACAGCTGATGAAATTGGTTGATAAGGTGAAGGAGGATTTTAGCCAGAAAATACCCTTGAAAAGCAGTAACCTTTCCGCTTCATCTGAAAACGGTGAGTATACTGTAGAAAATCTACTAAGTCCAGCAATGGAATCTTCCTGGAGCCCTGCTTCGGGGGAGGTATCTGCTACTGTTACCATTAACTTTGATAATGTTCAGACCTTCAATCGGTTTTTGGTTCAGGAGGATATTTCTCTGGGACAGAGGGTAAGGTCTTTTGAACTAGAAATACAAAATGAAAATGAAGAATGGGAGAGTATAGCCAAGGAGACGACCATTGGCTATAAAAGAATTCTCAGACTTCCAGACACCAAGACAACAGCTGTAAAATTCACCATTCATGATGCCAAAGACAGTCCGGTAATAAGTCATCTGGCCTTTTATGATGCCCCTAAATTATTATTGCCACCAGAAGTGGCTAGGGATAAAAATGGAACAGTAAAATTGAATGTTGGTGAAGAGGGATTGCAGGTGTTTTATACATTGGATGGCAAAGATCCAGCACAGTCAGGCGAAGTGTATACCCAAGGATTTGAGGTAATGCACCCTACTAAGTTAATGGCAGTGACCAAAGACCCAATTTCCGGTAAATTCAGTGATATGATTGAAGTTGATCTCCAATTGGCTAAGAGAAATTGGAAAGTTATTGATCCAGATAAAGATGCCGACAACCTTATAGATGAGGATCCATCCACGAATTATATTAGCAATCAAAACATTGCAACTATTGATCTTGGCGAAACCTTTAAAGTCCCAGGGTTCACCTATTTTCCAATGCAAAACAGGTATTTGTCTGGCTTAATCAAGGAATTTACTTTTTATACCAGTCAGGATGGGAAAAGCTGGCAAAAAGCTGCAGAGGGAGAGTTTGGCAATATTGCCAATAGCCCAATTGAACAAAGGGTTGAATTTGACCCAAGGTCGGCAAGATTTATCCAATTGAAAGCAAAAAGCACCACAGATGATCAACCTGCAAGTTTTGCTGAAATAGGTGTTTTGATAATTGAATAAACATATAAAAAATAAGTATTGTAGACTAATATGTAAGAGAAAAATGGGATGTGAAATATAAGACAGAAGTTTGGTTTGGTTTTTGCTAATTGATCAATAAATAATTTTTAACCAAAAACCACAAATACTATGTTAACCTGGGTAATTACATTTCTAGTTATAGCTTTAATAGCTGCTGTTTTAGGCTTTGGAGGACTTGCTTCTGGATTGGCTTCAATTGCAAAAGTTATATTTTATATCTTTATCGTGCTGCTAGTAATAAGTCTTATAACTGGTGGATTGAACGGATTTTAAATACAAACCCACCCGATAGAAAAGATCGGGTGGGTTTCCTTTTTTTACGCATTAGCAATTCCCTAATATCGCTACGCCAACATTGGTTTTGCCAGCTAATTTTTTCTACAACACAGATTCTTCGAAAAGCTTTTGTAAGGTTTTCGTTAGGTCTTTGGTTAATCCAGGGTGAGGCCTGGAAGTTTGGATAATAGAACTTCTCACCGCCGTAAGCCACCTGAAGCGTGAAGCAAGGTCCATTGTTGCAATTTGTCCTCCATCGGATTTTCCATTACAAATTTTTTCAAAAGAATTCAGGTTCAGTTGGATCATATCAATATCTGCATCGGGATCTAAAGCCAAGATTTTTTCCCTAGAAAGGTAAATTTTCACCCCCAAGAAGCCACTTTTGGCATCACACAAAATGACGCCGACATTTAAAAATTCTTCGCGTTCTACCCTTGGCACCACACGTAAGACGGCATATTCATATAAGTGATTCTCTGGCATCCTCAGCTTCTTTAGTGAATTGATCAGCATAAGACAATCTTAGCTTTAGAAAATCGGCATATACTGTTCGTAGTTCTTCAGCATTTTCTCCATCTCTTCCAGCCAATAACCATTCATCGGGAATCAGCGATACGATTGCGTCGATTTTACCCTCATTTAAAATAGATGTAAATTCATTATTCACCTCTATTAAGTTTTCGGCTTGCTGTAGGAGCACATGGTTAGCAATAATAGGGAATGATTTGGTAGCATTTTCTTTCCACCTTGTCCAGCCATGCTGAAATAGAAATGCAGCACCATGATCAATCAGCCAAAGCTCTCTGTTCCACATCAGCATATTTGTGTTTCTGAAGGTTCTGTCCACATTGGTGATAAACATGTCTAGCCAAACAATTTTAGATGCCATAAGCGGATCGACCTTTGCTACCAAGGGGTCGAAGTTTATGGACCCAGATAGGAAATGCAAGGCCAGATTTAAACCTTGACTTCCTTTCAATAAATCCTGGATTTCTTCGTCTCCTTCAGATCTTCCAAAGACAGGATCAAGATTGGCAAAGACAAGTTCCGGCACTTTAAGGCCAAGTAATCGGGCAATTTCTCCCCCAAGTAATTCTGCAATAAGCGCTTTTTCCCTTTGTCCAGCACCCCGAAACTTTAAAACATATTTAAAGCCATCGTCTGCAGCAGCAAGGGCGGGAAGTGATCCACCTTCCCTTAAGGGTTGCATGTATCTGGTCACATTCACCGTACGCAATTGAGGTTTTTGTTCCATGGTTTATTTCATAAATGGGTTTGTATGGAAATAGAATATACCCGGATTCTGCAATAGGGTTAGTCCTGAGCTTTCTCAGAAAGTGATTTCATCACGTAATAGAGGTTCAATTGCATATTTCGGGTTAAACCCTTAACACTTGCAATTTCGCAACAATTAATTGACTAAACCTGAAATAGCGCTTAGAATTTTTCAAAAAGGAGTGAGATTTCATAAAACACCATCACTGGATATTTTTTCTACTTTAGTATTAGAGTGAGCTTCCGTCCTCAAATACTTGGAATTTTTTGTAGTTTCACTTTTATTATGAATTCCACCTTTTTTGCGTAACTATTTCCCTATACTCAAGATGTTTATGAATATTTCCGACTTTTTAAAAGCACTAGTACCTTTTACAAATGATGAGTTAAATGAGATCCTCAAGCATTTTAAAAAAGCATCTGTTTCGAAGAATCAAATGCTTGTCCGCCAAGGTGAAGTTTCTAAAACCCTATACTTTATAGAAAGTGGTTTGGGCAGAAGTTATTATCTTAATCAAGCGGGAAAGGAAATTACCCAATGGTTTTTTGGTAGTGGGAAGTTTATGGCCAGTGCAGATAGCTTTTTTCAGCAATGCCCTAGTTTGTATTGTATTGAGGTTTTAGAAGATGCTGTGATATACAGTATCACAAAAGAAAAATTGGATGAATTATTCGATACCTATCCAAAAATCAAATGAAAATAAGGCTGTTTGAAGATTGAGGAATAGCACCATTATGGTGAGTTTGAAAACAGCAACAAAGTGTAATTTTGTCCGCCGCGGCGGATCAGCACGTAATAGATTGTCGATTGCATATTTCGGGTTCAATAGGTCAAGATGGAATCATTCTTTGAATTAATTATTTAGTTTAATAAATGGCTTAAGTATTGATTTCGGGTTTAAAATAGGCCATTCGTAAATGGTACCAAGTTCGAAAGCCCTGTAAGGGCGCCATCTCTGTAGCCACGGGTGATAGCCCGTGGAAAGCATAATAAATGATACGATTTTGGCGGTATTGTTGCGTTGTTTTGCAACAATAATGACAAAATCCCAATGACTTTAGAATATTTGCCCTATATAAGTTCCTTTCACTTTTTGATATAGGTCAAAAGAAAATCGCTCCTGCATCAGGATCTTTGCATTGTAAATATAAAACTATTTACAATGAAACGATACAAAGCAGCATTAGCGATACTAATGATTGTGCTTGCAACGGTTATGCCTTCGGTAACTAAGGCACAGCAGCTAGATCCAATACTAAAAGGCTTGATCAATAAAGGGCTTAATAAAAGCCATAGCCTTAATAGTAAACGCATGGATGCGGAACAGGCCAAAGTTGACCAGCAATTGGCGAAAGCAGTATTCTTGCCCAAAATCACTTTAAATGGAAGCTATACGCATTTGAACGATGACATTACTTTTGATGAAAACACGAGAACCTTATTAACAGAAACCCAAAAGCTTGTTATCAAAGATGCTACAGGGTTACCTTTTAACTCAACTTTTCCCAATCCCATTCCCTTACGAGAGGTTCCGGTCTTGCAAAACCAAAACATTCTTAGATCATCGATTGATGTTGATTGGGTATTGTTTAGCGGACTGGAAGCAAGCAACGCTTTACAAGCGAGCAAGCACAAGGAAGCGTCTTTAAATTATGTAGGTGTAGGTGTTAAATGGAATGTTTTTCATGGTAATCAGTCCAGATTAAAAAGGAAGAAAATCCAGTTAGAAAGCGCCAAGTATCGAGAACAAATAGAAGATGCGCATGAAATGGTTGCCTTGGGGATTTCCAAAGCGGAGATAAGCTATGAATCCTCTTTATTGAACACTAAAATCGTTCAAAAAGAAATTGACTTGGCCAACGAAAATTACGAGATGGTCAATACACAATATAAAAACAATCTGGCTTCGATCAATGACGTGTTGGATGTTCTAAACGATGTAGAAAAGGCCAATTTCAAATTACAAGAGTCCTACTTTAAAGAACGAAGAGCAGTAGCAGACCTGCTCCATGCCAAAGGAATACTTAATTACCAACCCATCAAAAAAACATAAAATGATTACCTATAAAAATACAATTTTAGGCTGTTTTGCGCTACTCGCTTTAAGTTCTTGCCAGAAGGAGCAGATAACTCCCAATAGAGGGAAAGTTAAATTTGAAACCATTTCTGTAAGCAGTAAACTAGCGGGAAGAATTGATAAAATCTTCGTAGAAGAAGGACAAACTGTAAAGAAAGGGGATACGCTGGCCATATTGAATATTCCTGAAGTGCATGCCAAGATGATGCAAGCTGATGGGGCCATTACAGCTGCCAAAGGCCAATTAAATATGGCCTTTAATGGGGCTACAGCTGAACAATTTAATCAGATCAATGGCCAGCTAAATTCTGGAAAAGCCCAATTGGTGTTTGCCCAGGAGTCTTACAAGAGGTTGGAGGCCATGTACAAGGATTCTTTGGTTACCCAACAACAGTTTGATGAAGTGAAAATGAAACTAAACATGGCGAAAGCCCAGGTAGCAGGCTTGGAGGCCAAGCGAGATGAAGTGAAAAAAGGGGCAAGGGAAGAGCAAATTGAACAAGCTCAAGGGCAATTGGATCGGGCAATGGGGGCCAGAGAGGAAGTTGTTTCCGCTTCCCAAGAGCAGTTTGTTATTGCCCCTGCTGATATGTCAGTAGAAACGATCAGCTTGTATGAGGGTGAGTTGCTTAATCCGGGTTTTACCCTGTTTAATGGTTACAAAACCAACAGTGTCTATTTTAGATTTACAATTCCTGAGTCAAGAATTTATGATTTTGAAGTCGGAGAAGAGTTAACCCTTGTCAATCCGTATAATCATGAAGAAATCGACGCTAAGATTGTAGCCATCAAACAACTTGCTAAGTATGCAGACATTACTAGCACCGCACCCTTGTACGAATTGTCCGAGTCAATTTATGAATTAAAAGTCGTACCTACTTCAGATGTTCAGGGACACAAGTTTTATATCAATGCTACCCTCCTTATTAAATAAATAAAATGATGAAAAAATTCATAGGTTTACTTCAGGTAGAATTCAAGCGTATTTTTTCAAATAGCGTTTTAATCGCGATCTTTTTTGGAGCACCCATAGGGTATGGAATCCTATTTGGCTATGTGTACCAACAAGCAAAAGTCAAAGATTTGCCAATTGTAATCATTGATCAAGACCAAAGCCCGACATCAGATAAAATAATTGATGCTTTTGAAGACAATGAAGGATTACTAGTTACGGACGTTCGATCAACTGCGGGGGATATCAAAAATGAAATGCCTTCCAAGCAATACGTTGCTGTAATTACTTTCCTTGAAGATTTTGAAAAAGACCTTTTGCAAAAAAAACATCCGGAAATTCATATCGATTTGAACATGGCGAATATACTAAATGCCAATACAGCGAGTAATCAAATCAATACTGTTTTGATGACAATAAATGCTGGAATTGAAATAGAAGGGCTTAAAAAGCAAGGTCTCCATCCTGATCAAGCCAAAGGTTCTTATGTAAGTTTTAAAATAAACTTCAATAAGCTTTACAATTCTACAGGAAACTATGTGACTTTTATGTTGCCAGGATTGCTTTCTGCTATCATGCAACAGATCATCTTTTTAGCAATGGCATTGGTTTTCTCCAGAGATTTTGAAGATGGTTATTTTGCCAAACTTGTACAAGAAAGCAACTCTTCAATTTATCACATCCTATTAAAAGCAACACCGTTTTTGTTAATGCTTCCTTTTATGTGGTTGATTATAAGCTTATTATTTTCTTTTTTTAATGTCGGTGTGGATATTTTAAATCTTCCGATGTTGATATTGACTACTTTGTTAACTTTTGCTTCAATGTTTATTGGTATGTTATTTTCTATTGCCATCCCCAGTCAGCTGAAAGCCACAGAGTTGTTAATGGTGATTTCTACCCCAGCCTTCATTCTAAGTGGCTTTACATGGCCTACATCAGCAATTCCAGAGGTGATAACAAACGTGGCTCAATTTATTCCGGTAACGCAATTTTTGAGCGGATTTAGAAAAGTGGCTTTTTATGGAGGAGACATATCTTCGATTGGTCCTGAAATAAGGATTTTGGTAGCTATAATTTTAGTGGCCATAGTAGCAATGGGCTTACTTCTTCAGATTAAAATAAATCGGTTAAATAAAAAGCAAAAATAATTTCCGATATGAAATAATATAAACAAGCCAAGGGTGAAAGCCTGTAGTAAATATATAAGTTTAGTAGGGTTTTGGCGGTATTGTTGCCTGTGTAGGCAACAATGCTGACAAAATCCTACTATCGCATACCATTTAATTGTTCAGTCTTTTCTAGGTTCTTTAACTGGTCTTCCCTTTTAATCCACACTTTCCTGAGTTTTTTTTGAGTAAATAGTTTCAATTGATCTCCTACATGCGGACTGTGTGCCTGGGTGGCATTACCATAAGAAAGGAGTGCTTCCGCTGTTACCTTATCACCAAACTCCATGACGCAAACGTAGGTCTCTCCATGTTTGACATAATATTTCCCATCATTTTCCAGTGCATAGTTCATTGTTCTAAAAATACCCATAGCTCCCGCTCCGCCGTGGCCATCATAGGTATAGTTTCCAACTTTTAATTGATACACTTTTCCATAGGCAATACTTAATGAACCATATTTTGCCAGGTGCTTTTCCGCTGCTTTTTTCAAGGAAGCAAGAATATCCACTTCATTCTTTAAGCCCTTTGGCGTATTTAATGGATCACTGAAACTCCAATCCGTCTTGAAAATACCATTCCCTCCCATCTCTTCGGCAAACATGCTAAACAAAATCGGCCCATTGCTTGATGCGTCAAATGAACCATCCCATTTGAGTAAAATTTTTAAAGCTCTCCGTGTCAGGCTATCTTCAACACTGGAATCGAGGGTTTTTAAGTCTTCCTTTATTCTAAGGAACAACTCAGATTTTGTATCATGTTTTAATTGAATAAAATCCGCTAAACTCAGGTTTTCTGCATCTTTTATAAGAAGGGCTGAGCGTTGTGGCCGAAATGACATAGCATTAGGAGCTATATGCGATGGGTAGTCATTAGGATCAATGGCATGGGGGATGGTACTGGTATAGGGTGGATCATTGGCATTTTGAATCCAGCCACTCTCAGGGTTGATATAAGCGGGGATTTCTTTAGCTGAATAATATCCCTGCCACAGATCTTTGCTTGAAGAACTGAGGACTATTCCTTGCCACTTTTTCCAGTCACCGTTCTTTTTTGGTACATGTCCTCCAAAATGAAACATTATATTGTTTTCTTTATCACTATAGATCACATTAAACAACGGTAATCCGTTCATTTTTAATGCATCTTGGAACTGATCCAGCGACTTGGCTTCACCCATAGCGATCCATTGACCAATGATATTAAGCTTTCCATCACTATTTGGCCACTTGATAACGATGGTCTTGTTTCCTTCTTCCTTCACGACCATTCCAAATTTAGATTGCTTTCTAACCACTATAATATGCTCTCTTCCTGTTTTAGTTTTTTGGGTAATACTGATGCTGTCAATGTCAAAGTCATGATATTCATTGTCCAGCTTGTACTGACCATTTTTTACAGTAAGTTCATACAAATCCACATTATCAAGGGTATTTACAGTATGTGTCCAGCCTAAATTCTCATTAAAACCTATACCTATGGACGGTAGTCCCATCAGGGTAGTGCCATATAAGTTATTGTTGGCTGTAATGAAATGGGCTTCAAAAAATAACCAGAAATCATACCAGTTTAGGTGAGGGTTTGCCAATAACATGCTGTTTCCAGAGGCAGTTTTACTCCCACTTATAGCCCAGCCATTAGAACCTGGCGACCAGTTATTGGCGGTGCTTAGGTTACGATTGATAAGGAATTCTAAATAAAAGACCCTGAAAGTATGGTGCATCACATCCTCAGGTTTTACAGGGAGAACAATCTTGTATTTGTCTTCAAATTCAGAGGGATGTTTTTCAACATAGGCATTTATGCCTTTGGCAAAGGCAATCAAAACCTTCTTTTCCTCTTCAGGTAAAAGGGCATAGGCGCTAAGGGAGGCATCCAAAATACCTAGCTGGTGTAATTGTCTGTCTCTCTCAATATTTGCTCCCCAGTATTCTCCTGATTTTGCCCTTCCCTCTCCGTATAGTTTTAGAATCAAGTTGCCATGGTTGTGCATCTGAGCCCAACCCATCATAAAATAAAGGTTGTCATTGGAACTTGCATAAATGTGCGGTATGCCCCATTTGTCCCAAAGAATCTCATCATTTAGCTGTTTTGGGTTGGACAAACCTGTGAACAGGATAATGGGTATAATAAAGACAAATAGCTTCTTAAGCATAGAAATTTAAGTTTTAATGGGTATTAATCTCCTTTTAAATAACTGATTAATTAAAACTAGACATAGGCCAACCGAATACAAACTATTTTGAACAAAAATGAACAGAATTGCTTGTTCTTTCGTAGGCAAGTAATAGGCTATGAGCCTACTAAATAAATTTAGGTACTAATTGAAGGAAGTTGTTTGAGCTTTTATGAACCATTTATTTTGATAAATATGAAAATAATACTGATTGTATGCCTCGTTCTTACCCTTGGATTTTTGCTTTCTCAAATATATTCCATGACAAGCCGTAAAAAAATCGAGAGCTATCCTTATCAGGTGATTAAAGCCTATGAGGCGTTCGAAATTAGAAAATATGAGGCCCGTCTGTTTACTTCAGTAAAATTGAAAACGGACAAGTATGAAGATGCTTCGGGAAAAGGATTTTCTATTTTGGCAGGGTATATATTTGGAGGGAACAAGCAAAAAGACAAAATCTCCATGACAAGTCCTGTAAGTATGTCATTGGAGGATTCGATGACCATGATGTTTATGGTACCAAAGGAATGGAAAAAGGAAGACTTGCCCGAACCAAATAGTGGTGATATTCAATTTACAGAAGAACCAGCAAAAACAGTTGCGGCCATTAGTTTTGGAGGTTGGGCCAACTCCGAAAAGATCAAAACGTATAAAGAAAAATTAACTTCCGCTTTGACCAAGGAGGGGATATCCTTCACGAATCAGTTTTATTTTTTTGGTTACAATCCTCCTTTTGATTTAATAAACCGGAAAAATGAGATTATTGTTACTTTAACTGATGGTAATTAGGCAGATCACCAAGCAGGGATCTCAGTACCAAAAATAAAAATTAAGCCAATATGTTGAAATAAAGCACTTTGCAGGATTTAAACCAATAGTGGAAATGATCTTCTAAATTTAATGTGCTCTCTGCAATGGATAAAACAACCCATGCCTTTTTTATGAATGAGCTGCTGCCCTTAATTAAATTTTACAGAAGTCATAGACAATGAACCGCCGATGGGCTGGTCATTAAATAAGGTTGTTTCATCCTTTTTATCCTTCAATGCCAAGGCATAGAGCAAGGGCAAATAGTGCTCAGGTGTTGGAATTGCTAAATCAAATACCCTTCCTTGACTTCTAAAGTCTATTAAACTTTGAAAATCCTCGTTCAAAATGCATGCTTTCATTTTCTCGCTGGCTTCCATGGCCCAATCAAATGCATATGGTTCTCCTTGTAGTTTGTCCCAGGCCACTTTGTCCATGTTGTGCACCATATTGCCACTACCAATGATTAAAATGCCTTTTTGACGAAGCAGGGACAATTGCTGCGCCAATTCATAATGGTATTTTGCAGGCTTGGTATAATCTAAACTCATTTGAATGATGGGGACATCTGCCTTGGGGTAAAGGTGTTTGACTACACTCCATGCCCCATGGTCTAGCCCCCAGCTTTCATCCAGTCCAATAGCCGTATTTATGATCAATTCTTTAGCTTCTTTGGCTAAGCTCGGACTTCCAGGTGCTGGGTATTGCACATCAAACAATTCCTGTGGAAAGCCACCAAAATCATGAATGGTTCTGGGTTTTTCCATAGCGGTCACAAATGTGCCTTTGGTTTCCCAATGCGCAGAAACGCAAAGAATTGCCCTTGGTTTTTGAATTTCTTCACCGATCTTTTTAAAGCCTTTAACAAATACATTCTCATCAATTGCATTCATCGGGCTACCATGTCCAAGAAATAGAACTGGCATCTTTTGGGAATTAGAAAAGGATCCAGAGAGTTTGTTTAACGCTTTGATGTGCATTTTTTGGATGATTTGAGGGTGGCTAGAAAATACGATTTATAGGCAAGGTGTTGCTGCGATAAGCACTTACTTTACTTAGATATACTTATGATCCTAGATAAAGAGTTACTTCTAATTTGCTATAAGTGGAATATAGGAAAAAAAATTAATACCCCAAGATGATGCCACTCAATGCTAAATTTTGTCAGCATTTCTTAAACCCGAACCATATAAAACAGCAACGTCTTCGAGTTCGGGTTCAAAGGAAACCTGAAAGATTTCAACAACAATTCCCACGGGCGATAACCCATGGGGAAATAATAGGTAGGCCAGATTTTGGCGACATTGTTGTCTATTTTTAGTAACAATGTTATCAAAATCTATAACAAATAGATAGTGTTCAAATGTTGCATGGCAATGTCTTCGAGTTCCAAAGAAACCTGAAGGGTTTCAACAACAATAACCACGGGTGAGAACCCGTGGAAGACAATGTATTCCCTCATGATTTTGGTGGTATGGTTGCTTTTTTTCTGCAGCAATACTGACAAAATCACCACCTATAATAGTCTTCGAACCTGTGTTATAAAATACAAAGCAAAGGATAGTTTATAGTAATTTTTAACCTACATGAAATCAGGTACATCCTTTTTTAGCATAATGGGTAACCTTTTAGATACCATGTTTTCTGAGAATCATATAAGAGTGGATGGCAAGATATTATTTATTGGCCTCTGGTCTTTTAGTTACGGATCGGCTGACCTTTATATGGTTTCAGGGGTGAACTGCCTTTCTTTTATGTCGTCATAAAACTTAGCCGTACTCACTTGAACATAAGGTAAAAGCCATAAGAAACCAATGCCAAGGGTAAGAATACAAAGCAATCCCCATCCAAAAAACACCAAATACATCAGGAAAAATTTCCATTTATAGCCATCCATCATTTTTTTGCTCTTGTCAATGGCTTCCAAAGGGCCAATGGTTGGGTCATCAGCGATAATATAAAAAGTCATGGCATAGGATATAGCAGCTATTATTCCCGGTATTATTAGCAATAACATCCATAATAGCACAAAAATTATGATCAGTAAATAGGCGCCTAAAGCTGTTCCGAAATTATTGAAGCCATCAAATATTTGCTGCAACCTGGCATTTTGATCTCTGGCGATGCTTAAAGAAAATAGTGTAATACCTAGTGCCATAGGGCCAGAAATTAACAAGGAACCTAAGGCTATCATCGGATAATAGTCCGCCATGCCTTGTAAAAAACCCATAATAATAAAATACACAAGAAAAGTACCGATTGCCAGACCCCAATTACCCTTTAAGGATTCACGTGCCATTTTCATTAATGCTACATTCTCAGTTCCCATGTTTTTTATTGTTCTGGTTGTCCCGTACTGTTGGAAGTTTTATATTGATTCTATTAAATAATTACACATAGTTGTTTTGATTTGCCTCATTCCTGTTTCTCCTGAAGGAGAAATGATAAGAGGTATGTGTAATTATTTATCATACTGTATATAATCAGTTTTGCGTTCCTACTTCTGGCGCTTTAGGCATTCGACAATATTTTACACATGCGAGTGCCTTGAAGGTTGAATATAGGTTAAAAATTAGACTCCTCCAATAGTTTAGACCGCTATTCCAAGCCTATACTAACTTTTAAATAATGATGGCAGTTAATCTAATTTAATGGGATAAAGGAGAGGAAGGATAGGAATTGAATTTCTTTCACCCGATTGCTTGAATTTCAGGTTTTCTCTTTTTAACTGCTTTCATCAGACTATAATTACAAACTCCGTTTTCTTTATGCTTTATTTTATGTTCGGAGAGTAGGTCTACTATTATTCTTCTGGTTTCTTCCTCGTCAAGGCCAATTTTCTCCCCAAGGTCAATTTCATTTATCCGACCTTTGTTCTCTATTAAGGCTTTGAAGTAATGTGCTTTATTTTTCATAAGGTGATTTTTTTTTTAATTGCGATCATCATGTGTGGACTAAAAGGCAATAGATTACAGTCATTTTCAGTAATCCGAATAAGTTCTAACAATCTTTTTCTTCGCTCGCTATTTTCCATGTTGGCAAAATAATTTTTGTCTAACCAGGCCATACCCTCCACGGCATAAGTATTCAGATGGATGAATTCCTGGCTCAAGAATTCATCTTTGGGTTGCATGGGGTTGTGATAATAAGCTTCAGCCAATAGCCATGGAAAATCGCAGGGTGGGTTGTGAATTCCTGATGTTAATTCTTCTTTACACATTTCGAAAAAAGATTTTTTGTGAATTAAACCATTTAGTAGGCCAACCAAAGTTGAAGCTGTATAGTTGATTGCGAAACCCAAAATAACACCGTTATTTTTTAATACCCGTTTTGCTTCACGGACCGTTAATTCCCTGTCTTCTTTTTTTTGAAGATGGTAAAGTGGTCCGTGGAGAATTATCAGGTCAGCGAAATTATTTGGGAATTCCAATTTTCGAGACTCACCTCTGTGAACATGAAATTTATAGTTCGCTTTATTGGCCCTGTTTAAGGCGATTTTAATATGTTTATCAACTGGTTCTACCATATGGACTTTATGTCCTTTTTGGGCAAGCCATTCTGAATACTTACCTGTACCACCACCAATATCAATTGATATTATTAAAAATTTAATAATTTAAAGGGGTAGGATTATCTGTCCATTGGGAATCAGGAGATTTCCATGCGGTAATTGCGCACTAATGCGAGTTTGTCTTTTGAAAAAGACACAGATAATATTTTAGATCAAGTATAACAGATTGCAAAGGTAGTCCTTTAGATTTAACTTTTCTTTTTTTTGCAGGGGTTATTATGATTGGCCCACCTCCTGATTTAGGTTCAGAAGGTAGATTTGTTTAACTGGATTTTGCCTGCTAGCTTTCTCAACCCCATCAGCCATAAACTTGCCTTTTGCCGAAAATCCCTCCGCCGCGGCGGAGGACAGGGGGATTTCAACGTGCCTAATAAGTTACTAATTCGTAATTTATGGCTATTTAACTTTGTATTTAGTTTTATTATTATTATGTTTAAATGAAATATTTTATAAATAAGTTGAAAAAAATAATATTCATTTTGATAATGGCAGGCCTTGTGTGTTTCCCTGGACGGGTAAAGATGATCATCTGATATTTAGATATAATTCGTCCGATTTTTTGAATGATTATGTGGATTTGTATGGAGATAAGAAAGTTAAAATAATGAAAGGTAGTATTCATGAGTTTTTCCAAATGAATAAACAAAGATTAAAAGAGGATACATGGGTTTTGGTTAAATTGAAAATTAAATGACATTTTCTAATTTTGTAAATTATTGAGTACCCTTAATTGCTTACAAGAATGAGAATATTTTGCCTATTGTTATTAATGATCACTACCGGATGTAAGGATGCGGTAGAAGAGAAGACACTTGATTTTAAAACCAGTCTTTTTGAAATTAAGCTTTTAGAAACAATGCCTGTAAATCCCAGATATACCCAGTTGATTGCCTCGGACTCGGGAGAATATCTATTACTTTTAAACGACTATAAGGATAAATTTCAATTTCTTGAATTTCCTTCTGGCAAGATAGCCCATGAAATACCTATTCAAAGGGAGGGAGCGAATGGTATTTCAGGGTTCGATGCGGGAACAATCACCAAACGGGATTCCCTCTGGGTAACAAACAGGCCTCCAAGTCTGGTATTGACCAACTTTAAAGGAGAGGTGCTTAAAAGGGTAAATATTGTTGACGATCAAATTCCACTTACCTCATTAAGGTCAAATTTTGACAGAAGATTTCATCAATTTGGCAGTAAGATTTTCGGTGCACAACCACTTTTTATGGACCATTTTGGGATGAATAAAGAAGGCATTCAAAAGCAAAGACTGGTCTTTAGTTTAGATATTAATACAGGGGATTTGAAGTGGTACGATGTTTTCTACAGAGAAGACTATTGGGATAAGGGCAAGAAACCTTCCGGTTTTTCATGGACAGAAAAGGATGGAAAGCTATACATTGCTCCCTGGCATGACCATGAAATTCAGGTTTTTGATATGGCTTCAGGTACAATTATCCAACGAAAGGAGGTTAAATCATTCCATGTCAACAAATTTAACCTGGTCAACGAATTCCCTCCGCTTGAGAAAGCATTGTCTGATTTGTTTTCTTCAGACCGTTATGAAAACTTTCTTTATGATAAATACAGGGATGTTTTTTACCGAATATTCTTACCTTCCTTTGATCCAGAAAAACTGGAGGAAGAATACAACCAGAGGAACCTCGAATTCTCCAGACCTTATTCGGGTGTAATGGTTTTAGATAGCGAACTCAACATTATCGGAGAACATATTTTTGATAAATTCCAGATTTATTCATTAAATAATCACTTTGTGGGTGAAAAGGGTTTATACCTCTCTGTGAACAACCCTTTTAATCCAGAATATGATGAGGAAATGTTTAGGTACCTGATATTTACACCGGAGTTGGAGGATGATTGATCATTTGGTAGAAATTTCATTCCAATAAATTCTATTTTTTTGTACTGAATAACTATAGCTTTTGCCTCATTTAATACAACCTATCTGGGGATTCCTTCGGCTTTCTCCGCTCAAAGCCCCCGCAAAGTCTACCGATGACAGATGTTAAAACTCACGAGTAAGGGGCCACTGGCATTAGTGAAAAGCCGGTTTCACTATTGAGCTTACTGGAGGCTAATGCCCTACAAATGGCAACTCATTTACACCCAGGGTCGCACCTCCTGCGTCGGCTTACCCAGGGCTACCAAGATTGCACCCCACCGGGGTGCTGCATTGGATACTGTC